>ERZ773054.325-NODE-325-length-38627-cov-15.614539_pt1 | contig 38627 bp, 38 predicted proteins | sample MGYA00580630_ERZ773054 | MGnify/ENA primary metagenome ERZ773054 (study PRJEB29015, sample SAMEA2737994) | human oral metagenome | biome: human oral; feature: human-associated habitat; material: dental | place: China | collected 2115 ... | reverse complement strand
AACCTGTGACCTTCGGGTTATGAGCCCGACGAGCTACCGACTGCTCCACCCCGCGGTCATCCAACGCAATGACAGATACTCACGTATGCGCTAACAGAACGGTATTATACGGCAAAAGAGTCCATTCGTCAATACCCAAAATAAAAAACAGGTGCAGAAATTTTCTGCACCTATCATTTGCGCCAAAAGCAATCGTTTATTCCTCGTCATCCGCTGCAAAGAGATAGGCATAGCGCTCCTTGAACTCCTCCGGGGTGAGCCGATAGGCGTTGGCAAGCCCCGGATCATCCAGATCACCTTTTTCAAGGCGCATCATAAAACCGCGCGCAATTCGGTAGTGAACAGACTCGATATTTACCTTACGCACCTTCGTCTTACCGGTCTTAGGGTCACGGATTTCATCAAAGCGCATCGGCACGGCCTGATTATCCTGGATGGTGATAATCGCCCCCGAATCCCCGCTCATGAGGAATTTGACTGCAGAGTATCCAAGTGAGCGGCAATAGTCAATATCATAAGCAATCGGCGCCGTACAGCGCAGTTCGTAACCGATTTCCTTGTCAATGATCGTGACACTTATGCCGAGTTTTTTCGTTTCTGCAAGGACGGCCTGCTTAATGATTTCACCAAAATCAAGCTCACTGTAACGAATATGTCCATGCTCATCGGTCACAACGGTACCAAGTTTTGCAAAATCCTCCTCGGCGATCTTTTCGATGACGCCCTCGGCGATTACCGCAACGCCATAATTGCGCCCCGTCAGATAGCGCTTCACGATAGAGCCCGTAATGATGTCAACCACTTGCTGTAAGGGGATCTTGTCCTCAGCAAACTCCTCCGGGATAATCGTAATGGCGGCGCCTGCACTGCGCCCCATACCGAGCGCGAGATGCCCCGCCGTGCGTCCCATAGCGATGGTGAAATACCAGCGGTTGTTCGTCGTGCTGGCATCCTCCATCAGATTTTCAATCTCCATGGTGCCAAACGCACGCGCCGTTTCAAACCCGAACGTCGGAACGCCCTCCGGGAGCGGCAAATCGTTATCAATTGTCTTGGGAACATGCACCACGTTGATGGTGCGTCCGGTTCTCCTCGCATACTCAGAGATTGCCGTCGAACTAAATGCCGTATCATCTCCGCCGATGGTGACAACGTGAGTGACACCAAGCTCCGTGAGTGTCTCAACAACGGTGCGGAGGTCGGATTCCTTTTTCGTCGGATTAAAGCGCGACATTTTGAGGATACATCCGCCTGTCAAATGGATGCGGCTGATGCTTGCCGGCTCTAAGCGTACATAATTTTTCTCGCCGCGTGCAAGACGGGAAAACCCATCATAGATACCGAGGACATCCCACCCATGGCGGGTCGCTTCCACAACGACTGCCGAAATCACACTATTGATGCCGGGTGCGGGGCCGCCGCCGCAGATAATCGCAATCACATTCTTAATACCAATCATGGAACACGCCTCCTCTTAGGAATTGTTTCTACATTGATATAGTTTCGACAAGACAAAATGTTTTCCTTCTAATTTTCAAAATTTCAAAAAGTTTCAAAGTTACCGTCGTTTTCGACTACGCCGTCCAAAATTCGTCACTGTTTTTCCGTGCTTTTTACCATGGGTATGTGTATGCGCCGTCCCCCTACATCGCCCCTGCCGCTGCACTCCTGTCCCCGTGTGCTGCGCCTTCTCCCCCTGTGCCCCTCCTTTGGGCTGAGGGCGCACTTTTTTCTTCGCAGCAGCGTGGTGCAGCCGCTGCCGAAGTGCGGCTTCCATTTTACGCAACTTTTCATACTGACGCGCTGTAACAAAGGTGATGGCACGCCCCTGCGCACCTGCACGCCCCGTCCGGCCGATCCGATGAATATAATCGGTAACGGTCGGGGGGAGGTCATAATTATAGACATGTGTCACACCCTCAATATCCAGCCCCCGCGCAGCGATGTCCGTCGCACAGAGAATCTGAAGCTTTGCTGTGCGGAACTGCCGCAGCACAAATGCCCGCTGCGCCTGCGTGAGGTCGCCGCTGAGAGCGTCCACCTGATAGCCGCGGCGTGCAAGTTCCATCATAAGCGTATGGGTGCGCTCCTTCGTTGCACAGAACACCATTGCGAGATAGGGTGCCTCCTCATTGATGGAGGCGCAAAGCCGATCCAGCTTTTCCCCCTCGACCACAGGGACGGCGATCTGCTCGATGGCGGCAAGTGTCACCGTCTCTCCTTCAATATGGATCCGCATGGGACGTTCCATAAAGTTCTTTGTCAGCCGCATAATGCGCTCAGGCAAAGTCGCCGAAAAAAGTGCGAGCTGATAATCCTGTGCCGCAGACTGAAGCAGGGTCTCCACATCCTCAATAAACCCCATCTTGAGCATCTCATCTGCCTCATCGAGCACAATCTTGTTCACGCTGCCGAGTCTGAGTGTGCCGCGCCGCACATGGTCGAGCAGACGCCCAGGCGTCCCGATGATGAGCTGCGGTGCCGCGCGCAGTTTCTCCTTCTGCCGCTCCATATCTGCCCCACCGTAGATGAGTGCTGTGCCAATCGAGAGTGCCGCGCCAAGAGGTTCTGCTACGCGCGCGATTTGGATGGCAAGCTCACGTGTGGGCGCGATAACAAGCGCCTGTGCCGCCTGTCCCTGCGGTTTGATGCGCGCAAGCAAGGGAAGAAGAAACGCGAGCGTCTTGCCCGTGCCCGTCTGCGCCTGCGCTACGACATCACGACCGGCACACATGGGCGGGATCGCCTGCACCTGCACTGGCGTCGGCACGGTGATCCCCTGCCTTTTAAGCAGTGGCACAACCTGCTCCGATACACCGAGTTCCTTAAAATTCATCATGATGAAAGTACCTCTGCGCCGGTCTCTGTGATGAGAATGGTCTTTTCCCACTGTGCCGAAAGTGTATGGTCTTTGGTGCGCACCGTCCAACCGTCCTCTTTGTCCACCGTTACATCGTAGTCCCCCGCGTTGATCATCGGCTCAACGGTAAAGACCATCCCGGGTACCATCAGCATCCCGGTTCCGGCTTCGCCCTCATGAGCGACAAACGGCTCCATGTGAAATTCCTTGCCAACACCGTGCCCGCCAAGTGCAGTCACAACCGAATATCCGTTTGCGTGTGCCCAATCTCCGCACGCAGCGCTCACATCCCCGAGAAACTGCCACGGGCGCGCTGCCGCAATGCCGCGCTCCATACACTCCTTTGTCACGCGCACAAGATGTTCTGCCGCCGCAGGAACCTCGCCCACAAGATACATCCGTGAGGCATCCGCATAGTACCCGCCGAGAATCACGGTCGAATCGACATTGACAATATCGCCCTCCTTGAGGATGTCCGTCTTCGACGGAATCCCATGACAAACGACCTCGTTGATGGATGTGCAGATGCTCTTGGGGAACCCCTCAAAACCAAGACAAGCCGGAATCCCACCGCGCTCGGTGATGTACTGATGCGCAGCCTCATCGAGTGTCTGCGTAGCAACACCGGGCGCAATCAGTGTCTCCATGAGATCGAGCACGCCATCGTTAATCTGCGCCGCCCGGCGAATTCCCTCAATATCTGCGGCGTTATTGATAATCTTGCGCGGCGGGCGCACCTGTCCCTTGATGACATCATAGCGAATCGAGGCGATCCGCTCATCAAAATCTGCATGACATTTCTTATACTTCTTTCCGCTGCCGCACCAGCACAGTTCATTTCGATTCATCCCTTCGCCCCTTCTATATACAGTATGCTTTTTATTATATCTCCAAAAATATATTTTATCAAAGTTTTTCCACGCAGACTGCACATTGCCGTGCTTGACATAAAATAACCGATAAGCTAAACTTATAATTAAATTTTCTATATAAAGAAGGGAATCCCATTGAAATTCTCGCGAACACTCCTGCTCTCTGTCATATTGCTGCCCTGCGGCCTTCTTGCTGCTGCCGCTGCATGGCTCATGTGGTCGACGCGAGATGCGGTTCCCGTCCTCAACTATCATCAAATCGAGTGCAAAGACGGGAACCCCCTGACCCTCTGGCCCGACCAATTTGATGCACAGATGCATTATCTGTATACACACGGATATACCTCCATCACCATTGACGAAATGATGGATGCTTTTGAACATGGCACCCCGCTGCCCGAAAAGCCCGTTGTCATCACATTTGATGACGGCTATCTGGATAACTACGAGATCGCCTACCCCATTTTGCAGAAATATGGATTTAAAGCCACCATCTTTCTCATCTACGACCTCACAGATGTCTATCCAGGTTATCTGACGTGGCCGCAGATCGACGAGATGGCAAAGTCCGGGCTGATCCGGTTCGAGAGCCATACGATGACACATGCAAATCTCTCAGAGCTTTCCTCCGGCGCAGCACTGCGCCACGAACTCATCGACTCACGCCGCCTGCTCTCCGAAAAACTCGGATATGACGTGAACTACATCGCCTACCCGGGCGGTCGGGTCAATCAGCAGATCGAAGCCATCACACGCGAAGCCGGATACCGCGGCGGATTTACCGTGCACTATGGGCTCAGCACACCAGAGCAAAATCACTACAACATGAACCGCATCCCCATTTTTGGTGCAAATATGCACACAATGGAGCGTTTCAAACTGCGTCTTGCACTTGCTCCCTTGATTGCTCCACTCGAAGATATTCGCCTGAACCTGCGTGCACAAGGTTATTCACTCCTCGCAGACATGATGATCATTCCTTAAATGTGCGCAGGATGATTCTCCAAATGGACAACATCCCAAAAATAAGATATAATAATGCTATTAGATATTGTGTAATGATATAAGGGAGGGCTTTTCATGGATTTTGAAGCACTGGTGAAGGCAAAATTCGATGAGGCATATGCCGCATCCGAACATCCCAAAAAATTCTTCCTCACGGAGAACGGGCGCGGCGTCGTTGATGGCGGTGAAATGTACAATGCACTGTTGAAAGACACCCTTGACGTTGTCCAAAAAGCAATCGTCGGCATACTCAAAGACAGTCATCATCATACGCATTGACTCCGAATACACGAAACACCGCTGATGCAGCAGCTGCCGCACAGCGGTGTTTTTTCAAACGAAAATGGAGTTTACCGCACAGAACTCTCCACGGTACGCCCCATTTTATTTGTTAACGACGATCATGTGGCAGCTGTGCCGCAAGCAGCTGCTGTGTGAAGTGATGTTTTGCATCCTTCAGTGCTGTTGACAGCAGTTCCTCAACAATTTCGCCTCGTTCCATTACAAAAACTCGTGTGGTCATCTTTTGCACAACAGCAAGATCGTGTGTAACAAAGAGCCCTGTGAAACCATATTCACAATGCAGTTCGTGGATAAAATCTAGAAGCGCCGCCTGTGTAACAACATCCAGAGCGCTTGTCGGTTCGTCAAATAACAGCAGGTCGGGACGGACAAAGAGTGCGCGAATCATCACTATGCGCTGAAGCTGTCCTCCGCTGAGCTGATGTGGCAGACGATCTGCTATATCTAGCGGAAGATGTGCACGCTCTAGCATCATATGCAGTGCAACACGCTCCTCCTTAGCTGTGATAAGACCGAAGCGGCGCAACGGCTCAAGCAGAAAGTATCCGATGGTCATACGCGGACTGAATGCCTCGAGCGGATTTTGAAAGATCAGTTGGAGATGCCGATAGACATCACTCGACCAGCCTCCCTGCACCCGTGTCAATGTCTGTCCCAAAAAGGAAATACACCCGGCGGACGGCGCTGCAAGCCCCGCAATCATTTGTAAAAGAGTGGACTTTCCGCAACCGCTTGCACCGACGATTCCAGTGATTTCTCCCCGACGCAGTCTGAAATTCACTCCCCGGACGGCCTCGACGACACGCAAGCCCTCACAATACGTTTTCTTCAAATCATCTACACGGAGCACATAATCTTCCATGTATTTCCTCCATGTCATCACATCAGATGGGGTACTGCATCCAGCAACACCTTTGTATAGGGATGCGACGGGTGACACAAGACATCGTTTGCAGCTCCACACTCGACAAAACCGCCCATCTGCATAATGTAAATTGTATCCGCAACATATGCAGCAGCATCTATATTATGCGTTACAAAGACGATAGCACTTCCCTCCTCTGCCATGTGCCGAAGTCGATCCAATAGGCTGCGGCTTGCAATGACATCGAGTGCGCTTGTCGGTTCATCGACCAAGAGAAATTTCGGCGAGAGCGCCAATGTCATTGCCGTGGCGACACGTTGGCGCATACCACCACTGAGTTGGAATGGATATACTTCGAGGAGTTTCTCCGGATCTTCCAGATGCTCACGCCGAAGCGCAAGGATCGCCTCCTCCCGCCATCCGCTGCCGGCGCCATGTGCCTTCATATAATCCGCAAACTGGGCACCGATCCGTCGTATGGGATTCAGATACGAGCCCGGCTCTTGAAAAAGCACGGCAATATCCCGCCCCATGAGATCGCTGCGTACACATTCAGCGACATCCAGCAGTTCTATTCCGCAGAAGGAAATCGCCCCACCGACGATTACACCGCTGTCCGGTAAAATACCAATCACCGCACGTAAGAGTGTCGATTTCCCGCAGCCACTCTCACCGACAACAGCCACGATTTCACCACGCTGCACCAGCATGGACAAGGATTTGAGTATGGTCTGGGTACCGATCCGAATGCTTAAATCAGTGATAGAGAGCAAGGGGGATTTTCGATCATTTTCCACCAATCTTCAGATCCTTCGTGATGAGGTAGTAATCGATCGGGTGCATATAGACACCTGACACTTTGCTTGTCGCAACGACCTGATTCGCTACACTGAAAAGAAAGAGACTCGGCGTATCCTGAAGCGCGAGTTCCTCAATCTGTCCGGCAATCGCGAGCCGTTCCTTCGTATCCGTCGCATCTGCCATACGTTTCAACAGGCTGTCAACTTCCGGATTGCTGTAATGACCGACGTTCTCCTCACTGGTCGAACGCAAAGTCTGATCGATGTACCAGAAGGGGTCATTCGTAGCGAGCGTAATCCAGTTGCTCTCCGTGAGGTCAAAATCACGTTTCGTCTTGGACTCCTCAGAGTTCTGGATGCGGCGAATCGTCGCCTTGATCCCCGCCTGTTTCAGCTGATTTTGCAGAGCCTCATAAATCTCCGTCTTGCTCCCCCAGACGTTGATCATCAGCTCAAGTTCTTTGCCGTCCTTCGTCACATAACCATCTGCGTTCTTCGCTGTGTATCCTGCTGCGGCGAGCTCCTCGGCAGCCTTAGCGAGATCTGTATGCTGACGCAGAGACTCCTGATAGGAGGGCCCGAGATGCGGAGGGAACAACGCACCTGCCACAGCCGTACCGTTGCCCTCAATCTTGACGAGATCATCATAGTTCACTGCATAGCTAAGTGCACGACGCAGATGCACATCGGCAAGCACCCGCTCGAAATTCATGCGAAACATATAGACACGAACACCTGTGGTCTCATGAATCTTGTACTTATCATTCTCAAACAGGCTGCGGCTCGCACCGTTGCAGCGCTGAATGAGATCCAGATCGCCTGACTGTAATGCCATTGCACGCTTGTTGTCGTCCTCGATGTTCTTGACTGTCAGCGTGTCAAGCCCCGGTGTACCGTCCCAGTAGTGCTCGTTGCGTTTTAACTGAATTTCCTCGTTCTTCTTAAAGCCGACAATCTGATAGGGTCCCGTCAGCACAGGCGCAGAATCCGCCTTCGTAAGATCTGCCTTCGTATTGATGATGACAAAGGCAGGCTCCGTCAGAGCAGCAATCAATGCGCCATACGACTCGGTCGTCTCGATGATGAGATTCTGCCCATCCACCTTGATCTCCTTGATCTTCGAGGACTTCTGTGACCGCGGGCTCTCCTTCAGCGTGCGCTCGAGTGACGCCTTGACCAGCTCCGGCGTCATCGCCGTACCGTCTTGAAACTTTACATTCTCACGGATATGGAAACGCCACGTTGTTGGATTGACAGACTCCCATTTATCTGCAAGCTGAGGCATAAATTCCATCTTATCCGAGACCGTGACCAGTGTCTCACCGGCGCCGATGCGCGTTACTGTCCAGCCATCCCACTCATGCGCCGGATCGACGGACTCGCCGAACCAGTACAGTGCAGCAGTCAGATGCTTGTCCGCTCCCTCCTTTTCGGTGCCGCAGCCTGCAAGCACCCCCATCGTGAGCAGCATCAATGCCACCAGTGCACATATTTTTTTCATCGTATTCCTCCATTCACCATCCAAAAATAATTGTTCCTCCCGCATTCCCTGTATATCACCCCCCGGACGGATCCATCACATCACGCAGAATATCCCCCATATAGTTAAACAGAAAGATTGTGACGAAAATCGCAGCCCCCGGATAGATCATAAGCTGCGGCGCTGTCTGCAAATAGTCACGCGCTCCCATAAGCATCGTCCCCCACTCCGGATAAGGCAAGGGTACGCCAATGCCAATAAGAGAAAGTCCTGCAACCGTCAGCAAAATCTCTCCGATGTTTTGAAATATGAGTACCAAGAGGCGCGGCAGGATGTTCGGCAGGAGGTAGATACACACTGTCCCCCAAAGCCCCGCACCACCAAATATAGCATAACGCGCATATGGTTTCTCTCGCTCCGACTGCACGAGTGTGCGGGCTACACGTGCATATTCTGCCCAATGTGTAAACGAGAGTGCAAAGATCAGATTTGGAATACTCGGACCGAGTACGCCGATCAGCGCAATGGAGACAACGAGTGACGGCACTCCGAGGAAAAAATCCAAGAGTGCTGTTATGACCTTGTCCGCAGTCCCCCGCAAAAATCCCGTGAGCATCCCGGCTGCAATTCCAAAAATTGCAGTGATTGCAACGATGGTCAGGGACACCGCAAGGCTGATGCGCCCACCGTATAAGATACGTGAGAATATGTCACGCCCGAGTTGATCCGTGCCGAAAAAGTGCGCTGCCGTATTGCCCGTCAAACGCATTGTCAGATCCTGCTCATAGGGATCGTATGGTGCGATATGTGGCGCAAACACCGCAAGCAGACTCCACGTAATCAACAGCACACCAATGATGACGAAATCCCGTCTGCGTAAGAGCCTGTTCCACAGATAAGTCATAACTGCCGTCGCCCCCCTTCCTGCATCCGACGCGGATCAAGGCGAAGGCAAAGGATGTCGGAAACGAAGTTCATCACGACGAAAATACCAGCTCCCCAGAGCACATACGCCTGCATCAGTTGATAGTCCTGCGCCAAAATTGCAGTCGTCATGAGCTGCCCCATGCCGCGCCATCCGAAAATGGTCTCGATGACGGCGGAACCACCGAGAATATTTCCAAGCGTAATCCCGATCATTGGAATAAGGCCTGTCAACGCATTTGGCATGATATAGTGCCACAGGATAACGTGCCTTGGAAGCCCCAGTGCCTGTGCCCCTACGACATAGTTCTTCCCCCTCTCCTCCAGCAATGCATTGCGCAGTCTGCGGATATAAAGCCCAGAGATCCAGATTGCGAGAGCTGTTGCAGGTAGAATCATCCCACGAAGACCATCTGTCGCCGTCACAGGAATCAGCCGCAGGTGCACCGAGAACAGAAGAATCAGCAAAAGCCCGACCCAGAAGGTAGGCAGAGAGATTCCAAGAAACGATAGAAACCGCACTGCATGATCCACCCATGTCGCGTGACGATAAAACGCAAGCAGCCCGAGCGGAATCGCGATCAACATGGCAAACAGCACAGAAAGCCCTGCGAGTTCCAATGTTCGTGGCAGCGCATCACACACCAGATCTGCGACCGGAACGCCATAAGCAATCGAGTAACCGAGATCGCCTGAGAGGATACCGCGCAACCAACGCACATACTGAACAATGAGCGGCTGATCCAGCCCCAACTCCGCACGGAACTCCGCAACGAGCTGCGGGTCGGCAGGAACCCCCATCATGACAAAGTGAAGGGCGACCGGATCAACCGGCGAGATCTGCATCAACAGAAATGTCCCGCCCGTCATGGCGAGCAATACAACAAGCATACTGCATAGACGCCGTAAGATAATTCCGATCATATTGTTCACATTACCTCAAAATGCAGAGGCTCCAGCTCCCACAGCACGCCCGAGAGCTGCTGCATATCAACATCGGAAAATACACGCAGTGTCGGACGGATGTTCTTCTCCGGGAAGACGGCGACCGTCGCCGCCTCCTCCCCATGCTGAAAGAACACCTCCACAGCCGCGTGGTCAACATACATATGCAGAGAAAGCGCATGTTCTGCATAGAGTTTGAATTGACGCAGCCCGCGCCCGCCGAGCTTCATCCCGCTCCGGTCGATGGTCACGACCTGCTCGATACGATTGTAGCGAAAAACGAGCTTCTCAAGACCAAAGAGGATTTCTAAAGAAACCGTATACGCCTCTCCCATGGCAATGTCGAGAATCACCTCTGTCAAATCATAAAGCGTTGCAGAGAACTCACACTCTCTCGCAGCCTCTAGCGTCTGCTCTGTATCACGGCGGCGCAGCGCCCGCAGCTCCGGCACAGGCTCCGAGAAAACATGTCCCTGCCGGAGCGTCAGCACGCGCGGCAGCGTCAGGCTGTGCATCCAGCCCTCTGCCCGCGTCGGGTACTCCTCCTCACGGTCAGGCATCCCCATCCACCCGATGAGAATATGCCGTCCCTCATGCCTCAAAACCTGCGGTGCATAAAAGTCAAATCCATGGTCAAGTTCCTTGAACCGCCCGTGCATGAGTATCTCCATTGCATCCATCGAAGCATGCCCTGCAATATAGCCTGCCTGATAGATATTCTGTCTGTCGTAGGCGCGCGCCTCGATCCCCTGCGGGCAAAAGACAAGCACATCACAGTCGCCGAAGGAAAGGAGATTCGGACACTCCCACATATAGCCAAAGTCCTTGAGCTGCGTTCTGAGTTCTCCAAGAAAGCGCCACCCGTCTGCCGTCTCACGGTAAACAAGAACACAGCCGCGCTCATCCGCCGTCTGCGCACCGATGATGAGATGGCGCACGCCGCGCCAGTCAAAGAGATAGGGGTCGCGAAAGTGCGCTGTAAAGCCCTCAGGGGGCCCGGCAATAATGATTTCTTCCTTCTTGACCACGCCCTTTGTGAACGTGCCAAAGCGTTGCACAGAACTGCGCACGCCTGCCTCGTCTTTCGCATTGCAGGTATAGAGTACGCGCAGCGCCCCCTCCTCCTCCACCGCACAGCCTGAGTAACAGCCGTCCTTATCTTGTGCATCGCTTGGCCAAAGCGCAAGCTCCGGCAATGTATAGGTACAAAAATCCCGCGTATTCGTATGCGCCCACGATTTATTCTTATGCACGCAGCCAAACGGATTCCATTGATAAAATATATGATAGGCACCATGATAATAGATCAGCCCATTCGGGTCATTGATCAAGCCAAACGGCATCTCCAGATGAAAACGGTTGTGCCAGCGGTGCGTAAAAGGAAAGCCTTCCGCAAGTTTTGTATCAATTTCCTGCTTGTCAAAATGCTCCACAGCACTCACTCCTCGGGGCGAAAGAACATAAAGGTCAGTCCGAATGCAACAGCAAAGCCCACTGCGTTGACGAGAATATATTCTGCGAGGTGGTCAAGATAGAGCAGCGTTCCCGGCAACACCGTGATCCCCATCCCTGTTCCCGCCAAATGAAGAAATCCTGCAGCAGCCCCCGCACATGCGCCGCCCGCAAGCCCGTAAATGAACGGCTTCATAAAGCGCAGATTGATACCAAAAATCGCAGGCTCCGTAATACCTAGAAATGCAGGCACCGCCGAGGAAATATAAAGCGCTCGCTTCTTTGCATTGTGGGTGCGTGCTGCCACGGCGACCGCCGCACCGCCCTGCGCCACAATTGCCCCCGTGATGATGGCATTAAACGGGTCAGCACCCGTCGTCGCGAGTAGCTGTACCTCAAGTGCATTGAACACATGATGCACACCAAACACCACAATAACCTGATGGAGACCACCGACAATAAAACCGCCAATGCCATAGGGCAGCTCCAAAAAGGCACGTACTGCGCCAAAGATTCCAATTTCAAGGGTGTGCATGATCGGGCCAATGACAAGCAGACCGAGCAGCATCGAGACGAGCAGCGTCAAAAACGGCGTCACAATGAGATCAACAATATCCGGCACAAATGTCTTGAACCACTTTTGCAGACGTGCCGCAAAAATACCGAGAACAAGCGCCGGGAGCACCGACCCTTGATAACCGACGACAGGAATCGAAATTCCGAAAATCTCCATCGTAATCGGCACCGCATCCCCGGCAGCAATCGCATAGGCATTGGGGAGCTGCGGCGCAACGAGCATGAGCCCGAGTACAATGCCAATGACCGGTGTACCGCCGAAGCGGTTCATCGTTGACCAGCAGACGAGTGCAGGCAGAAAGGCAAATGCCGTATCTGTGAGAATCTGGCTCATGCGCACAAGATTCTCATTCATCTCGATGCCGAGGCTCTGCACCATGCCGCGCAGTCCCATAAAAAGACCTGTTGCGACAAGCACCGGAATGACCGGCACAAATACATCGCCGAGCGTGCGGGAAATCTTCTGCAAAGGGGTCATCTGGTCATATGCTTCCTGTTTGCTGCTGGCCGCTCCAACAAGGTTTGTCCCTGCAACAAAAGCATCGAACACTTTATCAACAAATCCTGTGCCGAGGATGATTTGATACTGCGCAGCAGCAAAGAACTGCCCCTTTACTCCATCAATATTTTCAATCGCCTTCTCGTCGATGATGGACTTATCGTTGACAATGAGGCGCAGCCGCGTCGCGCAGTGCTCGGCGCTGCGTACATTGCCCGGACCGCCGATATATTTCCAAATCAGTTTTGCAACGCGCTCCTCCTTCGGCAGATTTGGATCAATCTCATCCTCTGCCGGTGCCGCGGGTGTACTTTCCTGTGCAGGGGCGTCCTCTGCGTCACCGCCCGAGGATATTTCTGCATCACCCAAGGCAACAGTAATCTTCCCATAGTCCGCAGCATTCGTAATGAGCACAGGTGTCGTCGTCTCATATCCCTCAGCACGGATGGCGGCGGGATCAAATTCGATCAAAAGTTGACCGCGCTTTACCTTGTCCCCCTGCATAACATGTGCGGTAAAATGCTTTCCCTCAAGCTTTACCGTATCCACACCGACATGGATAAGAATATCCGTGCCGTCTGTCCCATGAATTCCTATGGCATGCTTTGAGCCAAAAAGCACGGTAATCTCTCCATCCACAGGAGAAACAACGCGCCCTTCAGGATCGGCAACCGCAGCCCCGCGTCCCATCGCACCACTGGCAAAAGCTGGATCTGAGACCTCTGAAAGCGGAATGAGGCGTCCTTGAAGCGGGCTTTCAATACGAATATCCTGCATATTAAGTCCTCCCTGTTGAAAATCAATTTCGTCGGAATTTTCCCATACTTAATAATGATTCCTTCGCATAAATTGAGTGTACTAACTTCCGTTTTATTTGTCAATAAATGAACGATGCGAAACTTTTTACAACAGCAGCGCCTTATGATATAATGGTTCACAGCGATGTAAGAGTGCTTTAGGGGAGGAAGACAAATGCGTATAAAGTACGAAGTCAGCATCACCGCCATTGGGAAACTGGCGCGCAAATTCCTTGAGACAAACAACAGCGTCATACTACTGGATGAGGGCACACATCCAAACCTTGCCGAGATGGTTGTTGAACACACCTCAGGCGAGTTGATGAGTGATATTCTCGTCGGCGATACACTTTCCGTTGGGAAACAGAAATACAAAGTGACCCGCGTCGGAGAAAATGCAAACGTCACCATTCGCGAAAGCGGGCACTGCACCCTGCTCTTTAATGCAAAGGGATCCATGCCGGGTCAAATCGAACTGGAGGGCGGCATCGTTCCGTCACTCATGCAGGGACTCACATTTTCCTTTGCAGGGAAATAACATCCATTACATAAAAATATCAACCATGTGCTCATAGCTGCATGGTTGATATTTTTTTATCATATTTCCCTAAAACTATTCCTCTATGTTTCTAAGAGCCTCCTCTCCAAACAAATCCTCAATCTTTGCCTTTGCCTGTGCACGAATCTCATCATTGATATAGATCTGTGCAAGTGCCACAGCCGCTGCAATCGCAGTCGCATCGTCAGCATAGCCAATGCCCGGCATAAAGTCCGGAATGAGATCAAGCGGCGAAATCAGATAACCGAGCGCTCCTAAAATCCCCGCCTTGATCTTCGGAGGACAGTTTGGGGACTGTGCCACATAGAAGAGAAGCAATGCCTGATAGATGACCTTCACGCCAATCTTAGCAATATTCTTTCGGATCTTCTCCCAAAGGCCCGCTTCAGAGTATTTGTCCTCATACTTTTCAAAATCCAGATTCTCAATCTCCTCGGCTTTAAGTTTATCTTCCATGCCCATAACAAACCTCCATTTTGAGAAAACTCTTTGGGAAATACCCTGGTGATAATCGCTTTCTTAAATTGATGATATGTTCTCGAAGATAAGTATAGCATATATTGTATTGTATCTCCCTGTACTATGCAAGATCTTCTTCCTAAAAATGCAGGAGAAGATCGATTAAGATCACTCAAATGCACTGCAATAAAAATAACCAACCGCAGAAGCTTTATTTTCTACAGTTGGCTGTTGCATAAGAAAATCTTTAAATCTCTGCCTGCCAAAGTCCATGCAGGTTGCAGTATGCGAGTACGCGCACGGGCGCATCACCGTCCGCGAGACGGAACGTCACAGTAGGTGCATCTGTCGGGGTAAGGTCGATACGCTGCGTTCCACGCTTGGTCACGAGCATGACCCAGTTGATGAGATGCTCCTCTGTCATGGGATGTGCAACAGAGCCGACACTCACATGTACCTCGTTTTTCGCTGCATCATATGTCGATACGGGAACATGCTTTTCCTGCGCTGCATCCACCGTGTTCGGCTCAATCGGCGTGAGTGCATTGCCGCAGCAGGAAAGATCAAGCTTATCATTCCCATATACTTCAACCATATGTGTTTTGCCCGCAAGATAAAATACTGACATAAAAAACCTCCTATTAATATAAAATACACAGCAAAGTTTGATATAAGACGGAAAGATAGAATAAATTCCATCTATCTCGTCTTTTATAAAGAATAATTCTCCATAAAGATAAAATATCCTTCTTTTTTCCTAAAAAAATGACCCTACTGCAAAAATATTTTACAGTACGGTCGTCTCTCATCATGTAAGACCGATGATTATATCTGCAATTCATCAGCGCTGCGCATATCTTTTTTATCTGCGCCCGCCGCCTCTCTTTGATTTCCATCAATAAAATCCTGCACAAGGTAGCGCGGCCGACGTTTGACCTCAAGATAAATCTTTGCAACGTATTCACCAATGACCCCGATGGAGAGCAGGATAAGTCCCCCAAGGAACCAGAGAGAAACGACCAGGCTAGTCCATCCAACGATGGTTTCACCGATAAAATAACGAATCAGCGACCAGATGAGAATGAGTCCACTGATAAAGGAAATGAACATCCCCATCTGAGAGATGAGCCGAATGGGACGTGCTGAAAGAGATGTGACCCCCTCCCACGCAAAAGATGCCATGCGGCGCCATGGATATTTAGACACGCCCGCAAGCCGCCGTTTGCGCGCATAGTAAACAATATCATGACGAAGTCCAATCATGGGGACAAGCCCGCGCAGAAAGAGGTTAACCTCACGGTATGCCGCAAGTGCATCGAGTGCATGCCGATCCATCAGCCGAAAATCCGCATGGTTGAATATAATATCCGCACCAAGCCCCCGCATGGCACGGTAAAATGTCTCTGCGGTAAAACGTTTCAAAAAGGCATCCGTCTCACGGTTCTCGCGTACACCATAGACGATATTTGCCCCTGCCGCATACTTTTTGAGCATTGCATCAATGGCATCAATATCATCCTGAAGATCTGCATCCAGACTGATTGTCACATCGGCATATGCACGTACCGTCATCAATCCTGCAAGGAGTGCATGCTGATGCCCCTCGTTATGCGCGAGATTGATGCCGGAAAAGAGCGGACTGCGCGTCGTGCAGTCGATGATAAGCTCCCATGTCCGGTCACGGCTGCCGTCATTGACAAAAGCAATCCGGCTGCGTGCACTGATGTGCCTGTCTTCGATGAGGCAGGTCATCTTTTGCAGGAGTTGCTCTGCCGTATCATAGAGGACATCCTGCTCGTTGTAGCATGGGACAACGAGATAAAGAACCGGCTCCCGCATCATTTGTGCGTCCTATAGATACAGATTCCATGCGCGTTTTCGACAAGCTCCCAGTCGGCACCGCCAAGTTCCTCATTCTTCTTTTGGTACATATACTCCCGCATGATAATATATTTGGGGCGTGTATCTGCACGCAGTGCCGCCAGCGATTCCGGACGGTTCGTATCTGCCTCAATGCCCGGAATATCAGTATAGAGCATGACCCCTGGGCGCAGCTGCTTGTCGATATAGAGCGTCCGCCCTTCCTGCTCGGCTGTCTCATGATAGTCCGCAGCATAGGTATGGGCTATTTGTTTCACACTGAAGTACCCCGCGACCGAGGGAACCAGTATGCCGAATGCAATACCCATAGTCACAATACCTGCCACAGCATGCAGCCATGCTGCAAGGAGAATGTGGTGGGTCGCCGTGATACAATAGATGATTGCCGTCCCTAAAACCAGCGTGAGGATGCCGAGCCACAGCCCCCCCTCTGCAAGTTCCGGAAAACTATCCCCGCTCATGAGCCAGCCAAGGCCAAGTGCCAGGAACATCAGCGCACTGCCGCCCGCCCAGGCGAAATGTGTCTCCTGCCACTCCTCCAGTGTGCGGGTGAGGTTCCACGCGATTACGGTCGAAAGCGCCGGGGTTAAAAGGAGCATATAGGAGACTTGCTTTGTTTGTGCAAGGGAGAAAAAGAGCAGGACAAAGATCCACCACACTTGGAAGAATGTAATGAGCTGCCACTCCTCGCCGAAGCTCTTCCGAAATGCGTTCTTGACGGACTGGATAAGAAGTCCTGTCCATGGAAAAAAACCGAGAACGAGAACCGGCAGGTAGAACCACCAATGAGCACGAGCAGGATGCAGCGGTGCCGCAAATCTGCTGATATTATGAAATCCGATAAACTCATAGATAAACGCGACGCCATGCGCTTGATACATATACATATACCATGGCATACCGACAGCGAGGACGAGCAGAAGTCCGCGCAGAACATGCATCCGCAGCAGCTCTTGGAGTTGGCGCGTTACGAGCAAATAGAAAAAGATAATCCCCGCCGGAAAGACGACGCCGATCGGTCCCTTCGTCATGACCGCAAAGCCACATGCAAGGTACATGAGCCAATAGTGACGGTGGATAAAGGAAAAGAGTGCTGCTGTCAGGAAGAACAGCAATGTGGTATCGGTGACAGATGCCTTGCCCATATACATGAGCATGATGTTCGTCCCCATGACGATTCCTGCCCAAAATCCTGTCCGTGCACCGAAAATGCGTGCCGCAGCAAGCGCCGTCATGAGGATCGAGCCAATCGCCATGAGTGATGCCGGCAGACGCGCCGCAAGTTCACTGAATCCACCAAACAGCTTGATGGACAATGCGACAAGCCAATAGAAAATGGGCGGCTTGTCATACCAGTATTCATTGTAGATGCGCGGCGAGAGATAATCGTTAAAGCGAATCATTTCCTTTGCTGTTTCCGCGTACACCGGCTCATCAGGGTCAAGAAGCGGTGTTCCGCCAATCCCAAAGAGGATTTGGAAGGCGAGAATAACGAGCAGCAAAATATACAGCACCCAAGAAAGATTCTTCTCATCGTTCATGTAAACGCACACCTCACAGAGTCCGAATATTGTCCCTGCATTGTACCATAGATAACAGCTATACGGAAGCCCTTGCCAAATCAAAAGGGAAAGAAAAACTGTTTTTCAATGACACATATTATAAAAGCCCCTGTGCACAGTCAATATCCGTAATGAGCACATTGATGAATCCGCCGCGGATTGCGCCGCGCACCGCCCTTGTCTTTTGGCGTCCGCCCACGACACCGACGCGGCGCGGAATATTTTTCAGTGTATCAAGAGGAATCCCGGCCACGCGTTCATTGAATGCTTCAAAGGGGGATGGGTCGCCCTGCCCGTTAAAATAACGCAGGGCAATATCGCCCACAGCGCCCTGCGCAGCAAATCCTGCAAGGATGGCACTGTCCACATAGCCGGTTTGGAGAACAGTCGAATGCTCCTTCGAAGGAATGCCAATGCCCATCAATACAAGATCAAGACGCGCATACATGCGAATCACGTTCTGAATCGTCCGTTCCTCTAAAAAACCTTTAAGCACTTCGCGCCGCGAAAAGACCGCCGGAGAAAAGAACTGAATGCATTTGCCGCCAAAGCGGTCCGCAAATTCCTGCGCTAAGTAGTTCGAATGAATGTCCGGACGGCTCTCTGCAACGCCGCCCACAAGCGGCACAAAAGTCACGTCGATGGGGCTGCGGATAAAGTAATCAGAGCGTACGACGCTTTGTATCGCAAGCCCCATTGTAATGCCGACCAAATAGCCGTCCATAAGAACACGCAGGAGATACTCAAGCGCAGCGCTGCCAAGCTGTGAGTTCAGCGGTCTGTGCCCATCCGAGAGGGGGCTGGAAGGAACGATAACGACCTCCTGCAATCCGTACTTTTTTTCCAAAGTGCGTTCCATTTGCCCATAAGCAATATTATCCGGATTTTGAATCTCGATGCGGACGATGCCCCGCTCCCTCCCGATGCTGAGCATGCGAGAAACCGTCGGACGCGAGATACCGAGTACCTCGCAGATCTCCTTTTGCCCAAGTCCATCCTGATAATATAGACTGCAGCACTTGAAGATAAGGCGTACATCATCAATGATCTTCTTCACGGACAGTCCCCCCATCATCCAGCCATAGAGCGCCGTTCACATATTTTTCATCTACTTTTTGATGTTGACATTTTTTCTATCAAAGTGCCGGAAAAGGGAGCCGTGCGGACGGCTCCCCTGCTTTCCTGCATTCAATAGATTTCGATGGTCGCTCCCATCCGGACATCTTCCCGAACGAGCGGTACATCCCCATCCAGCATGATGCAGCCGGGACGCTCCGGCTCTCTTCCGCCCTTGAAGGAAAGCGTACAGTGTCCAAGTTCCTTTAGTGTGTGCAGTACCTCATCGCCAATCGCCGTAATGTTAAATACCTTATCGCAGATAATCAGCGTATCGCCGACTGCGGGATCTGCATTATAGTTCGCCGTTGTGTGGAGTACGGAGATCTCTGCCAGCTCCGCCGATGCACTGTTGTTGAATATGATGATGAAGTTTGCCTCCGGATCCTCCAAAAAGGACAGCGCCGCTTCCCCCCAGCTTGTGATTTCACAGTAAAATTTCATAGGATTCCCTCAGCCTTATGCTTGATTTTCCTCACGGTGCTTCATATAGAGATAGATTTTCTCAGTGATAATGCCGCGGATGAGGATAACGACAATGCCCACGAGGAAGTAGCGTACGGCCAAATCCCCCAGCGGCAGTCCAAGTATCGTAATCCCAGACGCGATGCCCATGTAGACGAACAATTCGCCGCCATTGGCATGTGGAAAAAGCCCCGTGACCGGATGCACAAAGCTGACCGCCGCATCATAGTACGCAGGTTTATATTTCTGCTCAACAAAATTCCCGAACGTATAGCACATCGGATTGCCAAGAAAAAGTACCGCAAGGACAGGAAGCACTGTATAGCGCGTAATGATGTTCTGCGTCGCACGCTGCGCTATCCCGTTCACGCGCTCCTCACCAATGAGTTTGATAATCGAATTGACCGCTGTCATCATAATAACGAGGAGCGGGATGATTCCCGTAACCCAAGAGGTAAACGTCGCCGCCCCTGCACGAAAAAGCTCCATAAAACCATTTGCCGCTGCTGCAATGAGTTCCATCTCCAAGCCCTCCTTAGTAAAGCCCAATACTGGCCGCGTATGCGATGAGAACGGCGAGAGGGCCCGTGATAACGCGCGAGTACAGGACAGCGGGAACGCCAAGCTCGATGGTCTCAGGATCCGCCTCACCAAGACTAAGCCCCACAGGGACAAAATCTGCGCCGACCTGTGCATTGATGGCAAAAAGTGCAGGCAGTGCATACTGCGGCGGGATATTGCCCATACCAATCTGTGCGCCGAGCAGCGTCCCAACGACCTGCGCAATGACAGCGCCAGGGCCAAGTACAGGAGATATGAAAGGAACGGCACAGATGAGAGAGATGAGGAGCATCCCGGGCAGCGTGCTCGCAAGCGGTGAGATCGTCGTTGCAATGACTTCCCCGAGCCCCGATACACTGATGATGCCAAGAATCATAGAAACGAATGCCATAAACGGCAGGATGCTCTTAATCGTGATGTCAATGGTCTCACGCCCTGCCGCATAAAATTTATTGACGATGCCGCCGATGGCAACGCCGAGACGTGTGACAAAATTCTTTTCCCGTGCTCCTTGCAGCTTTCGAACCTCCGCCTTTGCCTGCTCCTTGGTCTTTGGCACATAGACAGATGCCTCCTGCAAAACGGCAATCTCCCCCTCATCGGCACGCGCGACGCAGGATAGATCGACGGCAGAAACATAAAGCTCCTTTGTGATGAACTGTGCAAGCGGGCCGGTTTTTCCAACGGGCAATAAATTTGCTGTCAGAACTCCCTTTTTCGGATAGACACCGCAGCGCGCCGTCCCGCCGCAGTCCACAACGGCAAGCAGGATCTCCTCATCCGGTACCCCCGTTGTAAAGCCATCGACCGCCTGACATCCTGTCATCTCTGCAATCCCTGCCGCGACTGGATGGACGCCCCCGCCCGTCACGCTGACAATCTTATTCTTTTTTTCAGTTGGAATAAGTATGAGCGGACCGCCCCAACCGCCCTTTCCGGCAACAATCTTCACGGATTGATACATGCACGTTCCTCCTTTTCTCTGAGCCAATCAACCGTCATCCTCAAAACGAGCGCCTCTGAAGCGACGCTATGGAACGCTCTGGAGACGTGTTATAAGCGCCTCGATTGCTTGGATATGTCCCTTGTAATACACACGCCGCTTCTCCGGCAATGCCGTATACGCCTCATGCAGTTCGTAAATCGTCCGTCCCACGATGTCCTCCATGGGACGAAACCTGCTGAGAATCGTCATCCCCTGCATCATGCGCCCATCTAAAACGCGTCCGTCGGAATTGCACGCGATGATGACAATGTTCGAGGGGCCGAACCTGCGCCGACGCGAACCGATGCCAACATTGCCCAGACGGTGCATCTGCCGAACAGCATGCCGATACGCCTTTACCTGCAAATGCGTCCCTAAGACTTGGCCGACGAACAGGACGAAAAGTACACCAAGGAGCACCTCTGTCTGCATGTGCCCTTCCTCCTTCCATAACGCCCTGCACGCGCTGAGATTCCCATTCTGGCTGCCAAAGGAATTATATCATCAGAACAGTTTCTTTACAATCTGTACTTTATTGAATTTTTGTAAATATACGATTTCCGCATCCTCCTTAGAGCGTTTTTTCACCATCCCATCCGCAGCATTTCACATGCACTACAAAAGCATCAAAACTGTCGATGTGCCGGCAGTTTTGATGCTTTCAACTATTTATCAATATATTACTTACCAGTGGTTATATCCCCCTTCGTCGAACGCACGCGAAAACGGCTCTTAAACGCATCCGCCTTCGATGTTGCATACTGGATGATCTGCCCCTCTTGATCCGTCGTCAAAATGCGCGTTACAAAGATCGGCGCGCTCTCTGCCACCTCGAGATAGAGCGCGGTCTCCGGACTTGCAGGAATAACCTCGATGGTCTTATCCTCTGCATAGGGGTGCACATCATGTGCTGCAAGCGTACGCAAAAGCCCATCTTTCGTAAAGTCCGTATGCACGAGCGCCGGGCATAGTGCAAGCGGAACATAGTCATCCGTAACGGCATAGATCCGCTCATCAACATAACGTAAACGCTTCAAATGAAAGACGAGCGTCCCGCTCTCAATGCAGAGCATCGCAGCGAGATTGCCGCGGGCGGGTTCCACCAGCTGCTGAAGCACCATGCTGCGCGTGACGCGCCCCTCAGCAGAAAACATCTGTGCAAGCCCAAATCCACGCTGGGCGGCCTCAGCGTAATCGACGGGAATCTTCTCCCCTGTATAGAACGAACCACGTCCCTGTATGCGGACAATTTTATTCTCTGCTTCTAGGAGTTCGAGCGCCTTGCGCACCGTAGGGCGACTCACGCCAAACGCAACACTCAGCTCGCGTTCTCCGGGAATCGGAGAAAAATATGCAAGGTCAGCGAATTTCCGCTCCATTGCCTCGCGGATCTTTTCATGAAGCCGCCGCAGTTTTCGGACAGACAAATGTGTCCCCTCCCTTTGCTGCTCATATTTCTGTGTCAATAGTATGTGCCCGGAGGCGCCCTTTGTCAATAACATCTCTTGCAAAACATATTTACCTGTGGTAATATTTCATTATCCAGTGGTAAGTTTTAATAAAAAAGGAGGCACTCTTTTATGCGCAGCACAGTACCATTTCTCGTCGTCAACCCCAAATCCTACCTCTATGGAGAAGCTGCGCTTGCACTCGCGCGGGCAGCTGACGCCGCAGCGAAAAAGACCGGGCTTAGGATTTACTTTACCTGTCCCTTTTCTGATATTCGCTACATCCATGCGCACACAGATGCCATCATTGTCACAGCACAGGCGATGGAGAGCCTAAGACCGGGGCGCGGCATGGGACACCTCCTTCCAGAGGCGCTGCATGAGGCAGGTGCACGTGCAACCTTCCTCAACCATGCCGAGCACCCGATGACGCTTGCAGAACTGACCAAAACCATCCCGCGTGCACGTGAAGTCGGTATTGAAACGATTGTCTGCGCGGATTCTCTCGCCGAAGGCACTGCTGTCGCAGCGCTCCATCCCGACATTCTCCTATGTGAGCCGACCGATCTCATTGGAACGGGAAAAACAGCAGATGATAACTATACAACTTCGATTGTCGCGAAAATTCGCAGCATCGATCCGTCCATAGGCATCATGATCGCATCCGGCATCACAACAGCAGACGATGTCTATCGCGTTGTACAGCTCGGTGCAGACGGCAGCGGCGCCACGAGCGGCATCCTAAACGCCCCCGATCCAGGAAAACGCATCATGGAGATGGCTGAGGCCATTATCCGCGCCGCATCTAAACGCAATCCAACGGATAACGCCGCTTGATTTCCTCTTTGGGATAAAGAAGCATCACCAAGGAGGAATCTTGAATGAGCGTTTTTAAAAAACACCTTACCCTCACGTCCCATGGCAAAACACCAACCTTTATCAATATTACAGCAGAACTGCGTGCTGCCATCACAGAGAGCAGTATCCAAGAAGGTATCGCAGCCGTTATTTCCCCGCATACAACCTGCGCCGTATTCTTCGAGGAATTCGTACACGATGTGGACGAACATGGCACAGAGTTTTTACAGAACGATCTGAACGCTGCCCTTGAAAAAATCATCCCGAATCAAACTGGGTGGGGCCAGTACCAGTACCCGGGAGAAGAACATTACAGAGCAGTGGAGCGTTGGCCCGATGCCGAACGCTATCTGCCAGGCGGTGACCGCACCGCGCTCTGGAACTGTGACGCACATCTTAAAGCGACCCTCATCGGTTCCTCAGAAACCTTTGAAGTCACAGACGGAAAACTCGGTGTTGGCACGACAGGTTACTGTTACTTTGTTGACTTCGACCGCACACGCGCACGAACGCGAACATGTACGATTGTCGTAATGGGTGAATAAGAAAACATGCATAAATCCCTCACAGCCTTTGGAAAATCCAAAGGCTGTGAGGGATTTATTCGTCGGGGTACATCCCCCGCCGAATTGCACGAATGCCATCGAGGGTCTTAAAGGCAGGCGTATAGACATACTCCACAGGAATAAAGTGGACGCGCCCATTTTGAACCGCACGCATCGAGTTAAAGCGCACTCCCTCAAAAAAATGCTCGGAAAAATGTTTCCCATATTCATCATTGTATGCAGCGAAAATCACATCCGGGTCGCAGGAGACCAGTTCCTCCTCACCAATATATTTTCCTGTCAGTGGAATATGTCCACCGAGACGGCGCACCATATCCCCAACCACCCAGCCCTCGTCGTAGTTTAGTATATCGCCACCATCTACCTCAACGACAAGCACCGACTGCGGCGCTCTGCCCCCCATTGCCTCCTCATCCATCCGCAGCGATGCACGTATATCATCCAGCAGCGCATTTGTCTGCTCCTGCCGATCGAAGATACGCCCCATGTCATCAATAAATTTACATTCATCCTCAACCGTTGCACGCTGCAAAACATGATTCGCTGTTGCAATCACATAGGTGTTAACCCCGCGCTCCTGCCACCATGAGGTACTGCCATACCAACGCGGCGCGAAGGACGCCTTCCATGCAAGTATAAAATCCGGCTGCAAGGCGACCGCCTGCTCGCGTCCAATCGTATTTTGAATCACAGGTTGTACTTTGGCAAACTCCTGTGGATATGTCTGTTTGAGGCGTGCATAGGAAACGCCTGACGTGTTCAATGCCGCCCCAACGATCTTATCTCCCTGACCGAGGATCAGCAACGTCTCCAGCGCATTCACCTCATCCACAACAATGCGCATGGGTGCATGGGCAAACGTGATATGCATCGGTGCCCCACTCGAATCATAGGTATCAATCTCTACGGGATAATGTGAGGACGCCCCTGCGGTATGCTTCTCCGCGTACTCATATATCTTCTCCTCACCGCCCGGTGATAAAAACAGCGCCAATATCGCGGCCATCAGTAAAAAGAACAGCGCCTTCTTCATATTCTTCATAGAATCACCGCCTCAAAAAGAATAGCAGGCAGCCAAGGCAGCTGACCCGTCATTCCAATAAGAGGCATCAGAATTTATACTTTACACCAAACATGAATGCGCGTCCGAGTTCCGGATAGGCAGCACGCCCATAGTACTCAGAATATACGGTCTCATATGCCGTATTCGTCAAGTTCTCAACCGATGCATATACTGTCATATCTTCATGCAGTTTATAATTGATATGAAAGTCCAGGATCAGTTTACGAGAATCTGTAAACGCCATTGTATTCATTCCTGTATACCATGTTCCCATCATGGACATGTTCAGACGCCTATTATCATAGGAAAGATCGAACTTATATACATTTGTGGGACGCAGCTCATTGATAATCGAGTTGATATTTCCGTCCGCCCAGCTCAAATCCGGATCAAAGATTATCCCACCCTTTGCCGAATAACGGTCATATGCATGAAAGTAATCCGCACTCAGCATTAAATGTTTGTTGAACCGATGCTGCAATGTAATATTAAAGGATTTCTTCACTTCCCTCGCATTGACCGCACGATAAAAGGAACGATTTGGATGATTAGGGTCAAGAACATTATAACCGACAACAGCGTTGCTCATCCATGTATAGTCATAGTGTATGGCTGCAGAGGTCTTTCGGGAAAACGAGTGACGCACCCCCATTGTCCACACATCACCACGTTCATCTTTCAATTTGGCAAGCATAGATCTCCCGGTTGGATCTTCATAGCTTGATGTATAATCCTTGGGGCGCAAGGGGCGATGGACACGGGTATAACCGAAATAGGCACTTGTTCCCTGCCCAAACGCATATTGCATGTTGATTGATGGGGTGAATGCGCCGCGCGTCCGCCCGTTCGATGTGCGTTCCCCATCCCCATCCACCTCGCTCGCCTCTGTATAACGGGCATAGCGGAGCGACGGCGTGATCTCAAATTTATCCGAGACAAAAATCTTATCCTGCAAATAGCCAATGATGGACGAGCGTTCCATCGATGACGTCTTTCCCTCATCAAGATCATAGTTATCAAACTTTGAACGGTCATATGTCCATGTGGATAATACATTATGCTTCCCATATGCCTTGCCAAGCTGAAGCTGGATGCCGTAGTTCTCCATACGGTAGAACCAGCCTTTATAAGAGCGCCCCACATAGTGATTATTTACCCACTCATTCCATGCAGGTGTATCCGGCACGAGATTGGGATCACGCGGGTCGCCCATACCAAACGATCCCCAATATCGTTCATGCTGATTATAGATACGAATAAAGCTCTCCATTCCATTGTCACGATGGAAGGTATATGTTAGATCATTGTTATTTTTGTTATAGGCATTATATGCCCCTGTCGCCGCCCACAAATAACGCAGATTCCGAAATCCAGGGTTGTCCGCCTCTCCTCTTTTCCGATGAACACGCCAATCTGTGATAATTCGGTGCCAGTCCGTTGGATTAAAATATCTGCGCTCCGGTGCTGTTAATGGATAGTCGTCATCTCCCTGCATATGATTGTGTGCAAAATGAAGGGCATGCGTTTTATCAAAATCATAGTCAATGCGAATATTCGCCGCGTCATCCTGATAGCCTGTATTGAGCCAACGATATGTATTCCCGCTGAGCCCATCCTTATATTTTCCGTCACCACTCATTTCACGGCTGAGTGAAATAAAATATTTTAGCCGCTCATGGTCAAGATTCCTAGAGTAACTTAATTTATAATTGTGCCTTTTCCATGCCCCCGTAGAAATATCAAGTGTTCCCTCTGGTTTCTTTCCGCCCTTGCGCGTAATGATATTGATGACGCCGCCCGTCGCATCCGAACCATAAATAGATGCACCAGGTCCTTTGATGACCTCAATCTTCTCGATCCCATTTACATTGATGATCTGGTTGATATCGACCATTGCCTTCGTTCCGTCCTCTGACCAACCATTGAGTACATTACTCGCTGAATTGTCCACACGACGACCATCTACAAGTACAATAACACGATCATCACCATTGATGCTCAAAATGCTATGCGTATTCTCCATCCCCATCTCGCCGCCACGATACCCAGGCTTACGTACAAGCACGCCCGGCACCGTTTTCAATGCGTCGCTGAGTTGGTTGAAGTGGCGCTTTTCAAGGGTATCTCGGTCGATGATGTTCACATCGCCGCCCGTACGATAATACGATTGCTCTGTCACCACATTGCCGAATGGATCTTTGAACGCCTCTGCGACATCGACATCCTTCGTTTTATAGGACACTTCTGCATGTTCTTCAGTTATGTCGGTAAGATCCTTAGCATATGCGGCATTTGTAAGCGCCAGCAACACGGAGAGCGTCAGTGCTGTCTTTTTCTTCATTTCATTATATCCCTTCAATTATCATCAGAACTTATACTTTGCACCGATCATAACATGGCGCCCAGGTTCCGGCCACGCGCCCTTTCCATGGTACTCAGATACAATCGTTTCATATGATGCATTTGTGAGATTCGATACAGACGCATAGATCATCATGTCCTCACGCAGCTTATAGTTGACATTAAAATCGAGCAGCAGTGCACGCGCCCTTGTGAAGGCATTCAGATTGCAGCCTGTATACCATGTTCCCGTCAGAGATGTATTGAGCTTGCCATTCTCATAAACAAGATCTGCCGTATAGACATTCGAGGGCCTCATATCGTTGATGGCAGAATTTACATTGCCATCTGCCCACTTCAGCGCCGGATCAAATACGAGACCATCCTTCGCCGAGAACTTATCAAATGCATGGGAGTAGTTTGCTGTCAAAGACCAATGAGGGTCAAATCTATGTGCAAGAGAAATATTGAATGCCTTTTTCACCTCTTTTGCATTGATTGATTTCATTTCAAAATCATTATTCGCCTCATCCCAAACGCTGTACTCCGTAATCGCATTTGACATATGTGTGTAGCTACAGTGCACTGCAAGGGATGTCGCCCTGCCAAATCGATGGCGCACCCCCATTGTCCATACATCCCCTTTTTCATCCTCAAGCGGCCGGGGCCCATAATCATTTGTATAGTCGTCAAACTTGAGCGGGCGGTGTACACGACTGTACCCAAAGTAGGCACTCGTCGCCTTATCAAAGGCATACTGCGTGTTCAAAGAGGGGGTGAATACCGCACCTCCTGATGTACGAACACCTGATTCTTTTCCGTCTTTCGTCCGCTCTCCAATATCATTGTAGCGCGCATAACGAATAGATGGAGTCAGTTCCCATCTATCCGACAGAAAGATCTTATCCTGGAGATATCCGATCAGCGTATTGCGTTCCAGATGATATTTCTTGCCACTGGTGAGATATGTATGGTCAAACTCTGAACGGTCAAATGTCCATGTCGTTAATACATTGTGTTTCCCATACGCCTTTCCTAGCTGCAGCTGTATTCCCTCGTTGCCAAGCCTATCGTACCATTTCCGATAGCTGCGTCCCTTATGATGTGCCTCTGCCCACACATACCACTCAGGGGTCTCTGGAACTGGTGTATCCGGCAGCATATTCTCCTCACCATTGGATCCCCAATAATGCTCATTCTGCTGGTAAATACGAATAAAACTCTCCATTCCATTGTCGCGATGGAAGATATATGTCAAATCATGGTTGTTCTTATTATAGGCACTATATGCTCCCGTTGCAGCCCAGATCGCCCACTTCGTTCGGAATCCTGGAAATACAGATTCCCCCTTGGGACTGCCCGGTGTCAGCCAATGCTTCTTAATGCGGTTCCAGTCCGTCTGATTGAAGTATTTATGATCAGGCGCTGCCATCGGATAATCGGCATCGCTCTGCATATGATTATGCGCAAAGCGAAGTGTATGATTTCTGTCAAAATCGTAGTCAATACGGATATTCGCTGCATCATCCTTGTACCCCGTATTGACATAGGTATAAGTATGTCCGCTCAGTCCATCTTTGTACTTGGAGTCACTACTCATCTCGCGGCTGAGTGAAATAAAATACCTCAGGTGGTTCTGGTCGAGACTGCCAGCGTAACTAAATTTATAATTGTGACGATTCCATGAACCCGTAGATATATCGAGCGTTCCTTCAGGCTGTTTTCCCCCTTTGCGCGTAATGATATTGATGACACCACCGGTTGCATCCGAACCATAAATAGAGGCTCCTGGTCCTTTGATAACCTCGATTTTCTCTACGCTGTTCATATTGATGACTTGGTTGATGTCAACGGTCGCCTTGGTTTCTATATCCGAATAGCTGCCAAATATATTGCTTACAGAGTTATCCACACGCCGCCCGTCCACAAGGACAACAATACGGTCGTCACCGTTGATGCTCACAACGCTGTGGTTATTAGAAATCTGGAACTCACCGCCGCGATAGCCCGGTGTGCGAACCAAAACGCCCGGTACATGGCGAAGAGCATCTGTTAATTGGTCATAATGCCGATTTTCAATCATATTACGGTCGATGATATTTACATCGCCGCCCGTGCGGTAGTAAGACTGCTCTGTCACAATGTTACCGAAAGGATCTTTCAGTTCTTCTGTAACATCAATATCTTTGGTCTCATAAGATTGGGCGAAATCACTCTTTTTGACCGTCTCGACACCCTCTAAGGCCTGTGAATGAACGGTATTTCCTCCCACGACGAGTACCACTGACATAAGTGCTCCCACCACTGTACTCTTTTGTCTCATTAAAATCTTCTCCTTACACAGAATCTTCCAAAAGCTATACCGAAATACGAGGCAAACAAATAGCCTTTTTGCTCTCTCGCAAAAAGGCGCACTAAACAAACAAATAAATAAACTACGCCTCCCTGTCTCTCGCAGGAACAATCACAGCAGTCTCATCGGGCAGTTCTTCTGGCTCTGCATCATCGTCTTCCTCGCCTTCCCAGTTTCCCAGTGACATCATGAGGTCAACTCTGCATTACAGCTGCGGGACAGCGCAGGTCTTTCATCTGCTTCTCTATTGAGCGCAACGCGCACCCGATCAGAAAAATTCTTTAATTTTTATTTAATTTTAAGTTCCTGTGACAAGCTACCATATTATAAATGATCTGTCAAGCCGACTTTTACTCAAATAAGCCCCATTGTTTTCCCAAATTCTTACTGTAAAATCTCCAAAAATAGTGTAATATATCTATCAAACACACAATATGCAATAAAGAGGAGTATCATCATGCCACAAAAGACCATTGATACAACCGAACGCCCCCCCATACTCAAAACAATTCCACTGTCCTTGCAGCATCTCTTTGCAATGTTTGGCTCAACAGTGCTTGTGCCGATTCTATTTCATGTCAACCCGGCGACAGTTCTGCTCTTTAATGGCATAGGGACATTATTCTATCTCATTCTCTGTCAGGGGAAGATTCCTGCCTACCTAGGCTCCAGCTTCGCATTTCTCTCTCCGGTATTTCTTGTACTCTCATCGTATCGTTATGAGGCAGCGCTCGGTGGATTCATCATCGTCGGCATTGTATTCTGCCTCGTCAGCCTCATCGTACACACAATTGGAACGAGTTGGATCGATGTGATCTTCCCGCCTGCATCCATGGGAGCGATCGTTGCAGTCATTGGTCTTGAGCTCATGCCAACAGCAGCGGGCATGGCGGGACTTACGGGCGAAAATACGGACACAACGGTCATCTTTGTCTCCATCGTCACGCTGTCCATCACCATCTTTGCCTCAATGGCATTCCGCGGCTTCCTTTCCATTATCCCTATTCTCATTGGTGTAACAGCAGGATATGCACTCGCATGTGCAGTTGGTATTGTCGATTTCTCACAGATAGAGCGCGCCCCATGGTTTGCCATTCCGACAATCTATACACCGGAGTTTGATCTGCGCGCCATCCTCATTATCCTGCCCGCTTCCATCGTCGTCATTGTCGAGCATATCGGTCACCTCATCGTAACGGGCAATATCGTCGGACGCAACCTCGCCAAAGATCCGGGCCTTGACCGCTCTCTGCTCGGCAACGGCATTTCTACCATCTTCTCCGGCTGTTTTGGCTCGACGCCAAACACAACCTACGGCGAAAATATCGGTGTACTTGCCATCACGAAGGTATATTCAACATGGGTCATCGGCGGCGCAGCCATCTTTGCCATCATACTCTCGTGCCTTGGCAAGCTCGCAGCACTGATTCAAAGCATCCCAACACCTGTCATGGGCGGGGTTTCTATGCTCCTCTTTGGCGTCATCGCTGCATCGGGCATTCGCATTCTAGTCGAAGCAAAGGTGGACTACAACAACCCAATGAATCTCCTGCTGACATCTATCGTCATGGGGGTCGGTGTCTCCACGGCGAGTCTGACAGTGGGAGCGGTGACACTGCGCGGCATGTCCCTTGCAACAGTGATTGCCATCATCCTTTCCATCTCTTTCCGCCTCATCCTCGCCCTGCGCCGTCAAAAATAGGCGCACGACAAATGACCAGGTTCTATGTTGCCCTGCCAGAGGGCGGCGAAGTCCCCGTAAAAGCCTATCTCATGCGTGTATGCGGCATTTCATCAGGTCTATGGAAGCGTATCAAACACAGCGGGACCTTCGCCGTGAACGGCATCCCCGCCATCGCCGCATACACTGCCGTTCGCACGGGGGATGTCATCTCCTACGAACTGCCAATCCATTCTTCCGTTGTTCCGGAACATCATCCGCTCTCGATTGTCTATGAGGATGATGATCTTCTCATCATTGATAAACCCGCGGGTCAGCTCGTCCATCCAACGACGAAGGAATCTTCCGGTACAGTGGCAAACGCTGTGCTCGGCCTCTATCAATCACGCAGCAAAAGGCTCGACTTTCATCCATGTCACCGACTTGACCGCAATACGACAGGGCTGCTCCTCATTGCAAAACGCCCCGAGATACAGTATCAAATCGCAAAGCAAAACACATTGATACGTGCGTATCTTGCTCTCATCGAAGGGAGGCTGTCCCCCGCTGAGGGCATAATAAACGCACCAATCGCACGCGCCCTGCCGAGCATCATCCTCCGCCGCGTTGCCCCAAACGGAAAGCCCGCCTGCACACATTACCGTACAGAACTGTCAGATGGCAAATTTTCCCTCCTGCGGCTCTGGCTGGAGACAGGGCGTACACATCAGATACGTGTCCACCTTGCACATCTGGGACACCCGCTGCTTGGTGATGATCTCTATGGCGGAAGCATGTCAGAGATCCAACGACAGGCGCTCCATGCGGCATGTCTTACATTCTCTCACCCATGTACGAGAAAAACATACACCTTTGAGGCGCCGCTTCCGACAGATATGACATACATTGTGCAGAAAATCGCGGCTCGGTAAAAAATACCGCAGATGGAACGAACCCATCTGCGGTATTTCTATATGCTCTTATCCACAGTTCAGCAGGTTATTTTCCGGTACCGAACCATTTCTGATAGATCTTATCGTATTCTCCATTATCATGAAGTTTTTTAATCGCTGCGTCGATTTCCTTTTGAAGATCTGTATTGTCCTTTGCCATGGCAATTCCATAATCCTCAGCAGAGAGCACATCATCTAGTGTCTTAACACCGACGGCTGCATTCTGATGAATATAGTAGTCATTGACTGGGCGATCATTGACGACGGCATCCACACCGCGCGCCTTGAGCTCCATAAAACAGTCCGCCGGTGTATTCAGCTCAGTCACCGTGACGCCTTCCATTTCCTTTACCATGTTTGCGCTCGTTGTCCCAATCTGGACAGCAACCTTGTGCCCCTTGAGATCATTGAATGACTTAATGGCTTCCTCGTCACTGCGCACCACCATTGTCAGACCTGATTTATAGTATGGTGCAGAAAAGTTGACCTTTTGCTTACGCTCATCATTGATCGTCATACCACTGATGATGACATCGATATTCTTTGCCTGAAGCGCAGGGATCAGTCCATCAAACCCAATGTTCTGGATGTCTGTCTCTCTGCCCATCTCCTTGGCTACAGCACGAATGAGATCCATATCAAACCCCTGGTACTCTTTCTGCCCCTCGTCTTGGAATTCAAATGGAGCAAAATCAATGGCAGAACCAACACGAAGTACCTTGCTCGCCTGTTTTGTCTGCTCACCGGAACCGCCACAGCCGACAAGTGCAAGACTTACGAGTGCACTCATCAGAACGAGTGCCAATTTCTTCAGTTTCATCAGGAAACCTCCTCATGTACCGTGAAAATGAAAAAGGGACGCTGCAAAATCTCTGCAGCAATCCCTCTGCCTCAGAACCTCTCAGAAGTGTACTGCACGCTTTGAGCTAAAGCAATCACGGCAGTAAACCGGACGGTCTGTCTTGGGCTCGAACGGGACCTCAGTCTCCTTGCCGCACTCAGCACAAACGACCTGGAACATCTGACGCTCGCCCCCATCATCCCTGCTGCGGCGCCGCTTGTCACGGCAGTCGCGGCAACGTGCAGGCTCGTTCTCGAACCCCTTCTCTGCATAGAACTCCTGCTCTCCGGCAGTGAACACGAAGTTATTTCCGCATTCCTTACATACGAGGGTTTTGTCTTCAAAAGCCATTCTTCCACAATCTCCCTTAAAAAAAATTTAACTTTCCATCCGCCGAACTGAGGAAGCGTTCATTGAGATCATGGCGCAAGGAAACACTGAACAAATAAACAGTGCTTCACTTGTTCACTGAACGACTAGCAGGTCAAGAGGATTTCAACGGGTTTTATTATACAGATTCTTTCTGCGTTATGCAAGTGTTTTTATTGCAAAACGAATCAACTCTCATGATCAGTACTGTTTAGTGCCAACGGCACAGCTTCCGCTCCAGTCCATCAAACACCGCAAAGATCAGAAGTCCTATCGCGCTCAGCACGACAATCCCCGCATACATATCGAGATAGTTCACGCGAAGCCATGAATCCATGATGAAATAGCCGATTCCATACCGTGTTCCAAAAGTCTCTGTAAAGAAGAGGACAGAGATCGCTGTCGCCATAGCAACGCGAATGGCAGTGATAAACTTTGGCAGGGATGCCGGGAGGATGATATGGTGCATCATCTGTCCAAAAGATGCACCAAGCACGCGCAGGGGAACATAAGTCTCAGGCGGTATGCCCGCGACGGCATCGCGCACGGTAACAATGATTTGAAATACAAGAATGAAAAAGACCAGCAGAAGTTTTGACAGTTCTCCCACGCCAAAGAGCAGCATGACCACCGGCAAAAGCGCAATCTTTGGAATCGGATAGGTAAGATAAATGATAGGGGAAAGCACACGATTGATGCGGCCAAAATACCCCATCACAACACCCACAGGATAGCCAATGAGAACAGCCGTAAGAAGGCCTATGCTAAGGCGCATAAAACTATATGCACTGTGAACGGCAATCGTATCTAAAAATATCTGTGAGAGTCTCACCATAACCTGCTCGGGCGGCGGGATGGCGGGCATATTGAGGAGATGGGCTGCGGCAGTCCAGAACACAAAGCAGATGCCGCCCCCAAGTATAAAGTGCAGTACGTTTTTCTGCATCATGTACCTTCTTCTGCAATTTTTCTGCGCAGCATCTGCCCCATTGCAAAGAATGCAGGTGCGGTTCGCCGTGTAAGATCACCCGCAAGTGGATTATCGTACATCTGGACGATACGCCCAGGTGTTCCCGCCATAACTGCAATACGCCCCGCAAGAAAGAGCGCCTCTTCCACATAATGCGTAACCATGAGCGTTGTCACAGCATACTTTTTCCACAGGGAAAGAAAGATCGCCTGCATGGATTCCCGCGTAATTGCATCCAGTGCAGAAAAAGGCTCATCCATCAATAGTAAATCCGGTGTCAGCAGAAATACACGTGCCAATCCGACACGCTGCTGCTGTCCGCCGGAAAGCTCATGCGGGTACCGCTCAAGTAATCCTAAGAGCCCAAGATCTGAAACCAGTTCTTCAAATCGTCCTGCAAGCTCTTTCCCCCATAATCCTTTTATCCTAACTCCGAGCAAAATATTTTCACGCACCGTTTTCCATGCGAGCAACCCGTAATTTTGTGGCAATAAGCCAATACGCATCTGTGTCGGCGCAATAGAAAGCCCCTCTGCTAAAACATCTCCCGCTGTCGGCTGCAAAAGTCCCGCAGCCAATAGGAGCAGCGTTGATTTACCGCAGCCCGACGGCCCAATCAGTGCAAGTACCGTACCGCGCTGCACCGCAAAGGACACATCCTCCAATACGTGTACTGACTGCACGCCCTTCTCATAAGAAAAGGATACGTCTGCAAACGTCAGCAATCAATCCCGCCTCCCTTTACCGTGTCATATATTTGCTTTTGGCACAAGAATAAAAGCCCACCTTTCCCATGTAAGATGAGCTTTTTCTATGTCTATGCATCCAGTGCTGTGCGCATATCAGCAATGAGCTGAATACCTCCGTCAATGTCTCCGTCAATGATACGCTTGACAACAGCGCTGCCGACGATGACGCCATCCGCCTGCTTTCCCGCGCGCGCGGCTGCCTCAGGCGTACCGATGCCGAAACCGATGGCGAGCGGTACATCGGTATAGCGCCGTGCTGCCTTGCATACGCTCCCGATAATGCTGTAATCGATCTCCTTGACACCTGTGACCCCGTAATTCGAGATACAGTAGATGAACCCCGATGCTTCTTTACAGGTCTCTGCCATACGTTCTTCAGTCGTGCCGGGCGTGATGAACTCGGTGAGTGTGAAGTCGTGTGCTGCACAGATGCGGCGCATATCCGCAGACTCTTCATGCGGCACGTCGGGGAAAATCACGCCATCCATACCGGCGGCCTTGAAATCCTGCACAAATTTTTCAAAGCCATAGTGCTGTACCATATTGATATAACCCATACCAATGAGCGGAATTTCCGAGTATTTCCGGATCTCCTTGACGACTTCAAGCGCCTTTTTCATCGTCATGCCCTTTTTCAGAGCGATAACGCTCGCTTCCTGTATGACGGGGCCGTCTGCCATCGGGTCGGAGAAGGGCAATCCGAGTTCAATCACATCCGCACCCGCCGCCTCGGCACGGCGCACGATCTCCACAGTCGCCTCCGCACTCGGGCAGCCCGCCGTGACATAGATATAGAGCCCTGTACGTCCATCGACGCGCAACCCTCTGAGTTTTTCATTTAGACGCTTGCTCATGCAATCTCCTCCCCCAGCTCCTTTGCGACCATCTGCACATCCTTGTCACCGCGTCCCGACAGACAGACGACAACGTTCTCGCCCACCCGCGTCTTAGGCATGAGTGTTTCGAGATAGGCGAGGGCGTGCGAACTCTCAAGTGCAGGAATAATGCCCTCGATGCGCGAGAGACGCTGAAACGCTGCAAGTGCCTCTTTATCCGTCACGGAAACGTAGGTGACGATGCCCTCGTCTTTAAAAAAGGAGTGCTCGGGGCCAACTCCAGGATAGTCAAGACCCGCAGAGATACTGTATGCCTCAATGACCTGCCCATCCTCGTTCTGAAGGAGGTAGCTGTAAGCACCATGGAGGATTCCGGGTGTCCCCGCGCCGCTGAGCGTCTTGGCGTTATCGCCGTCCGCATCGCCGCGTCCGCCACCCTCGACACAGAACTTCTTCACATCCGCATCATTTTTGAAATCGTAGAACGTCCCCATAGCATTACTGCCACCGCCGATGCACGCGACAAGATAGTCGGGCTTGCTGTCAAAAGCCGCTGCCGACTGCATACGAATCTCCTCGCCAATAACCTTTTGAAAATCACGTACCATCTCCGGATAGGGATGCGGCCCGACCACAGAACCAATCACATAGTAGGTATCTGTGATGTTCGTCGCCCAGTAGCGAATTGCCTCACTCGTCGCATCCTTGAGCGTGCCTGTCCCGCTCGATACGGGAATGACTGTCGCCCCGAGCAGACGCATTCGGAACACGTTGAGCTGCTGACGCAGGGCATCGACCGCTCCCATAAATATGTGACACTCCATACCAAAGAGCGCGGCAACCGTTGCCGTTGCAACACCGTGCTGCCCTGCTCCCGTCTCCGCGACAATGCGCTTCTTTCCCATGCGCCGTGCTAGCAGTGCCTGCCCAAGTGCATTGTTGATTTTATGGGCACCCGTATGCAGGAGATCTTCACGTTTGAGATAGATATTTGCCTTGCCGTAGTGTTTCGTCAACCGCTCGGCAAAGTAGAGATTCGTAGGACGCCCGGCATAGTCCCTCAGATATCCGTGAAATTCTGCAAGGAACTCCTCATCCGTGCGGTACTTCAGATATGCTGCCTCAAGCTCATTCAGCGCGGGCATGACAATCTCCGGCACATACTGCCCGCCATAGTCACCGAATCTTCCCTTCTTGCTCATATATCATTGCTCCTTTATATTAGCCAGTTCCCTTGCAAACGCATCCACGTCTGCTGCACGCACAAGCCCCTCACCGACGAGCACCCCCTTGCAGCCTGCCTCATAGACGCGTACGGCATCCGCACGCATAAAGATGCCGCTCTCGCTGATGATAGTGCGGTTTTTATCCGCATAGGGCAGGAGATCAAGTGTTGTCTCAACGCTTGTCTCAAACGTCATAAGGTTGCGATTGTTGATGCCGATGAACTCCGCCGGTGTCTCCTGTGCGATCTCGAGATCCTTGCGGTCATGCACCTCCACGAGTGCGTCCATGCCGAGGCTCCATGTGAGATAGAGCAGCTGCCGCAGCTCCTCTGGTGTCAAAATGCGTACGATGAGCAGTACGGCATCCGCACCGAGGGCGCGTGCCTCATAGACCTGATACGGATCGATGATGAAATCCTTGCGCAGAAGCGGTGTATCGACACGTGCACGTACCGCCGCAAAAGCCTCGTTGCTTCCAAGAAAATGTGGGTCTGTGTGCACAGAGAGCACTGCCGCCCCTGCTGTCGCATAGATGTCTGCAAGCTCTATGACGCTGTGTGATGTCGTCAGCCGTCCCTTCGCGGGCGACTGTAATTTGCACTCAGCAATGAGCCCCCAGCCACGCCATCGGAAGTGCTCCGCCATGCGAAATGTACCGCATCGGAGATTTGCTTTCAGTTCATCGAGCGGCACGGACTTCTTTGCCGCTGCCACGATTGTGCGCTTTTCTTTCACAATTTCTGCCAATATATCGCGCACTGCCGCACCTCCTTTGGACTTCTATACTTTACTTTCTTTGCCTCCTGGCGTATTCTCCCATTCTAGTGGAGGAGAAAGCGTTTGTCAATCATACGCTTCGAGACATAACGCCGACTGCTTAGACAGATGCTTTTATGCGCCAAATTGTTATATTCTTTGCACAGTTTCCATAAAGGCCCGGATTTTCACCGCCGATTTCTCACCATCCTCCTCAATCCCACCCGATACATCAACACCAAAGGGATGAAAAATCTCCACCGCCTTCCCCACATTCTCCGCTGTCATACCGCCCGCAATCAGCACAGGTTTCCTCACGCGCACAATCTCCTGTGCCGCCTCCTGCCAGTGGAATCGTGTCCCTGTACCGCCTGCCGTCCCCTGCACGAAACTGTCAACAAGGATCATCTCGGCAGGATAGGCATTGGCCTCATCTGCATCGAAGTCGTCACCATAGCGATATGCCTTGATGACGGGGCGCTCTGCCATCCGCGCCATCTCTGACGTCTCATGCCCGTGCAGCTGCACATAATCCAGCCCCACGTGCGCGGCAATCTCATTCACCTCATCCATCGGCATGTCCACAAAGACGCCAACCTTTTTCACGCAGCCAAGCGTGCGCACAATCTCCCGCGCCGCCTCGGGCGCAATATACCGTCTGCTCTCCTTTGCA
>ERZ773054.324-NODE-324-length-38685-cov-16.162542_pt1 | contig 38685 bp, 37 predicted proteins | sample MGYA00580630_ERZ773054 | MGnify/ENA primary metagenome ERZ773054 (study PRJEB29015, sample SAMEA2737994) | human oral metagenome | biome: human oral; feature: human-associated habitat; material: dental | place: China | collected 2115 ... | reverse complement strand
AAAAAGTATAATTTTTAAATTTTTTACTACTCTTTTTCATTTAATCTTCCTTCTTTTCAAATAAACAATAATAAATATAACATATGTAAGTATTAATATACTACTTAATATAATTATTACTATTTTATCTACACTAATTTTCTTTACTTCTTTTTTTACTTCTTCTATTTGTAAAGTTTTTTCAGTTATTTCATATCTATAATTATTTTCTTTTGAAGTAGTTAAATTTAATGCTTTAAAATATTCATAATTACCTTTCTTTTCTTTATCTTTTGATATTGCATATAAAGTATTATTAAATTCTAATATTTTTTTATAATTATCTTTTTCTTTTAATACTTTAGATACATTACCTTTAGAATCTTTTACATAAAGAATAGTATATTTATCATTCTTTAAAACTTCTACTTCTTCATCATTTATTTTAAGTTTATCTTTTGTATAACCTGCTAAATCTGGTATCTTTCTTTTAACTATAGAATATTCTTCATCTTTTATCTTTATTTTTATTGGGGCTTTTTCTGGAACAAATATATTTAAAGTATAAGTTCTAACACTACCATTTTCTGCTCTAACTTCAATAGTCTTTTTATTCATCCCTTCTTCTAAAGGTACTTCTCCTATACCAGTTATAGTTTGAGTAGCTTCCATTTTATCTGCTCCTATAACTATAGAAGTTCTAGTTTCTTTTAATGTAATATCATATGTAAGTTTATCTTTATTAAAATTAATATCATAATCTGCTACTTTTAAATTTTTTAAATAATTATTAGAACTATAATATTTAGGTTTTACTATATTTACAGTAGATGTCTTAGAACCAGTTCCTCCTGGTGCTTCTGATAATAAATAAAACTCGTTTAAATTAAACCTAAAACTAGCATTACCAACATCCCTTGTTACAAAACTAAATGTAAAAGTTACACTTTTTGTACTTTCATTTTGAGCAACGAAAGTATCTACAAGTTTAGATCCTCCTGTATATCTAAGTAATCTATCATCATATGTAACATTATACTTACCACTTCCAAGAGGAGTTGTAGAAGAAACTGTAACTCTAAATGTCACAGTATTTCCTACTACTACAGTATTAGTATTAGAAACATATATAGCGGCATTAACTTTTACTGCGAAAAATAATATACATAATATAAATAATATTTTCTTTTTCATTAATTCTCCTATCTTTGATATATTTTAGCTATATCTAATATATCTTTTTGTACTTTTAATAAATCTAGGGTATTTACTACTCTATCTCTAGATACATCTGCAGCTATATACTCAAATGTAGATAAAGATCTTAAATTTAATATTTGTTTTTGAACTATCAACAAGTCTAAAGTATTAATTCTTCCATCACCATTTATATCTCCATAAATAACTGCTCTATAACTTATCTCTTCATTATTATATCTAAATGTAATAATATCATTAGTTCCTATAAAACCAGTATTTTTTATAGAATTATCTCTATTTTTAATAGTTATAGTTATTCTTGAATCGAATTCTCTTTTAAAACTTTCTACATTTTTATTAATACCAATATTTGTTATATAATTAGCACTATTAAATACATAGTTAGATTTTTGTAATAAATTAGTTAAATTTTCTGTATTTACTGGCGGATTAACAGGTGGTGTTACTGGAGGTGTTACCGGTGGATTTGGTACTGGTGTAGTTTGAATATTTGCTGTTATATTTAGTTTATAATTTTTAACACTTCCATTTTCTGCTATTACTCTAATATTAATAACATTTAATCCATTATTTAAATTAACTATACCAAGACCTTCGATTCTAGCTTTTGAACTAACTGGTAAACCACTAATATTTATTTGTTTAATATTGTTATATGTTAAATTATATTCAACTTTATCTGATTCAAATCCTGTTATTAATTGATTATTAATATTTAATGTTTTTAACCAATTATTAGGATTTCTTTTATCTGGTAATCCTGAAGCAGTAGATGGCATATTATTAAACACTGGTATTAAAAAAGTAAAATTATGATTTAAAATGTTATTATTTTTATACATAGAATATATTTTTTTAGATATTCCACTAGCTCCTGATATATCAGTCATATATTGATAATAATATTCTTTAATTAATCTATTTTTAGATACATTCCATTTTTGAAAATAATTAGTATCTTGATTTTGAGCTATATATCTAGTCTTTAAGAAATTAGTTCCACCTATTATAGATTTTTTAGGTCCCATAATTTGAAATCCACTAGCATCATCTACCCATCCTTCTTTAACAGCTCTTACTAATCCATTTCTAGCTGAATCATTTCCGGGATGAGCTCCTATATTAAAAAAGTTATAAGCACCATTTAAATTATAATTAACTCCATCTCTATATACATAACTTCCTGCTTGACCACTAATAGATGGATTATTAGGATTAGAACCTACTTCCATTAAAGATTTTGCTGCTAAATATATAGGTGACACATTATGAATATTACCTGCTTCTAGAAAATAATCAGTATATTTTTTTAAATGATTAGGTAAAAAATTATAAATTACATTTCTATCATTTGCAGTTTTATTATATCTCAAATGTTCAAATACAAATATTTCTTCTTCATTAAAATAATTTCTAGGATCTAAATAATGAGAAATTAATTGTCTATTAGCTTGAAACCAACAATTACTATCATGAGATTTAAAAGTATCTGTAAACCAATCATAATTTCCTTGAGCTGTAGATAACCATCCATCTCTATTTCTATAACATGTACCATATAAACTTCTTCCTGGTACTTCTTCATTATCTAAAGTAGTATTCCAATCATGTTCTGTTTCTACTCTTTTAAATATCCAATTAGGATGCTTTCTGTGTAATTCTAATAAATCTCTTTTATATGATTCCGGAAAATTTTGCTCATTAAAATATTTCATCCAATCTGCTTCTGACATAATTGGTGGAGTTTCCGGTACTGGTGTATTAGTTATTTCTCTTACGTAATCTATACATACAAAACCAGTATATGTTCCATATTTTACATGAATAAAACCTTTTGAACAATTAATAGTATCATCTGATGGATAAAGTACTTCATCTAGTCTACTTACTGTACTACCTGCTGGTATTGTTATAAGTGCCTCAGTTTTAACTGAATTACCTTTTCTCAAACGCAAATTATGAGGTGTAACTAAATAATCCTTAGCATCTACATTACTAAAGACAAAAAATAATACCAACAATAAAATATAACTTATCTTTTTATTCATCATTATTATATATTATATAATATTTATTGGTATTTATTAATTTTTATTTGATAGATTTTTAATATTTATGACAACTAAGAAATATAAGCAGTTATATTACATTCATATTGAAATCTTGCATCTTTAGTTAATGTTTTTAATTTTTCACATATCTTGTTTTTTACATAAATATTTTTATTAATATTAGTATCATAATTAATATAAGCTAATGCACTACTAGTTACATTAATATTTTTAGTATATGAATTATTTTTTAAATCATCTTCTTTAACAAATTCTAAAGAATATGGTGATGCTCCTTCAGAACATTTTTTGTTTATATCTCCTTTACATGCTACTAAATTTATATATATTTCATAGCATCTATTACTAGCATTTTTACAAGGAATCATTACAAAAAAAGATGATGCTAAATTATATGGTGATCCATATGGAGAAGTTCCAAAATCTTCTATATTCATATATTTTAAATTAACTATTACTGCTTCATTTTCTCTAGGATATTCTATTTTTTTATCTTCGTTAATCTTTGATTTTGCAGCTGCTAAAAATCTTAAACTATCTTCAATAAAAGCCTTTTTCCTTTGATTATTAATTGTATTTATAGTTGTAGGTACTGCTATACCAAGTAATATTCCTAATATAACTATTACTGCTATCATTTCTACTAATGTAAAACCTTTATTTTTCATTTTTACCTCACATAAATATTTAAAACATCTAATAAATTTGATATATTTGAATCTTTAGTTAATCTATTTAATTTAACTAGCATAGCCCCTGTTGGATTTATTTCAGAAGTCATCTCTTCTGTATGTTCATCAGTTATATATTCAGTTTTATCTTTTGATATTTCTATTAACTTATCAGAATTTTCTTCTGTTAACATTTCCTTAGTAGCAAATTCTATATAATGCATATCTTGATTTTTAGCACATTTTAAATTTTCTTTAGAATTTTTATTATCTTTATTACAAGCTACTAAAGTTACATAATATTTATACACTCCATTTTCTTCTACTATAGCAACAAAAGATTCTCTTTTATTATAAGGTGTTCCATATGGAGAATTAATAAGTGCATTGGTATTTAAATATTTTAAATTAATTATAGTAGCTCTTTTATATGTAGAAGGTTTAGGTAATGATATTTCTTCATTTTTACTAACTTCTGCTCTTGCTAATGCTATTAATTTCAAAGCATCTGCTACAAATATATCTCTTTTATTTTTTTCTAACATTTTTATAGTATTAGGTATAGCAAAAGCCATAATAACTCCTAATACTACCATAATTGCTAATAATTCTATTAATGTAAATCCTTTATTTTTCATATTTTAATTATAAACAAAAAAAAAGAAATATTAAATATTTCTTTTATTTATTAAGCATATTAAGTAAATTAACTTTAAATATATCCTTCTTAGGATTACTTTTAGATATCATTACACCTTTATATGTTCCAAGTTCAGTTTTATGTGCTTCTTCTAAAATAGTATCAGGTGTAATATTAGTTAAAAGTACAATCTTAGAATCTTTATATACTGTATAATGAAACTTTATTTCTCCATGAACTTTTACAAATAAATCATCTGTTGGTAATTTAACTGAATAAGTTTCAATATTATCTTTCTTTTGAACAGATACTTTTTCTCCTAGAAAATTTCCATTTTTAAGTTCTGGATAAATATTAAATACTAACTTTTTATAAGCAAGCATATTATACTTCTTAAGTGTTCTTTCTCTTTTTCTAAAATCATTTTCATTTTGGTAATCAAAAATATAGTTATTCATAAAACCCCCCTTTTATTTAAACTATTCTATCTCTAAATGTATAGTTATTTTACTACAAAACTCTTATTTTGTCAAGAAAAAGCTTGCTTTTACTGTTTTCTTAATAAATTAATTAAAAATCTATACTTGATATAGTATAGATTTTATTATTTTTTATTTAAAGAATTTTTCCCATTTATCTGTTCCAAGAGATAATGTATGAATATATTCTAAATTACTTCCTACATTTTTCTTAGTACTTGCAGTTATTGCTGGTCTTCCATCTTTATTATTCACATTAAGTCTTCTCATACCCACATTTGCTTCAGAATAATCATCTGAATCAGTAATATATATTCCTATAATTTTACCTTTTTCATCAAAATCTGCTCCCCAAACAGTTATAATATGGTTTGATTTAGTAGATCCTGTTCTATGGCTTAATCCAATAATATTTCCTTTTTGAAGTTCTTTTTTTATTGCATCACTAAATTCATTATAATCTCCCGAGAAAAATCTATTTGTTAGAATATCAGTTCCAAAAACTTCGTTAAAGAATCCACCTCTATTATCTCTATTAAATTTTTCAGGACTATTAGTAGCACCAGTAAGAGATGCTATATATCCATTTATAAAGAAATCTACACTAGTATCTGCCCATATACCATTAGTATGTCCATAATATAATTTGAACATTTCAAATATTTTACTATCACTTTGATTTTTAAATGATGATAAATAAGTATTTAAATTTTTCCATGGACTAGATTCACCTGGTAAAATAGCTCTTTCTGGCTTACTACTTAAATATCTATCAATATATGTTTTGTTTTGTTCAAGCCACCAATGAAGCATATTACTTGCTACTGCTCCACTACATAAAACTCTATCGTTATGACCTGATTCAGATTTATTTGTATCATACCATCCTTTATTAGACTTATATGGAGTTGTTACTATTAAATAATCATTATGTTTTTCTTCAGTAAATTCATCCATTTTTGGTGGTTTTATTCCTTTTGTCCAAAGTGTTGTTATCTTTTTACCATTCTTTTCATAAGTAGTTTTTACTGCTTGACCTGCAGGTATTTCTACTGGTTCTTCTGGTTTTGGATTTGGTTTTGGATCTGGGTTTGGTGTTGGATCCGGATTTGGTTTTGGATTTGGCGTTGGATCTGGAGTTGGCGTTGGTGTAACTCCAGGAGTTGGTACTTCTGGAATGTTTGGAATAATAGGTTTTACAGGTTTATTATTATTTTTCTTTGGTAAAACTCTTCTTTCGTTTGGAGTAGTTACAGGATTAGTTGAATTTTTTGGTTTTTCTTCTTCTGTTTTATTATCAGCTGTACTATCTTTTTTATTATCTTCTCCTGCTTTTTCTTTTTGTTTTTCTTTTTTCTTATTTTCTTCTGATACTTCATTTTGATCTTGTTTTTTAGATAAAAAAGTTACTTTACTTATACTAAATATAAGACCAAATGTTGTAACAAAAATAAGAAAAATTAACAATATTTTTTTGATTTTCATTTTATTCTCCTTTTACGTAAGGGTCTACCTTCATTATTAGATAATACCATATTATCTATTATATTTCCATTTTTTTAAAATTTTTACAAAAAGAAAAAGACCAAAAATCGGTCTTTTATATATTTTATTATTCGATAATTTTTGTAACGTTTCCAGCTCCAACAGTTCTTCCACCTTCACGAATAGAGAATTTTGTTCCATCTTCGATAGCGATTGGGTGAATTAAATCAACTGTCATTTCAACGTTATCACCTGGCATTACCATTTCAGTTCCTTCTGGAAGTTCGATAACACCTGTAACATCAGTAGTTCTAAAGTAGAATTGTGGACGATATTCATTTTTGAATGGTGTATGTCTTCCACCTTCTTCTTTAGTAAGTACATAAACTTGTGCTTTGAACTTGTGATGTGGAGTAACAGTTCCTGGTTTAGCTAAAACTTGTCCTCTTTCTACTTGTTCACGAGAAATTCCTCTTAAAAGAACCCCTGCATTATCTCCAGCTTCTGCACTATCTAATTGTTTTCTAAACATTTCAATTCCTGTAGCAACTGTTTTTTGAGTTGGTCTAATACCTACGATTTCAACTTCGTCATTTACTTTTAAAGTTCCTCTTTCTACTCTACCAGTAACAACAGTTCCACGTCCTGTAATTGTAAATACATCTTCAATACTCATTAAGAATGGTTTGTCAGTATCTCTAACTGGATCTGGTATCCAACTATCTACTGCATCCATTAATTTGTCGATACTTTCAACATATTTAGCATCACCTTCAAGTGCTTTAAGAGCTGAACCTCTAATTATTGGAGTATTATCTCCATCGAAATCATATTTCTTAAGTAAATCTCTGATTTCTTCTTCAACTAAATCTAACATATCTGGATCATCTACTTGATCACATTTGTTAATGAATACTACTATTCTTGGTACACCAACTTGTTTAGCAAGTAATAAGTGTTCACTTGTTTGTGCCATTGGTCCATCAGTTGCAGCAACAACTAATATTCCCCCATCCATTTGTGCTGCACCAGTTATCATATTTTTAACATAGTCAGCATGCCCTGGACAATCTACGTGAGCATAATGTCTTTTATCTGTTTGGTATTCAACGTGTGAAGTATTAATTGTAATACCTCTAGCTCTTTCTTCTGGAGCCTTATCTATATTAGCATAATCAACAAAGTCTCCACCGAATTTTTCAGCTTGTCTCTTTGTAATTGCTGCTGTTAAAGTTGTTTTTCCATGGTCTACGTGTCCAATTGTTCCAACGTTTACATGAACTTTTGATCTATCAAATTTTTGTTTTTCAGCCATTTTTTCCTCCTATAAATCTCTTTAATTTTACATAATTTTTTTTGTTTTATCAACATCTTTTAACTAATTACCACTTTTTTTGATAATTTCTTCTGCTATATTCTTAGGTACTTCTTCATAGTGATCAGCTATCATAGTAAAATTACCTCTTCCTTGAGTGTTGCTTCTTAAACTAGTAGCATATCCAAACATTTCAGATAATGGTACTAAAGCGTCAAGTTTGATAGCATTTCCTCTTGATTCTTGACCAACAGGTTTTCCACGTCTTGATGTTAAATCTCCCATAACACTTCCAAAATATTCATCTGGAACTGTTACTTCTACTTTCATGATTGGTTCTAGTAATACTGCTTGACACTTAGTCTTAGCTTCTTTTAATGCTAATCCTGCAGCTACTTTATATGCAACTTCACTAGAGTCAACATCATGATATGATCCATCAAATAATGTAGCTTTTATATCTATTAAAGGATATCCTGCTAAAATACCAGCTTCTAAAGCTTCTTGTAATCCTTTATCTACTACTGGAATATATTCTCTAGGAACTACTCCACCTACTACTTCATCAACGAATTCATAACCTTTTTCAGGATTTGGTTCAAATCTAATCCAAACATGTCCATATTGTCCACGTCCACCAGTTTGCTTAATAAATTTACCTTCACATTCTGCAGATTTCTTAATTGTTTCACGATATGCAACTCTAGGTTTACCTACATTAGCTTCAACCTTGAATTCTCTTCTCATTCTATCAACTAAAACATCTAAATGAAGTTCTCCCATACCAGCAATAACTGTTTGTCCTGTTTCAGAATCTGTATGAACTTTAAATGTTGGATCTTCTTCTGCTAATCTTTGAAGTGCAATACCAAGTTTTTCTTGATCATCTTTTGTCTTAGGTTCAATTGCAAGTTCAATAACTGGTTCTGGGAATTTCATTGATTCAAGAATAATTGGTTTCTTTTCATCACATAATGTATCCCCAGTAGTAGTATTTTTAAGACCTACTGCTGCTGCAATATCTCCTGTTGATACTTCTGATATTTCAGATCTAGTATTAGCGTGCATTAATAATATACGACCTATTCTTTCTTTAGAATCTTTATTTGAATTTAAAACGTAAGATCCACTTTTTAATGTACCAGAGTATACTCTAAAGAATGTTAATCTACCTACAAATGGGTCTGCCATTACTTTAAATGCTAATGCACTAAATGGTTCACTATCACTAGGTTTTCTACTTATTTCTTTTTCATTTAAGTCATATCCTTTTACTGCTTCTACATCAAGTGGAGAAGGTAAATAATCTATAACTGCATCAAGTAATAATTTAATACCTTTATTTCCTAATGCTGTTCCACACATTACTGGGAAGAATTCTACAGATAACACTGCTTTTCTTATAGCTTTTTTAATATCGGCTATTGATAATTCTTCACCTTCTAGATATTTATTCATTACTTCATCATCGTATTCAGCTACTATTTCTATTAATTCACTTCTTCTTGTTTCTGCTATTTCTTTTAAATCTGCTGGAATTTCAATTTCTGTTGTATTTTCTTCATCTTTTCCATCATATTCATAAGCTTTCATAGTAACTAAATCGATAACTCCTCTGAATTCGTTTTCTGCTCCAATTGGCCATTCTATAGGTGCTGATTTAACTCCTAATCTATCTTTAATAGTTTTTAATGAGTACTCAAAATCTGCTCCCATTTTATCCATTTTGTTAGCAAAAATAATTCTTGGAACTTTAAATTCTGTTGCTTGTCTCCAAACTGTTTCAGTTTGAGGTTCTACTCCAGCTTGAGCATCGATTAATGCTACTGCACCATCTAATACTCTTAAACTACGACTAACTTCAATAGTAAAATCTACGTGTCCTGGTGTATCTATGATGTTATAACGATATCCTTTCCAATGTGCTGTTGTTGCAGCAGATGTAATTGTAATACCTCTTTCTTTTTCTTGTTCCATCCAGTCCATTTGAGAAGCACCATCATGTGTTTCTCCTATTTTATGAATCTTCTTTGTATGAAATAAAATTCTTTCAGTTGTTGTAGTTTTACCAGCATCTATGTGAGCCATGATACCGATATTTCTTGTTTTTTCTATAGGTGTCTTTTCCATACCCTCTCCTTACCATCTGTAATGAGCAAATGCTTTATTTGCTTCTGCCATACGATGTGTATCTTCTTTCTTCTTAAATGCTTGTCCTGTTTCGTTAATTGCATCATATAATTCATTTGCTAAATTTTCAGCCATACTATGACCTTTTCTTAATCTTGAATATTTAACTAACCAACGAAGAGCTAATGCTTCACTTCTTGCTTTAGTTACTTCTATTGGAACTTGATAGTTTGCTCCACCAACTCTTCTAGATTTAACTTCAAGTACAGGTTTAAGATTGTCTAATGCTTTGTTGAATGATTCAAATGCATCTTCATGTGTTTTTTCTTTTAATAAATCTAAAGCTTTATAAAGAATAGTTTGTGCTTTACCTTTTTTACCATCTAACATAATAGCATTAATAAGTTTCATTATTACTTTTGAACCATATATTGGATCTGGTAAAACATCTCTTTTAATAGCTTGTCTTTTTCTCATTATAATTCTCCTTTCTTAATTTTTAGTTTTTAGGTCTTTTTGCTCCATATAAACTACGACCTTGTTTTCTATCTTTAACTCCGGCTGTATCAAGAGTTCCTCTTATAATGTGGTATCTAACCCCAATTAAGTCCTTAACTCTTCCTCCTCTAATTAAAACAACACTATGTTCTTGTAAGTTATGTCCAATTCCTGGAATGTATGCAGTTACTTCCATACCATTACTTAATCTAACACGAGCATATTTTCTTAAGGCAGAGTTTGGTTTCTTAGGTTTAGTAGTACCAACTCTTGTACAAACTCCTCTTTTTTGTGGAGAATTTTGTAAAGTTTTCTTTTTATTAATTGTATCTAGTGAAAATGTTAAAGCTGGTGATTTACTTTTTCTTACCTTGTTACTTCTTCCTTTTTTAACTAGCTGATTAATTGTAGGCATATATGTCCTCCTTTCTACACATACCCTGGTGTATCTTACTTGTTATAAATATATGCTCGCCAAAACGAGCAATACTTAAAAAGCATTTATATGATAACACAAATAGACTTTTTAATGCAATATAAAAATAGAAAAAAAGAAGATTTTTGTCTTCTTTTTCTATTATTCCATAAATCCTTCTTCAAAATCATCTAAAGGGTCTGAATTATCAAACGGCATTGCTGTTGTATAAGATACATGTTTATACTTTTTAGAACCTGTTCCAGCTGGAATAAGTTTACCTATAAGTACATTTTCTTTAAGACCATCAAGTTCATCAATCTTACCATTTACTGCTGCTTCAGTTAAAATTCTTGTTGTTTCTTGGAATGATGCAGCTGCTAAGAATGAATCTGTATCAAGAGATGCTTTAGTGATACCTTGTATCATAAATTCTCCTCTTGCAGGTCTCTTACCTTTCATAATTGCTTCTTTATTAATATCTTGGAATTCTTTGAAACTTACTGTTAAACCACTAAGTAATGAAGTATCTCCTGAATCATAAATCTTGATTCTAGATGCCATTCTTCTAGCTATTATTTCAATATGTTTATCAGCAATTCCTACCCCTTGACTTCTATAAGTAGATTGTACTTCTTTTAGAATATATTGTTGAACTGTTAAAGCATCTGTTGCTTTCATAAGTTCTTTTGGTGATATAGAACCTTCTGTTAATTTATCTCCTGCTTCTACTTGATCACCTACTTTAACTATAAACTTAGGATTATAGTTAGTTGTATGTTCTTTAGTTTCTAATTTATTAGAAATTATAACTTTACCTTTAGTCTTACCTTTTCCATCTATTACTTCAGTTACAGTTCCACTAATTTCTGCTATTGTAGCTTTACTTGCAGGAGTTCTTGTTTCAAATAATTCTTCTACACGAGGAAGCCCTTGAGTAATATCTGCTTCTCCTCCAACTCCTCCACCATGGAATGTTCTCATAGTAAGTTGAGTTCCCGGTTCTCCAATTGATTGAGCTGCTATTACCCCTACAGGTTCTCCAACTTCAACTGGTTGACCATTTGCAAGATTTCTACCATAACATTTCTTACATACTCCATTATGACTACCACAAGTAAGTACACTTCTTATTTCTACTTCTTTAATACCAGCTGCTATAATTTTTTCAGCTATATTATCTGTAATATATTCACCTTTACCAATTATTTCTTCTTTTGTTTCAGGATGAACTATCTTCTTATTAGTATATCTACCAGCTATTCTATCAAATAAGCTTTCAATAACTTCTTTAGTTGATTCATTTACAAACTCTTTAACAAGTAAACCATTTTCTGTTCCACAATCTTCTTCTCTAACAATAATATTTTGAGAAACATCAACCAATCTTCTTGTTAGATATCCTGATTCAGCAGTTTTAAGTGATTTATCTGATTGAGTCTTACGAGAACCATGAGTAGATAAGAAGAATTCTGCTATAGACATACCATCTTTAAATGATGATGTAATAGGTATTTCAACAAATTTACCATTAGGTTTACTAGTCATACCTCTCATACCAGCGATTTGTCTAAAACTATCAAGTGATCCTCTGGCTTTAGAGAACATCATTATGAAAATTGGATTATCAGGATTAGCTTTAGCTATTTGGTTAAGTTCTTTTTGTACTTCATCATTAACTTTAAACCATACATCTACTACTTTAGTATATCTTTCTTCATCAGTTATAAGTCCACGTTTATATTGTTTTTCAATATTTTGAACTTCTTTTTCCCCTTCTGCTATTATAGCACCTTTATTTTCACATTCTAAAATATCACTAAGAGAAATAGTTATACCTGATTTAGTAGATTCTCTAAATCCTAAATCTTTCATTTTATCTAGCATTATAGAAGTTTCAGTTGTTTGATATCTTCTAAATACTTCAGCAATTATTTTTTCAAGTGTTCCCTTTTTAAAAGGTTCAACAAGCGGCATTTTTTCTATTGCTTCTTTAATATTTACACCTTTATCTATAAAGTATTTACTAGGTGTCATACCTTGAATATTTTCTTCAGTAGGTTCATTTATATATGAAAAACTATCTGGTAATATTTCATTAAATTTAATTTTACCTGGAGTTGTTACAAGATATTTATCTTTTAAGTTATCCATTAAAATTTTATGTTTAAAAGCATCTGCTTTAATAGCAATTCTTGTTTGAAGAGTTATTTCTCTTCTTTCGTAAGCCATTAATGCATCCATTGGATTTTTAAATACTCTTCCTTCACCTTCAAGACCTGCTTTTTCCATAGTAATATAGTAATTACCTAAAACCATATCTTGAGAAGGAGTAACTATTGGTTTTCCATCTTTTAAATTCAAAATATTATTTGAACCAAGCATTAATATTCTAGCTTCTGCTTTTGCTTCTTCACTTAAAGGTACGTGAACCGGCATTTGATCTCCATCAAAGTCAGCATTAAATGCTGCACAAACTAACGGATGAAGTCTAATTGCTTTACCATCTATTAAAATAGGTTCAAATGCTTGAATACCAAGTCTATGTAAAGTCGGTGCACGATTTAATAAAACTGGATATTCTTTAATAATTTCTTCTACTACATTCCATACACAATTATCTTTTGTTTCTATTATTTTTTTAGCAGCTTTGATATTACTTGCAAGACCTTTTTCAACAAGTCCTCTTATAAGATGAGGTTTGAATAATTCAATTGCCATATCTTTTGGTAAACCACATTGATACATTTTTAATTCTGGTCCTACTACGATAACACTACGTCCAGAATAATCAACTCTTTTACCTAATAAGTTTTGTCTAAATCTTCCTTGTTTTCCTTTTAAAATACTAGCTAAAGATTTTAAAGGTCTATTTCCTGCTCCTGTAACACTTCTTCCACGTCTTCCGTTATCAAATAATGAGTCAACTGCTTCTTGAAGCATTCTCTTTTCGTTTTGAACGATAATGTTTGGTGCTGATAATTCAAGTAGTTTCTTTAAACGATTATTTCTGTTAATTACTCTTCTATATAGATCATTCAAATCACTTGTTGCAAATCTTCCACCATCTAGTTGAATCATTGGTCTAAGTTCTGGAGGTATAACAGGTAAATTTTCTATTATCATCCATTCAGGTCTTTGATTAGATTTATAAAAAGCATTTAATGCATCTAATCTTTTAACTAATCTAACTTTTCTTTGTTCAGAAGCATTTGGAAGTTCTTCTTCAATTTCATCCATGTCTTTTTTTAGATCAATCTTCTTTAAAAGTTCTTTAATTGCTTCCGCACCCATACCAACTCTAAAAGAGTTTCCATATTTTGCATAATATGCTTGATAATCATTTTCTGATAATACTTGTTTTTCCATAAGAGGTGTATTACCTTTATCTAAAACTATATAACTAACAAAATATAGTACTTCTTCTAAATCTCTTGGGCTTATATCTAATACTAAAGACATTCTTGAAGGAACACCTTTGAAAAACCAAATATGTGAAACTGGAGTAGCAAGAGCAATATGACCCATTCTTTCACGTCTTGTCTTACTACTAGTAACTTCAACTCCACATCTATCACAAATTATATTTTTATATCTTACTCTCTTGTATTTTCCACAAGCACATTCATAATCTTTCTTTGGTCCAAAAATTCTTTCACAAAACAATCCATCTGGTTCTGGTTTTAATGTTCTATAATTTATTGTTTCTGGCTTAGTTACTTCACCATATGACCATTCTTTTATTTTTTCAGGAGATGCTATACCAATTTTTAAAGCATCAAAATCATTTACTGGTATCATTATTCATCCTCCTTTTCATCTTCTAAGAGTGTATCGTAATTAATATCCTCTTCTTCATCTTCGTAATCATCTTCTTGTTCTTTATCAACTACTTTTTCTTCTTCTAGATACTCAAAATTTTCTTTATATTCATCATCTTCTATTTCTTTTAAGTTCCATTCTTTTCTCTTTTCATCAAGAATTCTAACATCAAGTCCTAATGCTTGAAGTTCTTTTAGAAGAACTCTAAATGATTCTGGAATACCTGCTAAATCAAATGTTTCTCCCTTAACTATAGCTTCAAATACTTTTACTCTACCTACAACATCATCCGATTTAACTGTTAAGATTTCTTGTAATATGTTAGCTGCACCATAAGCTTCAAGTGCCCAAACTTCCATTTCTCCAAATCTTTGTCCACCCATATTAGCTTTTCCACCAAGTGGTTGTTGTGTAACTAATGCATATGGTCCTGTTGATCTAGCATGAAGTTTATCATCAACCATATGGTTAAGTTTAAACATATACATAATCCCTACTGTTACACGATTATCAAATGCTTCTCCAGTTCTTCCATCATAAAGAATTGTTTTACCATCTTCATCCATCTTAGCATCTTTCATCATTTCGTATATTTCATTTACTTTAGCTCCATCAAATGCTGGAGTTGATACTAACATGTTCATTTTCTTAGCTGCCATACCAGTATGCATTTCTAGGATTTGACCTATATTCATACGAGATGGAACCCCTTGAGGATTAAGTAAAATATCTACTGGTGTACCATCTGGTAAGAAAGGCATATCTTCTTCTGGTAAAACTAAAGATATAACACCTTTGTTTCCATAACGTCCAGCCATTTTATCCCCAACTTGAATTTTTCTCTTTTGAGCTATATATACTTTTATTTGTACTGAAACACCAGCTGGCATTTCTTCATTATCTTTTCTAGTAAAGATTTTAACATCTTGAACTATACCTTCGCTACCATTTGGAACTCTAAGAGATGTATCTCTAACTTCTCTTGATTTTTCACCAAATATTGCATGTAAAAGTTTTTCTTCTGAAGTAAGTTCTACCATACCTTTAGGAGTTACTTTACCTACTAATATATCTCCTGCTTTTACTTCTGTACCAATAATTATAATTCCATTTTCATCAAGATTTTTTCTTGCTGCTTCTGATACATTAGGTATATCTCTAGTTATTTCTTCAGGTCCAAGTTTTGTATCACGACATTGAATTTCTTGTAATTGTAAATGAATACTAGTATATGCATCATCTTTAACAAGTCTTTCGTTTAAGATTACAGCATCTTCAAAGTTATATCCATTAAATGTAGTATATGCTACTACTACGTTTCTTCCTAAAGCAAGTTCTCCATTATCACAAGATTGTCCATCTGCTAATACGTCCCCTACTTTAACTTTTTCTCCTGCTTTTACTATAGGTCTTTGATGTTTATAGTTTCCAGAGTTTGCTAATTCAAAATTAGCTAATTTATATTCATCTGTTCCATCTACTGTTTCTACTAAAATTTTAGATCCATCAGCATATGTTACTACCCCAGCTTTTTTACATAAAACTTCAACCCCACTATATTTAGCAGCTGTATATTCTACACCTGTTCCAACTATTGGTGCTTCTGTTTTAATTAAAGGTACTGCTTGTCTAGTCATATTAGCACCCATAAGTGTACGGTTAGCATCATTATGTTCAAAGAAAGGTATTGAACTTGTAGTTACAGAAATAATTTGCTGTGCTGATACATCCATTAAATCTAATTTATCTGGTGTAACAATAATATTTTCTGCATTGTATCTAGCAGGTACTTTTTCATCTACAATTTTATTATTTTCATCTACTTTTATAGTTGCTATAGATATAATATAATCTTCTTCTTCATCTGCTGTTAAATATTTAACTTCTTCAGTAGCATATCCATCTTTAATAACTCTATATGGAGTTGTAATAAATCCATATTCATTAACTCTAGCATAAGAAGCAAGTGTTGTAACAAGACCAATTGATTGACCTTCAGATGTTTCAATCGGACAAATTCTTCCATAGTGAGATTCATTAACGTCACGAACTTCAATACCACTTCTTTCCTTAGAAAGTCCTCCTGGACCTAAACTAGTAAGACGTCTCTTATGAGTAAGTTCAGATATAGGATTTATTTGATCTATATATTGTGATATTTGTCCACTTCCAAAGAATTCTTTGAATGCTGCTGTTATAGGTTTAATATTAATTAATGTCTTAGGAGTTATTTCTTCTATATCTTGTGTTGACATTCTATCATTAATATTTCTAACTGTTCTAGTAACACCAATTCTAAATTGGTTTTGCATTAATTCACCAACTTGTTTAACTCTTCTGTTACCAAGGTGATCTACTTGATCAAATTTACCAATTTTATCAAATAAATTTAAATAATATGATACTGCAGCATAAACATCTGGAATAGTTAAACGTTTGTAATTTTCTCTTACGTCTACTCCAAGTAATTCTATAATTTCTTTTTCATTTTCAGGATTATATACTTTTAATGTTTGAATGTTAGCATAATCATCTAATTCTTCATTTATTTTAATTTTTTTAACATTAAATCCATTTTCTAATGCTTCTTTGATTAATAATAAATTTTCTCTATTAACTAGTGTACCAGCTTCTACTACTCCAGATGCTGTTTTAACATCTTCTGCTAGTTTTAAACCTAAAATACGATTAGCAATATTTAATTTTTTATTATATTTATAACGACCAACTTTTACTAAATCATATCTAAATTCATCAAAAAATCTTGTTTGAATATGATTTTTAGCTGAATCTAAAGTTGCAGGTTCTCCTGGTTTTAATTTTTCATATATTTCTATTAAAGCTTCATCAATATTCTTAGATGAATCTTTTTCTATAGTGTTTTTAATATATTTATTGTCACCAAAAACACCTAGGATGTCTTCATCACTAGATAATCCAAAAGCTCTTAAAAGTGTTGTAAGTGTAACTTTTCTTGTTCTATCTATTCTTACATATAAAACATCTTTAGCATCTGTTTCGAACTCTAACCATGTTCCACGATTAGGAATCATTTGACACTCTATAAGTTCACGTTCGTTTTTATCCTTGCTTTCAGTAAAATAAACACTAGGAGATCTAACGAGTTGTAATACTACACAACGTTCTGCTCCGTTTATAACAAAACTTCCACTATCTGTCATAGCGGGAATATCACCTAAAAATATTTCTTTTTCTATAACTTCACCAGTTACATGATTAGTTAATTTAGATAAAACTTTTAATGGCATAGCATAAGTTAAATCTCTATCACGACATTCTTTAATTGTGTGACGAGGTTTTTCAAAATGATATTTTCCTAATTCTAATGATAATGTACCAGAAAAATTTTCTATAGGAAAAAGATCTGTAAATACTTCTTCTATTCCTTTATCTAAAAACTCTTGATAAGACTTCATTTGTATTTCGAGTAAGTCTTTTAACTCGAATTCATTTTTTACTTTAGAAAATGTAACTCTTTCTTTTTTTCCAAACTTTACTTTCTTATAATGCACGCTTTCACCCCTAACATTAATATTTTACAAAAGATATAGCTATAAAAAGCTAATTTATATTATAACTTTTTATTTTGTATTTAGTCAACAAACTTTACAAAATATTAGAAAAAAGACAATTTTCTCTTTATTTTTAACACAAAATATACTTTTTACTGCTGAAAATAAAAAGGAACCAATTAATTAAACAATAAATAATTGGTTCCTTTCCTAATTACATATTACTATAAGTATTTAAAAATTTCAAAGCTTTTTAAAATTTTTATTTAACTTCTACAGTAGCTCCAGCTTCTTCTAATTTAGCTTTGATATCATCAGCTTCTGTTGTAGAAATATTTTCTTTAACAACTCCACCTTTATCTGCTATATCTTTTGATTCTTTTAATCCTAATCCTGTTAATTCTTTGATTATTTTAATTACATTAATCTTAGCTGCTCCTGCATCTTTAATTGATACTGTTACAGTTGAAGGTGAATCGCTTGATTCTGCTGCTCCTCCTTGAGCTGGTGCTGCTACAGCTACTGCTGATGGATCAACTCCAAATTCTTCCTTCATTGCATCTACTAATTCTTTTATTTCTAAAAGTGTCATTTCTTTTAATGAATTTATAAATTCATCTTTAGTTAATTTAGCCATTTTTAATACCTCCTACTTTCTAATTATTTTCTTTTTGTTTAGAAACTAAATCTAAACCAATTGCTAAATTTCTTACAATTCCTATCATTCCACCTGCAACCATTGTTAATAATTCTTCTCTTGATGGTAATGATGCTAGAGAATTAATCTTATTAAGATCAGCTACTTCTTTATCTACATAACCAATCTTAATTTCTAAATTTTGATTTGCTTTTGCAAACTTACTTAAAGTCTTAATTGCACTTAATTGGTCTGTTCCATACGCTAAAGCACTTGGCCCACTTAATGCTTCATCAAGATTTATACCTTTATCATTAAAAGCTAACTTTAATAATGTATTTTTATATATCTTATAATCATCATTATTTTTTCTAAGTTCTCTTCTAATTTCCTTAGCTTCTTTATCAGTAAGTCCACGGTAATCAAATAATATTAGAGTTCCATTATTTTCAATAATATCTTTTATTTCTGATACTACTTCTTTTTTCTTTGATAAGATCTTTTCACTTGCCATGATTCTTCCTTTCTGACTAAAAAAAGTCTTTGTAACACCAAAGACTTTTATAAAAGTTTTATCCTCGGTAGGATTTACTTTTTTACCTACTGTCTTTGGCACTTCATTTAATATTATATATAAATTTTATTAATTGTCAAAATTTGTTTCACTTATTTTGATACTAGGTCCCATAGTTGTTGACAAATATATACTTGCTATATATTTACCTTTAGCTCCTGTTGGTTTAGCTTTAATGATAGCATTTACATAAGCATTTAAATTTTCTTTTAAATCTTCAACTGAGAAACTACTTTTACCTATGATTCCATGTACTATTCCATATGAATCACATCTGTATTCAACTTGTCCCATTTTAACATCATTAACTGCTTTTTTAATATCATTTGTAACAGTTCCTGTTTTAGGATTTGGCATTAAACCTTTTGGTCCTAAAATTTTACCAATTTTACCTAAATGTGGCATCATATCTGGTGTTGCAATTATAACATCATAATCGAAGAAATTTTCTTTTTCGATCTTTTCAATCATATCTTTATCACCATAGAAATCACTACCTGATGCTTTTGCTTCTTCTAATTTAGCTGCATTACATATAACTAAAGTTCTCTTTGTTTTACCAGTACCTTTAGGTAATACTAATGCTCCTCTTAATTGTTGATCTGCTTTTTTAGTATCTAAATTTAATCTAACAGATACTTCTACTGTTGAATCAAATTTAGTAGTTGATGTTTCTTTTAATAATTTTAAAGCTTCTTCTTTATCGTAAACTTTACCTTTTTCTATTTTACTTAAAGCTTCTTTATATCTTTTACTTAATATCTTCATATTTCCTCCTATGTGGTTAAACGATTTTTAAACCTCCCACGTATATTAAGGTTTTATTTTACTTCTATACCCATATTTAAAGCACTACCTTCAACACTTTTCATAGCACTTTCAATATCGTATGCATTTAAATCTTCTAATTTAATTTCAGCAATTTTTTTAATATCTTCTTTAGATACTTTTCCGATAATTTCTTTCTTACCTTTTGTACTACCTTTTGTAATATTAGCAGCTTTCTTTAAAAGATCTGATACAGGTGGAGTTTTTAATATAAATGTAAAACTCTTATCTTCATATACAGTTATTTCAACTGGTATGATATCTCCCATCTTATCTTTTGTAGCTTCATTATATTTATTACAAAAATCCATTAAATTAACACCTGCTGGTCCTAAAACAGTTCCTACCGGTGGTGATGGATTAGCACGTCCTGCTGGAATTTGTAATTTAATTATTTTACTAACTTTCTTAGCCACGATAACACCTCCTATATTTGTTTTCGCTAGTGGTCATAACAGCAAAGTTAAAACTTCCCACTCCTTTATATAAAATAACTACATAAAGTCGTATTAAATACTATCATAAATCCATTTACATATCAAGTACTATTTGTTCCATTGTAGCTTCTACTTCAGTAACTTGATTAAATAAATCTATATTGATAATAGCTACATCATCGTTAAGTGTTTTAACAATACCAAGCATTCCAGAAAATGGTCCATCAACAATTTTAACTTTTGAACCAACTTCAATTTTAAGTTCTTCACCCTTAACAGTTTGTCCCATTGACTTAAATATCTTTTCTACTTCTTCTTGTGATAACGGTATAGGTTTAGCACCCTTTCCACTAGAACCAATAAAACCTGTAACTCCTGGAGTATTTCTTACTACATGCCATGCTCTATCAGTCATAATCATTTCAATCATGATGTAACCCGGAAATAACTTTCTAAGTCTTGTTTTCATTTCTCCGTTTTTATTTTCTACAACTGTTTCTTCTGGTACTATAGCTCTAAATATTTGATCTTTCATACCTAAAGATTCAGCTCTCATTTCTAATTTTTCTTTTACCTTTAATTCATGCCCTGAATATGTTGTAGCAATATACCATTTTTTTTCATTTTCCATATCTACACCTCTATTTAATTATTGTCCTAATCCATGGCACTAATGTACCTTGTAAAAATGCTGCTAAAAAAGATAATAACAAGAAAAATAAAGCCATAAGAGCAACAAACAATACTGTAGCAACAGAATATTTGATTAAATTTTTTCTAGAAGGCCATACTATCTTTTTACTTTCTCTTTTCACATCTTTAAAATATGAAATTACTGGATTTGCCTTTTTATTTCCCATATAAACTCCTTATTTTAATTTAAAATAAAAACAGCTAATAAAAACTGCTCAATTAAATATTACCACTTTCTTATAATTCAGTCAAACAAAAAGATGATGATTAGAACTCATCATCATCGTATAAATAATCATTATTATTTTCGTTTGAATTTTCTTCTTCATTCAATTCTTCTTGTTTTTTCTTATTATGGTAATACAAAGCTCCTCCACCTAGTCCTAAAGCTCCTAACCCTAATGCTCCAAATGCTGCTGCTTTAACAATTCCATTATCATCTTTACTAGCTTCTGTTTCAGTAGTAGTATTTGGTGTTGGTTCTAAACTACCTAATTCTTTACTTAAATCTTGATCATATTTAGATGGATCTATTTCCATAGGTGTTTTTGTATCTATTGGTGGTTCTTCTTTTATTTCAGGTTCTTTCTTAGGTTCTTCAACTTTAGGTGCTTCAGGTTTTGGTTGTTCTGGGGTTGTTGGTTGTGTATTAGTTTGAGATGGTTGTGTTGGATTACTTGGTGCTGGTGCAGAGGATGGTGTATAACTAGGAGCTGGTGCTGGTGCAGATGGAGTAACTGTATTAGTCTTAGTTGCTTCCAATGTACTAGTTCTACCTTCAAGACTACTAATTCTTGAATCATGTCCCTTTAACTTATCGAACACTTCTTGTATTTTTTTATCTTGTTCTGTATTTACTTTATTATTATCTGTTTTATATTTATTAAAATCTGTACTTAAATTATTAATTACTTTATTTTGTTTTTCATCTACTTTCTTTTGATCATCAATTGTTTTTTGAAATCTTTCTGAAGTTTCTTTCTTATATGCTTCATAATCAGTCTTAGCTACATTTTCAGGAGCTTGTTGTTGATTTTGATTTTCTCCTTGTTGTTGTGGTTGTGTTGTAGATGGAGCAGTTGCACTAGCATTTGAACTAGCAGATGCATTTGATCCTCCTCCATTTGATCCACCAGATGAACCTCCTCCACTTGGAGTACTACCTGATCCTCCTCCGTTTTGATTTTGAGAAGTATTTGTTTTCATTAAACCTACTTCTTCTGCAACTTCAGCGGCTTGTTTAGAGTCTTCGTCTTGATTAGATTCAATGATGTAACTTAAATAATTTTTAAATTTATCTGATATTTCATCTAACTCACTAACTCTGTCTTGTATTTCACTTTGAAAACTATCTACTTGATCTTGACTAATTGTACCTTTTTCTAATTCTCCAAGTCCACTACTAACATTACTTAAACTTTCTTTTATGCTATTAGCTAACGCATCAAATTTTCCTTTTTTTTCACCAATTGATGTATAATCTAATATTTTATTATTCCCCATCATATCCTCCGATATATTCTAGATAATTTAATTTTACTATAATTAAAAATATTTTTCCACTAAAAAAAGTTAACATTTTGTTAATATTAACTTTTTTATTTTTTATTCATAGAAATCTTTTAATTCTTGACTATATTCATCTTCAAGTTCATCACCAGTTTCTTCTTCTGCTGATAACTCTTCTTCATCTTTCTTAGTTGCAAGTCCTGCAGCTAATGCTCCACTTCCTAAAAGCATTCCTCCTATTCCTGCAAATTTAAGTAAATTATTATTTCCTTTTTTATCTTCTGGCACTAAATTATCATCTGTTGCACCTAATTCTAAGTTTCCATCACTTAAATCATCACTTGGTGCTACATCAGACAATTTACCTTCTTCAATTACTTCTCCATTTTCTAAATTTGGATTTTCTTCTTCGTTTCCAGTAGACATCTTTCCTAAATCATCTTTATCTCTTGAAGTAGTACCTAAATCATTACCTGTTCCAGTAGTTCCACTACCACTTCCATTTGTTCCAAAGTTTGTTCCAGTAGATGGAATACTACCTGTACTTGGTGTATATGATGGACTTTGTGAAGATCCACCAAAGCTAGATCCTCCCCCATTTAATCCACCAGTTCCTCCAAATCTTGAACCACCAGTTGAGAAACTTGTACCATCTCTTCCACTTTGTCCTTGAGATCCTTGACGACCTTGATATCCTTGAAGTCCTTGAAGTCCTTGAGATCCCTGTTTACCTTGTGCACCTTGAATACCTTGCTTACCAATTACTCCAGTATCTCCATTTTGTTGTTTTCTTCTTACATCATCTTGCATTTGACGCATTTTATCTTGAATTTCTTTGATTTTTGCATCAATATCATTAGATCTTGTAGTAGCATCACCACCAGTTTTATTTTTAGAACTATCATTATTTGGTTTAAAAGGATTTAAGCCATTATTTTCATTTTCTTTTTGTGTTGTTGGAGTAGTTGTTTGAGTACTTGGGTTTGCACTACTTCCTCCACTTGGAGTAGTACCTGATCCTCCTGTTGAACCTCCACCAGTTGCTCCCGATCCTGCTCCACCAGAAGAGCCACCACCTCCTCCAGCTCTTTTTTTAATACCTTCAGACATATTAGCTAGCTCACCTTTCATTCGTCCTGCTGCTGCAGAATCAAGTCCTGACATAGATTCAATAGAGTCAGACATACAACTGTTATATCTTAATAATATATCTTCAATTCTTTTTCTTATTGTTGCAATACTTGTACTAGCTTCATTTATAGAATCCTGAGTTAGACCTTTTATACCTTGAGCACCTTCATCTAAAGCCGCTTGCATATTATCGTATTTTTCTAGTAATTCTTTTCCTTTTTCATTAAAGTCACGATAAAATGACTCCATTCCCTGTTCATTAAGATATGATTCATTCATTTTTTATTCCTCCTTATGTTAGCTTCATTTGTTTTCAAAATAAAGATTTGTAGCATTATTATAACTTTCCTTTTGTTGTGCAATAGTTATTCTGTTTTCTTCTTCAATTTTAGCTCCCAGTTCTTTTAATGTATCAGAGTTTTCTTTAATAAGACTGTGTAGCTCAGCTAACTCTTCCATAAATGTTTCTTTAGTATCACCCTTCCAAATATCATCTAAATATTTAGCTCCCATAGCCATACTATCAACTGTAGAATTTATTGCTTCGGCTCCAACATTCATATTTGCAGCCATCTCTGATGCTTTTTCAGTATTTGCTGCAAAAAGATTTAACATTCGTAATAAATTTAAACCACCAGCTTTTATACTTTTACTATTTCCTGTCTTTGACCCAGAATAATCATTTGTTTTTTCCATATTTTTTCTCCCTATCTATATTCTATTACTCTTATGATATTAAAAAAATAATAAAATTTTACTGTTTTTTTATGATTATTTTTATTAAATGTAAACTATTGTTTCAATAGTTTTTTTATTACTAAATTATTTTCTTCATCAAATACTACTGCTACTAAAGAATCTTTCGTATATTCTTTTGAGTTATTAGAGTTTTCTAAAAGTTTGCAAATAAAATCATCTTGGTAAATACCTTCTAACTTTAACCATATATCTTCTACTATATTATTAGTTACTAAATTAACTAATATATTATCTGGATTTAAATCATCTCTATATTTATCTAATTCTTTTATTTCTCTTGTCTTAAGTAAATTCATCTTATCTTCTTTTTTATAAGTACAAGATAACTTTACAGTATCAGCATAATTAACATATTCTTCTAATTTTTCATTTATTACATTAAACTTTAAAAATTGATAATCTTCTATCTTTATAGAAATATTTTGACTTATTACTTTTTCATCAAAAAAAAGTTCATCTTTTTCTTTTTTTATAAAACCTGCTATTTTAAACTTCAAATTACCTTCTTTATTTACATAAAAAAATCCAAATAACAAAGCATCTTTATAATCTACTTTTAATTCTTTACACAATTTTTTTAAATGTTTTTGTCTTTCAATTACTCCCCATTTTAAATAAACATCTCTAAATTCTAGTTCTTCACCCTTCATTTTCTATGCCTTTCAAAAATACTTTTGGTATGTCTGCTTCTAATTTTATTTTTTTATCAGTGCTTGGATTAATAAATTCTAAAGATGCAGCATGCAACATAAGTCTTCTATATGGATTTGTTTTTGCTCCATATTTTTTATCTCCCACTATCGGATGATGAATATATCTCATAGATACTCTTATTTGATTTTTCTTACCAGTTAAAATATTTATACTAACTAAAGTTTTATGATCAAATCTTTGTAAAACTTCATAATGTGTTATAGCTAAATCTTTAGTTTTATCTTTAGATACATATACATAATGATTATCATCTTCTTCTAAATTTAATCTTAATGTATTAGAATTTTCTTTTAAAGTTCCTTCTAAAAGTGCTAAATATTCTCTTTTAGTATCTTTCCATACATTTTGTAATTTTATTTTAGAATCTCTATTTTTAGCAAATACTACTAAACCACTAGTTTCTTTATCAAGTCTATGAATAATAAATATCTTATTGTTCTTATTTTGTTTTTTTACATATTCAGAAACTTTTCTATATAAATTATTATATTTATCTTTAGTAGTTGCAATAGTTAACATATTACTAGGTTTATTAATTACTATTATGTTTTTATCTTCATATACTATATCTAATTTTTTCATATTCTCTTATCTTTCCTATATTTATAAATTACAAATCCTACTCCTACTGCCATAACCAAGATAAAGATAATATATCTAGCATAATTTATAGTATTTGTACTTTGTTTCTTATTTTTTGAAAACAATAATTCTATTCCATTTTCTATAGTATTCCATTTATATATACCATTTTTTTCATCTTTAAAAGTAGCATTACTTTTTATAACTTTAGCATCTGTTTTAAACACAAATTCTACTTCTGTTAAATAATTACAACTTATATCTTCATATGGCAAATAAAAATAATAAGTATCTTTTTCATCAAGTATTACTTTTTTAGAAAAACAATCTAATACCTTAGAATCAGCAATATTTTTACTTTCTTTTTTAAAAATTAACTCTTCTATATTTCCACTTAAATTATAAAACAAATTATAATCACTATTATTTTTATTTGCTTCATAAAAACTTTTTAAGTCATCGACTGTATTATCACCTTTTGGTTTTTCTTGTGTTACATTAAGATTTTCTTTAAAACTTCCATTTTCATAAGTCAAATTATATTTAACATTACACGATGTTAAAAAGAATAACATAATTAATAAAATAAATATTTTTTTCATTTTTTCTCCTTATTTAGATACTATTACATATCCTTGTATTACTCTATGCTTACCATTTTTAGTCATACTTTCTACCATAGCTTTTAATTCTTCATAAGTATAAGTTTTTTGACTTTGTCCTTTATTTCCTACTTGTACTATTCTTATTTTATCGTTTTCTAAACCGCTAAGTACAAAGAAATGTCTAGTTATATGAAATAAAACCATATTGTTATTTCTTAAAGCATTGTAAATATCTGTTTTAGCTTTAGCATGACTAAAGTTTCCTAAACTATAATGTGTATCATGTGCTTCTGTTTTTAAACCTTTAGAGTTTAAATATTTTATTAATACATTCATACTACTTCCACCTGATGTACATCCACCCATTTTACATACTTCTCTTGTTACTCTAATAGGTTCATAACTAGGATCTTTTAACATTGTACATAGTATTACTGCAGTAGATGTAGTTCCACATCCACAACTTGCAATACTTCCACAAGAAGAATTATAGCTGTGTGATGCATAATCTCCTTGAAAATAAATACAAGTATTTCCACTATTGATATTCGGAGTTGAAGAATTATTTTTATCTTCTTCTTTCTTTTTATTTTGTTCACTTAATACATTTCTTGTATTTTCTATTTGTTTTCTTTTTAAATCAGCTTTTTCTTTCTCTATATTTTTTTGTTCTTCTTCTTTTTTCTTCTCTGCTTCTTCTCTTGCTCTATAATATTTTATATTTTCTGTTGTAGCTTCTTTGTAACATGTTAAATATTTATTTTCTTCATCTACTTCATTTATTACTAAAGATATAACAGTTGGTACTAAAAATATTAATACTGCATATATAAATCTTTTTCCTATTACTTTTAAATACTTTTTATCTACATCTATTTGATTTTTTATTAAATCTAACATTGTATATAGTATTAATACTATCGGTACTATTATAGTTAATAAATTTAAGAAATTCTTTACCAACAACAACATCGATAATATACTTGAATTTTCACACATATTTTCACCTACCTGGATACGACAATATATCCTTTTATTCCCCTTAAAGCAATAAGCTCTTCATAGGTATATAATTTTTGAGATTTTGCTTTACTTCCTACTTCAACTATTCTTATTTTTCCATCTTGAAGACCTGATAAAACATGAAAATGTCCATTAACATATATTAAAATCATTTGATTATTAGATAAAGCATTATAAAAATCTGATTTTGCAGTTTTACTACCATATACTAATCTTGTATTTAATCCTTTAGATTTTAAATACTTATTTAAAGATTCAAAATAAGTCCCTCCTGATGTACATCCTCCACTTCTACAAATCTCATTAGTGGTAAGAATCGGAGTATATTTAGGATCTTTTAACATTGTACATAGTATTACAGCACAAGAAGTTGGTCCACAACCATGACTTGCTATAGTAGCTTTTCCTATTCCACCATAAGAATAAGCTCTATAATCACTTTGATAATAAATACAAGTATTTCCTTGATTTATGCTACCTATAAAAGAACCAGGATTCCCTTCTTTTTCCTGTTTATTTTTTTCACCTAAGATTCTTCTAATATTTTCTATTTGCTTTCTTTCAGCATCAGCTTTTTCTTTTGCAATGTTATTAGTTTCTTCTTCTTTTTTCTTCTCTGCTTCTTCTCTTGCTCTATAATATTTTATATTTTCTGTTGTAGCTTCTTTGTAACATGTTAAATATTTATTTTCTTCATCTACTTCATTTATTACTAAAGATATAACAGTTGGTACTAAAAATATTAATACTGCATATATAAATCTTTTTCCTATTACTTTTAAATACTTTTTATCTACATCTATTTGATTTTTTATTAAATCTAACATTGTATATAGTATTAATACTATCGGTACTATTATAGTTAATAAATTTAACAAATTCTTTATCAATAACAACATCGATAATATACTTGAATTTTCACACATATCGAAACTTTAGAAAAAAGAAAATTTTTAAAATTAACTTATTTCTTTAAAGCAAATTCTAAAAATTCTTCTTCTTCCATACCTCCACTTTTACTATCTGTCACTTTACCATTTTCAAATATTACAAAATTTGGTAAAAATCTAACCCCATACTCTTCTGCTAAACTTGGTAAATTATCAACATTTACTGAATATATTTTAACATCTTTATGTTTTTTACTAACATTTTCAATTATTGGTTCCATTATTTTACAAAATGAACACCATTCTGCATTAAAATCTACTATTGCTCTTTCTTCTTTTAAAACTTCTTCAAATTCTTCTTCTGTATTAATTACTTTTATCATTTTACCTCTCCTACTCTTTCTAATTTATATTTATTATCTTTCATAATAAATTCAAATTTATATGTTTTTAAATCTTTTTCATATTTTTCTATTTCTTTTATTTCATCTATACTAGCTATGTATTCATTATCATAAAATTTGTATATATCATATCTATCATGACTTGTTTTTAAATATGCTATTTTTACATAAACTGATAATTTGTAAAAAAAATATTCTTTTTTAATTTCTTTTTGATATATTTTAAATTTATTATTAGAATCATCACTTGTTATATAATATTTTTTATCTTTATAAATAACTTTTTTATCTTTATATAAAGTAGATTCACTTTTATATTTATTATCATTGAAAAAAGTTTTGTATTTATTTTTTACATCTTCTTCTTTATACTCATCCTTTTTATTTTCTAAATACAATTCATTAATAACAATAGATAATCTTATTTTATTTTCTATATCTCTAATATTTATATTTGGATATCTAAAAAAATAACCTAAATATTTTTCATCTTTTACATTATCAAATAAATTAATAATATTTTTATAACTATCATTTCTTTTGTTTATATAAAAAAAATAAAATATAGCTATTATCAAAAATATAGATAATAGTAAAAATATTTTTTTCTTCATAATTAGTTATTAAAGAACTTAGGTTTTCTAATAGTTCTACTTCTTTCTTTTAATATAACAAATTCATAATCATAACTAACTATAGGGTTTTCACAATAACCACATTTAGGTGTAACTCTACTAGTTACTAAAGCTCCACAATGAGTACATGACATAACTGCTCTAGTATTATTTTTAACCGCTAATAATAAATTTATTTCTTTAGATATAGGAAATTGATTATTTCCTATAACTTGATTAGCAGAATCTAAAAAATATTCCTTATATTCAAGACCAAGTAATACATTAGCAATTACTTCTCCATTTTGTCTTGTAACTCCAATAATTCTTGTATAATAATGTGTAAAATCTTGTCTAATCAAAGATTTCCCTTGATTTTTAAAAAATGCTATTTGTCCTTCGTATTGTTTAAATAATTCAGGAGATATCATATTTCTAATACCTTCTAAATTTAATGTATTTAAAGCTTGTTCTATATTAATATAAGTTCTAAAAACATTTTTTGAAAATCTATTATTATCAAAATTAGGTAAAAACTCAGTTAATTTTCCTTGAGTTAAACCTTTATTATTAGTAACCATACCTATTACTCCTAATTTCTTTTTTCTAGATGATGATGTTATAAAATACACTATAGCAAAAACAATAATAGCTCCAAAAATACCTGCTATTATTAGAAATACTGTATCATTCATCTTTAGATATAGTAAACTTAGCTTTTATGTTTACTTCCTCTGTAATTATTTCATTTTGCATAACATCGTCCTTATATTTAAATTTAATATCTATAACTGCGGTATCATTAGGCTTTATAAGTTCTCCTTTACTTATTCCCCTTACTTCATGAGTAATAAGAGAATTAAGATTAGTATATTCAAACTCTAACGAATTAAACTTTATAGATTTTTCTGAATTATTTTTATAAACAATTCTATAAGTTATAGTATCATCTTTTTCTTTTAGAGTAAATTTAACTTTAACATCATTTTGTTTAATAAAATATTCTATATTTAAACTAGTTCCACTAGTAGAATGTAATTTAAAATCTAATAGTTCTAAATTCAATTTATAATCCTTTTTATCTATATGAACACTACTTTTAAATATATCTTTATAATTATCTCCCAAATATGTTATTAGCATAAATAAAAACAAACATAATCCACCTATTAGTATCTGCATTTTTTTACTATGCTTTTTCATATAAACTACTCCTATTAAGATAATACTTTATATAAGTTATAATAGTCAATTTAATTAAATTTTTTTTAATTAAATTAGACAAAAAATAACAAATTTTCATTTGTTATTCTTCCATTAAACTTTCATCATCTAAATCGGCATTTGCCATACCATTTAAATTATAATGTTCTCTTATTTTCTCTTCTAATTCATCTGCTACTTTAGGATTGTTTTTTAAATACTCTTTAACTGTTTCTTTTCCTTGTCCTAATTTTTCACCATTATATGAATACCATGAACCTGATTTTTCTAGTATATCAGCTTCTGTTCCAAGTTCTACTAATTCACTTTCTCTAGTAACTCCTTCTCCATACATGATATCTACATAAGCTTGTTTAAATGGTGGTGCTACTTTATTTTTAACAACTTTAAACAACGTCTTTGTACCAACTGTATTTTGACCTACTTGAATAAGTTCTTTTTTTCTTATATCAAGCCTAATAGTAGCATAAAATTTTAATGCTCTTCCTCCAGTAGTAGTTTCTGGATTTCCAAACATTACTCCAACCTTTTCTCTTAATTGATTAATAAAAATTGCAATAGTATTTGTTTTATTAATAGTTCCTGCTAATTTTCTTAAGGCTTGTGACATAAGTCTTGCTTGTAAACCAACTTGACTACTACCCATAGTACCTTCTATTTCAGCTTCCGGTACAAGTGCTGCTACTGAGTCAATAACTACCATAGCTATTTCATCTGTTCTAACTAAAGCTTCACATATTTCCAATGCTTGTTCTCCAGTATCAGGTTGAGCAAGTAATAAATTATCAATATCAACTCCTAATGCTTCTGCATAACTTGGATCAAGTGCATGTTCCGCATCAATAAATGCCACTTTTCCACCTGCTCTTTGAGCTGCTGCTATAGCTTGTAAGGCAAATGTAGTTTTTCCACTTGATTCTGGTCCATATATTTCAACTATTCTTCCTTTAGGGTATCCACCAACTCCCAAAGCTAAATCTAAACTTAAAATTCCACTTGATATAACATCAATTTTCATATGTTTATTTTCACCAAGTTTCATAACAGATCCTTTTCCATAATCTTTTTCTATTTTAGCTATCGCTTCTGATAAAGTTAACTTCTCTTTTTTACTTTCTTTTTTTGCCATCGTTTCTCCTTGTATAAAACATTTTCAATATAACCTTTTATAAATTAGTTGTCAATATTTTTTCGAACAAATATTTGAAAAATATTTTTATAAAGAAAAAAGCTTTTAATATAAGCTTTTCTTATTCATAAAATATAATATTGTTACTCAAAAACATTTTTATTTTTTAAAATATATTCTGTCATAGAAATTAAAGACATAATAACTGCAAAGTAAAGTATAACATCCGCAACTTTTATTCCCCAAAATTCAAATGGTAAATTTGCGAAGAATAACAATGTAATAGCTACCATCATAGCTGCAGTTTTTATTTTCCCAGTTGTAATAGCTGCTATTACCTTCCCTTTAGCTGCAGCTTGCATTTTAATTGCATCTACTATAGTATCTCTAAATATAATAATTACTGTTATAAATGGAGAAATTATATTATTAGCAGCAAAACATATAAGTACAGAATTAACTAATACTTTATCTGCTATAGCATCTAACATTTTTCCTAAGTTAGTAATAAGTTTATATTTTCTTGCTATATATCCATCTAGAAAATCAGTAAAAGCTGCTAAGATAAATATAATACCAGATATTATATATTCTAAGCCTATTTTTACAGGAGCATTAAACCTAATAATATATTCTGGCATATGTACTCCAATTTGTTCAAATGGAAAAAGTAAGAAAAATATTATAAAAATAGTTAATACAATTCTAATAATTGTAAGTTTGTTTGGTAAATTCATTCTTCTTTTCATATCTTTGTCCTTTTTCTTTTTCAGTGTTATTAATCAAAAACAATTTTATTAATATAAGCATTAGAACAAACAATAACATAAGAGTTACTATTAATGCTAACTTATATTCAGGTTTATTTATTTCTAATGTTTTTTCCTTTATTGGATTAGTATAAGGAGAACAAACTCTATTACTATCTATTTTATTTTTTTCTCTTTCAATATCTTCTAAAGAAATTTTACTAGTATGTTCGAATAAATAATCATTTAATTGTTCATTAATATTATCTTTATCTAAACTTAAATATTTTGCATAATCATTTACTAATTGTTTCAAAAAAATTATATCTTTAAAAATCTTAGTATTACCTATTTCTAAATTTTCTATTAAATCCTTATCTATATTTAAATCATGAGAAGCTTCTTCTATAGAAATAGAATTTTCTTCTCTTTTATTTTTAAATATCAAACCTAATTCTTTCATATTATTCCTTATATAAATAATTTTTATAAGCCATGTTCTGTAACCATTAAGGCGACAAACATTTATCTATCTTTCGATCCGATGTTTAGTTCAATATTCCCTTACATCAGCTCCCCTACCATATTTTGGGTTTCTCACTTGTGGGGTTTACCTCGTTTCACATACTTATTACTAAGTATTATCGTCACTGTGGCACTTTATAAATACTTTAATCCATTTAGGACTATTTCTTCGCCGTTAGAATTTCTTCTACCTAAGCTTATTTTTTCACTTAGCACAAACACTACTATCATCTCAGAATAGTGTGAGCATGGACTTTCCTCTATAAAACTAGTTTACAGCGTTTGTCAAAAATTACTTATCTTCTTTTCCGTATACAATTTTTTCTAATTTAGATAATCTTTTCATTAAATCTAAATTACTTGTTTCTCTAGGTAATACATTATCATCGTTAGAAAGTTCAACTTGAACTTTCAAGTTTCTATTTTCTTCTTTTAGAGTCATAATTTCTTTCATAAGTTCTATCTTTTCTTTATCTTTTTCTCTAATTATTTTTGAAAATTCTTGATAATCTTTAATTATTTCATCTAAAAAAGTATCAACTTCTTTTATACGATATCCCTTTGTATCTACTTTAAACTCTTGTTTGTATATCTCTTCTGCAGTTAATTTAATTCTACTTTGATCCATAAAACACCTCTATTTTTAGATTATATAATACTTTTGAAATAAGAACAACAATAAAAACTGGAATACATAAACATTTTATAATATAATCTATATAGGTGATTATATGAAGTATCCATTAGGTAAAAAACCTAATAATAAGAAAGAGAAAATAATTAATTATTCTAATAGAGGAATGGATTTAGAAAGTGATATTAATATTACTAATGAATATTATAGGAGTATAGAAAAAGCTTTTATATATAAAAAACCTACTCCCATTCAGGTAGTAAAAGTAGATTATTCTAAAAATAAAAAAATCACTGAAGCATATTTTAAAGAATCCTCTACCACTGATTATAATGGTATATATAAAGGAAAATATATAGATTTTGAGGCTAAAGTTACAAACACATTATCATTTCCTTTAAAAAACATTAAAAATCATCAAATAACTCATTTAATTAAAATAAAGGAAAATGGTGGTATCAGTTTTATAATAGTTAGATTTGAAAAAAAACAAGAAAACTATTTATTAGAAACTGAAAAATTAGAACAAATACTAAATGATGATATAAAAACTATAAAGTTAGATTTTTTTAAAGATAATGGATATTTAATACCTATAAAATATAAAGAAAGAATAGATTATTTAGAAATTATTGATAAATTATATGGAGATATATTATGAAAAATATTAAAAGAAGTATTAGAAGAGATGAAAGCAATACTAGAATTAGTGATAAAGATAAAATAATTTTTGCTATTATTTTATTTATTATATTTATACTAAGTTTTTTAAAGTTTAATCTTTTTATAGCTATAATGTTAGTATTTGGACCTTTTGTTATAGCTGCTCTAGGAGGTTGGTTAAAAAAATTAAAGAAAAACCCAAAAATTGCAGCTTTAATTAACATATTATTAACAGGAATTATAATTGCAATTGTTGGAATAGCAATATTTACTGTAATAATTGCAATGGATATTATTAAAACTGCTCCTGACTTTAATAAGAAGTTACTTAATAAACCTGATTCTTCAATTATATATGATCAAGATAATAAAATTATTGGAGAAATTGGTGATGAAAAAAGAGATAATATAAAATATCAAGATATTAGTGAAAACTTAATAAATGCTATAGTTGCTACTGAAGATTCTAGATTTTTTCAACACCATGGATTTGATGGTACTAGATTTTTAAGTGCTACATTCTCTCAACTTCTTAGAAGAAACTCTGGTGGTGCTTCTACTCTAGATATGCAAGTTGTTAAAAACACTTATACTGATGCTAAAGAAACTAAAAGAAAAGGTTTAGATAAACTTAAAAGAAAATTTACAGATATATATTTAGCAGTATATAAACTTGAAAAAGATTTTTCTAAAAGAGAAATTCTAGAATTTTATGTAAATAACCATCAACTACACCCTAGAGCATTTGGAGTAGAAAAAACAGCTCAATTATTCTTTGGTAAAAGTGCTAAAGATTTAACTTTATCAGAAGCTGCTGTTATTGCAGGTATGTTCCAAGCACCTTCTTCATATAACCCATTCTTATATCCAGAAAGAACTGAAAAAAGAAGAAATACAGTTTTATATTTAATGGAAAGACACGGATATATATCTAAAGAAGAAAGAGAAGCAGCACAAAAAATATCTGTAGAATCTTTACTTAATAAAAATATATCAAGTAATAAATATCAATCATTTATTGACACTATGTTAGATGAACTTAAAGAAAAAGGATATGATCCATATAAAGAATCTTTAGAAATATATACTACTCTTGATAGTACAAGACAAGAAAATCTTGAAAAATTAATTGATAAAGAATATAGATTTGAAAATGAAAAATTACAAGTTGCAATTACTGCAACAGATACTCATACTGGACAAATAAAAGCTATTTATTCAGGTAGATATAGAAAAGCTGGTGATTTTAACTTAGCTACTAAAAACTATAGACAAATAGGATCTACTGCTAAACCATTATTTGACTATGGTCCTGGTATGGAATATAACAATTGGTCAACTTATACTATATTTGAAGATAAAGAATATAAATATAGTGATGGTACACCTATTTCTAACCACGATAATTCATATATGGGTAATATGACACTTTGTGATGCTCTTGCTTGGTCTAGAAATATTCCAGCTTTAAAAGCATTCCAACAAGTAGATAATAGAAAAATATATAACTTTGTAACTAGTTTAGGAATTACTCCTCAAAGTAATAATGGACGTCTTTTTGAAGCTCATGCTATTGGAGCATTTAATGGAACTTCTTCTTATCAATTATCTAGTGCTTATTCAGCATTTGCTAATGGAGGAACTTACTATAAACCATATACTATAAGAAGTGTTAGAAATAAAACTACTGGTGAAAAGAAAGATTATCAACCAGAAGGTAAAAAAGTAATGAGTGACTCTACTGCATTTATGATTAACTATTGTCTTGAATATAATGCCAACAATGCATTTGGTAGAAGTTTAAATCCTGGTACTGGTACTTTCGCTATTAAAACTGGTACTACTAACTTCTCAGACGATGATAAGAGAAGAAAAAATTTACCAAATAACGCAATTAATGATTTATGGGCTGCAGCATATGATCCTGACCTATCAGTAAGTATTTGGTATGGATATACTAAAATAATCCCTGGATATGTATCAACTAATGCTTCATGGCCTAGATTCTACGACTTCGTTAGAAATGTTGGACGTAAGTTATTTAAAGGTGGTAATAAGAGATTTAATGTACCTAATTCAGTTGTTAAGGTCGATGTAGAATTTCCAAGTAACCCACCTATGTTAGCAAGTGCATCTACTCCAGCTTCTCAAAGAAAATCATATTATTTCAAAAAAGGTACTGAACCAACTGAAACTTCAGTTAAGTATTCTCAATTACCAAATGTTACAGGATTAACTGCTAATAAAATATCGACAAATGTTGTTAAATTAACATGGAATGCTGCAACTAATCCATCATCTAGTACTGCTGATAATTCAAATTATGGTAGATTTGGTTACAGAATATATAAAGATAACAATTTCATAGGATTTACTACAAATACAAACTTTACATATACTAATTCTGATTATGTTGGTACATACAAGGTAGTAACTTGTTTTGAAAATCTTAATGAAAATCAATCTAGTGGTTCTACTGCATTTGTTAATGGTAATTTCCAAACTTCATTAAAATTACCAAGTAATACTGTTTATTCACATTCTGGTCCTGAAATACCACAACCAAGTGCTTCTGATATTGAAGTTAAATTAGATGGTAATACAATAACAAATTATACTGTTAGAATTACAATTACTAGAAATGGATCTACAGTAACTACAATCCATCGTTCAATGACTGGAAATTATACAATTAAATATGATGTTGTATATAATAGTAAAATTGTAAGTAGTATTCAAAGAACTGCTACAGTACATTAAAACAAAAACACAATAAATAATTATTGTGTTTTTTTATTTTTATAATATTTACAATATTTTTGTAAAGAGCAACTACTACATTCTGGTTTCATAGCTTTACAGTAGTATCTACCAAATAACACTAGTTGTTTATGAATTTTACCCCAATCTTTCTTAGGAAAATATTTTTCAAGCTTCTTTTCTACTTCTGTTACTGTATCACTTTCTTCTGCTAAAGATAATCTCTTAGATATTCTTTCTACATGAGTATCAACAGCTATAGTAGGAACATTATATATTTCATTTAAAAATACATTTACTGTTTTATGCCCTACTCCAGGTAAAGATTCTAAATATTTTCTATCATTTGGTACAACTCCATCATAATCTTCTATTAATCTTTTACAAATCTCTTTTAAAAATATAGCTTTCTTTTTAAATGTTCCGATAGGTCTTAAAATCATCTCTAATTTTAAAATATCCATATCTCTTAACTCATATATATTATATTTAAATAATTCTTCTGTAACAGAATTAACTCTTTTATCTGTAGTTTGTGCTGATAACATAACTGCTATTAAAAATTCATAATCTTTAGAGTATTTTAATTCTGCCTTAGGATTAGGTATTAGTGTATCTAAATAATTAGTTATTAACTCTTTTTTACTCATCTAACCAATCATAATCAAATATGTCTTCTTGTTTACTATTACCTAATCTAAATTCTTGTTTTTCTTTTTCAACATCTTCTAATGTCTTAATTCCTTTTTTATTCCACTCAAAAAGAATTTTATCAGCATATTTTAAATTATTTGCTCCATTTAAAATAGTTTCTTTAATAGCAGATAGAATTATGTCATTACTATATCCTTTTTTATTCCAATTCATAATAAACTCTACTTCTATAGGACTTAAAGCTCTTCCAAAAGATTTCTCTATATCTGACAAAAGTGTTTCATCATTCTTTTCTTCTATTTCTTCAGAAATTATAATATCACTTATTTTTTTATATAGAGGAATTAAACTTATTTCTTCTTCTTTTAAGTTTTTTTCTTTTTCAATTGTAGATATTTCAATGAATTTACCTTTTCTTAAACTTTCTATTTTTTCAAAAACTTCTTGAGGATCTATATTTAAATCTTTTGAAAATGTTTCTACATCAAAAGATAACTTATCCCCATAACTCATAAGATAAGTTATAAAAATAAAGTTAGAATCAGATAAATCTAACTCTATACGATATCTATAAAAGTATAAAGGATAATATATTATTTTTGTTTTTAATACATTTATAAGTTTATCTTTCATTTTTACCTCCATATTTTAATTTTATATATTTATCTATATCATTATAATTATTAT
>ERZ773054.320-NODE-320-length-38767-cov-6.156696_pt1 | contig 38767 bp, 39 predicted proteins | sample MGYA00580630_ERZ773054 | MGnify/ENA primary metagenome ERZ773054 (study PRJEB29015, sample SAMEA2737994) | human oral metagenome | biome: human oral; feature: human-associated habitat; material: dental | place: China | collected 2115 ... | reverse complement strand
CGCCCAATACTGCACGACGGTTAAAAATGGAAGACATTATTACTCTCCTCTCTGAACCCTAACAATAAACCATTAACTTTAAAGCTCAGCGGCAACCTTCATGTTCTCAAAGTTCTACCTGCTGTCCCGCCCAGGCCCTCAGGCGAAACCGCCCAGTGCAGCCTCCGCCATGAGAGACCACACCGGGCGGATACCGCACCTCAACACATGGCGGGCATTCAGCACCCGCCCCGGAAGAGAAGTCTTTGACAGACCTAAGCCACCGGCAGTATGCCCCGCTATAGCGGTGCCGTTAAAGCTTTCCTCTTCCATGGTTGAGGAGGATAGGCGCTTACTGACCACCATTTTCTGGTGGCACGAGAGGCAGATCATTGGAGAGCAGCCCGCTAATCTGCCACTGCCCGTTCACGTACTTAGCGCGAATTTCACCGTTCGTGTGGTAGCGTTTGCCCCAGTCACCCTTACCGGAGTAAGTTTCCTTGGTTACCTCGTGCACCTTGCCGTCCTTCACATAGAAGTCACCATTGAGCAGCACCAGGTTGTACGCCCACACGTACTCGCCTCCGCTGGATGCCACAGGGTGGGAGCCCACCAGTGTGTACTGCAAAATGCTGCCTGCCGCCGTCCAGTATTTTCCGTCGCGGGTATCGATCAGGTTAGTAGACTTCTTGAAATACAGCTGCTCCGATTCAACGATCGCCGACTGCTCCAGGTAGCGGGCGTTACCGGTCTGCAGCGCATAATCCAGAGAGGTCACCGCGAACGAGATGCTGCTGTACAGGCCCCGTTCCGTGCGGTCATTAATGGTGGAGGGCTTCTTCGGCGGGTAGGTGTTCTGCTGCGGTTTCTCGCGTGTTGCATACTCCTGGCGGGGGCCGGAGCTGTCCACTTCAAGCGAGACTTCCCCAGACAGCTCAGTATGCCCCTCACCGGGAGTATTTCCGGATTCAAGAGGGGCAGCGTCCGCGGCGCCGCTCTGGGCTGCGCTACTAGATGCTGTGCCGTTCTGGGTAGTGTCACTGGATGCGGCGCTGCTAGGTCCCGCTGGCTGCTGCGTACTGGGCTCATTCACCGCAGCCGCAGAACTGCTGGCAGCACCACCAGTTTCAGGCCCGTGCGCTGGGGACGACGCACTACTTGAAGCACTCGCTGAGGATGAGGCCGCACCCCCTGCGTTTGAGGACGAGCTGCCGCATGCGCTGAGAAAAGCGGCTCCTGCGCCGCCGCCGAGCAGCAGCAGTGCGGCTCGACGATTAAGATGGGAAGACATCTTTAGCCTCCTTAGAATCGGTCAATACCGTCACTTTCAGACTAGCCCACATGTTATGTGTCACATCATAATTTTCAGGCGTGTCTTTAATAAAACTTCAATGTTACGTTCTATGAAATATGGACCTTTAGCCCAAGCTTGCACAGTACACGCCCCTAAAACTCAGGCATACAGCAGAACCCGCTTGGTGCGCCTCCGTGAGGAAGCCGCATCAAGCGGGTTCTGTAACTGTGCCCCCGAGACGATTCGAACGTCCGACACCTTCTTTAGGAGAGAAGTGCTCTATCCCCTGAGCTACGGGGGCAACGTTCTCTATTATAGCGGCAACATCACGGCAGTTTTCCACCCGGGCCCCGGCGCGTCACGCTCACTACAATAGGTAGGTGAGTATTTTCATTGACCCGCCCCTCTGGCCGGCACACGGCACTTTCTTCTCGCACCTTATCTCAGACACCAGCCTGAAGGAACTGCATGACTTCGCGGCCGCCCACGAGATCAGCCCGCGCGCCTTCGACGCCGACCACTACGACGTGCCGCAGCACCGCTACGCCGCCCTCGTAAACGCTGGGGCGCAGGAAGTAACCGGCACCCAACTAACTCGCATACTCATCCGCAGCGGGCTGCGGGTTCCGCTCAAAGAGCGGCCCAGTAAGATCCGTCCGCGTCTTCTGCGTGCCTGGGAGGCGCTCGCGCCCGGTGCTTCCGCTGTGGGCGCTGACCTGCTTGAGCGGTGGGAGCAGCCGCATCGGGCCTATCACAATAGTGTTCATCTTTCAGAGATGCTCGCCGCTCTTACCCTTTTGTACTTCCCCCAACCGGTGCCGCGCACTGTGCTCTTTGCGGCGTGGTTCCATGATGCCGTGTATGAGGCGCAGCCCGGCCAGGATGAGGCCGCCAGCGCCGAATTGGTACGTACCAATCTTATGCCTCTCACCAGAACCGGTGTTCTGACTGCTGCGGAGGTTACCGCCGCCGCACAGCTGGTGGAGTTCACCGCCTCCCACCGGGTGCCTGAAGAGCTTGCCGGGCTGACCGGTGGTGTACTCACCCGCGCCGATGCCGATTTTTTCATGGATGCCGACCTTGCGATTCTCGCAGCAGAAACCGCCCGGTATGGCCGTTACATTGCGGGTGTACGCGCGGAGTACAGCCACTACGGGCCGCAGGCGTTTGCGCAGGGAAGGTCAGGGTTTTTACGGGAGTTCTTAGGCAGAGACCGTATTTTTGCCTCTGCGGCGGGGCATTCGCTGTGGGATGCGGCGGCTCGGGCGAATATGGCCGCTGAGCTAGAGAGCTACACCTAAAAGCCCTCTTCTAAAGCGCTCACGTAGTGCTAGCACGGCCCATATAGATAGGAGCGCGCCCCGCCTTACTGCTTTTTGTCGTTGGGGTGCTGCTGGCCTTCAGAAGGGCTTTGAGGCTGGTTACTGTATTTCTTACGGTAGATGAATTTACCGGTGACCATGCCAATCACGATGCCAATCCCGCCGGTGATAGAGACCCACATGGCGGGGTTGCCAAGAGGAATAGCCAGCAGCAGGCCGATAATAATGCCTGGTATGGCGCCAGTGACCATGCCGACGGCCAGGTAGGTGAATTCCTGATCGGAGCTACTTTTGGGGCTTTGGTACTGCATGTTCATTATTCTACCGGGCGTCCGCTACCCTTCGGTACGCCCCGTGTCCCGCGTGTAGCCCCGACCAGTGTATTCGGGGTCAGCGCGTGATGCGCGGTTTAACATGGGGAAGGCACCCCGTTGGGGGTGCCTTCCTCCGAGTCTAAATATCTCTGGAGTCGAGATTAGAATGCGGTGTAGTAACCGTCAACCGACATCCAGGAAACCGGGTGCAGCTGGGTGCCCTGGCTCGGGTTCAGAGCGGAGATCATCATGCCGTTACCAACGTAGATGCCCACGTGGTTGTAGCCGTTCTGGAAGACGATGTCGCCGGGCTGGGGGTTAGCGGTTGCACGCAGTTCGTTCTTCATAGCGAAGGTGTAGGGGGTCAGCTTCACGCCGTGCTGTGCGTAAACGTAGGATACGAAGCCGGAGCAGTCCCATGCACCAAAGCTGCGGCCGCCCCAAACGTAGCCGCCACCGATGCCGGTCTTAGCGGTTGCTACAACGCCCTCGTGGCCACCGGTTGCGGTCTGCACAGGAGCGGAGGGGGTGGTGGAGCTGGTGTTGGTGGTCTGCTGCTGACCGAAGCTCGGGGTGGGTGCAACGTACTCGGTCTGGTACTCAGCCTGGGGTGCAACGTAGTTGGTAGCACCGGTCTGGTAGCTGGTGTAATCAGTCTCGTAGTTGTTGTAATCGTAGCTCAGGTCTGCTGCTGCAGGAACCTGTGCGAATGCGTTAGCGGGAACGGTGGAACCCACCAGAGCTGCACCAGCGAATGCCACGATACCTGCGTTACGAACGATCTTCTTAGCCATTGTGTATGTTTCCTCCATTGCTTCACGAGGTGAGCTGTCGGACTCGGGTATGGATTCACCCGGCTACCGAAGTAGCTTAGCCCCTAGGCCCCCTATAAGGGAGCCAAAAATTGGTTCCCCCGCTCCTGCCATTATGGGTAGATGTTTCACGTTGCGGCGGCAGGACTAAGCGGATCCGCTCCGTGGTGCCCTCTTACGATTAGGATTTGGACACAGATACGAGAATACACAGAAAACTCCCAGCTGTCACATCCCAATCTGAGTTTTTTCTCAAAAAGCTACGGTTTATATACGCAAATCATGGCCCACAGCGGCCCCTCAAACGGTCCCCGCCACCCCCTGTAGACCCTTCTCTGACAAGGGAATTCGATAGATTCAGGGGCTAAGAGACAGGCAAACCGATGCGTGCATAAATTTTCTTAAGAAAAACACAGGTGTGCTTTATCTCTTAAATATTTTTCCGATAACAAACAGGCATAATCCCAGGTGAAACCACGTATCCCACAGGAAACAGGCGGCCGGTGAGGGTGCACCTGCCGATGAATATAAAAAAATTTGGCTTCGGGCTAAAAAGGCTCAGGTGACCCTCAAGAAACGCTGCCCCTTAGGGAAGAGCTTAACAAATAATGCGGGGCGGTGCGGCCAGTTACGGCCACACCGCCCCGCATCCGGCGGCACCGCGCTACGAACGCTTCACCACAATAGCGTTGGCAACGTCCTCATCGAGCGACAGGGAGGTCTCCTCCCCATCTGCACGCACAATCACGTCGTCGTCTTTACCGGCGACAACCGACACGCTGGCACCGAATGAGATACCGGCGTCCGCCAAAAGCTTGAGAAGCTCAATATCGGTCTGAATCGACTCTGGGAACCGGGAGACAGTAAACCGGTCTTCCGGCCCCGAGTCACGGGCCGCAATTGACATGGGCACAGTCCGTTCGTCGTTGTGCTCACTTTCCACGCCCAGCTCTTCAAGACCGGGAATCGCATTTCCGTACGGTGAGAACTTGGGGTTATTGAGCATCGCCAGGATGCGTTTTTCCACATGGTCGCTCATCACGTGCTCCCAGCGGCACGCTTCATCGTGCACATACTCAATGTCCAGCCCAATCACATCGGAGAGCAGGCGCTCCGCCAGGCGGTGCTTACGCATCACCTCGACCGCTTTCTTACGGCCAGCATCGGTGAGCGCCAAGTGGCGGTCAGGCTCAACGCTGAGTAGCCCGTGCTTCTCCATACGGGCAACAGTCTGCGAAACAGTCGGCCCGGAGTGCTCCAGGCGTTCGGCGATGCGCGCACGCATGGGGGTAATGCCCTCTTCCTCAAGCTCAAGGATGGTGCGCAGGTACATTTCGGTAGTGTCAATAAGATCGGTCATGCCGCCTGTATCCCTTTTCCCTGCCGACTAGGACAACCTAGCCTTAGTTATGATGCTCTTCTGAGTAACTATTATGTACCTTTTTAGCGTGTTTCGCCACGGATTGCGCGGCGCGTCGCCCGAAGCGAACGTCCCGCCAGGTACACCTGGCGGGCCCGTATCGCCACGCAGTCTAGCCCTCAGAGTTACGTGCGGCGGAGGTTTTTGCGCGTTTGCGCCCGCCCGATCCCCGTCCGGAGCCCTTACGTCCGCCGCTCTTCTGCGGGGCGTCCTGCTGCGGAACGGGATCCCCCTGGGATGCTTTCTGCCCGCCTGCTCGCTGCCGGTTCAGGTTCTTCCGGTTCTGTGCTTTTCGGGCGCTACGGCGCGCCTTACGGCTCTTGCCGCCGGTTTCGGGTGGCTCAGTAGCAGCGTCGAATTGAGGCTCCTCATCCTCGTACACATCCTCAGGGTCCGCAGCGAGCGCCTCGTCAAGATCGGCGGTATCAGGCAGCTCCTGAAGACGCTGCGCCCACGGAACCCAGTCGGGGGCTAGCAGTGCGTCATCGCCGGGCAGCAGACCAACCTCGCATACGGTCGCCACTTTCGAACGTGGTGCCCGCGCTAATGTGGCGAACCAGAACCACCCCCGGTAACCGGGCAGGGTGCACTCAAACAGGTGGGTGGTCAAACGATCCTCTTCACCGCGCAAATGGTGCAGCAGGCCAATGGTGTTTTTGGGGGCGATCTGCTCAATACCGGCCAACGCCACGTCTTTGGCCTGCGCCAAGACCGTGTCAACACGGCTGGTGCGGCGGCGCTTATGCGGCTGCCCAAGGGTGGGTTCACCAACCTGCTCGTATGTGTGGTCGGCAAACGGGTCAAAGCTGGCGGTTTCGGTCGGGTTCTGGTCAATCACCTGTTCAGACATACCACTATTAAAGCATTCTTAAGGTTCGCTGGGAGGGCGGGGCGGCCTGCCTTGACCTCTTACGCTCACGGTTCGCGCCGGTGTGCCATTATGGCGCGGTTTTCCGCCGTTTTTCTGCCCTGATGCGGCTTCTTATTCCTCGCAGAGAATACGGTATGCGCGCTATCGGGCTGGCAAACCTCCGAAGGGAACCTGCAAAAAAGATGTGAATACCGTCCACAACGCCGCAATATTAGTATTTCCACCCCGTTAAAGGGGTCTAAACCTGCTACGGTTATGCCATGACTAGCGAACGAGAAACGCCTCTTGAAGTAGCCAATGAGCTCCCCTACACCCGCGCTATCCGCTGGCTGGGAGCCGGTGGCGGCATCCTCGCACTGCTGTGCACCCTTTCGGGGGTGGCGATGCTAGTACTCAAGTGGGTGGATGCTCATCCTCCCGCCGTTATGAGCCAGGTTCCCCTGGTGCTGTTCCCCGTCGCTTTCATCGCGCTAATGCTTGCCCTCCTCCTTGCGGTTCTTCGGCGTAAGTCAAGTTAGAGGGCCTTCCGGCCGCGCAACCACATATATACGTCAGAAAAGAGTGAACATGTCTGCTGAAGCTAAGCTGCTCGTCGTTGATGACGAGTTCAACATTCTTGAACTACTCGCCACCTCCCTGCGTTTTGCCGGGTTTGAAGTGGTGACCGCCGGAAACGGACGCGAGGCCATTGAGAAGGCCGAGCAGGAACAGCCCGACCTGATTGTGCTTGACGTGATGATGCCGGGCATGGACGGGTTTGATGTGACGCGCCGCCTGCGTGAAGGCGGACGCACCTACCCTGTGCTGTTCTTGACCGCGAAAGACGCCACCGAAGATAAAGTTGCTGGTCTTTCAGCAGGCGGTGACGACTACGTGACTAAGCCGTTCTCGCTGGATGAGGTGATCGCCCGTATCCGAGCCATCCTGCGCCGTTCCCGCTCACTGCAGGAGGAAGATACTGCTATTTTGCGGGTGGATGATCTGAGCCTGAATACCGACACCCATGAGGTGTTCCTTGGCGAGGAGGAGATTGACCTCTCCCCCACCGAGTTCAATCTGCTGCACTACCTAATGCTCAACGCAAACCGGGTGCTGTCGAAGGCGCAGATCCTCGACCACGTGTGGGAGTACGATTTTAACGGCGACTCGTCCATTGTGGAGTCGTATATCTCGTACCTGCGCCGCAAGATCGATAACAACCGTGAGGGCCACGAACCCCTGATCCACACCAAACGCGGCGTAGGGTACATGGTTCGTGGTTCCCGCAGCTAGGGGCGGTACCTATTAAACTGTTCAACCGCGAACCCGCACAGCAGCCCCCGGAGGCCTCGGAGGCGGCTCAACAGAACGCCTCCACGCAGAAGCACATGGGGCGCAGACCCCTTGAGCGTATACCGTTCACGCTGTCGCTGCGCACGCAGCTGGTGCTGGTGACCTCTGCGCTGATTGCTTTGGCGATCGTTGTGACCTCCCTTGTGGCAATTTCGGCGTTGCGCGCGCAGATGGTGCATCAGCTGGACGACGAGATGAAGGCGAACTCGGCGAATCTGCTTTCCCTTGTCTCGAACAATAGCCAGCATCCCGTGCAGGAGGCCACGCTCGGTTCGTACCACGTGTACCTGCTGGATGAGCACGGCAACACCCTGTACGCGCTCAGCCCCGATACGAGCTCCCGGGACGAGCCGCAAGTAACCGGCTGGACAGCCGATAAAGTGCGCAAAAATAACGGGGTCGGCACTACTGTTAACTCGGTGGAAGGGTCGAAAGACTGGCGTCTGCTGCCGATGACGCTTAATAACGACACCAGCGTGAACGGGGTGCACGCCACCTCCATGGTGGTTGCCTTACCCCTGGAGCAAACCAACCAGGTGGTTGCTCTCGTAGGTGTGCTCACCTTCGCGTTCGGGCTGGCCACGCTCGCCTCGGCTATTGCAATGACGTGGGTGATTGTCACCCGCACTTTCGAGCCGCTGGCGCGCGTGGAGCAGACAGCTGCGAAGATCGCTAAAGGGGATCTGTCACAACGTATTGAGGACTACAACCCCGGCAATGAGATTGGCAGTCTTGCCACGTCGCTGAACACCATGCTCGCCCAGATCGAGACCTCGTTCAATGCGCAGGCAAAATCTGAGGCGAAGATGCGCCAGTTCGTGGGCGATGCATCCCATGAGCTACGCACCCCCCTGGTGAGTATTCGCGGGTACTCCGAGCTGTACCGGCAGGGGGCGTTGCCGAATGAGGACGCCGTGGCCACCGCTATGGGCCGTATTGAGGCGGAGTCTAAACGTATGGGGCAGCTGGTGGAGGATCTGCTGACGCTGGCCCGCATTGATGAGCGCCGAGAATCGAAGCTGGCCCCGTTTGATATGTTCCACCTGGCGGTGGACGCCACCAACGATGCCTTCGCCACCTCCCCCGACCGTGAGATTACCCTGGTGGGCCTGACCGACGATGTGGCGCCCTGCTCCGCACCGGTGGTCGGTGATGAGCCGCGGATGCGTCAGGTGGTGGCGAACCTGCTCACCAACGCCATGCGGTACACCCCTGAGGGTTCACCCCTTGAAGTTGCGGTGGGTGTGCGGCAGGAAGCCCCCGGGGTGCCGCGCGCCATTATTGAGGTGCGCGACCACGGCCCCGGTATTCACGGTGAGGATCGTGAGCGCGTGTTCGAACGTTTCTACCGCACCGACACTTCACGCTCCCGGGAGACCGGGGGCACGGGTCTGGGCCTGTCGATTGTGGCCGCAATCGTGGAGCAGCACGACGGGCATATCCGTATTGAAGAGACTGACGGAGGCGGGGCCACGTTTGTGGTGTCGCTGCCGGTTTTGGCGGGCGCTGGCTAAAAGAAGCTGCGGTACGTGCGGGGCGCACGGTGACGGTGTAAGAGCCGAACCGTGCGCCCCTTTCGCGTGTGCAGGGATGTTCCACGGGCTGGTGGTCTGGGCGCCGCTAGCCCTGCAAAGCTTCATATTTCTTCATACTGAGGGGGTCTGTGGGGGTATTCAGGGCTGAAAATTGAGTTTTACTCTGTGGATAAGCTGGTTTTACGGCCAGGTAACATAAGTTATCCACAGATTTATTTTAATTCATGAAAATATTTTTTGATTCGTTTTAGTCTTGTAACAAGCGCTTAGGAATTAGGTGCTAGAGGCACAACCAATACATACCCTACTGAAGGAGAACCTATCATGGCACAGTTCATTGTCGATTCCGAAGTCATTGCGTCAAAGAGCGCGCAGGCAAAAGCACACGTTGCTTCCATCACCGCAGAGGTGAACGGCATGACTGCTTCCCTGCAGGATTTGCAGAGCTCTTGGACCGGCTCGGCCTCGACCAACTTCCAGGGCGTGCTCGATAAGTGGCGTGCAACCCAGCGCCAGGTGGAAGAGTCCATCGCCCAGATTAACGAAGCGCTTTCACGTGCCGGTGTTAACTACTCCGATACCGAACAGTCGAACGCTTCGATGTTTATGGGGTAACATATTAAGCGAATTCTGCAATTTCAATTCAATAAACCGATATAAGTAACTCAAGATATGTGGTGAGTCTACTTTAACGGTTTGGGGCGGGTACATAATGTACCCGCCCCATTCTTTTAACCTGCTACCATCCCAGCACCCGCAGGCCCGCACTCCGCCTCTTCTGGGCGCAGGCTCACCCGTCCGAACGTACCGAACCGGCCAGCGCCGCACTTTTGGCGGCTGCTAGCCAGCAGCACACAGCGGATCCTATGAGGCTGGGCTTGGCAGGTGAAACTAGCCGGGTACGGCGGTATCCTGCCTGAACCGCAGGCGCCAAGAGCCCGCCTGCGCATCATAATGCCACAGGCTGGAACGGTTCACCCGACCGCGCGCGGTATCCACCACCGCCATCACCAGCACATTCGCGGTGTCCACCAGTTCCACCACGCGGTGAGTTGGTTCCCCACGTTGGGTAAATGCGCGGGCACGGTACTCGATGGTGGAGGCTCGCGAAACCGGGCGGCCAGCAGAGGTAATCCACACCAGGTTCTCGTCCAGAAGCTCGGCGATTTCCTCCTCGCCCATGGCCGCGCCGTTGGCTTCAAGCTCTTCTTCTGCGGCAAGCGCCTCATCAGGGTCGGCGGTGAGCTGCTGCTGTGTCTGTTGTGGGCTCTGAATATGAGCGGCCTGCTCCTGCCGCTCGGCTCGCTGCGCAGCCTGCGCTAATTTCTCCTTACGCTCCGCCACCGTCTGCGGGTCGGGGGCAGCAACAGCAGAGGCGGGTTTGAGCACACCGTTGAGTTTGAGGGCGTTGAATCCTTCACGGGCCTGCTGCGCCTGCTCCATCGTGAACTCTTCAACGCTCAGATGCGCATCTGCCGAGGGGCCCTGCTCAGGCTCGGCCTCCGCAGCCGGAGCCTGCCCGCCGGAGACCCTTGAAGATGCCCCCGCAGCCGCACCAAAGCCCGGGCCGGCATCCGGTGTGTTCCCCTGCTGGTACGCCTGCGCGGCGGCGTTTGCGCGCGCATCAGCGGCCTCGTTCAGTTCGTGGCCGGAGTGGCCCTTGACCCACACCAGCTGGTAGTCACGCCCAGCGGTGGCAGCATCCAGCTCTTGCAGTAGTTCACGGTTCAATACCGGCTTGCCGTCGGCTTTTTTCCAGCCGCGGCTCTTCCAGCCGGGCATCCACTTGGTGAGGGAATTAATCACATACTGGCTATCGCAGTACACCACAAGTTTATGTTCGGGCATGTGCGCGGTCGCCTCGAACAGGTCAAGGACAGCCTTCAGCTCACCCATATTGTTGGTGCCGTGCTCCCAGCCCCCAGCCGCCCAGTGATTGTCGTCAATATACCAGGCCCATCCCGCCGGGCCGGGGTTGCCCAGCGCCGAACCGTCAGCAGCCGCAATAATCTCGCTCATGCACTCGACTTTACCCTACCGGCAGGTGCAAACAGTGACATGTTCGTCATGCACATATCTGTATATTTTCCCTCCGGTGGGAGTAGACTGTAGAGCATGATCACCACTGTCTCTACTTCCGGCGGTGCACAGGTGGCGGTATTTGCCTTGCCCACACGCACCATGTACAGCGGCCTGCGGGTCAGCTGGCTCAGCTACCTAGGTGCGGCTGAACAACGCCGCGCCGCCGAATTGCCCACCCCCGTCGGGGCGGTCAGCTACCTCTCCACCCAGGCGCTCATGCGCTCTATGGCGGCATGCCGACTGGGGGTTGCCTCCAGCGCGGCGCACACGATCGAAGTGGATCGTACCTGCACCCTATGCAACAGCACCAAGCCGCACGGTAAGCCCCGCATTGAGGGCATGAACTTTAATATGTCGCAGGTTTCATCCCTGGCGGTGGGCGGGTTCTGCCCCGACGATGCGCAGGTGCTCGGGGTTGATCTTGAGCCCCGTCGAGACCGTCTATTCCCCGGGTTCGCACGGGTGGCGCTGTCACTGCGTGAACGTGAAATATATGAGGCAACCACCGGTGAGGCACGCAACCTCCTGGGGGTGGCATTATGGACCGCGAAAGAGGCAGTGCTCAAAGCCACCGGCCACGGGCTGAGCGTCTCCCCGGCGGCGGTGCGCGTATTTTTCAGCAACTCCCTAACAGACCAACTGGCGAAGGCTTTCGAGGCATCCCGTGAGCTGGCTGACGAAGAGGTGACGGCCGCATCCGTCTGCTCCGCGCGCGCAGTGTTCACCGTACCTTCACGGGATAACAGCGACACCACGGAAGAACGGTCGTTCTATATCACCTGGACGGCGCTCACCCTACACCCCGAGAAGCAGCCCGCCCACAACAGCCCGCAGAGCACCAACCCGGCGCACGGCAGCGACGTCGCTGCCGAACAATTCCTCCTAGCCACCGCAACTGAAGGGGTGCCCAACAGCGTGCACGTACACCCGGTGGCCACCCCCGTTGAGCTGCGCAATAACCTGGCGCCGCTCACTTTTTCCCAACTGCCCGCCATGAGGATGGGGGCTGACCCCGTCACCGCCTAACTACCCCTGCTGTATACTGGCGCACCGGGCGGCGCAGTGAAAGACGATGAGGAAGCGCTCTACGCCGCCGGGGGCGCTTCAGGGAGTGTATTAATCCCCAGCGCACGCCCGAAACTGCGCAGCTTCGTGCCGGTTTCGGTGTGTTCCAGCACCGGGTCTGATTTAGCCACAATGCCCGCGCCCGCGTAGAGGATGGCGGTTTGCGCATCAACTTCAGCGCAGCGCAGCACGAGCGCCCACTGGCCGCTTCCGTCCGCGTTCATATAGCCAACAAGCCCGCCGAAGTAGTCGCGGCTAAACGGCTCAAGCTCGGTAATCATACGCCGCGCAACCTCGGTGGGGGTGCCGCAGATCGCGGGGGTGGGGTGAATAGCGTGCGCACCGTCCAGGCAGGTCATACCCTGTTTCAGCACACCCGAGATGGGGGTGCCAAGGTGCCACAGCTGCGGGGTTTGCAGAAGCGAAGGTTCCTCAGGAATAGTGAGCTGGCGGGTAATAGGTTCCAGCTGCGCACGAATACTGGCAATAACGGTCGCATGTTCGCCACGATCCTTCGGCGAAGCCATAAGCCGCCGCCCAATAGCCTCATCCTCGGTGCTGCCGCGCTCGGCGATGCGCGGGGCACTGCCCGCCAACGGGTGCGTTTTGAAAGCGCTACCTTCCCCGGTGTCTGGTTCAGTACTGAAAATCAGTTCCGGGGAGGCACCCATCAGGTACGGGTGCTCCAACCCGCGATGCCCCTGCGGCAGTTTGACGCTAAAAACAAACGTGTTGGGCTGCTGTGCGCGCAGGTTGTCGTACACCCCGGCACAGTCGAGGGTGCCCGGCGCGTAATCGGCCCGCAGCAGGCGAGAGAGCACAATCTTATCCAGCTGATGCGCTTTCATACGCTCAACGGCGGTCGCTACCGCCTGCCGGTACCCGGGGTTCTCACGCCCCTGAACCCGCGTTGGTTCGGCGAGCGTAACCTCGTGCTCGGGCACCGGGATGTCGTCGATCTGCAGGTGCTCGGGCACGAACAGGTGCGCGGGGGCGTCAGGGTCAAAAGGAATGAGGCCAACCACGGCGGTACCGGCCTCAACGGCGGCAGCGTGCGCCTGCTGCGGGGTGACCTGACGGAGGGAACCGGCGGTGCGCATCACGCGGGTGCCGGTGGCAAACATGAAATCGGGCAGGGTAGTGCTCACAGATGATACAGCCTTTCGGGCCTGCTAGAGGGTCGCGCCGCCATCGGCAACAATGTTTTGCATGGTGATATGCCGTGAGGCATCGCTAATGAGGAACGCATTCACCGCCGCCATATCGGCGGGGTCGGCGATGCGCCCGAGCGGAATTCCCAGGCGGAAAGTCTCGGGGCTGCCCGCCACCGGCAGGGCGCTGAGGTCCTCACCGCCCCAAGCGTCAGTCACCATGGGGGTGCGGGTGGTGCCGGGGCAGACCGTGTTCACGCGAATACCGTGGCGCGCCAGCTGCAGCCCGAAGCTTGACGATACGCGCACCGCTGAGGCTTTCGAGGCCCCGTAAGCACCGAATTCAGCGCGGGGCACGCGGGCCGCGTTGGAGGCGACCGTCACCAGCGAACGCGTGTTCTCAGGGGTTGCCTGTGCCTGCTCAATCATAACGCGCGCAATCTCACGCAGGCACAGGAAAACGCCGTCAGCATTAACCGCGTGCAGCCGTTTCCAGTCCTCAAAAGAGGTGTCTAAGAGCGGCTGGCTGTGGGCAATCCCCGCCGCGAGCACGGCACCTTTAATGGGCTCCCCCATCTCAGCGGCGGCACCAGCGAGCGCCCGCACCGACTCTTCATCACCCACATTAACGGGGCTGTAGCGGAACGTGGTGTCGCTGTAGGCGGCGAATGACTCGTGCGGGGTCTCCGCCAGATCGGCGGCGTACACCGAATAGTTATTCTTCATGAGTTCGTGTACGGTTGCCGCACCAATTCCGCCGTTCGCGCCGGTCACAATAACCCAGCTCATGCGATTACCTTCCCGGTTTCCGGTGCCCCGTCCGCGCCGGGGGCGCCAGCGGTGATCTGTTCCAGCACCTCGGCGGTGTCTAGCACTCGGGCGCATCGGCCCGAGGCGTATTCGCAGGCCATGCGGTGCTCTTCCTCGGTGAAGTCGGCGAGCGCATCCGCCGCCATGAACGGCTGAATATCGCGCATGAACGCCTCCAGGGCGGTGGTGAGGCATCCAATATGTGCGTACACTCCGCTGATGATGAGCTGGTCACGCCCAAGCTCTTTGAGCTGCTCTTCGAGCGGGGAGCGCACGAAGGCGGAGTACCGCCATTTGGTGAGCACAGTATCGGCCTCGGTGGGGGTGAGCTCATCAAGAATCTGGGCGCTTTCATCGTCCTGCAGGCCGTCGCCCCAGAAGTCGGTCAGCAGGCGCCTGTCGGCGGGGTTCTGGCGGGGCGGCTGGGCGGTGTAGTAGACCGGGATATTCGCCACGTGTGCCGCATCCACTAGGCGGCGAATATTGGCAATGGCAATGTTGATTTGGGCGTCTGGGAGGGTTTGGCCGTCACGTTCCAGCTCAAAGGCGCGCACGAAATAGCGCTGCATATCGTGCACAAGAAGCGCAGCGCGAGCAGGATCGACCCGCCAGTTCACGCGGTTCTGGTGCTCCTGGTCTCGGTACGAATAGGGTGCAATTTTCTTGGGCAACGCCACGGATGACTCCCCCGTCTTTTGTATGGTTGGTGAATGACGTGCCAGCGGCGCGCACGTACGATTAAATATTAGGACATCCTGACCTAACCTGCATCTTTGGGGGTGATGATTACGCCCCGGAAAGAAAATATAGCAAAGGCCCTGACAGCGGTGAACAACTGTTCACCTCATGCCGGGGCCTTAACTACATATACCGGGTGACAACGCGGCAGCCAGCACCACGAAGACAACACAACCAGCGGGGCGTAAAACCACCCCAGATCACAGCTTGAACGGCGGTCCCACACCCGCAGAATAGCGCTCGCGTGGGCGGGTAGGCGTACTGGCTGGGCGCGCCGCCCCACGGGTTTTAGGCTACGGGCTAGGCCACAGGTTGGGCCACTGCCAGCACCTCATTCAGCCCCTCGGTAATTGAGGGGTGAGTGTAAATTTCATCACGTAGCTGTGATGCCGTAATATTGTGGCGCATTGCCAACGCCACGAGGTTGATAACCTCCATAGACTCGACCACCAACAGCTGCGCACCAAGAATCTGGTCAGTCTCGGCATCAATCACGAACTTCATGATGCCGCGCGGGTTCTCCAGGGTCTTCGCACGCGGCATGGCGGCGATAGCGGCAACAGGCTTGGCGGCAACCTTGATAGTGTGGCCTGCGGCGAGCGCATCACGCTCAGTCAGGCCAACGGACGAGAGCGGCGGGTTCATGTAGATGGTTGCGGCAACCGCCTGGCGGTCCTTCGTGGAGCGGGAACCGTCGCCAAGCAGCTGCGAAAGCACCACACGGTAGTCATCCAGCGAAATGTAGGTGAACTGCGGGCCGCCGTTGACGTCGCCGAGCGCAAAAATATTCGGTGCCGTGGTGCGCAGGTGCTCGTCGACAGCGATTGCGCCGTGCTTAGTGGTTTCGATGCTCGTGTTCTCAAGCCCCAGCCCCTCGGTGGCGGGTTTGCGCCCGGTTGCGACCATCACGTAATCCACCTCAAGGTGCTTGGACGCACCCTCAGAGTCCAGGTAGTTCACGGTCACGGAATCGGCGTTATCGGTTACAGACTCTACGCGAACGCCCGCGTGAGCGGTAATGCCTTGGTCGGCGATAATCTCGCGTGCCGCCTGGGCGACGTCGTCATCGTAACGCCCGAAAAGCGCGGGAGCGCCTTCAAGCAGGGTTACTTCGGTGCCGTAGGAGGAGAAAATACCGGCGAACTCGACACCGATAGGACCGCCGCCGATAATGCCCAGGCGCTTCGGGCGCGGGGTGAGCTTCTGCAGCTCGGTGGAGGTGAACACGCGCTTCGATTCGCGGGCGCCCGGGATGGGCGGGATAGTCGCCACGGCACCGGTGTTGATGATAAAACAGTCGGCGGTAACGACCAGTTTGTCCTCGCCCGCGGTGACCTCAACCTCGGTGTCTGAGAGGAACCGTGCGTGACCGTCAATGAGTTTGGCGGTGGCGTTCGATTCGAGGATTTCGCGGTTCTTCGCGCGCATGGCACCGGTGAGTTTGTCACGGAAAATCACGGCGCTCTCGTAGGCGGCGTCCGCAGCGTCGGCGTTGTGTTCGCCGTTGGCACGGAATTCATCAGCCCGGTGCACAAGCGCCTTGGTGGGCACGCACCCGATATTGATGCAGGTGCCGCCGTACATGTTCGAGGACTGCTCGATCAGGGCAACGTTCTTGCCGGTTTTCGCGTAGGCGCCAGCAAGGGTTTTGCCGCCCTTGCCGAAGCCGATAACGACCATATCGAAGTGAAGGCGCGCGGTAGTCATAGTGTTCTCCTGGTGAAGTTTGAGGTGTTCATAATTTGTGTCTGGTGTTCCGGTGAACTTCAACGGGCGGCATATGGCATTTATTCCTGGGTTTTGCAAGAAAACATGAAGTTTTTTGACGCTGCGCTGGCGGGCCGTCCACCTTATCTTATGCAGCCTAAAAAGAGCCTTTATGTGAATAAAGCGGGATTTCCAACGCTTTATTCAAATAAAGGCTCTTTTTACACCCAGCAGCGGGGGTGCAAGCTACCGCGACACCACGCTTACGCGCTCGCGCTGATGATCCCCCGACTCGATAAGGTCAAGCACGGCGACCGCGAAATCCGCATAGCTGATTTCGCTCTGCCCGGCGGCATTCATCGTCAGCACATCACCTGCCAGCTGGTATTCAGAGGTCTTCCACCATATCGAGCTCATACGTGGTTTGCAGGTTCAGCCAAAACTGCGGTGTCGTGCCAAAGTAGCGAGCAAGGCGCGCAGCTGTATCGGCTGTGATTCCTCGCTTGCCGTGCACGATCTCATTGATGCGCCGGGGCGGCACGCCGATTGCCACCGCCACCTTATTCTGGGTAATCCCGAACCCTTCAATGAAGTCTTCTAACAGGACTTCTCCGGGATGAATTGGCGCAATTTTGTCAGTGATAGTCAACGATCTCTACCTCCTCAGGTCCTAAGTCGGTCCACCTAAAACATATTCTCCACTGATTATATTGTCTGCATATGACGTGTGGGGCGGCGCAGCAACTCGCAGAAGTGCATCCCATCCTGCAGATTGCTTTGCGTTTCGCAGTTTAAATAGCCTCAAAATAGATGTGCCTCTGCGCCTTGAAATCTAGACTAGTGGTAGACGTGTTTACCCCGAATGAAGGAGCCGCTATGGATGCCCGCGATGTTCTGTGTGAAGCCGCAAGCCGACCCGCCACCGAAGCGAAAGCCCTCATAAACACCCTGCCTGCAGGGGCATTGAACGCGCACGCGGGTGGGCATACGAATTCGATCGCCTGGCTGCTGTGGCATGCGGGGCGGCAGATGGATGCGCAGCTCGCGCAGCTGAATGGCGAACCACAGGTGTGGCATCGTCAGGGGTTCGATGCCCGCTTCAACTTGGGCGAGTTGGGCGACACGGTGGGCTACGGGCATACTGCGGAGCAGGCGCGTGCCGTCGTGGTGGAGGATGCCGCACTGTTGGCCGATTATTTGGGTGCGGCCACCGCGGCGTTGAGCAGGTATATCGCGGGTTTGAGCGAGGCTGATTTGGATGACGTGATTGATACGTCCTGGACTCCGCATGTGACGCGCGGGGTGCGGCTGGTGAGCATGATCGACGATGCCGCCCAGCACGTGGGGCAGGCGGCCTATGCGGCAGGCATTCTTGCAGGTGCAGACGGTTCGGGTGGGGCGGCATAGTAGCTGTCAGTACCGGCGGAGCCGACTGGCGTGATGGTGCGACTGCCAAACAGGTGGCGGCGGTTGAGCACCTGTACCGCAACCACCGGAGCCTGCCGTATATTTCGCCCGAGCGTGACCTGGCGGCGTGGCTTGAGGAGGTGGAGCTGTCCTCGTCGAAGGCGGTTCCGAAGTGGGCGCTTGAGCCGGTCGCTAACATCGAGCTTTATGGTGGGTACCTGTTTGAGGTGACGGTGGGCGACATTATTCTGCTGTGGCGCATAAGCTTCGATACCTTTACCACGCAGAGCTGGTTCCCGAAATATTTTGAGTACACCTACGGGATTGACGTGGCGTTCGACCTGCGGATGCTGGTTGAGGCTGGACTCGTAGAGATAGGGTCCGCCGCTGATTCTTTGGACTTGGTGACCACCCCGGCACTGCGCAAGGCCCTCAAGGATGCGGGCGTGAACGGCTTGAGCGGCGCGAAAAAGGCTGATTTGATGAGGCTCGCGCGGGAACACCTCTCCCCTGCCCAACTTGAGGATGCGGCTCCCGTTCGGTCTTATAAGCTCACCGCCGCAGGACGGGCGTTACTTGATGCACACCCTGAGGTAATAGCTAAGCATCCGAAGAAGGGTTAAGGTTCTTGCTTCTTAGGGTATTCTGCCTTATATAAGCTAGGCGGAAGATGATTCGACTCAAGACTGTTCGTATTGTTTTTATTGGGATTATTGTCCCAACTTATGGATAGACCATAGTTCCATGATGTCCTCCATTCCGGGTGATCTTTTTTATTTCGTTTATACCAGAAATCGTAAGCCTTTCCATTCTTAAATTTTTTCCTTTCAATATTTTCTTTATCAACTTCTATCAAATCTCCATATGGGTTTATTAGGTAAATATCCTTAAGGGCATGGTATCCATTTCGAAAGATAATATTTTTCTGTATTTTATTAAGCTTCTCTGCGCGATAAACCATAATACACGCAAATATAAAACTTACAAAAAGCATAATAAACATCCAGAAAGGTGTACGCTCTAACACGACACCAAATCCTAAAATTATAAAATTCACCAGAAAACCAATAATTAAACTTATATTTATTGCCCGATTCTTTAACACTACTTTATCCCATGAGGGTTTAGGATAATGTATTCCTCCCATATGCGACTTAATTGAAATTAGATTTTCTCTAACTTCAGCTGATAAAACACCAAGCTTAATAACCTGATTTTCCAGCGTGGCCCGCACAAGAATATCATTATAGGCAGACTGGATAGTATTTACGTCCAATTCATGCTTAATATTCTCAGGGTAATCATTAGAATCCTTAAGAATTGATGACCATTTCTCAAGACGCAACAGTTCTGGCGGAGTAGTCTCTTTAGAGTTCTCTAAAGATTCTTGAGTTACTTTAGCTGTTCGGCAAATTCCGTACCATGTTATAAGTGCCGCTAGTATCGACCCCAGAGCAGGTATTGATACCTTAAGAACTTCTTTGAAAACTTCATCGTGTGTCCAGTGGAAACAAAATTTCTACATCACTTTATTTCCCTTCAGGTATCAATAATCTCTCATATAAAAGTAAAATTAATTTTTAATTTAACAAACCTCATTTTCACAACTTGAGTCAATAAGAACATATATTAAACAAATACGTTCTATGCAAAATTACTAACCCAATTAATAAACCACCTGGCTACCTCAGAGCTCGCCACTTTAGTAGTCTCCCTTGAAAACGTTGATGCAATATCTCGAAGAATATTTAAGGCAGCAGGACGTTTTTTTACATCTGACGTAAGTTCATCAATCTCATTTTGGGAAGGATATTGCCCTCGGTTCAAAATTTCAGCAACATCTTCTAAGACACGACGCTCGCGTTTGTCTGTAACTTTATAAGCCTGATGCTCTATCTGCTCTAAAATTTGGACTACAATAGAGCTATTGTCAGTGCTTAAGTTATTATTGTGGATTGAAACTTTCTTGGAACCTTGAACTATGGAAGTTCCTGGGGAATCTTTAACATTTACTCCCATTACAGGATTTATTGCCATATTATAGTACCTGTCTGTAAACTTAGCATAACGAATTTTCGATTTGTTTCTATAAAATTCATTAGAGGGGATAGCATTTATATCTGAAGAAGGCAAGAAATCAACACATAGATATTTATTCTCTTGTAGCATATCGTCCATAAGACCAATAAATACCTTATTCACATATTTACTTTCAAAATCTTCAAAAAAATATTTTGTATCAATCCATATATTGCGTTCATATGTGTTTTTATCTAAATAACCACGGAGAAGCTCCTTACATTTGTCATAGTCATAATCCCCTAAATCCCAAGGCATCCTTCGATATAGTTCTATAAATTGATCTTTATTTTGTGGCGCGTTTACGTTACGCTGTATCCAGTCCCATACAAACCATGCACATACGCCAACAGTAATTACCCAAAATGCAATTGTATATAAAATATTCATATCGAGATATCTTTCGATGATAGGCAATAAGAACTCATTCTTAAGTATTTAACAATAAGATATATAGCTATATCTTGCTATCAAATACTTACAATTATAGAAAATAGCACGCCTTACTTTACGATTTTATTCTTTGCAAGGACGTTAGTACATTTTCAGTTTTTGTGGCTCATAGATAAATCCCGTTACAGCGATGTGTAATACGCATATGTTCCACTATGACTATAACCTCAGCTTTACTCTCCCAACTCCTAATAATCGGTACATCTTCCTCCATACCAGTTCTTAAAATTTACTTGCCCACGACTTTACAGTTAAGTTTCTCTTAGGTAGTGGATTTTCAGATAGAAACACCCAAAAGTTTCGTTTGTAACGAGTGACAACACGAATCCCGCACCAACACGTCACCTCGGCATACAAGCGATTCAGACCCACAACACGGCAAGCTACCCTGGTGAAGACCTAGGGAAAACAAAGCCTGCCAACGCATGCGATCGAAGTCATTTACCTATGTGGAGTCCGGGTATTCAGCGTCTTCTACAGGCTCCAGCCATTCCGCTGTACCTGCCGTGATAACAAGGTGGGAGAACCACGAGTCTGCCGTAGCTCCGTGCCAGTGTTTTACGCCGTCTTTGGCGACCGCCACATCCCCGGCGCGGAGTTTAATGGGCAGCTGACCTTCTTCCTGGTACCACCCTTCCCCCGCCGTCGCCAGGATGATCTGGAACCCGCCATTATGCTTGTGCCAGTTATTGCGAACGCCCGGCTCAAAGCTCACATTCGCCACGGTAACAGGCACATCCGGATCGTTCACCAGCGTATTCATGTAGCTGGTGCCGCTAAAATACTGAGCGAGTGCACCATTCACACCACCGAGCGGGAATACGCCCTCAGTCACTTCGGTCTCGTATTGACTCATGGATTCCTCCGTTTGTCCTTGAAACGTCGTTCAAGCATTAGACTACACTTAACGTTTCCTTAAACCTAGGATTTTCGGGAGAAGCACCCAACGATTCTGTTTGTGACAAGCTATAGCATGAAACCCACGGCGACACGCCGGTACGCCACATCGGCGCACCACTGCCTCGCGCCCGCCACGCTGCGGGATGCCCGAAACATCGCGAGCAGATAGTATTTCGGCGAGAAGATAACAAACCGCTATCTTCTCGCCGAAATACTATCTGCTCGCGCCCTAGGGTTGGGTTATGTATATGCTCGGGAAACCTACCCGCGCCTGAGCAACACCATAACCTCGTAGTGGTTCGTGTGAGGGAACATATCGAGCACACGCGCGGCAATCGGCTTATAGGAGGGCAGGCGCGCTAGGTCAGCGGCAAGGGTTTTTGCGTTGCAGCTCGAATAAATCACGTGCTCAAGCCCGGAGCCCTCAACCCAGGCGCACAGCCTCTCACCAATACCTCGCCGGGGCGGGTTTACCACCAGCATCTCAGGGGTTTCGCGGGCGTTCACGGCGAACTCGGTTGCATCCCCCGCCGCAAATTTCACGCCTTCAAGCCCTTGCTCGGTGACGGTGCGCTGGGCGCTGCGAATCGCCTCCGCGCTGATCTCGATCCCGGTGACCTCACCGTGCATCACCTGCGCCGCGTGCAGGGCAAAACCGCCCACGCCGCAATACAAATCCCAGAGCGTGCGCGGCTGAACCTGCGCCACCCACTCGCGGCCCTGCGCATACATCGCCTGCGCAATCTGCGTGTTCGTCTGAAAGAAACTCTGCGGGCGCAGGTGCAGGCTCATGCCGTTCACGCGCATCGGCAGGGTTTGCCGCTCGGTCAGAATAATCTCTTCATCGCCCTCAATCAGCGCCACATGCTCGCGCAGCAGATTCACCGACAGCACCGCCAACTTCGGCAGACGCTCCTGCAGCCACCCCAGCTGGCGGCGAATAGGCACCAGCAGCTTCTTCGAGCGGAGCACAAACCGCACCATCAGCTCGCCCGTCTCGGATGCGGTCACCAGAATATTCTTGAGCTCACCGCGCCGAGCCGGAATGTCATACGGGGTCAAATCGGCACGCTGAATGAGCTCGTGCAGCACCGGAATGGCGCGCTCAATCGGCTCAATATAGAGCGGGCATTCGCTTAAATCGGTGGCGCGCCCCGAACGGTAATCCACGATACCCAGGGACGGGTTCTGCGCCGAACCGCCCACCACCAGCTTCGCCTTATTCCGAAAATGCGCCTCGTCACTGGCAACAGGTTCCAGCCAGGTCAGGTGAGGGTACGCCGCCAGAAGCCTGCGCGCATCGGCCTGTTTTGCCACGAGCTGGGCGGGGTACGGGGTTTCGATGTTGGTGCAGGAGCGGCAAAGGCTCTCACGGTAATAGGCGCATTCCATAGCCCCACCATTCTACCCTGTGGATGCGCGGGCACGGGTAACCCGCCGGGTGGCACTGCCTGCGCGCCGCCAGGTGTGCTCCTTTGCCCCTGCCCCATCGAAAAAAGAGCCTTTATGTGAATAAAGCGGCGAAAACTACGCTTTATTCACATAAAGGCTCTTTTTTGCAGGCAGGACTGGGGCTGGATCGGGCGGGAAGGCTACGGCTTCTTTGCCTTCTTCTGCTGGCCCGCTTTAAGCACCGACCTGTACGACCGTGCCGAGAGCACAGATGCTTCCGATAAAACCGATAACACGCTCATGTAGCTCAGGCACGAGGCAATGGACAGCGAAGAAAAAGCCGAGCCGATAGACCCAAACGAGAAAACCGAGCCGATCGAAAACGCCGAATTTACGGAGCCAATGCTGCAGAATGAGTTCACCGACCCGATGCTCAGAAATGAATTTCGCGAGCCGATGCTCTTTGTGTTTTGGTCGGAACGGGCGGGGGTATCGGGGGCGTTGTTTTCGGAAGATTTGGAGGTGGTGTTAGGCATCATAAATCCAGCATACCGCGCGGCTCGCCCATCCCGAACGAATCACGGCGCACGTTGCAAGCAATCACGCATACGCGCGAGCAGGTAGGATTTGGCCGAAAAGGTAGAATTTTCCTACCTGCTCAGGCCAAAAACCACCTGCTCGCGGCTCTGAAGAGCATAGACAAAAGCTCTCCGGGGTGGGTTCCGTACCCGGCATTGTGCCGGTCAGGAACCCACCCCGGAGAGCTTCAACATACTCCCTCAGTCGGGAAACGTTACATCATGCCGCCCATCGGGTCAGCAGCAGGTGCCGCAGCGGATGCGGGTTCAGGCTTGTTTGCCACCACAGCCTCGGTGGTCAGGAACAGGCCAGCGATCGATGCTGCGTTCTGCAGAGCGGAACGGGTCACCTTCACGGGGTCGTTAATACCCGCAGCCATGAGGTCTTCGTACTCGCCGGTTGCAGCGTTCAGACCGGTGCCCTCGGGCAGGGAACGAACCTTATCGACCACCACGCCGGGCTCAAGGCCAGCGTTCGTTGCAATCTGCTTCAGCGGCGCATCAATAGCCACACGCACGATGTTCGCGCCGGTTGCCTCATCACCCTTCAGGTCGAGCTTATCGAAGACCTTCGCGCCCGCCTGAATCAGTGCCACGCCACCGCCGGGGACTATACCCTCTTCAACGGCTGCCTTTGCGTTGCGCACAGCATCCTCAATGCGGTGCTTGCGTTCCTTCAGCTCAACCTCGGTTGCCGCGCCAGCCTTGAGCACAGCCACACCACCGGCGAGCTTTGCCAGGCGCTCCTGCAGCTTCTCGCGGTCGTAGTCGGAATCGGAGTTTGCGATCTCGGCGCGAATCTGTGCCACGCGGCCCTCAAGTGCGGCGGCGTCGCCAGCGCCCTCAATAATGGTGGTTTCGTCCTTGGTGACAACAACCTTGCGTGCCTTACCCAGCATCTCAAGGGTTGCGGTATCCAGGGACAGGCCAACCTCTTCGGTAATAACCTGACCGCCGGTGAGGATCGCAATATCAGCCATCATAGCCTTGCGACGGTCACCGAAACCGGGTGCCTTCACGGCAACGGACTTGATGGAGCCGCGCATCTTGTTCAGCACGAGCAGCGCCAGAGCCTCGCCCTCAACATCCTCGGCAATAATCAGCAGCGGCTTGCCGGACTGCATGACCTTCTCCAGGACGGGAACCAGATCCTTCACGTTCGAGATCTTCTGGTTGACCACCAGGATGTAGGGGTCTTCCAGCACGGCTTCCTGACGCTCGGGGTCGGTCACGAAGTAGCCGGAGAGGAAGCCCTTATCGAAGCGCATACCCTCGGTGAGCTCCAGGTGCAGGCCGAAGGTGTTGGATTCCTCAACGGTAATCACGCCTTCCTTGCCGACCTTCTCCATAGCCTGAGCAATCAGCTTACCGATCTCCTGATCGCCCGCAGAGATGGATGCGGTTGCCGCGATCTCTTCCTCAGTCTCAACCTCTTTCGCGGAGTCGAGCAGGGTCTTGGTGACCTCCTCAACAGCCTTCTCAATACCGCGCTTGAGGCTCAGCGGGTCAGCACCAGCAGCCACGTTGCGCAGACCCTCACGCACAAGCGCCTGAGCCAGCACGGTTGCGGTGGTGGTACCGTCACCTGCGATATCGTCGGTCTTCTTGGCTACCTCTTTGACGAGTTCGGCGCCAATCTTTTCATAGGGGTCTTCAAGCTCGATCTCTTTGGCGATGGAAACACCGTCGTTGGTGATCGTGGGTGCGCCCCACGACTTCTCAAGCACGACGTTGCGGCCACGGGGGCCAAGAGTCACCTTAACAGCATCGGCTAGGGTGTTCAGTCCGCGCTCTAGACCGCGACGAGCTTCTTCATCAAAAGCAATAAGTTTTGCCATGTGGCGATGTCCCTCCTGGACCTATATTTCCTGATAAATGAATGTAGGAATCCCTATATCAAAAGTGTGCGGTGCACCCGAGCGGATGCGCCGCCGCAGAACGCTTCACGGCGCATGCGCACCGTGGGTGCACCGAATGCTACATCAATTTTGGCACCGACCGCACCCAGGGGCAAACATTTTCGGCCGTGGCGGGCCATCATATCGCCAACAGCGCAAGGAACACGCGCGGCACGGCAGGAAAACAGGGTATAGCCCACACAGATGCTCACGGGCACAGCACTAACGCCCGGATCATGTGCAGGGGAAAGAAGGAATGAACTAGCTCTGGAAGTCGCTGGCAAGCACCACAACTGTGTCGTTACTGCCCAGATCCTCGGCGGTGCCTTCCTGAACATTGCTAATACCCACAGCGTTAGCAACCTGCTGGGCCTGCTGCTGGGCGCCGCTCTTATAGTAGACGGTGCTGCTCTGCGGCGGGTTACCGGGCCAGTTGCCGGTCTCACTAATGGTGTAGCTCTTAAGCTTAGCGGCGGCACGGGATGCGCTGCCCGAAGGGGCCGACGCGTTATACACGGCCACAGTCCCCGAGGTGGAGCTCTGGCTCGACGACTGTGACGGCTGGGCGCTGCCGCTCTTATTCCCGCCATCAGTTTTCGGGGCGTTACTGGAAGGGCTGGCTGCCGCCTTACCCGCATACGCTTTAGAGCCCGCAGAGTTGGGTGAACTGTAGCGGGGAGCCATCACATACATAGACGCGCCCAAAAGCAACGCAATAACCCCGGCCGTGACAAGAGGAATAGCTCCTCGCGGGTCCTTAGCGGGGTCGTCGATAGTACCGCGATAGATGCCGCGCCGGGCGGTATTCTCGTCGATATCATCGAATTCGTCGTGCGGATACTTACTCATGCATCTCTCGGGTGGGTCGTCTTTGGTGTTCTATACAGATTACAGGGATTCTCGCCCGACTCCAAGGACGGGTCTGAACAATAACACACCCATTGTAAAGTTTTCAGGAAGAGTTATTCAGCATCCTCTACCGTTTTGTGGCTAATTTATCTGCCGAACCGCAGGCGCCCTGCGGCCCTCGTTGGGCGCGGTGCTCAACGCCGCCATAACGCTACTGCTGGTCGCGGTGCTCCCGCAGGCGCGCAGTCAGAATCGGCTCCGCCGCAATGATGCGAGGGTCATCAATCATCGTGTTGAGCTTCTGATAATAGGCAATAGGTGTGATGCCCAGCGCCCCAATGGTTTTCTCCTTCGACCCCTGGTACTTCCAGCGGCGCTTCTCAATACCAATAATGGCCCGCTCCAAGGGGCTAAGTTCCTCAAATTTCTTATTCACCATGACCTCGCGGGTGTTCTCACAGACCGGGTGTGCTCTACTCTAGAGTACGTAATTTATGTTGTGTGCGCCGCACCTACGGGAGGTATCCATGTCCGAGTATCCGCCGCTGTCGTCCATTATGCACGAAGAATGGGCGCAAGCCCTCGCCCCGGTCGAACCGCAAATCCGCGCCATGGGCGATTTTTTGCGCACCGAACACGCCGCAGGGCACCGCACCTTCCCCGCCGGGGACGACATTTTCCGTGCCTTCGCCCGACCCATGAGCGAGGTTAAAGTGCTCATCCTCGGACAAGACCCGTACCCCACCCCCGGGCACGCCATGGGCATGTCATTCTCAGTGCACCGCGATGTGCGCCCCCTGCCGCGCTCGCTGAACAACATCTACCGGGAACTCAACGACGATTTAGGAATCGCCCCCGCAGAACACGGCGACCTCTCCAGCTGGGCTGACGAAGGAGTGATGCTCATGAACAGGGTGCTCAGCGTGCGAGAAGGCAAACCCGCCTCCCACCGCAATAAAGGCTGGGAGCAGGTGACCCAGCAGGCCATTGAAGCCCTCGTAGCCCGCGACAAACCGCTGGTGGGGCTGCTGTGGGGCGCCGATGCACGCCGCACCGCGCCCATGCTCGCACCGTACCCGTGCGTGGAGTCGGCGCACCCCTCACCGCTCTCAGCCAGCAAAGGATTCTTCGGCTCCCGCCCGTTCTCACGCGTGAACGAGCTGCTGGCACAGCAGGGGGCCACCGGGGTGGACTGGCACGTCAAATAGGGTTTTAAACGGCGGTTGCTGTAGCCGAACGGAATCACATCCACCCGGCTACGGCAACACTGTTTTAAGGGGGCTAGGCTAGTCCGTCTCCCCCGTGGTCGGTGCGAACCGCTGCAGCAGGTACTGCATCAGGTAGTTACCCGCCGCCGTGCCCGCCGCCATGGCAATCACAACCGAAACCGCCGTGACCATGCTGGAGAGGCCGAACACCACGTTCGTATCAACCGTGAGCAGATACATGCCCCGGAAAAATTCCAGGCCCGGCAGCAGAAACGTCAGCGCCGGAATCGAAAAGATCGCCTGCGGCGCGTGCAGCCTATACGCCATATAGGTGCTGAACAGGCCAATCACAAACGCAGCCAGCGCCGTATTTGACCGGCCCGTGCTCTCCCCCGTCAGCACCCAGTACCCGTAGTACGTGATCAGGCCCGCGGTGGTAATCATCAGCAGCCAGCCGATTTTCGCCACCTTCGTGTGCGCCGCCACGGCAAACGCCGCGGTCGCAGCCAACATAAACACAGAAAAAGTGGCGGTATCGGACGGGACGAACTTCGTCTGCTCAATATCGATAGTGGGCCCGCCAAAAACCGCTAAGGCGCTCACCGCGCTGGCAATACCAATCACCAGCCCCAGGAAGCTCATACCTGTAGACACGAACCGCCCCGCAGAAGTAATCGGGAACCCGTTAATCGCATCCTGCACCGCAGACACCAAGCGGGATGTTGGCAGGAACATGATCAAACCCGCCGCAACCACCAGCGGCGCCGACAGCGGCGTATCCGGCCGGTGCAGCATCGACCCCTCACCGCCGAGCAGAATCGCCAGGAACGTCATAAGCCCCGCACTGGCGGCCATCCGGAAGAACGCGGGCATCCCAATCTTCCGCAGCCACTGAATCAGCAGGTACACGGGCGTGAAAATAATACCCGCCGCCACCGCAGTCGCCCAGCCGCCGCCCAGAGCAACCGTAAGCGTCGAAGCCCCAAAGATATTCGCCAACCAGATCACCGCTGGCGGGTACGGTTTGGGGCGGTGCGTAATCTCACTCAACCGCAGATCCGCCACCTCAAGGGTGATGCCACCGGCTGTAATCTCGTGAATCAGCTCGTAAATGGAGGCCAGCGCCTCGTAGTTCTCCGTAGAAGAACGCACCACCCGCACCAGGGTGTGGGTGAACCTCTCATCCAGGCCCACGCGCTTCATAATGCGCGACTCCATGTACGTGTCCGGGTCGGAGGTGTAGTTAATCGTCACCGACTGGTTGGTAATATCAACCTCAACCGAATCCAGGCCGAACGCCGAAGAAACCGCAATAATAGCGGAATCCACATCCATGGCATCCGCCCCGTAATGGAACATCGCCTCCGCAAGACGCAGAGTGTAGTTCAGGGTGTCCCGGGCGTGCTCCTTCTCGCGGCGGAACGCCTCACGCGCGGCCTGCTCCTCCTTGCGGCTCTTGAGCGCAAACTGCCGCTGAGCGATACGGGCGCTGCCGCGCAGGGCGGGGCCCTCGGCGCCCGGACGCACAAATGACCGCAGGGTACGCACGCCCCAGCGCCCGCCCCCGCCGCGGCGCACCGTTGGCAAGGTGGTGGTCGGCTCCGATTTCGGGGAGGCGTACCCCTCCGGCGGCTCGGGGTCCACCCCGCCGAACCGCTGGGCCGCCTGCGAATTCGGCACACGCGGGATCATGCCCGTCATCGGAACCGGGCGTGAGGGCGGGTAGGCCGCAGCCACCTCAGAGGATTCGGGGGTGGTTTCGCCCGGCATCGGCTCGGGCACCAGCTCATCGTCAATGGAGACAGTCGGCATGCCTGCCTCATCCACCGGCAGCAGCTGCGTCTGCTCGGTGCTCGTCTCAACCCCGTGCGCCTGCGCCACCTCGTACAGTGCTTTGCGGGAGCTGCGGGAAGAATGCGCAAGCGCGTCCCGTAATTGCGCGTCGTTCACCTGATTCAGCGACACAGCTGGCATGGGGTGCGCGTGCGGCTCATACCTTTTGGGGCGCGGTGTGGTGTGTGGGTTATCGTGGGGTTCTGAACCGTCGCCGGTGGGACGGTTCCGCTCATCTGCCATAGGTGTCTCCGAAGTGTTTGGGCTGCGTACCTAGTCTAGCAAGCAGCACCTGTGCGTGAAACAAAAAACGCAGCAAAATTTAGTGTAAAAATTGCCGAGCGCAGCATACCCTCAGGGGCGGTGAGCTGGGTGATTAAACGCCCCGCCGCCGGTGACATTTTCCGGCGGCGGGGCGTCTGAGTCGAATAAGACGGCTACACGCTATCGTATAGTCCGTGTTTACTCGGCGTCGTGGTCGGTCTCAAGGATCTTGACCAGAGTGTCTAGAGCCTCTTCAGCGCCTTCACCTTCGGCGCGCAGAACAACGACGTCACCGTGCTTAGCGCCCAAAGACATCAAGGACAGGATGGATGCTGCATCCATAGCCTCATCGGCGGGCTCACCCTTGGCCGCGATAGTAACCTCGACGGGGAGGTCGCCTGCTGCCTCAGCGAAAATAGCTGCCGGACGGGCGTGTAGACCAACACGGCTGGCAATGGTTGCTTCGCGCTCTGCCATAGTTTTCTCCTTTATGGAATAAGTTACGTTGCTTACTATTCTAGTGCAGACGGGTGGTTTTGTACCCGTATTTAGGTGATTCTACCGTAAATTTCCGCCCACTACTTAGGTTCATGATGACCCCATCAGGGGCGCATCGGCGGCTGCGGCTCTAACACGGCCTCAACCCCCGATGCGTCCCGCACACCAGCGGGCGTTACTACAGGCCCAGCTCGTCCAGGATCGGCAGCTCTTCACGGGCCGCGGCCTTCGCCTCAGCCGAAGAGATCTGCTCCAACGCCTTATTGGCGATGTGCCGCGCCTGCTCCAAGGTCACAGACTTCAGCACCGCGGCGACCGCCGGAATAGCGGCGGCGTTCATCGACAGGGTGTCCACACCCAACCCGATCAGCACCACGGCCAGCGCCGGGTCTGAGGCAGCCTCACCGCACACGCTCACGTACTTCTTCTTGCCCGCGTTCACGGAGGCCCGCTTGGCGCCCTTGACGGTCAGCTTAATCATCTTCAGCACCGCCGGCTGCCACGGGTTGTTCAGGTGCGCCAAATCGCCCAGCAGGCGGTCGGCGGCCATGGTGTACTGGGTCAGGTCGTTCGTGCCGATCGACACGAAATCAACCTCGCCCAGGATTGCCTCAGCGTTCACGGCGGCGGCGGGGGTTTCCACCATCACACCGTGCACCGGCAGGTCTACCTCTTTGAGCATTTTCGCGAAGTTACGCGCCTCGGAGGTGGTTGAAATCATGGGGGCCATCACCCAAATATCGGCGTCTGACTCGTCGTACGCCTTCTTAATGGCCTCCAGCTGGCGGGTGAGCACCCCGGGTACGGTCCAGTCGGTGCGGAACCCGCGCACACCCAGCGCCGGGTTCTCTTCCTCTTTCACGTTCAGGAACGGCAGGGGCTTATCGGCGCCCGCGTCCAGGGTGCGGACCACAATATGTTTGCCGGGGAATGCGTCGAAAACGGACTTGTAGGTTTGTGCCTGCGTCTCAATGCTCGGCTCGGCGTCATGACCGAGGAACCCAAATTCGGTGCGCAGCAGGCCCACACCTTCGGCGTTGAGGCTCGCAGCCTTCTCAGCTGATTTGCCGTCGCCCACGTTTGCGTAAAGCTCCACCCGGGTGCCGTCGGCGAGCACACCTTTACCGTCGAAGTCGGCGATAGGTTTGCGGTTGGCGTACTTCTCGGCGGCTTGACGGTCGGCATCGGTCGGTTCGGTGTCCACTATGCCTTCGTTAGAATCCACGTATACGACGGTGCCGTCGGGGATTTCGGTCACGCCTTTAGCCGCCACAATCGCGGGAAGGCCCAGCCCGCGTGCCAGGATCGCGGTGTGCGCCTGCGGGCCGCCGTCGGAGGTGATCAGGGCGATCACTTTCTCAGGGTCTAGGGTTGCGGTATCAGCCGGGGCCAGGTCAATGGCGGCGAGCACAAACGGCTCATCCGAGAAGGGGATGCCGGGGGCCTGCTGGCCGGTGAGGTCGGCGACAATACGGGCGCGCACATCGTGGATATCGGTCACGCGCTCAGCCATGTACCCGCCGAGGGCAGCCATCTGGTCAGCGAAGGAGGTCGCGGCCTCCCAGATAGCGCGTTCGGGTGCCATCTCCTGGGTCTCAACCAGTTTAATGGCGCTCTTAATAAGCGCACGGTCGGTGGCCATCTGGGAGGTGGACTTCAGCACGGCCTTACCGTCACGCCCGGCGTGCTCGGCGCGGGAAAGCAGGTCTTCCTTCACACGCTGGGAGGCGTCTTTAATGCGCTGGGATGCTGCCTCAATGGTCTCACCACTCAGGCGCAGCCCGTCTTTAGGTTCCTGGATAGGTTCGGGCATCTGTTTGACGGGACCAATCACGCGTCCGGCGTAAACACCAACGCCCTTATAAGTAGTCATGAGGGTATTTTCCTTAGGTTGAAGTTGTCTTCAAGTGTAGCGTGTTCTACGTCTTAAGCCGCGACCTTCTCGGCCTTTGACGTAGCGCCGATCGATTTCAGCACCAGGTACACCAGCGCCGAAAGCAGGGTTCCGGCAGCTACCGCCGCCAGGAACATCAGCACGTTATTGCTCAGCAGAACAATCCAGATACCGCCGTGCGGTGCCGGGGAGGCCACGTGCGCACTCATGGAGATAGCACCCGCGAGCGCACCGCCCACAACGGAGGAGGAGATCACACGCAGCGGATCCGCCGAAGCGAACGGGATAGCTCCCTCGGAGATGAAGGACGCACCCAGCAGCCACGCGGCTTTGCCGTTCTCCCGTTCGGGCTCGGTGAAGAGCTTGGGGCGCAGGGTGGTGGCCAGCGCCATGGCCAGTGGCGGAACCATACCGGAGATGATGACGGCCGCCATGATTTCCTGGTTCACGGCACCGCCGTTTGAGAGGCCGGTGGTAGCGAATAGGTAGGCCGCCTTATTAATGGGGCCACCCAAGTCGGAGGCCATCATAGCGCCCAGGATCAAACCAAGAACAAGGGAGGAAGTGCCCGACATTGACGTCAGCCAACCCTGCAGTGCAGACATAACCCAGGCCAGGGGTGCGCCCAGCAGCAGATACATGACGGCACCCGCTATGAGGGAGGTGACAAGCGGGGTGATTACCACAGGCATCATGGAGCCGAGCCAGCGCGGCAGTTTCAGTGTTCCCAGCCCGTAGGCAACCACACCGGCGAGGATACCGCCGACAATACCGCCGAGGAAGCCAGCTTTCACGGTGACCGCCACGGTACCGGCGATGAAGCCCGGGGCGATACCGGGCCGCTGCGCCAGACCGTACGCAATGTAGGCGGCGAGCGCGGGCACCATCAGCTCAATACCGAAACCGCCAATAGTGTGCAGCACCACGCCCAGGTACAGGGTCCAGTGGGTGCCGTTGAGATTAAAGAGGGAGGAGTTCTCAAGAATACTCTTCCGGGCGGCCTCATTCAGGTCCCCCAGGTTTGGTGTGGTGACTGCCTCAAGCATGAAGCCCAGCGCCACAATAATACCGCCCGCAGCAACGAACGGGATCATGTACGACACACCGGTCATCACGGCCTTGTAGATGCGCGTACCCCACGAGCCTTCAACAGCGGAGGAGCTGTCCTCAGCGGTGGAGGTAGCGGCGGCCACCCGCTTACCGTTGGGGTTCTCGGCCTCGGCCAGGGCCTCATTCAGCATAGCTTCGGGCTCGTCAATACCGCGTTTAACCGGGGACTCCACGTAGGGCTTACCGGCGAAGCGGTTGCGGTCGCGCACATTCACGGAGACCGCAAACACCACGGCGTCGGCTTCATCAATATCGGCCTGGGTGAGGGTCTCATTACCGGAGGAGCCCTGGGTTTCGACCTTGAAGTCGTAGCCGAGATCTTCCGCCGCGTATTTGAGGGCGTCGGCGGCCATGTAGGTGTGGGCGATGCCGGTGGGGCAGGCGGTGACGGCCACAATTTTCTTTTTCGCGGCTGCCGGTGCGGTGTCCTCACCGGCGGGTTCAGTCTGTGCCGCTGCCTCTGTTTCGGCAGGCTCCGCCTTCTTGTCGCTGCCTTCAGCGGAGGCGCCGCCCTGAGAGCTGGCGGCCCCGGCTGCCGGCGCGGCCACAGAGTCTTTCGTAACAGAGTCTTTCGCTGCGGTGCTCTTTGCGTCTTTTTTCGCGCTCCCGCCGCTAAGCGCCCCGGAGACCAGTTCCACGATCTCTTCGGGGGTTTTTGCCTCGCGCAGGGATGCGGTGAATGACTTCTTCATGAGTGAGCGTGCCAGGGTGGAGAGCAGCTTCAGGTGCGCCTGGTCTGCCCCGTCGGGTGCGGCGATGAAGAAGATCAAATCGGCCGGGCCGTCTTTCGCCCCGAAGTCCACGGCCGGGTTGGGGCGGGCCATGGCTAGGGTGGGCACAGTGACTGCCGCCGAGCGGCAGTGCGGGATGGCGATACCGCCGGGGATGCCGGTGTCGGTCTTGGATTCGCGTGCCTTCGCGTCAGCGTACAGCTGGTCGAAATCATTGGCGCGCTCGGTCTTCACAATGGTGTGGGCTAACCGTTCAATAACGTCAAAACGTGAGTCACCGAGGTTCTCATCCAGCAGGACGAGCTCCGGTGCGATGAGTTCAGACATGTCTACTACCCTCCTTGGGGGTATGTGTGTTGTGCGCCGGGTTGGGGTTGCGTGGGGTCCGCTCCGGCCAGGTGTTGTTTGATATATAGGGTGAAAACTCTTCGTATTCTGTTATTGGAATATGCTGATGTGTGGGTTTACCTGCATTGAGCGGTGTTAGACCGCCAGGGTCTGCACGGTAACCTTCTGCGGGGTGGTCGCCTCAAGGGCGGGTACGCGCGTGCCCGGAAGGGAAGCAGCCGCAGAACCGTGCGCGACCGCCTGCACCAGCGCATCCTGCGGTGAGGCCCCGCGCTCGTGAGCGATTAAAAAACCCGCCAGGGAGCAGTCACCGGCACCGACCGTGCTGCGCACCGTCACGGGTTCGTGCTTAGCCCACCAGGCACCTTCAGCGCTAATAAGCACCGCGCCTTCCCCACCCAGGGTGGCCAGCACATACCGGATACCCTGATCCACCAGGTGCCGGGCGGTGCGGGCGGTCAGTTCGGGGCTGGCCTCAAGCTCACGCCAGTTATCGGACCCCGTCAGCTGCGCCAGCTCCTCAGAATTCGGCTTAATCAGGGTGGGTTTATGCTCCCCGCGCGCGGTGGCGATAAGCGGTGCCTCAGAAGTATCAACCGCGATATTGCCGGTAAACCCGGCCGAACGCAGCTTACCCACCAGCTCGGCATAATAGGAGGCGTCCAGCCCAGGCGGCAGTGAGCCGGCCAGCACCACCCAGTGCGCCTGCTGCCCGTCGTTCACCGCGCACGCGCGTTCCACCACCAGCTGGTCCAGTGCCTGGCGCAGTTCGGCGGTGAAATGGGTTCCGGGGGCGTTCAGTTTGGTGGTGGTACCGTCCGGGTCTACCACAGTAATATTTGACCGGATTGGCTCGCCTGTGGGCAGGTTCGCGTACTCCACGCCTACCTCGCGCAGTCCGGTCAGCACCGGGTCGGTGGCCTCACCGGGGATAACGGCAAGGGTCGGTACGTGGGATACGTGCAGGGCGCGGGAAATATTTACGCCCTTGCCGCCGGGGTCCTGTACGGCGCCGGTTGCGCGCTGCACAGCCCCGTGCGCCAAGGGCGCGCCAAGCTCAATAGTGCGGTCCAAACTGGGGTTAGCGGTCAGGGTAATAATCATGCGATAATCACCTCCACTCCGGCCCCCTCCAGCGCCTGAGCCAGCTCTCCCTCGGGTGCACGGTCAGTAATCAGCGTGTCAATATCCTCAAAATCGGCGAACCGCACCAGCGACTCGTTGCCGAACTTCGCCGAATCGCACAGCAGCACCACGCGGCGGGCCGACTTGCAGATAGCGGTCTTCACAATCGCCTCGTTCATGCCGGGGGTTGAGACACCGAACTCGGCGCCAATGCCGTTAGCCCCAATAAAAGCGATGTCGGGGCGCACGGTGGAGAAATAGTTCGCGGCGCGCGCACCGATGGCGGCCCACGTCATTTTGCGCAGCTGACCGCCCACCAGCTCCATGGTGATGCCCTCAGCCTCAGCGAGTTTCACCGCAATGTGCAGGGCGTGGGTAATAATAATGCGGTCACTACCGGTTTTGAGGCTAAAGTTCTCAGCCCCTATCTGATCCGCCAAAATCTCAATGGTTGAACCCGCGTCCAACACAATAGAGCCCACCTCGGAGTCGCGGAGCATATTGTACGCCTTCGTGGCGATACGCCGCTTCTCGGGGGTGTTCATGCCCTGCCGCGAGGCGATAGAGGATTCAAGGGAGGTGGACTGCTCCACCGTTACGGCACCACCGTGTACACGGCGGAGTTTGCCTGCTTCTTCGAGGGCGGCCAGATCGCGGCGCACGGTCTCCATCGTCACGTCGTAGCGGCGTGCGAGTTCCGCGCCGTTGACGCGGCGAGCCGACGCTACGAGCTTCGCGATTTCAGCGCGGCGTTCTTCAGCGAACATAGGTGTTCTTCACTTTCGGTCGGGGCGGTAAAGGTAGGCGGCAGAGGCGGCCCATTCCGGCAAGAACAGTCACGCGCTCCTGGATGGTTTCAAGCTGTAACCCATTGCAACAGCCCTGTACTTGATTTTATGTGGGTTTCTGTGGGCACGTCAATAGAACCCACCCTAAGGCTCACATATATGACGAAATTTCGCTAGAAAAACCACATTAGGGGTGGCTCCCACCGGCACACCGTCCGGTGCACCCGGTCAGGAAACCACACCCAAGAATCAGCCAGCGGCCGCCCCGATACGCCGCTACGGCCTACCCGAAACCGAGGCCCCTTCAGGTTCAGTGGTGCCCCGCCGCAGCCGACCCCATACGGCGGCACCGGCACGCACCGCAAGCACCCCCAGCAGGGTGCCGGTGCCGTTCATCAGCACATCCGACACATCCGCTGTACGGTTCGGCATCATATGCTGAATGCTCTCAATGCCCAACGACACCACGTACCCGCCCACCATAATGTACGGGTACGCCCCGCGCGGCAGCAGCAGCCCCAGCAGCAGCCCGGACGGGAAAAACATCACCACATTCGCGGCCCGCTCAACACTCTCATAGGTGATGAGCCCCGGCAGCCACCCCTGGGCGTGGCCGCGCTCCAAAAACTCGCGCAGGCTGCCGCCGGCCTCACCCGAATCAACGTGCACGGGCGCAAACACGATAGAACCCACCACACACAGGTAGGCCACAAACAGAACAATAAGAGCCCACCGCCACAGGCGTACATAACGCGCAGAACGCGACGGATAGGAAACAGCAGACGAATACGTGTGACTATCGGTGAGATGTTCAGCGCCCCGGAAGGTGACGGCGCCAAAAGCATCCCTGTTAGTCACCGAAATACCCCCGCGAATCCCAGGCAAACAGCCCCGCAATATCAACCTCAAGCGGTTGCGCGTTTGGTACCTCCTGCGTATGCTCATACCCCTGCGCCGCCGAAATAGCACGGCGAATCAGGCTGCCATGCGAAACCACCATCAGCCGCTCCCCCGGGTACTGGCGCACCACCTCACGCAGGGCACGCACCGCCCGCACATACAGGTCACGCTCCGTCTCCACCCCCGGGTAAAAACGGTCGGGGGCATCAGATTCATAGTCGGGAATGTTCTTACCCTCCGCAGCACCATACGCCCGCTCCACCAGCTCGGGGTACGTTTGGCTCACCGTGAGCCCAAAAAACTCCCCCACACGCTGCGCGGTTTCGTGGGCACGCGATAACGGGGAAGAAAGCACCCGGTCGTAGCTCAGCCCCATCTGCTGCAGCTTCGCCCCGGTCTCATGCGCCTGCTGACGCCCCGTCTCATTCAACGGAATATCGCTCACGCCCTGCATGAGCCGGTTCTTATTCCAGTCGGTCTGCCCGTGCCGAATCAGCGTGAGCGTGCCGCCAGCAAGGCCCTCAGGCAGCGGCTCGGGCCCTAAATCGCCCTCGCTGTGCGTGACCACGTGCCGGTCAATCGCCGCATCCAGCAGCGCCGTGGGAAGCTGCGTAATTGAGGCGTTCGGCGGGATCGGGTAAATACCGTCCACCGTCAGCGCCTCAGGGTGCTCATGCTCAAGAAGCACAGTCATAGTCACCGCAATCAGCATACCGTGCGTGGCCACCACAATATTCTTCCCCGGATGCGCCGCACGCACACGGTTAAACGCCGTCAAGGCACGCGCCACAAACTCCTCACGCGGCTCAACCGTCGGGTTCGCACCGCTGCGGGCATCCGCCACCAGCTCGGGGGTGGCTACCAGGCCCTCCAGCTCGCCGAAGCTGCGCTCTTGCAGGCCCTCATAGGCACCCAAATACGGCACCCCCAAGCCCTCAGCAATGATCTTTCCGCTCTCAACCGCACGCACCAGCGGGGAAGACACCACCCCATCCACCGGCACACCGTCGGAGGCAAGGGCGGCGAACTCATCCAGGGCGCCGCGCACCTGCTCGCGCCCGGCATCGTTCAGCGGAATATCGGTATTGCCCTGAAAGCGGTGCTCAATATTCCAGTCAGTCAGCCCGTGGCGCAGCATGAGGATACGCCCGGCAGGGTGCGTCTTAGCGCTGTGCTCTGCGGTGTTCTCCTGTCTGCTATTGTTCCGGTCGGGGGCAATCTGCAAGTTCTGCGGAGGCTGCGCGGTTTCGGAGTGAGAGGCGCCGCTGCCAATCTGTGCGCCGTCAGAATTAGGATGTTGTAATGAGCCGTGAGTGATAGTCATGCCCTCAATTATGCATGAATTTCCTTCTAAAGCTTTGGTTTAAGTGAGAATTTGTGGGATTCTCACAGGCTGGCTTCCCCGCGTACCTGTCCTACCCTGCGCGGCCCCAGCGGGCGGACACCACCGGCCAGAAGCCTTAAACCCACATCGTCAACACCTCAGTACTTCCCCATGTCATACCGTAGAGTGAGGACTCCGCCCCGGCGTCTCCACCCTAAGGATGAGATGCCGCCGAAAACCCCCGTACAGAAGGCGAAAATATCATCCCCCAGGGGCATAAAAACACCCCCTGCGCCCTGAAATACTGGGACTATGAACAACGAATACACCCCCAGCAACGGCCTAACCGCATTACCCTTTGCCCCCGCCGCCCGCGGCACAGCCCCCGCCACTACATACGCGTATGACGGGGCCCACCACAGCACGGCGCACACCGCACAGCCGAATGCACCCCAGCATACCCCAGCGGCCCGCCCGGGGCCACAATATGCCCCGGCATCCGGGCACACCCCAGCACCACAAGCACCCCACGCGGGACCCCCAGCCCCCACCGAACCACCACGCACTTCCCCGGCTGCCCCCACCTCGGCGGCCGGGGCCGTACCGGCGCGCCCCGTCCCGGACGCACCGGTACCCACCGCTGCGGTGCCAGCTGCTTCCACCTCGGCACCTGGCACCGCAGCACCCGTTATCTCCGCACGCTCAGTCACCAAAACCTACGGCCCCAACACCGTACTGCGCGGGGTATCCCTCGAC
>ERZ773054.319-NODE-319-length-38929-cov-14.260714_pt1 | contig 38929 bp, 28 predicted proteins | sample MGYA00580630_ERZ773054 | MGnify/ENA primary metagenome ERZ773054 (study PRJEB29015, sample SAMEA2737994) | human oral metagenome | biome: human oral; feature: human-associated habitat; material: dental | place: China | collected 2115 ... | reverse complement strand
AGAACGCCGGAAGTAGTTGGGGGTTGCCCCCTGTGAGATATGGTAGTCGCTTAGCAGGATAGGAAGTCGGAGTGCTTCCTTTTTGGGAGTTTAGCTCAGCTGGGAGAGCATCTGCCTTACAAGCAGAGGGTCAGCGGTTCGATCCCGTTAACTCCCATATAGGTCCCGTAGTGTAGCGGTTATCACGTCGCCCTGTCACGGCGAAGATCGCGGGTTCGATTCCCGTCGGGACCGTTGAAATTGTTAGACAGTTTCAAGAAGAAAGACTCGTTAGCTCAGTTGGTAGAGCATTTGACTTTTAATCAAAGGGTCACTGGTTCGAGCCCAGTACGGGTCATAAGCGCGGGTTTGGCGGAATTGGCAGACGCACCAGATTTAGGATCTGGCGCTTTAGGGCGTGGGGGTTCAAGTCCCTTAACCCGCATAGAAATATAAATGAGCCGGCTTAGCTCAGTTGGTAGAGCATCTGATTTGTAATCAGAGGGTCGCGTGTTCAAGTCATGTAGCCGGCATTTTTTTTGGATAGAGATGCGAACGTAGTTCAGTGGTAGAACACCACCTTGCCAAGGTGGGGGTCGCGGGTTCGAATCCCGTCGTTCGCTTTGAGGCCGGGGTGGCGGAACTGGCAGACGCACAGGACTTAAAATCCTGCGATTGGTAACGATCGTACCGGTTCGATTCCGGTCCTCGGCATAGCGGATATGCGACAGGGCACCCTTAGCTCAACTGGATAGAGTACCTGACTACGAATCAGGCGGTTAGAGGTTCGACTCCTCTAGGGTGCATGAAGGGAAACGAGGTCCTATGACTCCGTTTTTACTTATGATCGGGAAGTAGCTCAGCTTGGTAGAGTACTTGGTTTGGGACCAAGGTGTCGCAGGTTCGAATCCTGTCTTCCCGATATCTGGCGGTGTAGCTCAGCTGGCTAGAGCGTCCGGTTCATACCCGGGAGGTCGGGGGTTCGATCCCCTTCGCCGCTATAACGATCTTGTTGGACCTTTAGCTCAGCTGGTTAGAGCTCTCGGCTCATAACCGAGTGGTCGTAGGTTCAAGTCCTACAAGGTCCATATTAAATATCTTGGAGGATTACCCAAGTCCGGCTGAAGGGAACGGTCTTGAAAACCGTCAGGCGTGTAAAAGCGTGCGTGGGTTCGAATCCCACATCCTCCTTAGATTAGAATATCGCGGGATGGAGCAGCTAGGTAGCTCGTCGGGCTCATAACCCGAAGGTCGTAGGTTCAAATCCTGCTCCCGCAACCAAATTCAAAACCGTTTATCTTGAAACAAGGTAAACGGTTTTATTTTTTGCCTACCCTTACCGCCTGCACGGCACATCGGGTATAATCTCGCCAATTTTATCCGACAACTCGATGGCGGCGTATCATGTCTTTTATTCAAGCAGACGATATCATCATCCACGGCACCACCAGCAACGGCAAAGTGTTCCGTCCCAGCGATTGGGCAGAACGACTGTGTGGCATTTTATCTTCGTTCAATAAAGACCACCGCCTGTCTTATCACGAATGGGTACACCCTGTTTTGATTGACAAAGTGCGCTGCGTTGCCATTTCGGCGCAACTGGAAACCATCGACCCGGGCATGTTCCGCTTTTTGATGGATTTTGCCGCCGACAACGATTTGCGCATGATGCACGGGCAGGATTTTATGGGCGAACAGCAGCCTGCACCCGTGGCCGAAACCACGGCGGATGTGCCGCAACCGGCAGTGCCCGATGCAGCCTGCACCGAAGCCGCTGCAGAAGACGAACATCTTGCCGACAGCGTGTTGCGCGAAATCCCGCCCGGCGAAACCGCGTCCGCATTTGCCGCATTGAGCGTGCTACGCCCCACGCTGACCGACATCAACCGCTTTGTGGAACAGGTGAATAAAGTGCAGCGCGCGCAGGGCTACCGCCTGCTGGGTATTTTTGAAGAAGGCAAAGCCAATGCGGTGGCAGTGTGCGGCTTCCGCGAAGAAACCAATCTGGCCAGCGGGCGGCATATCCATATCGACGATTTCGTGACCGTGCCGCAAGCCCGCCGCCGCGGTTATGCGCAACGCTTGTTGCAAGAAGTGCACCGTATCGCGCAGGAAAACGGCATCGCGCAACTGCATGTGGACAGCAATGTCAGTAGCGAACGTACGGCGGCGCACCGCGTATATTTTCAAAACGGCTTTGAAATCAGTGCCTATCATTTCATCTGCACGCTCTGTAATCCATAATTTCCACACTTAAAAGCAGCCTGCACTTCGTACACGACCTTTGCCGCCAAGTGCAGGCTGCTTTTGCATTCACACGGACACCACACCATGACTGCTTCCATGTATATCCTGCTGGCACTCACGCTGCTGTTTGCCAACCTGCCGTTTCTGACGCAGCGCGTTTTGGGCTTCCTGCCCGTGGCGCGCAAACATTTCGGCTACCATCTGATTGAATTGGCCATCGGTTTTGCACTGACGGCAGTTTTTGCCTATATTTTGGAAAGTCGCAGCGGCTCGGTACACGAACAGGGCTGGGCGTTTTATGTGGTGGCGGTGTGCCTGTATTTGGTATTTGCCTTCCCGGCATTTGTGTGGCGTTATTTTTGGCATTCGCGCAATAAAGAATAACGCCGCATTGAATATAAAAAGAAAAAAGCAGCCTGCACTTCCCAATATCAGGGGTGCAGGCTGCTTTTTCTTCTTCATTCATCCCACTCAGAACGAATGCTCCAACGCAATGCGAATCCACTCGATCAACGAATAGGGCAGAATGCCCCACACCAACAGCAGCAACGCATTGACAGACAGCACGCATTTCAGCAGAACGCTGTCGCTCAAAGGCGCATCGTCGGTTTTTTCATCAAAATACATCGTCCGCACCACGCGCAGATAGTAGAACGCACCGATGAGCGACATCACCACGGCAAATACCGCCAGCCACAGCGCCCAGCCGTATTGCGCAGCCACCAGGGCTTTGAGCACGGCAAATTTCGCATAAAAACCCATCAGCGGCGGAATGCCGGCCATGCTGAACAGCACCAACAGCATCACAAAGGCATACCAAGCATTGCGCTGGTTCAAACCGGCCAAATCGGCAATGTTTTCGCATTCTTTGCCTTCGCGGCTCACCACCATCAGCACGCCGAAGCCCGCCAAGCTCATCAGGATATATGCCACTGCGTAATAAATAGCAGCCTGCAAGCCAATCACGCTGCCCAAGAACGCCAGCAGGATAAAGCCCATGTGCGACACGGTGGAAAACGCGAACATACGCTTGATATTGGTCTGCATAATCGCAGCCAGGTTACCCACCAGCAGCGACAATGCGCCAAGTGCGGCAAACACCAGCTGCCAGTCGCCTTTTTGCAACGCAAAACCTTCCACCAGAATGCGGAACGCGAACACAGTGGCCGCAATTTTGGGCATGGAACCGACAAACGCGGCCACCGAAGTCGGCGCACCTTGATACACATCGGGCATCCACATATGGAACGGCACCGCACCAAATTTAAACGCAATCGCCGCCACAATAAACAGTATGCCCAATTTCAGCAGCCAGCCGTTCACATGGCCCTCCGCCGCAGCCTGGGCAACGGCGGCAAAGTGCAGGCTGCCTGCCGCGCCGTAAACCATGGAAATACCATACAGCAAAATACCCGATGCCAACGCGCCCAAAACAAAATACTTCAGCGCGGCTTCAGATGCCTGCACGCTGTGGCGGCGCAACGCAATCATGGCATACAGCGAAAGCGACAGCAGCTCCAAGCCGATATATGCCGTCAGGAAATGCGCGCTGCTGATCATCACGCTCATGCCCACTGCCGCAAACATCGCCAAGGTATAGTATTCGCCTTTGAACATTTTTTGCGCTTGGTTATACGGCTTGGCATACACAAACAACGCGGCCGTACCCAAATACACGGTCAATTTGACCAACTGCGACACGCCGTCCACCCAATAAAAGCCGTTGAACGCCTGTGCAGGCTGCTCTGTCCACACGGCAATCTGCGTGAACACTGCCGCCAGCATGGAACCGATGCTCAAATAATGCGTGATATAGCGGTTTTCATCACTGGTCCACAAATCCGCCAGCAGCACGGCAAACAACGCACACAACAACACAATTTCAGGTGCGGCAGCACTTAAATTCAAATTCATTTCCACGTTGCACCTCAAATCTTACTTTGCGCGATTTGCGCCATTAAATCGTTGGCCGCCTGATGCACCACCGCGATAAACGGCTCGGGATACAGGCCCATGCCCAACACGGCCGCCGCTAAAATCGCCAGCACCACAAATTCGCGGCAGTTGATGTCTTTCATTTCAGCCACGTGCGGATTGGTAATCTCGCCGAAAATCGTGCGTTTATACATCCACAGAGTGTAGCTCGCGCCCAAAATCAGCGTTACCGCCGCCAGCGCGCCCACGCCCAAATGGTAATGCGTTGCACCCATAATCACCATAAACTCGCCCACAAAGCCGGAAGTGGCCGGCAAACCGGCGTTTGCCATACTGAACAACATCATGAATGCGGCAAATTTCGGCATCACGTTCACCACGCCGCCGTAATCGGCAATATTGCGCGTGTGCAGGCGGTCATACATCACGCCAATGCAGAAGAACATGGCGGCAGACACGAAACCGTGCGAAATCATCTGCATAATCGCGCCTTTGAAGCCCCAAGCTTCAGGCTGGCCGTCGGCCATAAACATGAAGAAGCCCAGTGTGACAAAACCCATGTGGCTGATGGACGAATACGCCACCAGTTTTTTCATGTCGGTCTGCACCAGCGCAACCAAACCGATATACACCACCGCAATCAGGCTCAACACGATGATGACGGGCGCGAAATAGCGCGAAGCATCGGGCAGAATCGGCAGCGCAAAACGCAAGAAACCATACGCGCCCATTTTCAACGTAATCGCCGCCAGCACCATCGAACCGCCCGTCGGTGCTTCAACGTGCGCGTCCGGCAGCCAAGTGTGCACGGGGAACATCGGCAATTTCACCGCAAACGACAGGAAGAATGCGACAAACAGCAGCTGCTGCACGCCCAGCGGAATGTTTTTCAGGTTCTGCAAATCGGTAATCATGAAGCTTTCGGCCTGCGCACCCAGATAAATCAGCGCAATCAGCATCAGCAGCGAACCAGCCAGCGTGTACAGGAACAGCTTCATGGCAGCATACATGCGCCGCGCACCGCCCCACATACCGATAATCAGGTACAGCGGAATCAGCATGCCTTCAAAGAACACGTAAAACAGAATCGCGTCCCGCGCCGCAAACGCGCCGTTAATCAGGCCCATCATGATGAGGAAGGCCGCCATATACTGCGCCGCGCGTTTTTGAATCACCTGCCAGCCTGCCAGCACCACCATCAGCGTGATGAACGAATTCAGGATGATGAACAGCACGGAAATGCCGTCCACGCCCAGCGCGTAGTTCAGGTTCAGCGCGGGAATCCACGCATGCAGCTCCTGAAACTGGTAGCCGCCGCTGGTGCGGTCAAAATGCGTGAACAGCGGCAGGGTAACGGCGAAACTGGCCGCCGCGCCCAAAAACGCCAGTATCCGCGCCAGCGGCGCACGCTCGTCCGAGCCTGTCGCCAACACCAGCACGCCTGCCAGAATCGGCAGCCAAATGGTTAGGCTGAGTATGTGGTTGAAAAACATTGTGTTACCTGTTTGGTTGGGGAGTTATGAAAAAAGTTAAATTTCGGGGTATTTCTGTGATGCGGGCAGGTGCAGGCTGCTTTTGTTGCCCGCCCTACTCGCTGCCTTCTTTTTCAATCACCAGAATCCGTACTTCGCCGCAGGGGTGGGCAACGTGTTCCGCGCCGATGCCTGCGTGGAAAATATCGCCGCTATTCAGCCGCACGATGTGTTCTTGTCCGTTTTCGCGATAGTGCATATCTACTTCGCCGTCCATCACGGCAAACACTTCTTCGCCGTCGTTGATGTGCCAGCGGTAGGGTTGGTCTGTCCAATGCAGGCGCACGGTGATGCCGTTCATATTGGCAATATCGCGTGCGCCCCATGCGCGTTCGGCGGCGAATTCGGCGGAACGGATAATGTCGATGGCGGCCATAAGGCGTTCCTTCGGGTGCAGGCTGCTTTTGGTTTTCAGGCAGCCTGCACTTTATTTAAACCACAAATTCCAGAAAAACGCGACAATCATCACCAGCAGGCCGAAGACCATGGTGGCAGCGTAGGTGTAAACAAAGCCGGTCTGCATTTTGCGTACTTGGGCGGCGATGCTGCCAACGGCGCGGGCGGCTCCGTTCACGATGCCGTTGTCGATAATCATGGTGTCGCCGACTTTCCAGAACAGATTGCCCAACACCCGTGCGCCGCGGGCGAACACGGCAAAGTAAATCGCGTCCAAGTAATATTTATTTTCCAGCAGCCGGTAAATCGGTTTGCAGGCTGCCTGAATTTTGGCGGGCAGTTGCGGCGCGGCGCAGTATAAGAACCACGCGGCTGCCACGCCGCCAATGGCAAGATACAACACGGGCGATGTGATGCTGTGCGTTACCATGACCATTGCGCCGTGGAATTCCTGCGCCATCTCGTGCATCACGGGGTGGGCGGCATTGTCCACAAAAATCACGTCTTTGAAAAAGTCGCCATAGAGCATGGGCTGGATGGTCAGATAACCGATAATCACGGATGGAATCGCCAGCAGCATCAGCGGCAGGGTAACCACCAATGGGCTTTCGTGCGGATTTTGGTCAGGAGCGAGGCCGTGGTGGTGGCCGTCGTCATGTCCGTGCGCGTGGTGGTCATGCTTGGCTTCGCGCCAGCGTTCTTTGCCGTGGAAGACGATAAAGTATTGGCGGAAGGCGTAAAACGCGGTGACGAACACGCTGGCGAGCACGGCGAAATAGGCGAAGCCGCTGCCGGGCAAATGGCTCATTTTCACGGCTTCGATAATGCTGTCTTTGGAGTAGAAACCGGAGAAAAACGGTGTGCCGATGAGCGACAGGTTGCCAATCAGCATGGTGAGCCAGGTAATCGGCATATATTTGCGCAGGCCGCCCATGTTGCGCATGTCTTGGTCGTGGTGCATGCCGATGATAACCGAACCTGCGGCCAAGAACAGCAGGGCTTTAAAGAAGGCGTGCGTCATCACATGGAACATGGCCACCGAATAGGCGGACACGCCCAAGGCCACGGTCATATAACCCAGTTGCGACAGGGTGGAATAGGCAATCACGCGTTTGATATCGTTTTGAATCGTGCCGAGGAAGCCCATGAACAGGGCGGTAATCGCGCCAATTATCATGATGACGGACAACGCGGTGGTGGACAATTCATACATGGGCGACATGCGCGACACCATAAACAGGCCGGCGGTCACCATCGTTGCGGCGTGAATCAGCGCGGAAATGGGCGTTGGGCCTTCCATGGAATCGGGCAGCCAGACATGCAGCGGGAACTGCGCGGATTTACCCATCGCGCCAACAAACAGCAACAGGCAAGTGACAGTAATCAGGTCGGTGCCCAAAAACGGTACGTTCTGCACGTTCGGCAGATAGGCGAACACGTCCGCATAGCGCAGGCTGCCGCCGAAATACGCCAGCACCAAACCGATGCCGAGCACAAAGCCGAAGTCGCCCACGCGGTTCACCAAAAAGGCTTTCAGGTTGGCGAAAATCGCGCTTTCGCGTTTGAAATAAAAACCAATCAGCAGATACGACACCAAGCCCACGGCTTCCCAGCCGAAGAAGAGCTGGATGAAGTTGTTGGACATAATCAGCATCAGCATGCTGAAGGTAAACAATGAGATATAGCTGAAAAAGCGTTGGTAGCCGACTTCTTCGTCCTTCATGTAGCCGATGGTGTAGATGTGCACCATCAGCGACACGGATGTGACCACCACCATCATCATGGCAGTGAGGCTGTCCACCAAAAAGCCGACCGAAAAGTCCGTGCCGCCCATGGTGAGCCAGGTATAGACGTTTTCGTCAAACTTGGCGCGCGTACCGTTGATGAAGCCCCACAGCACCTGTGCGGACAGCACGGCGGAAATGCCCACGCCGAGAATGGTCGCCGTGTGCGCGCCTTTACGGCCGATTTGGTTGCCGAACAGCCCGGCCAGCAGGCAGCCTGCAAGCGGGGCGAGGGCGATGAGTAGGTAGAGAGTCATGTCGGTCATTTTGAGTGAACCTTTATGGGGGATTTGAATTTATGGAGTTGTTTTGTTTGGGGTGCAGGCTGCCTTTGAGGCCGTCTGAAAATGGTGTTATTTCTACCGCCGTCATTCCCGCGCAGGCAGGAATCTGGTTTGGACTGCGGCAATGCTGGTTTTTTCGTCTCCCTCCCCTGCCCTGCGGGGGAGGGTCGGGGTGGGGAGTGGGCGTTTCTGCGGAAACGCTTTTTGGCAGCGGCGGGAGTGGCGGAGGTTTCTGTTGCGCCGCCGCCCTAGCCCTCCCCCGCAAGCGGGAGAGGGGACGCTGTTGCTGTTGTTTTGGCTTTTTCAGGCAGCCTTTTGGCGTTTCAGGCTGCCTGTTTTAAAACGCCATCATCTTACGCAAGGTATTGCCGTTGCGCGTGGTCAGGCTCAGGCCGAGCTGTTTTTCCAAAAACGCATTGCCCAGCTTGCTGCGGGAAGCGTCCTGCGGGATGTAGAGATACGCGGCGCACGGGCGGATATGCAGTTTTTCACTGCCGAAGTCCTGCGCCTCCAAACCGGCGGTATCGGCCAGCGGTGTGTTGCACAGCGTAAAAAATACGCGCTTGGGGTCGTATGCCTCATCGGCAAACGGATTGCCGTCCAATATTTCACGCAACTGGGCAGGCGTTTTGACAATAACGGCCAAATCTACATTCAGATGCGTATGCAGCAAATCATGTATCCGCACGGCGGCTTCGTCCGCAGCCAATCCGCTTTCCAGTGCAATATTGCCGCTCTGTATCCATGTCCGCACATTGTCGAAACCGTTACCGCCCAATACGGCACGGACATCTGCCATTTTGACGGCGTTTTTCCCGCTCGGCATAACACCGCGCAGAAATGCGATCAGGGTTTGTCTGCTCATGGTTTGGTCTTTCAAACGGGTTTTCAGGCTGCTTTTCAGACGGCCTTTGCGTAGGTCGGATTCTTGTATCCGACGTTTTCCCGCACGGGGAAATGGGTTTTAGCTTCGCTGAAACTCGCGTTGCTTGTTTTCAGGCTGCTTTTAGGCTGCCGTGGGGCGGCTGTCGGATACAAGTATCCGACCTACGTCTGCCCTACCCTTTCAGGCTATCCAAATCGGCAATATCGATGGATTTGCGGTTGCGGTACACCAGCACCATAATCGCCAAACCAATCGCACTTTCGGCAGCAGCCACGGTCAGCACGAAAAATACGAATACCTGCCCTGCCGTATCGCCCAAATATTGCGAGAAGGCGATGAAGTTGAAGTTCACGGCCAGCAGCATGAGTTCGATGGACATCAGCAGCACGAGCACGTTTTTGCGGTTCATGTAAATTCCCATCGCGCTGATGCCGGACAGGAGCACGGCGAGGACGAGATAGTGGGTCAGCGTAATCATGCTTTGGTCTCCAGATTTTCGGCGGGTTCGGGCTGGGTGGTCGGGGTTTGCACCACGCTTTCCATTTTCACGAGGCGCATACGGTTTTTATCGGCGGACACTTTAACCTGTTCGGCCGGGTCTTGGCGTTTGGGATTGTTCGTTTTACGGTGTACCAGCGCAATGGCGGCCACCATGCCGAGCACGAGCAGCACGGCCGCAAGTTCAAATGGCAGCAAATAAGTGGTGTAAATCTGTTTGCCCAAATCGCGCACGTTGCTGTAATCGGCGGGGATGTCTTTCATCAGGCCGAACTGGTTGAGCGCGGTGTCGGGGGCAAGGAAGATGGCAATCAGCAGGGCGGCCATCAGCACGCCGACCACCAGCGCGGCAGGGGCGTGCCGCCAGAAGCCTTGGCGCATTTCTTCCACGTCGATGTTCAGCATCATCACGACAAACAGGAACAGCACCATCACTGCGCCGACATATACGACCACAAGCGTGATGCCGAGAAATTCGGCCTGCATCAGAAGCCACATCATGGCGGAGGCGCAAAAAGTGAGCACCAAATGCAGCGCGGCGTGCACGGGGTTTTTGGCGGTTACGGTTTGCAGCGCGCCGTATAGGATGACGGCGGCAAACAGATAGAACAGGATGAGTTGGAAAGTCATGGTTTTGTACTTTCTGGGTTTGGGTGTTTAAAATCTTTACGGGTGCAGGCTGCTTTTTAGTTTTCAGGCTGCCTTGCCGCGGGCTTGGGCGTTTCAGGCTGCCCGCGTAGCAACTGTATTTTTCACCCCGTCGGGCAAAAATACAAAAACTCAAATCAAGCCGTTTGGATACCGTTTTCGGTGATACCGTTCCCGGCAAAGTAATCACGCATCCGGGCATTCAATATCGTCAGCAGTTTGCGCATACATGCCGTAACGGCAACCTTATACGGCTTACCCTTAGACAGCAGGCGCTGATAGAAATCCCGAATAAACGGTTCGAACCGCATCGCCACTACGGTGGCCATATACAGCGCCTTACGCACCGCCACCATCCTGCCCAACGCCGGTCAAATCAATATCTACGCTACGACGGCGGACACCTGCACCAAATTCTAGCTTCGATGATAAAGTCATCACCGATATCGAACGCGACAGGCTTCACCGCGAAATCTACCGGACACAGGGTAAACTCGCAGCCGTTACGAACTCGCGAACCCCTAGGTCGTAGGTGCAGATGTTAAAATTAAAGATACAACTGGTCATTTCCAAAATAAAGAATTACAAGCACGTGCTAAATATGACATGAAATATTTGAAGCACACAAAAGGAAAAGCGCAAGTTTTGGAGAAATTTAAAGGAAGTCAATAAATACAGCTCACTCTGATAAACAATTTGAAGGATTGAGAAAAACTAATCAATTTTTGACCTATAAAGGATTACATGATGAGAACTGTTAAAAAACAAGCAACTTATTTAGAGTTAAAGTATCAACCACAATATGGATGGCTAACCATTAATCTCGGGGCTGAAATCTTTCGGTTATTTAAAAATTCGATGTTCATTGATGAAACTCCATATTCAGATGAAACATTGGTTCCCATAAAAAATATTACTATTAAAAATAAAATCTTTTCATTTGAATCATTTTTCAAAAAGAATAACACCTTATTTGAAATTGATTGTTCCAGCGTTGAAGGGGCTGCTGACCTAGCCCATTTAATTAAAATAATAAATGACTTAAAAATAAATTTTAAAACTAATTATGACCCTATAGAATTAATCGTTGATGATGGCTCGGATATAGAATTTTCAGTGGGCAATGATCAAAAAATGTTGATAATATATAATAATCAATATCAACGTTCAATTACCAAACGTTTTCCAGAACCATCTGAAAAATATCAATTAAAGTCTATTTATATTAAAAAAGGAAATCTTTTCATTGACACTAAAGAAAAAATTAATTACAAATGGAATTTCAATCTTCCCTATCCTATTCAAGATTGTCTTGAACAGTTAATAACAATTTGGCTACAAAAAAATTACACTTAATAACTAGATATATTAAAAAATCTCTAAAGTTCAAATATAGTAAGTGTAGGTTGGGCCAAGCCCTCCACAACCTCGTGAAGTCGCCTGAAATACATTTATTTTCAGACGCCTCTGAAGGTCAAGCCCCACTGCGGACCACCGAGTTCAAACGCGACATACTGGGACGGCTGATCCCACTGCCTAAAGTGGACAAGGAGGACGAGAAGCAGGTATTGTTCGAGTGCGAAAAGAGATACGGTCATCCTCGAAAGGACATACCAATGGATGAATTGTATATATGGGTTGTTCAAGGAAGCAGCGCCAGTTTTCCGTCTGCTATCTTTTCGTCTAGAGAGAAGGCTGTTCGATGGATAGAAAAGTATAAAATCAGCGGGATACTATCGAAGTACCCTCTTGATATATCTATATATGATTGGGCTATTACGCAAGGGTTGTTTAAGCCCAAAAGAGATGATCAGAAAACTCCTGGTTTTATCCAGAGCTTCTCAACCGTTCATATTGAGGATTCTCAATACATTGATGGAGTTGAAGAGGGTTAGAACACCATAACCACCAATATAATCAACTAACAAGGTACGTTTAAATGGTGAAAAAGTCAGTCAGTTATTATAAGTAATCTTGGTTTCTCTAGATAAGATACCTTGCACATATCACCGACGCTCAGCATTAAACACCTTATCTAGCCCGGATTTTGCATTAATGCCCGTTGAAATAGCATCGGTTGAAGAAAACTTGGAATTATACTGAGTAATTTCCAAATAATTCTGAATCGCATATTGAAAATCTGAAGCATCACTACCAGATCCCTAACTCAGCAGTATTTATACTGGGGAATATGTCCTTTACTATAGTTAACTAGAGCTGACAGCTTAGCTAAATTTTCTTCATTTAAATACGAGCATAAAAATTTACCTTCGGTAGCACTCTCAATTAGGTTATTTTCCAAGAAAATGCTGTCACAATCAATATGTTTTATATCAAAATTTCCCCATTCACTGCCAAATTGAAAAACTTCAAAAATAAATATTTTTAATAGATTTGCACAATGATATTCATCTTCTTTATCTTTAGTCAAAAATATTTTGTAGATTTCATCAAAAATATGGTTTAGTTTATTAGACTCTCTGGGAAGATGCTCTCTCATATCACTAGGAAAAATATGCACCACGTAACTACTATAGAGCTCTGTGATTAGCCATAGTCCATATTCCAGGAAAATCATATAATTACTTGAATCGACATAAAGGCATTCTTCCAAGTATGAGGCAATAATAATATCTGCCGTATCAGAATCTCTGTTGTAATCATCTTCTTCATACGATCTAATATTTTCTTTTCTTACAGTTTCTCGCAAAAATCCAGTAACATTTTCTGGATTAACCCACTCAAAAGGCTCAATAAAAAAGGTTTCCTTTTCCTCTAGAACAGAGATATCAATATACGAGTTACCCATATTTCACCTATTTCCTCTTGCTATTCAGTAAAATATATTTAGCCCTGTGGGCGCACAAACCATATAATACCATGCACGACTATCACTTTATCCTCCAGATAAATTTTCTTTAAGAGACTATGCCATGGTGAGCACGCACTATTATAGGTCCTCAGAAAAAATCACCGGGTCCGTTCGAAATACACATCATGTAGTTGCTATACCCATGGTGCGTGCTGCCTACTGCAATAAACGCAAACCTATAGATTGAGTATGTTAATATAGAGGAAATAAAATATATCGCACAAATAATAGCACGAAGAAGGCTCGGTTAAAAATGGCATGAATCTAAATAAATATAATTATTTTTAACGCCTATCTGAGATATTATCATGAACAGAAAAGAAGCTATAAAAATACTTTCTGAACATCAGAGTAATTTAATATCTGATGCTGATAAGATGAATATATTGTTAGATTTTTGGTATTCTTATGAATCTGAACCTGAGTATTTAAATGAAGAACTTATAGATTACCTAAGCACACATGAATTTGACGACATAGAATACTATAGTGAATTTTTCCAGCCTGTAGTTGTTTTAGGGCTGATTCATAAAAATTCAATTCTAAATAATAATTATTTATCAAAGGAACTTAGCAATGTTCTCCTCAAGAAGATAGAGGTATTTGGGGATGAAATAGGCAGGAAGATCAAATGCCCCTGCTGTTATTTTTACACTTTGTCGGGTAGGTTAAGTTATGATATTTGTTCTATTTGTTATTGGGAAGGCCCTGGCGGTGATGAATTGTCATACTCGTCCGCAAACCACAGTACCTTATCTGAATACAGAAATGAGTTCTTCATTAACCATGATAAGGCCGAATTAGAAAAATACATCTTTAACAAGAAGGCTGATATTTTTTGATGCCCCATTCATGAATCTGAAAATCTTATTCCCCCAGGGATAAAAGCCGCGTTTTCAGTTTTATAACAGTGTATTTCATACAATAATTTTTAAAACCACTGTGTATTGACTCCTGAGCTCATGTTTCAATCTCTTAAATAAGTTATTTCCTTTATCTATAAAAGCCTGCTCTTTTTCTGTATTTTCAAATCCAGAGTTTACAGGATCGTTCATATTTAGTGTTTTATCATATTCATTTGCCCAATTTGTTAATTCTTCAGCCAACATATTGGATACCGGCAGAGAATACGGGTCTATATTGCAGCAAATATCATCATCTATCCGCCATAACGGAAAGCAATGGTAGTCAGGCATCAGCTTAATTTTCTTCATTCCTCATCCGCGTCTTATTGCTCTGTCGCAAGATTCTTACCAGCGATAACCCATCGCTAACTTACTTATAGTACTTTAACAAATTCATTATATCTTTTGACTTCTTTTTACCATGATAATCTTCAGTCGCATAATGCCTAGCATTATATCCAAACTCATTTTTTATGAGCTGCCTGTATTAGATAAGGCTAGCTGGAACCGGATAGTTTTTATCTACGTAGACATCATCAACACTGCAGGTTTCATAGATCCATTTATTCCAATTATCTATCACCCATTGCCTGCTTACCCCTGCTGAATGTTCCAATTCAGCTTCTTGCGGGAGCATCACCAGAATTAGCCCGGCCTTATACCCAGTAGATACCACAAAACCATATTTTCTGTCGCTACCTGGGAATTCGACCAGCATTAAATCAACATATTTTTCGTGCGGGTATGAACCGGGAAACCTAAAAACTGCACCATGCCTCAAATCACTATGATAATTAACTAGTTTTTGCACTATTACTCCTTATATTCTCTTATTGGAATATTATGTATTTATGACGGTGTTTATATTTGCGTCTCCCACAAGCGGATGAAGAATTAAAACATGTGGTTCCCTTTAAAACCTTGATACATGAACCTACTCGGCACCCTCATCGGTTATGGCTATATGTTAAATTTCTCTCCATGGAAGCCAACAAGCCTATACCCTAATCCATCTTGATTTTCTAGAAGCAGCTTATCTCCGCTCAGAGTAAGACTAATCCACCGTACCAAAGTCTAGATAGTCATAGACACAGATACACCACTTTTCCTCAGTATCGATCAGATAATTTTCCCCCGGATACTCCACAAGAAAATCAAGTAGTGAACGAACACTTTGTATAGAGCACTGAATCAGGTACCCGTCCTCAAAATCGTTTCCCACCACTATAAACCTGCAGAAATCGGTGGGCTGAAGAATGACCTCTGTATCTTCTACAAACTCCAATGTTTCATGTAGGCGGCAGCAACGGTGGTTTTTTGTTTTACTCCACGCAATTCTAGAACCCGTGAAAGGAAAACCCTTCATAGATGAGTAGCTCTTATAAGATTCCTCATCTAACGGGGCATATTCAATATTGTGCCGTTTGAAAAACCCGGTTAGCTCCTGATCATACACAGCTCAGTCATCCTTTCAGCAGCTGTTGCCGCTGCGCCCAGTGCCCATTAGTCCAACCGGTAGTGCAGCATACGAGTGGAGTCCCGGAAGGCTGGGATCTGCCGCCCGATAAGGGATAGCAAGAAGCCGCTTCTCTTCCACTGCGGGAAATCAGCTGCCAGGCGCTTGACGCTCATCAGGTGCAGATTATCAGCCCACCGCTCAAACTCCAGGTCATCGTCACAGCCGAAAACGAAACGGGCACGCACATGCTTCAGAGCCTCATGCCTGTCGGAGTTCTTCACCATCCACGAGTTCAGTACGTCAAAGGCTACCTCGCTGCGGTGAAAACGGCGCGCCAGATCGCAGAACAGGGCGCGCACAGTGTACCGGTCAAAGTACATGAGCACTCCCTCAATCACCAGCAAAAACTGGGCGTTCGGGTGCAGGCGGTTCAGCTCATCCATCCACCCGGCGTCAAAAGCAGAAGTGGCCAGCAGCGTCTCACCCTGCTGCGCAGGCAGCAGCTTCTGCCGCAGAGCAATAACATCAGGCAAATCAATATCGTAAAACGGTACGCCGTCGGCAGCAGCGCCGATACGTTCCCGGCGGCTATCCAAACCACACCCCACGTTTACGACCACAGGGTTAGGGTGGCGCTGAATGAAATCAGCGGTTAGCCGGTCGAAGTAATCCGCACGAATCGCAGTACCAACAACGGTGTGAATAATATGGTCGTACTTCGAAAAATCGTAATCAAGCTGCCGCACCAGGCGTGTAGCCGCCTCATCGTGAATCACCGGGTTAGGCATCTGCGAGGCAAGATGCTTCATATACAGCGGAATCAGTAAGGTCTCGCTCACAGAATCTTCAAGGTGCAGCATGGCACGCTCCTTTGGCGGAGTCCACGACATAACCCCCAGTAGCTAGAGGCGACTACGCCCCAGATGCCCACCAGCAGGGATACGCATGGAGAATGGCTAACTTTGTGTGTATTTTATCTCCATCACCCACGATTTTTAAGGGGTATGCCGTCAAAAACACAGCACAGGTATTTCAGGCCTCGTGCGGCACAGCCACAAACCTTGTTATATTGCGACCGCGGCAACGGCAAGCAGCGGCTCCTCCGGCCGGTAAAAGCATTGTAAACACCGCCAGATACACACGGTGCCGCAGCTTTAAAAGCTGCGGCACCCACAACAGCGCACCGTGGTTAAGCCCCGCCGCTGCCGGTATTCTTCACGTAGAAAAACCTAATCGATCAGATCACGCACCACAATAGTCTGGTCACGATCCGGACCCACACCAATCGCCGAGATACGACAGCCAGAAAGCTCCTCAAGCTTATGCACATACTTGCGGGCGTTCTCCGGCAGGTCAGCCAAAGACTTCGCATCCGAAATGTTCTCGCTCCAGCCGTCAAAATACTCATACACAGGCTTGGCGTGATGGAAATCGGTCTGCGTCATCGGCACCTCATCAAACCGAACACCGTCCACCTCATACGCCACACACACCGGAATCTTCTCAAGCCCAGTGAGCACATCCAGCTTAGTAATGAACAAATCAGTAAACCCGTTAATGCGCACCGCCTGACGCGCAAGCACCGCATCGTACCAGCCGCAGCGGCGCGGACGGCCCGTGTTCACGCCAAACTCGCCGCCGGTCGTGCGCAAAAACTCGCCCATCTTATCGAACAGCTCAGTGGGGAACGGGCCAGCACCCACACGGGTGGTGTACGCCTTCTGAATACCGATCACACGGGAAATGCGGGTGGGGCCAACACCCGAACCCACACAGGCGCCCCCAGCAGTCGGGTTCGAAGAGGTAACAAACGGGTAGGTGCCGTGATCGACGTCAAGGAAGGTCGCCTGGCCGCCCTCCATAAGCAGGGTTTTGCCCTCATCCAAGGCATTATTGAGCAACTGAGTGGTATCAACAATCATGGGCTTAAGCCGCTCGGCGAACGAGAGGAAATAATCCACAATCTCGTCCACCTCAACATGGCGGCGGTTATACACCTTCACCAGCAGCTCATTCTTCTGCCGCAGCGCGCCCTCAACCTTCTGCCGCAGAATCGACTCATCCAAAATATCCTGCACACGAACACCCAAACGGCCTACCTTATCCATATAGGTGGGCCCAATACCGCGCCCGGTCGTGCCAATCGCGCGCTTACCCAAGAAACGCTCCGTGACCTTATCCATCGTCTGATGGTACGGGGCCACCAGGTGGGCGTTCGCAGAGATTTTAAGCTTAGAAGTATCGGCACCACGCGCCTGCAACCCCTCAATCTCGGCGAAAAGCGCCTCCGGGTTCACCACCACGCCGTTACCAATCACGGGGGTCGCGTTCTCACTCAAAATACCAGCGGGCAGCAGCTTCAGCTCAAACTTCTGCCCATTCACCACCACCGTGTGGCCAGCATTATTGCCGCCATTAGGCTTGACCACGTAATCCACGCGGGGGCCGAGCAAATCGGTTGCCTTGCCCTTCCCCTCATCGCCCCACTGGGCACCCACGATGACGACAGCTGACATTTCTTGCGCTCCTTGTTAAGCTTCACATTCCGCGCCGGTTACGCGCCATACAACCCGCACCCAGCCGAGGCGGGCACACAATTATTAATCATACCGCCCACCGCCCGCGCCGGCACTAGCAGCAGTCGCCAAATTTCGCGGCGGGCACGTGCATCTGCTGCGGACACAACAACGGGTGCGCACCCAAGACATTGCAGGGAGTGCGCACCCGTAATAATCGGCTGATACCAGAGCCAGAGGATTTAAAGGATCTTAATGAAAGTCAGCGGGTACTCGTACTCTTCGCCCTTATTTGCTGAGACAGCGGCAATAATGTGGAAGACAATCAGCACAATAGCCACCAGAGGCATCACGATCAGCGGGATAAAGAACAAAATACCAAGGGTAATAAGTGCCAGAATCCACGACGCCGTACTGATAGCCCACAGGGTGAAGTTAAAGTTAAAGGCACGACGGGACGCTTCCTTCGTGAACCCGTAGCCTGGCTTGTCTTTATAAATAAACCAGAAAATCAGCGGCGCCAGAAAACCAATAGTGGTTGCCGAAAGGAACGTGGCGCCCGCAGAAATAAGGTTCATCAGAAACGCCATGTTCTTATCGTCTGCGCTCACCGCCCCAGACTGCGGCTGCTTGTACGGATTCTGCTGGTACTGTGCGCCCTGCTGGTCGTACTGGTTTTGGTTCTGCTGGTACTGGTACTGTGCCCCCTGCTGCTCATAAGGATTCTGGTTCTGCGGCTGGTATCCCTGTGGCTGCTGGTTCTGCCCATTCCCAGGGTTCTTGTCGTAGGGGTTATTTTCGTAAGGATTCTGACTCATGATGCTCCTTAGGTGTGCGGTTTTCGACGCCGCACGGTTGTTTGTGAGGTAAACACCATTTTAAGGGATGCACCTGAAAGGGCGCGAGCAGAAGATTTTTGTCCACACAGGGTTTTTAATCCTCATTCTCAAACAAATATCCTCTGCTCCCGGTAAAGCGAATAAAACATTGAGAGATAATTCACCTTCATTCATTGAATGAAATAAACCTCAATGTATTCCGTGCAACTTTTTTCTCGCACACTGGTGTATTGTGGTGTTCATCTCTCAGCTTCTTCGAGGTGCGGCGATGCCGTCGCACCGCATTATCACTCATACATTCGAGGAGCATCATGCCAAAAAACACTCCGATACGGGGCCTCTCAAGAGCCTGCCTATCGGCAACCCTGGGTGTAACTATGGCCATCACAGCGGGGCTGCCCGCGACGGCGGCACCCGCTGGTGACCCCGACACGCCAGTCGCCCAGGACATCGCCCGGAATTCCCGTGAGCACGCCGTACTCTCGGATTCCATGAAGAAGGCCGAAGGCAATATCCCCGTCTTCGTACAATTCAAAGGCAAAGGCGCATACGAACAAACCCAATCCCCCGCAGTACTAGCCAACAAACAAGCACCCACCAATAAACAGGCCGAAGTCCAAGCCATCAAAACCCAGGTGCAGTCACAGGCACAGGCGGCAGCCCAGAGCACCGGCGCGAAAACGCTGTACACTACGCACAATATAATGCGCGGGGTGGCTTTGCAGGGTGATGCGGCGCAGATCCGCGCCCTCGCCAATAACCCCGAGGTGGAGCGCATCACCCCGATCGTGCCGAAGAAGAAGCAGAACGCCGGTTCCGTAGTTGATACCGGTGCGGCGGAAAACTGGGCACGTGAAAACAGCGGGTACACCGGTAAAGACGTGAAAATCGCGGTCGTAGACTCCGGTATTGACTACACGCACGCCGATTTTGGCGGGCCCGGCACGGTCGAAGCGTTCAACAAAGCAACTAAGCTCACCGAGATGCCTGCCGCAGACTCGGGCCTGTACGATGCCAAGAAGTACATAGGCGGCTACGACCTGGTGGGTGACTCGTACGACGGTACGAACCAGACCACCCCGGATAACAACCCCATCGACTGCTCCGCTGGCGGCCACGGCACGCACGTTGCGGGCACCGCCGCCGGGTACGGCGTAAACCAGGACGGCACCACCTTCCGCGGCGACTACTCCAAACTCACCGCAGAACAGCTGAACCAGATGAAAATCGGGCCCGGCGCGGCACCGGAAGCGCAGCTGTATAGTTTCCGCGTATTCGGGTGCACCGGCACCACCGGTGTGGTCGTTCAGGCCCTTGACCGCACCCTCGACCCGAACGGTGACGGGGATTTCTCGGACCGGGCAAATATTGTGAACCTCTCCATCGGCGGCGAGTTCTCCCCACCGGATGATGCCGACGCATACGCCGTTGAATCCCTCAACCGTCAGGGTGTGCTCGCAGTTGTTTCAGCCGGTAACGCAACCGACTACTACGGCCGCGGCGACACATACTCCGATTCGGGCCAGCCCGCAAACGCGGTTTCTGCGCTGACAGTGGCGAACTCCATCGGCTCCTCCTACGCGGTGGACTCCATGGAGATTCAGGCACCGGCAAACGTGGCCGGTAAAGTCCCCGGCGACTACACCGTCTCGTACACCTACACGGGGGCAAAACCCGAGGCGCTGACCGGGACAGTCGTGACCCCTTCCGAATCGAATAAATTCGGGTGTGAGGCGTTCAGCGCCGAAGACGCCGCGAAGATTAAAGACAAGTGGGTGTTCCTCGAGTGGGCCAACGCAGACGGTTCACTCCCCTGCGGTTCTAAGGTGCGGTTCGATAACGTCGAAAAGGCTGGCGGTAAAGGCGTAGTCCTTTCCTCAGAGGAAGAGAAACCTGCCCTGCCGATCGGCGGTAATGAGAGCATCCCCGGGTTCCGTGTAGCAAAAAGCGCCTCCGCTAAAGTGCGTGAAGCCGCCGCCACCGGTGAGCTGAAGGTACGCTTGGGCGCGGATTTGAAAGAATCCCTGCGTGTGCCCAGCAATAAGAAAGATCAGCTGACCGCCTCCAGCGCCCGCGGCTACCACGGCACTTACGGGTACACGAAACCCGACGTGGCGGCGCCGGGCAACAATATCTCATCAGCGCGGGTAGGCACCGGAACGGACGGCATCTCGTATACAGGCACCTCCATGTCGGCCCCGTTTGCCGCCGGTGTGGCCGCCCAGGTGCTGCAGGCTAACCAGTCCTACGGCCCCACCCAGCTCAAGGCCGCGATTATGAACAGCGCCAACCATGATGTGCGCACCGCCGACGGGAACGTGTACGCGGTGGACCGCGTGGGGTCAGGGCGTATTGATGCTAAGGCTGCGGCAGAGACGAAAGTGCTGCTGTATAACGCCGACCGGCCCGCGCAGGTGTCCCAGACCTTCGGGGTACTCGAATACGCGGTGAACGAGGGCAAGCAGACCCTAACCCGCGAGATGACAGTGGAAAACTTCGACTCGCACACCCACACGTACAACATTTCGTACGCGGGCAGCACCGACATGCCGGGGGTAGAGTTCTCTCTGCCGTCGAATATTACGGTAAACCCCGGAGAGAAGAAGAACTTCACGGTCACTATCACCATTGACCCGGCTGCCATGGAGAAGACCATGGACCCGGCCATGGAGAAAACCCATAACTCCGTGGACCCGTACGGTGACGGCACAGAGCTGGTACCCGAACAGTACCGCCAGTTCATTGCCTCAGAGTCGGGGCGTATTCTGCTCACTGAGGGCGCAGCCACCCTGCGTGCGCCCATCCACGCGGCACCTAAGCCCGCATCAGCGATGAAGGTAGAGGGGAGCTCTGTTGAGATCCCCGCCGGGGAGCACCAGGCAAACCTGAAACTCACCGGTACTGAGCTGAACCAGCGCGGCTACAAGTCGCTGCTGGGGGCGTTCGAGCACGGCGCATCAATTGAGCGCACCTCCCCGGTGAAGCTGGATGTGAGCAGCAACGCGAAAGCGAATATGCAGCATGTGGGTGCCGCATCGACCGCACCCGCACTGAAAGCATCCGGCGGTAACCCCAATGACGGGCTGCTTGCGTTCGGTATCTCGACGTGGGCTAACTGGGACGTGGTCTCAACAGAGAACACGTTCACCGTGAATATTGACACCGACGGGAATAACCGTGCCGACTATATGCTGGTCACCGACCGCGTGAAGGGCATCGACTTCCCGATTGTGCGCCTGTACGGGTACAAGAACGGCAACCTGGAGCAGATCGCCTACTACCCGCTCAATAACGCCTGGGGCGACACCGACACGAACATGATGGACTCCAACGCCCTCGTGATGGCGGTGCCGCTGAAGGACCTGGGTCTCAGCGCCGAGAAGACGAAAGACATTAAGTACAGTGTCTCGGCCACCACCCAGTACGCCTGGACTAACGTGAGCGAGACCGGCTGGATTAACTACCGCCCGTTTGACCCGAAGCTGTGGTTCTCTGGGACCGCCGCGACGGTTCCGGGTTTCTTCGCTGATGCGCCTTCCTCCGAGCTGGTGGCACACCGCGCCGAAGGTGCGACTGATGTGAAGGCCCTGTTCCTGCACATGCACAACACCACCGGTGATCTGAGCGGGCTTAACGGTGCCGCAGGCAACCGCGCGCAGGTGCTGGAAGTCACCGAGCAGCAGCGGCTCGACCCGGCGCCGTCACGGTTCACGGATGTTCCGGCCGAGAACCAGTTCTACGCAGAAATCAACTGGTTGGCGCAGCGGCGCATCACCACCGGCTACCCGGATGGGACGTTCCGCCCGGGCGAGAACGTGGAGCGCGGGGCAATGGCCGCGTACTTCTACCGCCTAGCAGGCACGCCGCAGTTCACCGCACCGGATAACCCCACGTTCAGTGACGTTCCGAAGTCTCACCCGTTCTACAAAGAGATTGAGTGGATGGCCGCCCGCGGCATCACCACCGGCTACGGCGACGGCACGTTCCGCCCCTCCGCCTCGGTGAACCGCGACGCCATGGCCGCGTTCTTCTACCGGTACGCCAACTCGCCGCAGTTCGCAGCCCCGGCAGCCTCCCCCTTCAAGGACGTACCCGCCAACAGCCAGTTCTACAAGGAAATCGCGTGGCTGGCCGAGCAGGGCATTACGAAGGGCTGGGATGACGGCACCTACCGCCCCGGTGAGCCGATTCACCGCGATGCGATGGCCGCGTTCCTGTACCGCTACAGCGATAAAGTGCTGAAGTAGGTACGAGCGGATCTTGGCCGCTGCTGCGTTTGGGGCGCTGGCTTCTCCTGTGCGGGTGAAGCTGGCGCCCCGCGCCATATGCGGTGCCGCCCAAACACTACGCGCCATAGGGCGACGGGGTTTATTCAGACCTAAAACACCATATTTGTGAGGAGGATGGGTATTACACACCGCATATTTACGTTGTGCACCAAAAATATTGGGATTTTTATTGCCCCGGCAATGCTTTAAAAACAGATAAATAGAGCACCCAGGAATTATTAAATCTCATGCTAAAGTACATCACACTGATATGCTATAGCTCACACATATCACGTTACCTATAGTCAGGAAACCATCATGAGACCACTATCCACCCCACGGCTTTTCGCCAAAAGCTGCCTGGCCGCAACAATGGGCTTAGCCCTCACTCTCAGCGCCGCAGCACCGGCCTCAGCCGTACAGCCCCCTGCTGACGAAACCGGTATCGTCACCTCGGGGGATACCGCCAAGGACGTACTCAGCCCCGGCATGAAAAAAGCCGAAGGCAATATCGCCGTCTTCGTACAATTCAAAGGCAAAGGCGCATACGAACAAACCCAATCCGCCGCAGTACTAGCCAACAAACAAGCACCCGTCAATAAGCAGGCCGAAGTCCAAGCCATCAAAACCCAGGTGCAGTCACAGGCGCAGGCGGCAGCCCGCCAGTCCAGCTCCCGGGCGCTGTACACCGTGCACAACACCGCCCGCGGCGTGGTACTTCAGGGGGATGCTGCACAGATCCGTGAACTTGCACGCCGCGGCGACGTGGAGCGCATCACCCCCATTATTGCCAAGGAACGGCAGAACGCCTCCAGCGTGGTAGACACCAAAACCGTTAACACCTGGACCCGCGAAAACACCGGGTACACGGGCAAAGACGTGACCATTGCCGTGGTCGATTCGGGCGTGGACTACACGCACGCCGACTTCGGCGGCCCCGGCACGGCCGAAGCATACCAGAAAGCGAAAGACATGCCCGAGCTGCCCTCCGCAGATTCAGGGCTGATTGACCGCAATAAGATCGCTGCGGGCGTGGACTTGGTAGGAGACAGCTACAACGCCTCCTCCACGAACACCGAGCAGAACACCCCGCACCCCGACAACAACCCGCTGGACTGCCGCCCCGACGGGTTCGGCTCCGGAGGCCACGGCACGCACGTTGCGGGCACCGCCGCCGGGTACGGCGTAAACCAGGACGGCACCACCTTCCGCGGCGACTACTCCAAACTCACCGCAGAACAGCTGAACCAGATGAAAATCGGGCCCGGCACCGCCCCGGAGGCTAAAATCCTGCCGGTTCGCGTTTTCGGCTGCTACGGCACCACCCACATGGTCATTAAAGCCCTCGACACGGTCATGGACCCCAACGGCGACGGCGACTTCTCGGATAAGGCGAACGTTGTGAACCTGTCGCTGGGCGGCGAATTCGCGCCCGTAGACGACCCCGAATCGTATATTGTGAACACGATGGCGCGGCAGGGCGTATTCACGGTCGCCGCAGCCGGTAACGCCAATAACTACAACGGGGTGGGCGACACCTACTCCAACTCGGGCAGCCCCGCCAACGCCGCCGCAGGACTGTCGGTGGCGAACGCCTACGGAACCACCCAGCCGACGGATCAGATGAAAGTGCTCGCCCCCGAACAGCAGGCCGGGTTCGTGAACGGCGTGTACACCTCCAGTTTCGGCTACGCCGCTGCAAGCGCCGACAAACTCACCGGTGAGGTGGTGAAAGCCCCAGCATCCAACCGGTACGGCTGCGAAGCGTTCTCCGAACAAGACGCGGCACAACTTAAAGGCAAGTGGGTGTACATTGACTGGGAAGACCCGGCCACCGGAAAGTTCCCGTGCGGCTCAGCGGTGCGGTTCAACCATGTGGAGGCCGCCGGCGGTCAAGGCGTCGTCCTGGGGTCGGTGCAGGAACGGCACGAGGTCGGTATCGCAGGTAACGCCACGATCCCCGGTTTTATGCTCTCTCAAAGCGCCACCGACAAACTGTCCACGGCAATCAACGACGGCACCCTGCGGGTTGAGCTGAACAACGAATACAAGGCTCAGGGCCGCACCTCACACAGTAAGGCACTGGATCTGGTGTCCTCATCGGCGCGCGGTCAGCACGGCTCGGACGGGTACATTAAACCGGATGTGGCGGCCCCCGGCGCCGAGATCGTCTCAGCTGCCGTGGGCGGCGGCACCAAGGGGGTTGCGTTCACGGGCACCTCCATGGCGGCCCCGCACGCATCGGGGGTGGCGGCACTGGTGCTGCAGGCGCATCAGGACTACTCCCCCACCATGCTCAAGGCCGCCCTCATGAACGGGGCGAACACCGACCTGAAAGACTCCCAGGGGCACACGTACGCTGTGGACCGGGTAGGATCCGGCATGATTAACGCCAAGGCCGCTGTTGAGGCTAAGGTGCTGGCGTACGATACGAAACAGCCCGAGCGCGTATCAACAGCGTTCGGCGTGCTGGAGTACACCCCGGACTCGGGGGTGCAGACCGTAACCCGCGACATCACCCTCGACAATACGGACTCGCGGGCACACACCTACACCCCGGAGTATGTGGCAAGCACCGACATCCCGGGGGTGAGTTTCTCCCTGCCGTCCACGGTGAGCGTGGGGGCGGGCGAGAAGAAGAACGTGACGGTGACCGTCACCATCGACCCGGCGAAACTGGAGAAAACCAGGGACCCCGCGCTGGAAAAGCACCAGAGCTCACGCAACGTCGTGGGCGATAAGGTCGAAACCACCGCCGAGGGGGACCGCCAGTATGTTGCGAGCGCATCCGGCCGGGTGGTGTTTAAGGAGGACGGCACCGAGGCGATGCGCGTGCCGGTGCATGTGGCCCCTAAACCGGTTTCGGCGATGCGCGCGGACACCTCAAAGATTGAGTTCGGCACCGGTGCTGAGCAGAAGGTGAAGCTTACGGGCACCACCTTGGATCAGGGCGGGTACCGGTCGATGCTGGGCGTGTTTGAGCTGGGCGCCGCCAGCGGCCGTATTCCGACGCAGAACCTCACGGTGGCGTCGGATCAGGTGGTTGATGTGCAGTATGTGGGTGCCGCCTCGGATGCCCCGGCGCTGGCTGCTGCCGGGAAGAACCCGGATGAGGGGAACCTGTATTTTGGGATTTCAACATGGTCGAACTGGGATGTGCTGCATTCTGGGCGCAGCGTGGAGGTTTCGGTTGATACGAACGGGGACGGCCAGCAGGACTATGTGCTTGAGGTGGCGCGCGAGAAGGGCCTTGATTTCCCGCTGGTGAAGGTGTGGAAGGCAACCGGGGACAAGTGGGATTTCATTAACCAGTACCCGCTCAATAGTGCCTGGGGCGATACCGATACGAACATGATGGATTCCAATGTGATGGTGCTGGGTGTCCCGTTGAAGGATCTGGGCCTGACCTCGGCGAACGCGAAGGACATTAGCTACACCGTGTTAACGAACACCTGGTCGAATGAGGGCTCTGATTATGTGGACCGCACGGAGAAGGCCACGTTCAACCCGTTCGCCCCGAAGGTGTGGTTTGAGGGCGAGTCGGCGGGTGCGCCGGGGTTCTTCGCTGACCGTGCTGGTGCTGAGTTGACGGCGCACCGGCAGGCGGGGGCTTTTGAGGCTAAGGCCCTGTTCCTGCATATGCATAACGGCACCGGTGATCTGAGTGGTATTGGTGCCGGGCATGGTGAGCGTGCCCAGGTGGTTGAGGTGAGTGCCGCATCTGCTAATAGCCGTGACGCCCGGTTTAAGGATGTTCCGGCCGATAACCAGTTCTATACGGAGATTAACTGGTTGGCGCAGCGGCAGATTACGCTCGGCTACCCGGATGGGACGTTCCGCCCGGGCGAGAATGTGGAGCGCGGGGCGATGGCGGCGTTCTTCTATCGTTTGAATGGTTCGCCGCAGTTTACGCCTCCGACGAAGCCGACGTTTAGTGATGTGCCCACGAATCACCCGTTCTATAAGGAGATTGAGTGGATGGCTGCTCGCGGCATCACCACCGGCTACGGTGACGGCACGTTCCGCCCCTCCGCCTCGGTGAACCGTGACGCCATGGCCGCGTTCTTCTACCGGAATGCGGGTTCCCCGCAGTTTGCGGCACCCGCCCGGGCGCCTTTTGCGGATGTTCCTGCCGACAGCCAGTTCTACAAGGAGATCGCGTGGCTGGCTGAGCAGGGCATCACGAAGGGCTGGGACGACGGCACGTACCGCCCCGCTGAGCCGATTCACCGCGACGCCATGGCCGCGTTCCTGTACCGGTATCACGAGAAGGTGCTGAGTAGGCGGTAGCACGCCAGCTGCCGGGTGTCTGTGCCGTAGTCTTACGCTATTGGGCGCCCTACTATTGGCTGGACGCCTGGCGCTTTGGCTGGTTTCCCGGCCGTCAGTGGCCCCCTGAGGGGTTATTGGCGGCCGGGTTTTCTGTGCGGTGTGGGTGCGGGCGCTAACGATGAGCCGCATAGTTATAGAAAACTGCAGGCGAGGCGCACCTCAAAATAAGCCTCATATACCGTGATATTGCACAAGTATTCCGAATATTTTCTAGTCTTAGTGCCAGTAAAAACAAGGAGATGCACTAATAATTATTAGTCTACTGTTGTTTTTTGTGGTTAAACCGTGAGTGCCCCTGCACAGCCGCCTGATACGTATCGAAAGTTTTCGGTACTCTTATCTCGTTCACTCTGCGCACCAACCACATATCAAGGAGCTGTCTATGGCGAGAAAGTTCATGGGGCAGGCAAGATGCACTCTTGCCACAGCGTTGAGTTTATCGTTAGTAACCACCGCCGCCTTCCCGGTTTTCGCCGCAGATACACCGGATAGCAGTGTCCAGCAGGGCGCGGAAACCAGCAGAGATCAGAATATTATTAGCCCCTCAGCCGCCAGCGCATCGGGCGAAACAGCGGTTTTTGTGCAGTTCAAAGGCACCGGCGCCTATGAGCTCACCCGCCCCGCGACCGGCCGCGCCACCCGGGAGCAGAACGCGGCCAAACGGGATGAGGTGCGTTCCATCCACGCCTGGGTAAACGAGCGGGCACGCACGGCTGCTGAGGCCACCAGCTCAAAAATACTGTACACCACCGTGAACACGGTGCGCGGGGTCGGGCTCTACGGCGATATTGAACAGATCCGTAAGCTCGCGGCCCGGCAGGATGTGGCGCGCATTAGCGTTATTACGAACGTGCGGCCGCAGAACGCGGGTACCGCCGTGCACACGGATACGCTCACCACCTGGGCGCAGAAGAACAACACCGGCGGGTACGGGTACACGGGCCGTAACGTTACGGTGGCCGTCATTGATACCGGGATCGACTACACCCACGCCGATTTGGGCGGGCCCGGCACCGATGAGGCCTACCGGCGGGCGAAGGACTCGGCCACCCTGCCGGATGGGCTGTACGATCCGCAGAAGCTTGTGGGCGGGTACGATATGGCCGGGGATGGATACAATGCCAGCACTAAGGAGCATGCCCTGCCCATCCCGGACGCGAATCCTCTTGACTGCAGCGGGCACGGCACCCACGTGGCGGGCACTATCGCCGGGTACGGTGTGGCGGCGGATAATACTGCCTTTCACGGGGATTACTCCGCGCTCAGCGCCGATGCGCTGCACAGGATGCGCATCGCCCCCGGGGCCGCCCCGGAGGCGCGCCTGGTGGCCTTCCGTATTTTTGGGTGTGCGGGAACGTCGGCGCTCACGCTGAAGGCTCTCGACCGGGTGCTTGACCCGAACGACGATGGGGATTTCAGTGACCGGGCGGATATTGTGAACCTTTCGGTCGGAACCGACTACGGTGTATTCGATGAATCGACTAACTATGCAATAGGTGAGTTGTACCGGCAGGGTGTTCTTACGGTGACCGCCGCGGGGAATGCCGCCTCCCAGAACGGCGCTGGCGACACCTACTCTGTATCCGGCGGCCCGGCAACCAGCGCGTACGCGCTCACTGTGGCGAATTCTATGGGCGCCACGCAGTCTGCCGACCGGGTGAAAGTGCTCTCCCCCGCTGGCACGAGCGAAATATACGGCCGGTACACCACAAAGTATGATTATGCACGGCACAGGGAGGGTGAGCTCACCGGCCAGGTGGTGAAAGCCCCCGCCTCGAACCTGTACGGGTGTGCCCCGTTCACCGCTGAAGAAGCCGCCAGGCTCAAAGGGAAATGGGTGTACCTTGACTGGGACAATACAAGCGGTGCCGTGCCCTGCGGTTCGGCGGTACGGTTCGCCAATGTAGAGCGGGCTGGCGGCGCTGGGGTGGTTCTTGGCACCAGGCAGCCGCTGACCGATATCGCTGGCACTGCGGCCCTGCCCGGGGTGTTGCTGCCCTCAGAGCAGGCCGAGAAGATCCGCCCGGCGCTGGCCTCAGGCACCCTCACCCTGCGACTAGACGATGCTCTCCGCACCGGTGCGCGCATCGAAACCGGGGCGGCGGATCAGCCTAACCCGGCATCGGCACGCGGCGCTCACGGCTCGTGGGGCAGTATTAAACCCGATGTGTCTGCCCCGGGCACCGGTATCGCTTCAGCCCGGGCGGGCTCAGGCGCAGGGGCCAGTACGCTCACGGGCACCTCCATGTCTGCCGCCTACGTCTGCGGGGTGGCCGCGCAGCTTGTGGAAGAGCACCGCAGTTACAGCCCGCAGCAGCTTAAAGCCACCCTGATGAACACTGCCGCGCACCCCGTGCATGATGCCCAAAACCGCCCCTACCCGCCGGATCGGGTGGGTTCTGGCCGCATCGACTCCGCCAAGGCCGTGAATAACCGTGTGCTCGTCTATAACGCCGCCCGCCCGGAGCAGGTTTCAGACACGTTCGGGGTACTCGAATACGCCCCAGATGCGCCGGTGTCTACTCTCCGCCGTGAAATGGTGGTGGAAAATACTGACACTATCGCGCACACCTACCTGCTCTCGTACACTGCCAGCACCGAAACCCCGGGGGTTGCTTACTCCCTGCCTGAGAGCGTGACGGTGCCCCCGGGCGGGAGGACAACGTTCACCGTCACCCTCACCGTGGACCCCGCCGCCCTGGCGAAAACCGCTGAGGCGACCGCAAACACCACCCAGCGTTCCACCGGTGAAGACGGGCAGGTGGTTGCTTTTGGGGCGCGCCAGTATGTTGCGAGCGCATCCGGGCAGGTGGTGCTCACCGAGGGCGACACCACGTTGCGGGTGCCGGTGCACGCCGCCCCGAAGCTGGTGTCAAAGATGCGGGTGGCCGCTGCGGAGGTGCAGTTTGAGCGAGGCCAACAGCAGGCGCAGCTACCGCTGTCCGGTACGGGTGTGGATCAGGGCGGGTACCGGTCGCTGCTGGGGGCTTTTGAGCTGGGGGTCACGAGCGGGCATATTCCCACCGAGGACCTGTCGGTCAGCAGCGACCAGCGGGCAGATATTCAGTACGCGGGTGCCGCATCGGATGCTGCCGCGCTGGCCGCCGCAGGCAAAAATCCGAACGATGGTTCGCTTTATTTTGGTATTTCAACCTGGGGCAACTGGTCCGAGGTGACCCCGCGCAGCACCTACTACGTGTTTATTGACACCGACGGGGACGGCACCAACGACTACCGCCTGCACACGATGCGCGCCGCCGGGGTGGACTACCCGCTGGTGCAGCTCTCCCGTGCCGATAACGGCCGGTGGGTTCCGGTGGACGGGGCGCTCTACCCGCTCAATAACACTTGGGGCAGCACCGACACGAACACCATGGACAGCAACACCCTCATTATGGGGGTGCCGCTGCGGCAGCTGGGGCTGAGCACCCAAAACCCGGGGGCTCTCTCATACACGGTGGCCACCACCTCCTCGTACGCCACCACACCCATTGTTGATGCGACCGAAGCGGTAAAGTTCAACCCGTTCACACCCACCTTCTGGTTCACCGGTACCGCCTCAGGCGTGCCGGGGCTGTTCGTTGATGCGCCCAACGCGTCTTTGACGGTGCACCGCACCGAAGGGGCAGAAGGTAAGCTGCTTCTGCTGCACCTGCATAATTCCACCGGTAACCTGAACGGCGCCCTGGGTGCCACAGGTGATCGGGCGCAGGTGCTGAATGTCTCTGGGGAGAACACCCACAACACGGTGCGGGCCCGGTTTACGGACGTGAACGATGCCAACGCTGCCACCCCCGACATTGACTGGCTGGCCGAACGCAGAATTACACGCGGGTACCCGGGCGGCACTTTCCACCCGGGTGAAGATACCGAGCGCGGGGCGGCCGCGGCATTCTTCTACCGGCTGGCCGGTTCCCCCGCCTACACGCCCCCGCAGCAGTCGCCGTTTACGGATGTTCCCACAAACCACCCGTTCTATAAGGAGATCGCGTGGATGCACCAGGCGGGTATTACCACCGGCTGGGCGGATGGCACGTTCCGCCCGCATGAGGCCGCCACCCGTGAGGCCATGGCCGCGTTCTTCTACCGTGCCGCAGGCTCCCCCGCCTACACGCCCCCGGAGAAAAGCCCCTTTGAGGATGTGCCCACCGGTGCGCGTTTCTACCGGGAGATCACCTGGGCGCATGAGAAGAAGATATTTACGGAGGAGACTTCCCTGCTCAAACCTGCCGCCACGGTGCGGCGTGAGGCTGCGGCAACGATGATTCACCGGTACGCCCGGCAGGTGCTTCACCGGGGATAATTCTCGCCAGTGTGCACATAAAGTTGTGGCCTGCCAGCGGATCGCGCACAATACTACGGCATTAAAAGAGGGCGGTTCGCATCCACATGGCGTATGCAGAGCATGTATACGCCGCAGTCGGATGCGAACCGCCCCCGTGAATACCGCGTTCAGAGTGCCGCTATATTCTCATGGACGCCCCTAGCTGGTTACTCTTTGATGAGTTTGAGGTAGGGAACCGGGTAGTTGTAGTCTTCACCATTATTGGATTTAACGGCTCCCATAATGTTGAAAATAAGCATAATAAGGCCACCAATACCCAAGACTGCTAGCACGAGCATTGCAAGCAGCACCATAATACCTGCCGCACCGGCCCCTCCTCCGCTGCGGGCCCCGGCAGCCCCAGCCGCACCAATGCCGATAAGAACGATGTAAAGGAGGAACAAGACAGCGGATACGATGCCCCAGGTAAGCATCATATTAAAACCACGGGTAGCGGCGCGCTTAGTGAACCCGTACCCGGGCTTATCTTTATAGATAGCCCAGAAGATCAGCGGTCCGAATAAACCGAGAAGGATCGGGGAAAGGTAAGAGAGCAATGCCTTGGAACGCGCGTCCGGGGCTTCCTGCTCGTAGGGCTGCTGCCCCATACCCTGCTGCATATTTGGGTTGTAGTTGTAGTTCGGCTGGTTGGGGTCAAAGTTCTGCTGACTCATGATGTACTTTCGGTCGGTTGGTCGGTGAATGGTACGGTGCGGTACGTACCATATCCGCAAGACTACCAAGATTTTGATGAATAGTCTTGTAGATACGCCACCCAACACCGTATATGTGTCACCCATCACTAACAGATGGGTTGGTGGGGGCGTTTTTTGAGTATTATGAGAGACAGTTCACCTATCCGTCTTCATCCAGTATTTTTATGTGCGGGAAGGGATACCGGTACTCTTCCCCGCGGTTGGCGCGCATCGCCCCCATAATGGGGAAGATAATAGCCAGAATTAGCGTGACAGTCATGATCCCCGACACCACTATAAGACCGATCATGAATACTACTGCGGCCGCCGCCGCCGCATCTTGGCTACCGGCGGTTATACCCATTAGGGCCAGAAAAGCTAGCAGGCTAAGCGCAATAACCGAGAGCTCAACAATCATTACGGTCATCGTAAAGTTAAACGCGCGGGCGCAGGCTCGCCTAGTAAACCCGTACCCAGGCTTATCTTTGTACACAGCCCATAGGATGAGCGGGGTGAACCCCCACAGCAGCAGCGAAAGGTGGGCGAGCATCGCTATGGTGTGGGCGTCAGCCGCCCGGTACTCAGCAGGGTAAGGATACTGGCCCGGGTAGGGGGCTGCATAGGGCACAGGTGCGGGCGGCTGCCCAACGGCGGGACCCTGGTAGCTCTGCGGGTGGGGGTCCGGCTGAGGCCCGCTCGAGTGATCCGGCTGCTCCGTTTTGTCGAGGTTAATGCGGGGGTCGTTGGGGTTAGAAGTGGGTTCGGTCATTGTGTCCTTCCTCTGAGATTGCGTCCCTACCTCAAGGATAAAGCTAAAAGGGGCGCACGGACAGAGTCAGTTCACATGCCACCACGTATCGGCGATACCCACCGGAACCGTGCGTTTATGCCGACTGCGCAGGTAGATAGTCTCCAACTTTTCGGCGACGACGGGGTCAATCTCTTTACCCTCCAGGTAGTCGTCGATCTGCGGGTAGGTGATGCCGAGTTCATCCTCATCGGTGCGCCCGGGGATACCGTCAAGCAGGTCGGCTGTCGGCGGCTTAGCCCACAGCCGCTCGGATGCGCCCAGAACCCTCAGAAGCAGCTGATTCTGCCGCTTATTCAGCCCGGAAAGCGGCAGTATATCCGCCCCACCGTCGCCGAACTTCGTGAAGAAACCGGTCACAGATTCCGCCGCGTGGTCGGTGCCGACGACCAGCAGGGACGGGTCGCCAGCGAGCGCATACTGGGCAATCATGCGGGCACGCGCCTTAATATTTCCCTTGTTGAAGTCGCTGATGGGCGTGCCCACGGCAGCCGTGTAGGCGGTATCGAAGCCATCGACCGCATCCGCAATATTGAAGGTGACGGTACGGTCGGGGGCGATGAATTCGAGGGCTTTTTGTGCGTCTTCTTCGTCTACCTGCGTTTTATAGGGCAGACGCACCGCCATGAACTGAGCTTGGTATCCTTCGGCGTTGAGTTTTTCGCTGGCGAGTTGGCAGAGCCTGCCCGCCAGTGTGGAGTCGATGCCGCCGCTAATGCCGAGCACGAATCCGCGGGTGCCAGTAGTTTTCGCGTAGTCGCAGAGGAATTGTACGCGCCGTGTTATCTCCTGGCGCGCCTGCTCTTCGGTCATATTGGGGCGAACGCCCATCTGGGCCACGATTTTTTCCTGAAGTTCACGCATACCTCTAGTGTACGCGCAGGCGTGAGCCGTTATATTCCGGCACCAACACTCCCAGCGGCCTGCCCTCCTGGTTCTGCCGATGCGGAAGCGCCGGCATCGGGGGCTGTTGCGGGCACGCGGGTGCGGCCCGTTACCGCGAACAACACCACGCCGAGCGCGCACGAGGCCATCTGGGTTACCGGGAACGCCCAGGTGAGCCCGTCAAACCCGAACAGTGCCTCCCCCGCCAGCACCGTGATGAAGAAGAAAACACCCACGCTCGCGGTCATCACCACCGCAGCTGTTCCTTTGCCGCACGCCTGGAACCAGGAGATCCACAGCACCACCAGCGCGTGGAACACGGTCGAGCACAGCAGGGCCGTGAGCACCTTATCGCCCGCCTCAACCAGGGTGGGTCCGCCCGTCAGGTACAGCGCCCAGTCCCGGAAAAACCACACCGGGATAGAGAACACCGCCGAGGTGCCCACCGACAGCGCCACCGCCGTTCTCAGTGAGGCCCTCAGACGCTCCCGGTTCCGTGCCCCGTAGGCGTAGGCGAACAGCGGGATACCGCCCATGCAGATACCCATGCACAGGGTCTCTGGCACCATAATCAGCCGGATTGAGACACCGAATGAGGCGACTGCCGCATCCCCGTACTTGACCGCCAGGTTATTCAGCACCAGAGCCGAGGCCACCAGAAACAGGCTAGAGACCAGCTGTGAGGAGCCCACCGCCAGTACGGGTTTGAGCACGTCGGCGGAGAGCTTGAAATCGCGGGGGGATACCGAGAAGTTCTTGCTTTTAGCGGTCAGAAACAGCATGTAGTAGATAATGCACGCCAGGTTTGAGCCCATGAGCGCCCACCCGGAACCGGCCGCACCCATGTGGAGCACACCAATGAGCAGCGCATCCAGCACCAGGTTGGCGAGCACACCCCAGGCCAGCCCGTACATGGACTGTTTGGCGTACCCTTCGGCCCGCACCAGCTGCTCTAGGGTGAACATGCACATCCAAGGCGGGGCGCCAATGAACAGGATCGTCACGAACCAGCGGGTGGGTTCGTAGGTGGCGCCTGAGGCCCCCATGAAGTGGGTGAGCGGGTCGATGAAGAACACGCCGACCAGGGCCAGCAGCACACCGAACAGCAGGGACGCGTACAGTGCGAATGAGGTGACTTCGGGGATGCGGTCGGCTTTGTTCTCGCCCAGCAGCCGCGCCGTGAGGGTGGATGCGCCCACCCCGAAAAGGCCCGCCAGGGCGGTGATGACACCGATAACAGGAAAGCCGAAGATGAGGGCCGCCAGGTCTTCAACGGTGCCGAAGTGCCCCACAAAGTAGGAGTTCACCACATTGTAGATGGAGGTAATCGCCAGGCCGGTGGCCATGGGGATGCCCAGGGCCAGGAGGGCGCGCATGGGCGGGGCTGATTTGAGGTAGTAGATGTTTCTTTCGTCGCCGGATTCGAGGATTTCGGCCGCACGCGACGCAGGGGTGTTGTCGGTTGTTTCGTGCACGCGCGCCTCTTCCTTTGTGCTCGTTTCCGTGCGTGGGGTGTGGTTGTTTGCCTCGCTCATCATACCTCTATTGGCGCGGCAGTAACGAACACCGCCTAAACCTTATGGTGTTTCGCTGCTGCAGCGCCTGTTGGCGGCGGTGAGGCTAGGCTTTTGCGGGGTCTTTCACTGCAACGGTCTCGTTCGCTGCCGTGTCCTTCACCTTAGTACCGCCGGTTGCGAAGAAGAGGATCACGCCCAGCACGCACGCCGAGATCTGGGTGAAGGGAAACGCCCAGGTGAGGCCGTCGAATCCGAACCACATATTGCCGAAGATGACTGCGGGGAAGAAGAGCAGCGCAATGCCCAGGGTCATGAGTGTGGCGGGCAAGCCTTTACCGGCGGCCTGGAACCACGAGACGAACACGATGCTCACGGCATTAAACACGGCGGCAAGCATGAGCGCGATCAGTACTTTCTCGCCGGTGGCGACCAGCGAGGAGTCGCCCACGAGCTCAAGAAGCTGGCGACGGAATATCAAAACGGGGATGGTGAAGATAATGGAGGTTGCCACCGATACCATTGCGGCGGTTTTCAGCGCAGAACGCACGCGGTCTCGATTGCGAGCACCGTAGGCATAGGCGAAGAGCGGAATACCGCCCATGCAAATACCCATACACAGCATTTCAGGTACCATGTTCAGGCGCATCGCCAGCCCAAAGGCGGCCACAGAATCGTCACCGTATCCTGCCGCAATATTGTTGAGCACCAGCGCAGAAACGGTCAGGTTTGCACTCTGAATCAGTTCGGCGGCACCCACGGCGAACACGGGTTTAATAATGTCGCCGGCGATCACAAAATCGCTGGGTTTCCAGGAGAAGTTGGGGCTCTTGCGAATAAGGAACTGCAGGTAGTACACCATGGATGCGGCGTTTGCGGCGAGCATCGCCCAACCGGCACCGGCGATACCCCAGCCGAGAACCGCAATCAGCAGAACATCGAAAATTGAGTTGATGACGACGCCCCAGATAATGCCGTACATGGATTGTTTGGCGTAACCTTCAGAACGCACCAGCTGTTCCAGGGTAAACATGCCGACCGAAAACGGCGCACCCAAAAAGAGCAGGTGCACGAAGGTTTTGGTCGGCTCAAAGGATGCTCCGGAGGCGCCCATCAGGCCGGTAATCGGGTCTGCGAACAGGAACCCGGCAATAGCGACCACCACACCGCAGGCGAGCGCAGAGTACAGGGCGAATGAGGTTACGTTGCGAATACGTGCCTTGTTGCCTTCGCCCAGCAGACGCGACGCCAGGGTTGATGAGCCCAGACCGAACACACCCGCAATCGCCATGATGATACCGAAAACAGGTACGCCGTATCCGGTGGCGGCAAGTTCTTCGACGGTGCCGTAGTGCCCCACAAAGTAGGAGTTAATGACGTTGTAAATGCTGGTGATCGCCAGCCCTGCCGCCATGGGGATGCCCAAGGCAAGAAGCGCTGTGAAAACGGGGGCATCTTTGAGCAGGTAGATGTTTTTGGGATCGTCCATATTGGGCATCCCGGGGCCTGTATCAGGTGTGGGCACAGCCGGGATGGCGCCAGTGGTGGAGGGTACGGTGCCTGTCACCGCCGGAACTGCACCGGTGACGGGCGGGTTCGCCTCGGACGGCGCTACTGTGCCAAGTTTTGCTGCTGCGTTAGGTTTGTCTGCCGCGCCGGTATTTTCGGGCAGGGCGTGTGTAGGTTTATGTGTCATGAAGATGCGTTTCTTGGTCTGTGGAGTGCGCCCGTCTCTGGGGCGGCATGGCTCAGGTAATATCGGTCGGCGCTACATGCCGGATGCGGGCAGGGGACTCTATTGTACCCGTTTCCTGTTGAGAAGTAAGCCCTTCCTCCCGCTGCTTTTCCTCCCGACCCTCTCCCCTGCTTCTCCTTCTAACCTCCCACGCAAAAAGGCTCTTTATGTGAATAAAGAGAGTTTTTCAACGCTTTATTCACATAAAGAGCCTTTTTACACGCTCACGCTTTCAAAGAGGCATATTTTCTGCATAAAGCATGCGGTAAAGTTATGAGTGCCCTCTTCCCGGAATGAGTCACCGGCACAGGTTGCAAATATACATTCCGTGATGACTCTCGGGGCGGATGAGCTGGAGCACCGCAGATTCCGAGCGCGCGAGGCACCAAATCTGCGTGCGGAAGGCACGCAAGTGCAGACAGGTGCTGTTCTACGAGATAGTAGAAACGGCTCAAGCGATCCTTATCAGCTACATCCTGATTGATGGATCGGCTCAAGCCGTTTCACATGTTGTAGGCTTTATCTCAGCTTGGCTTAAGAGCCTGAGGTAACAACCTGCTCACAAGGAGGAGCTTAGTAATTCCAACTTACTGGGCTCCTCCGCCATGAGTGTATCCTATGAAATATGGTTCCAGCTTAGCACACTGCCTCAGTACCATCGGGCTTCTTAGTGTTCCTTATACCCAACGGTTCTTGGATGCCTAGGCAAGGAACTCGGGCAGTTTTTGTTCAAGCTCGGTGCAGGCACGCTCAACAGCGGCATCTGGGCCAATATTTGGATCCATGGTGCCTTCGGCACGCACAATATCGGTCGAGTCGAACCCGAGCATCCCAAATGCGGTCTGCAGGAAGGGGTACGACTGCTCCCACGGTGCCAGCGGACCGGTGCTGTATACGGAGCCGCTTGACTGCACGAGCAGCGCCTTATGCCCGCCCATGAGACCCTGCGGGCCCTCCCGAGTGTACTGGAAGGTCTGCCCCGGCACGATGATGTTGTCCAGGTAGTCTTTCAGGCGTGAGGTCACCGTGAAATTGTGCATCGGCATGGCGATAATCACCCGGTCGGCCGCCTTGAACTGTTCGAGCAGCTCGGCATTGCGCGCAAGAAAATGCTGTGCACCCTTGCTCAGCTCTGCATCTTTACCCTCCCCACTGTATGCGCCGTTAAAGACCGGCAGAGTCTCGGCAGTAAGTTCGGGAATATCCTCATTGTAGAGGTTCAGCACGGTTGCATCCGGCAGTTTCTCGGTCAGGCAATCAACGAGGCGGTTGGTGCAATACGCAGTTTTATTCTGGGGATCCGGGTGGGCGTTAATAATAAGGGTCTGCATAGTTTCTCCTACTAATTGATGAACGGGAACACAAAATTTATACGATCTGACACCCTATATACATCCTAAGTTAGGGGAACAATCATTAGTTGTATACGCAACACGCCGGAGCTCTTTATCAAGCATATTTTCAGGGGTTTATATACGTAACATTTTTAGGAATAAACATAATTTTTTATGTAAAACATGCGGTAAAGTTATTAGTGCCCTCTTCCCGGAATGAGTCACCGGCACAGGTTGCAAATATACATTCCGTG
>ERZ773054.317-NODE-317-length-39014-cov-4.608768_pt1 | contig 39014 bp, 30 predicted proteins | sample MGYA00580630_ERZ773054 | MGnify/ENA primary metagenome ERZ773054 (study PRJEB29015, sample SAMEA2737994) | human oral metagenome | biome: human oral; feature: human-associated habitat; material: dental | place: China | collected 2115 ... | reverse complement strand
TTCTAAAGATGTAGATTATTATGCACTACCTACCAAAGTCTCTAAGCAAACCTTAAGATTACTTGATAGAAATTTTAAAGCATTTTTTGCTTTACTTAAAAAGAAACAAGGTGGTAACTATAATAGACCTGTTAGGATACCTAGATATTTAGATAAAGAAGGTAGATATATAACTATTTTTCCTAAAGATGCTATATCAAAGAAATATTTAAAGAAAGGTTTAATTAAATTATCTTCTCTTAATATATTAATACCTACTAAGAAAGCAAATGAGTTTAACATAGTTGAAGTTAGGGTCTTACCAAGAAATAACCATCATGTAGTTGAAGTTACATACAAAGTAGATGAAGTTAAACCTAAAAGTGATAATGGAAGATATGCTTCTATTGATTTAGGATTAAATAACTTAGCTACGGTTTCATCTAATGTTGTTAAACCTTTTATTATTAATGGTAAACCTTTAAAATCTATTAATCAATATTGGAATAAAGAAAAGGCTAAACTACAGTCGCAATTAAAAGGTAATAAAAGATTAACTAAAAGAATAGATAGTATAACAAATAAAAGAAACAACAAGATTAAAGATTATTTACATAAAAGTTCTAAAATGTTAGTGAATTTCTTAGTTTCTAATGACATAAGTACTCTTGTAATAGGTTACAATGAGGAGTGGAAACAAAACATTAATATTGGAAAGAAGAATAATCAAACTTTTGTTAATATACCTTTTTATGTTTTTATAAAACAGTTAGAATACAAATGTAAGTTAGAAGGAATTAACTTTCTAATTACAGAAGAATCTTATACTTCTAAATGTAGTTTTCTAGATAACGAATCTGTAGAGAAACATGAAAGTTATTTAGGAAAAAGAATTAAAAGAGGATTGTTTAAATCATCAAAAGGTAAACTTATAAATGCTGATCTAAATGGTTCACTTAATATTCTAAGGAAAGCAGTTGGAGAATTTAAGTATCCAATAGAGGTGTGTAGTACACCATTAAGAGTTACTTTAAAGTAATTCTTATAAAACTTAAGACATTGATTATCATTGTTTTGAGTAACTATCAGAGTTTATAAAGATCTTTACTACAGATACGGTGTAAGTGTAAATGCTATAAAGCCAATCAAGAATAGAGAAGCCAAATTAGATAAATTGGAGCGAACAGGTAATCTGTCTAAAGTTCATACAGTAATATCTGAAATGATTAGAATATACCAATTTAACTCAATATATTAGTATCAAAGTGAGATTTTCTCACTTAGATGTTACTCAATTAGTTAAGTAGAAATTTATATACGATTTAATAAAAGGATAAAATGAATGATAAATTAAAAAAAGCATTAGATAATATTAATGCAAAACACGGAAAAGGAAATGTACTTCTTGGAGACGACACTCATGAAATAGATGTTGAAAGAATCCCAAGTGGTAGTATAGGAATTGATTATGTAACAGGAGGCGGCTATCCAGAAGGAAGGTTTGTGGAACTGTATGGAAAAGAAAGTTCAGGTAAAACCACAATATGTATTCATGCCATGGTAGAAGCTCAGAAAAAATATCCAGAGAAGTATGTGGCACTTATAGATGTAGAGCATGCTTTTGACATGGATTATGCTGAAGCATTAGGACTTAATAAAGAAAAGTTTATTATCTCTCAACCAGGAAGTGCAGAACAGGCATTAGATATTTTAACTCAGCTGGTAGATTCTGGGCAGGTATCTTTGGCAGTTGTGGACTCTATTGCCGCCCTAGTTCCTCAGAAAGAATTAGAAGGAAATATTGGAGACGCTCAGATGGGAGGAATAGCAAGAATGATGGGACAGGCATGTAGAATTATTACTCCAAAGGCATCCAAGACAGGAACAATAGTTATTTGGATCAACCAGATTAGAGAAAAGATTGGAGTCATGTTTGGAAATCCAGAGACTACAACAGGAGGTAATGCTATGAAGTTTTTCGCCTCTATTAGATTAGAGATTTCTAAGAAAGCTGGAACAGATAAAAACGATAAAGGAGAGCCTATTAACAATATTGTAAAGGTTAAAAGTGCTAAGAACAAGACCACTACTCCAAACAAAGTATGTGAATTTGATATTCTATATGGAGAGGGTATTGATAAAGTATCTGAAATCTTAGTTCATGGCGTAGAAGCAGGAATTATAAACAAGAGTGGTTCTTGGTATAACTATGGAGATGTTAAATTAGGACAAGGAGGTCAAGGCGTTAAAGCACTTCTTAGAGATAATCCTGAATTAACAGAAGAATTAGAACTAAAGATTAAGGATAAAATGAAGAAGTATGACTCTAAAGACCAAGAAGAAGCCATCTAAGCCATTGAATCTAACCATTTATACCGATGGGTCCTGCCTTCAAAATCCAGGACCTGGCGGTTATGCTTTTATTACAATGTGTAATGATACCAAGAGATACCGAGAAATATCTGAAGGATTTAGATACACTACTAATAATAGAATGGAATTATTGGCCGTTATAATAGCTCTTGAACGGATTCAGGTTGATCATAGCAATGTTACAATATATTCCGATAGCAAATATGTTGTGGACGGCGTTAATAAGTGGCTTGGCGGCTGGGCATCAAAAAGATTTTCAGGAGTAAAAAATCCTGATCTTTGGAGAAGATTATATTATGTTCTTAAAAGACAAAAAGTAACCTTTAATTGGATACGAGGGCATTCAGGGCACGAATATAACGAGAGAGTAGATTTTGTAGCAAGAGAAGCCGCCATGAATAGTGGGAAACATAAAATAGATTTCTATTCTGAGAGCGGAATTAATAAATAAATAAATAAACAAGTAATGAAATTAAGACCATATCAAAGGAGGGCATTAGAGGATATAAAGAAATTTCTTAAAGACAGTGAGCATACTAAAGGGTTATTGGTAGCTCCTGTGGGGTGTGGTAAGAGTATTCTTATATCCTTAATTGCCGATTGTTTAAAAGGAAAGAAATTATTGGTGGTACAGCCATCGGAGGAACTGTTGAAACAGAACTTAGAAAAAGCGAGAAACATCGGACTTAATCCAACAGTCTATTCAGCATCTTTAAATAGTAAGGATATATCTACATTAACTTATGCCACACCTATGAGTTTAATTAAGAATCCTGAGTTATTTAAGGATATAGAATATGTATGTATAGATGAAAGTCATTTGTTTTCTACTAACCAATTAAAAAACGGTAAAGTAACAAGCGAATCTAAATTTAATCAGTTTTTGAAAGAAATTAAACCTAAAAAGATCATTGGACTTACCGCCACTCCTATACAGTTGGTAAGTACTAATAGAGGGGGAGCAGAGTTAAAAATGTTAAATAGGTCTAAAAGATCATTTTGGTTTGGGGCAGATATTTTCCATATAACACAAATTGCAGACATCAAAAATGATTATTGGGCAAAGTTGGAATATAGACATAAACCTATGAATGAAGAGGACCTAGTATTAAACTCATCAGGGTCAGACTTTAAAGAAGAGAGTATTATCACTTTCTATGAAAATAATGATCTTGACAAAAAAATAATTGATGAGTTTAACGATTTGCGTGCTGAAGGAAAAAGAAGTATATTGATCTTTGTTCCTTCTATTGAAATTGCCGATAGATTAGCAAGTAAATGTTCCGAATTTAGAGTGGTATCTGCCAATACAGGTAAAAAAGATAGAGAAGAGATAGTCAGACACTTTAAAATAGGTAAACTAAAAGGATTAGTGAATGTTGCTACCATGACCACGGGGTTTGACCACCCTGAACTTGATGCAATAATACTTGCCCGTAACACTAATAGTTTTGCTCTATACCATCAAATTATCGGAAGGATATGTAGACCAATAATAAGACCTGATGGGACTAAATTTAGAAAAACAGGTACTATTGTAGACTTCACTAATAACTATGAGAGATTTGGGGGAATAGAAAACATTTCCTACGAAAAGCAAGATTATACCTCTGGATGGGCAATGTGGAATGGAGACAGACTTATGACGGGATTTCCTTTTGGTAATTGGAATATGCCAAGTAGGGAAAGTGTTAAAAGGTCATATGAAGCTAAATACGGTAAAAAGTCTTCTAATACTACAAGAACATTGAATACGGGAGTAGATCCTGATAAACTTATAATGCCTATTGGAAAATATAAGGGCAAGTCAGCAAGAGAAATATTTGAACGGGACAGGAGGTATGTACTGTGGATGATGACAGGAAACTTTAATTGGTCATATAAAAATATGTTAGATTTTAAAGAAGCATTTAAAGTTTTATTAGGAGAGGGCATAACCAGAACAGATGGATTGTAAATAATAAATTAAAATAAAAACACAAATGGGAGAAAAAATTAAATACTGGACCTACAAAGGGGAGGTTGTTAAAAGTATTTCTGATATGCAAAAAATATTACCTAAAGTAATAGGATTTGTATATAGATTGACTTTAAAAGACAAAAAAACAGGAGATATTAAATTTTGGTACATAGGAAAGAAAAACCTATATACTAAAAGGAAAAGAAATTTTGGTAAGAAAGAAGTAGCAGCTTTAAAAGATAAACGAAAAAAAACTTATGAACATGTTATTAAAGAATCTAACTGGGCAAATTACTATTCATCTAGCAAACTTGTTAAGCAGTATGTTGGAAGGCTTGATATTGATAGGGAGATTATTAAGTTTTGTGACACCGATGCTGACTTAACCTATCAAGAAGCAAAAGAAATCATGTGTAATGATGCAGTCATACATCCAAAATATCTGAATGAATCTGTTAAGATTACGAGATATAGGGGGTTTGTAGAGATGTAATATAAATTTTCAATAATTTTGTTGAAATAATTTGCAAGATTAAAATAGAAGTTGTATCTTTGCAATGTCATAATAAAAAAATTAAGTTATACATTAAGTTGGGAGCAGTTGGTGCTTTAAGGAGTTCGAATCTCCTCCCAATTTCAAAGCTAACATCGATTAAAACAAACAAATAAATGAATTTCAGAGATTATCAAAAATTATCAGAAAGGACCTTAAAGAGGTCGGGAAATACTTCCATAGACCTCTTTCATATGGTCACGGGAGTAATGTCCGAGTGGGAAGAATATGTGGACGCCACAGACAACATCAATAGACAGGAAGAACTGTGTGACATGATGTGGTATATTGCTAACTATTGTAATCTTAGAAATCTTAATTTAGAAGATTTTCCAACAATGGTTTTAGTAGACTTAGAAGTCAAAGATGAGCATATTCCATATTACACTTCAAAGTTTGCCGATATTGTAAAAAAACATTGCATCTATGGTAAACCTGTTGATGTAGAAAAAGAAGGCGAAATACTAAGAGGATTAGTATTTACCATTGCACAGTTAATTGGAGTAGAAAACCTCCAAAAAGGACTTGAAAGAAATATAGAAAAACTTAAAGTAAGGTATCCTGAAAAATATACAGATGTACATGCTTTAAATAGAGATTTAAAAAAAGAAAGACAAACATTAGAAAAATAGAAAATTATGGCAATTAGTTATTCAGGAGGAGGGGCTCCTACAACTTATTTACAGATAGATTGTGCATCTAAAAGAATGTATATCTATTCTAAAGAACCTAAAGAAGGTTATGTAGAACATACCAGTAGTAAAGGAAATGTATCTTACAGACAGTATGTAAATAATGTATCTGGTAAAATTGTAAGAGCATATTTAGTAGATGGAAATTATGGACAGGTCTTCAATCTAACTTTGGAAGATGAAGGACAAAGATATGTGATCCAGTTTCCAGTAACAGATAGTGCTTTTTATGCTTTAGCAAGATCAATTAAAAATATAGATGTTACTAAAGAAGTTAAGTTCTCATTGTATGAAAGTAAAAGTAATGACAAATCTTATCAGGCTGTATTAATTACTTATCCTAATGAAAAAGATAGTGAAGGGAAAGAAGTTAAAGTAGAGTGGGGAGAAGAGTTACCTAAAGCAACTTATAATGAGAAGCTTAAAAAATGGAACTTTGATGACTTACAGACCGAAGCATTAACAAGGGCAGAAGACTTTATTAAGGAAAATAACCTAAATACACAGCAGTCTCAAAATACTGAGCAATCAAAACCAGCTGCAAGTGAGCCTGAAGACACAAAGACAGAAAGCAAGTCTATTGTAGACGAAGATGAAGAATACGGAGATTTACCGTTCTAAAAACTGATAGCATGAAGTACGACAAAAAAGATGAGGAATTAGCAAAGAAAGAGTATCTGTCTATGATAGATACTTTTTCTGATTTTGAGGAGTTCAGCCACGAATGGAAGGGGCATTGGGACGACATACAAAAAGAGTCCTTCTCTGGTAGAATAGTAACTATTAAAGGCGACAAGGATAAATACATGAAACATTACCTTGAAACCAAAAAAGTAATAGAGGATTTAGATAATTGGGACAAATTAGATTTAGAAATGGACGATTATCTATTAGATTGAAATGTAATCAATAAAATTCATAATAAAATAATGTTAAATTTAAAAGAAGGAAAAGAATACAGTCCAAAGTATTGGTGGGTAAATGATGAGTCATTAGCAGTATTAAACCGAGGTTATCTATTAAACGGTGAGACAGTAGAAGGTGCCGTGGACAGGATTACAACTGCTGCTGCCAAAAGGTTAGATAACATGGAATTACAACCCGTATTCAAAGAAATCATAGAAAGAGGTTGGATGAGTTTAAGTAGTCCTATTTGGGCAAATATGGGGACGCAGAGAGGGCTTCCCATTAGTTGTTTCGGCTGCTATATACCTGATTCTGTGGAAGATATAACTCATAAATTGGGAGAAGTTATCATGCAGACTAAGATAGGTGGCGGAACTTCAGGATATTTTGGAGAGTTGCGGGGAAGAGGGGCAGCCATAACGGATAATGGAAAATCTTCAGGAGCAGTAAGTTTTATGAAGATGTTTGATACTACTATGGATGTGGTATCACAGGGATCTTAAGTTTTATTCTTGGGGATACCTGTAAAACTAGCGTATTAATTGCTGGGACACCCTTAGAGACTGACAAACTACAACATAATCTGAAAAGATAAGTGTGAATGTTTAAAAATTGTTAGTATTGGGCAATCAGCATCCGATGTCCCTGTAAAATGGGAAGGGTTCAACGACTATCCTTAGGGAGTACCTTCAAGTGAGGGGAAACATACGCTACCTTAATTGGTAAAGATATAGTCTGAACATGTAGGGAAAACTTACAGCAGTTCATTAGAGAACGCACCGAGATTAACGACCTTGGTGGAACAAAATTGACAAGAAGAGGTAGCTTCGCAGCATACCTAGATATAGACCATCCAGATGTGGAAGAATTTTTACAGATAAAGGATATAGGTAACCCTATTCAAAATCTATTTTTTAGTGTATGTGTTCCTGATTATTGGATGCAAGAGATGATAGACGGAGATGTGGAAAAAAGGAAGTTGTGGGCAAGAATATTAGAATCAAGGCAGCAAAAAGGTCTTCCTTATATATTCTTTACTGACAATAATAACAAAAATAAGTCACAGATTTATAAGGATTTAGATTTGAAAATAACTCATTCTAATTTGTGTATTGTAGGATCAGATAGAGTAGTAAGTGATAGGGGATACTTGACGGCAAAGGAACTGTATGATGCGGGCGGCGAACTAACTTTATTTGATGGAGAAAAGGCAGTAAAATCATCTCCAATGAAACTTAGAGAGAAAGATGCACCTACATATACCGTAACTCTTAAAAATGGTATACAACACACTATAACAGACTATCACGAGATACTAACAGTAGATAAGAGCGGAAATCATCGTAAAGTAGCCCTAAAAGACCTTAAAGTAGGAGATAGAGTAGTTGTCCAGCAGAATAAAGGATTATTTGGTATTGAAGATAATTATGACCTTGCTTATTTACTTGGGTGGTATCAAGCAGATGGTACTCAACATGAAGACAATGTATTCATAGATATTTGGGAAAACAGTTTTGATAAGTTAGATGAGATTCAAGAAACCTTTAATAGAGTTTATGAAAAGTATGGCGGCAACACTTATAGGATAAAAAATCAATTTGGAGAGACTAACGCTACGAGACATATAGAGACTCCAAAGTTTGCAGATGCACATGTCAGAAAAGGATCTCAACCTAAAAAACGACTAGGTACTAAGTTATTTACTAAAAATAATTTAGGATTTAAAAAAGGCATAGTCCCAGATTGGATTTGGAGAAGTAATGAAAGAACTCAGTGGAGGTATCTACAGTCTTTGTTGGAAGGCGACGGGACAGTATATATGAACACTAAGTCAGGTAAAGGAGACCCAATTCAACTGTGTTATTCAAGTGTAGATTTAGAGTTTATAAGACAGTTGCAAAAACTCATGTTAAACTTGGGGCTTAAAGCTACTATTTATAAAGGGTGTAAGGCAGGTCAAAGATTGTTCCCCGACGGTAAGGGAGGTAGTAAATTATATAATACTAAGCAGTCTTATAAGTTGGCCGTGGGGAATAAACCTGACTGTATTAAGATAAATGAAAACACAGGGTTTTTAGATAGGAAGGGGGTTAAAGTAGATCCTAATAAGGAGTATAGAAATATTGCTAGAGGTTATTCAGTTATAGAGAGTATAGAATTCCATAGTAATCAAGATGTATATTGTCCTACAGTGGATTCTGATGAGCACATTTTTGTCTGTAACGGCCTATTAACAGGCAATTGCAATGAAATTTCACTTCCCGACTCCACTGATGAATCCTTTGTATGTTGTTTATCATCCATGAATTTGGAGCTTTATGATGAGTGGAAAGATACCAATGCAGTATACTATGCTATTTATTTTTTAGATGCTGTAATGTCAGAGTTTATTGAGAAGACAGAGGATAACTATTACCTTAAAAATTCTCATAACTTTGCTAAGAGACACAGAGCTCTAGGATTAGGAACATTAGGATACCACTCTTATTTTCAGAAACATAACATCTCATTTAACGCTCCAGAGACTAAGGTAATTACACAAGAAATCTTTGGATATTTGCGTAGAGAGGCGTTGAGAGCAACGAAGGCATTATCAAAAATTTATGGTCCCGCTCCAATCTACAATGAGATAGAAAATTATCCTGAACATAAGAAACAGAGAAACACGACTGTGATGGCGATCGCTCCGACAACCTCATCATCAAGTATCCTTGGTCAAGTCAGTCCAGGTATAGAACCTTATTCTTCAAACTACTATAAAGTAGGATTAGCTAAAGGTAACTTTATTAGAAAGAATAAGTACTTAACTGCACTACTTGAATCTAAAGGCAAAAATACAGAAGAAGTGTGGAGACAGATAATGTTAGCACAAGGTTCAGTACAAGGTCTTGACTTTTTAACTCCACAAGAAAAAGAAGTGTTTAAGACCTTTAGAGAGCTAAGTCAGCGGCATATTTTGGTCCTAGCACAGTTGCGTCAAAAGTATATTGATCAAGGACAGTCACTAAACATCAATATTCCAGCAGAAGTTCCTGTTAAAGAGGTAAATGCTATGATGATTGATGCATGGAAGTGGGGAATTAAAGGTCTTTATTATCAACGAAGCTCAAGTGTAGCTAAGGAATTATTAACAAACATTATAACATGTTCAAGTTGTGAATCATAAAACAATATATAAATTAGATAGTAAAGGGAAAGTTCGTTACTTGAAATTATATACAGAAGGAAGTTTTGTAGTCCAGGAGTCTGGGCTACTTGACTCTCCTAACGCAGTAGTAAATAAGTCAGAATGCGTTGCCAAGAATATAGGAAAAGTAAATGAAACTACACCTGAAGAGCAGGCGGTCTTAGAAATGGAATCTAAGCTGAAAGCAAAATTAGAAGAAGGATATTTTGAGACTGTAGAAGCGGCGGCGGGACAGGAAGTAATACTGCCTATGCTGGCAAAAGAGTTCTCAAAAGAAGAACATAAAATAAGTTATCCTGTGTATATTCAACCTAAACTTGACGGAATGAGATGTCTCAGCCTCAATAAAGGACTTATTTCAAGGAAAAATAAATCTATTGATACAATGAGTCATATTCTAAAAGAAGTTGAAAATTTAGGTCTTATTTTAGATGGAGAATTGTATGAACATGGTAAATCTTTCCAAGATAACATGAAACTTATTAAAAAATATGTTCCAAATGAATCAGAAAGAATAGTATATCATGTTTATGATATAATTCTTAGAGGAAAATCTTTTGAGGAAAGATATAAAGAATTAAAAGAACTATTTAATAATAATGATTTTAAACATCTTGAACTTGTTCCAACTTATTTGTGTAATAATAAAGAAGAGATAGAAAAATATCATTCTGAATTTATTGGTCAAGGATATGAGGGGTCAATAGTAAGGTGGGGAGAGCAGGAATATGATATTAACAAAAGGTCATCTTATTTGCTCAAACTAAAAGACTTTATTGACGAAGCATGTGAGATTGTAGATGTTATTCCTTCAGAAAAGCGGCAAGACCAAGGAATATTTGTGTGTAAATTGCCTGACGGAAGAACATTTGGGACAGGCATGAGATTTTCTTTTGAAGAACGAGAAGAAATATTAAAAAATAAACAGGACTACATAGGGAAAACAGCCGAAATAAGATTCTTTGAATATACTGATGATGGCATTCCGAGATTTCCTGTTTGTATAGGATTAAGATTAGACAAATAAAAACTATGGCAAATATAAGTATTAAAAACAGAAAGAAAATTACTTTTACTCCTCAGATAATTCAGGATTATGATAGAACAAGGTGTAATTTTCTTTATGGAGGTGGAAAGGTAGTGTTGAAGTATAAGGTAACAAGTCCTACTCCTGTAGATGAGGATTTCCCACTAACATTCTTCAGTTCTAATCCAGGAGCATCTTTGAAGATAGAGGTAGATGGCGGAACATTAAATGGGGCAGCAACATATACTGATACTATTCCTCTGGCGACACCTGCTTACCTTAGTGGGAAAAGTGGAGACAATGATATTAAAACCACTAAAAGTAATAGTATTAGAGTAAAATTCAATTCTGAAATGACTCTTACAGTTGAAGTTAAGCCATTGAATACTGTAACTCACGCATGGAGTAATCATAGTAATAGTTATGTAACATTGGCTTTTGATTGTACACATTGTGTGCCGTTAAGTGGTGATGAGGATAAAGCTACCTCTATATATGCTATTTTCTTAGGAGAAAGAATAGAATACAAATCTAATGGTTGTCATAATATAGTATAATAAGTATGAGTACAATTAAAATAGTAAATAGCAAGAGTAGTTTTAGAATTATTTCTGGGAACTATGCTACACAAGATTGTAATGGCGTAAACACAATAAAGTTTATGATTGATTCTCCATTACCTACAGAAGAAGTAAATGTAACATTTTTGAGTTTAGTAGGATATGTAGGAGTGCAAGGAGATGCGGAATTAAAAGTAGATGGAAGTTCTATATGGTCTAAGGTAAGAGTACTAACTGATAGTGATCCTACACATAATTTACCAGAAACTACTTTATTAACTTTACCTACTAATAAGGAGATAACTCTTAATCTATCTGCACTGATACCGAGTTATATAGAATTTGGTGGAGTTTTAAAGCCTGTTTCACCAGTATGTAATGAGGATACCGCACACCCTAACTATGTTTCCTCAACTGTTAAAGTAAACTTGGCAAGTAAAAATGGTAATCGAGTAAATGTTACATTGGCCGCAACACAGGAAAAATATGTAGAAGATGTCAGCTAAAATATAATTAGAATTTATGCCAAACAAAGCAAAAGGAAAAAGTAGTGCCGACTATTATAAAGAAAATCCACAATCTTATAAAAAGAAACTTGAGAAGCAAAAAGAATATAACAAACAGCCAGACCAAGTAAAAAAGAGAGTAGGATTAATTTTAAAAAATAGAGAGGCCGATAAGAAAGGTGTAGATAGGTCAGGAAAAGATTATGATCATGCTACAGGAAGATATGTTACTAGTGCAGTTAATCGAGGCAGGACAGGTAAAAATGGTATTGGAACTGCTGGAGATAAACGAGCTAGAGGAGGTAAAAACTAATATGATCGCATTATCATTTATTTGATAGTGCGATTTTTATTTGGAAGTTATAAATAATTGTGTTATATTTGCAATATAATTTAAAATATAGTTATTATGATAGAAAATAAAGATTTATTGGTATCTGAAATTGTACCCGAGGAAGTGGAAAAATATCGACAATCTCAAAATCTACAGACTCTCGAAGAAGCATTAAAATTAATACATGAACAACAATTAATTATTGAAGAGCAGTTACAGAAATTGGTAGAGGTAGAGCCAAAAGTAGAATTTTATGATACTATATCAGGACCAGAAACAACTCTTCATTTCTGGCAGGCAGTTAAAGTTTTAAACTATAAAGGGCTTGGAAAAAATAAATTATTCCAATATTTGAGAGATAAAGGAATACTAATGTCAAACAACACTCCATATCAAAGATATGTAGACGCAGGTTATTTTAGAGTTATAAAAACAACTTGGAATACTGCTAATAATGACAGGATGGTTTATTTAAAAACTGTAATTTATCAGAAAGGTCTTGATTTCCTTTCCAAGATAATAGAAAAAGATGGATATGTTAAAAACAAATAAATATAATGAATTTAAAAGAAAGATCAAAAAACATTAAGGCAGAAATAGTAGCCCATTCTAAGAGAGCACCACCTTTAGAAGAAGGAGACTTTATATTTGAAATTTCTACAGAAAATCTTTTTAAAATAAGAAATAGAGGTAAAAAGAATGTAATAACTAATAATTTTTATGGAAAGAATCTTATATATTGTTGGTTACTAAATAACAAATTATATATAGGTCAAACAACTAATTTAAAAGTTAGATTAAAAAATTATATGAGTGGTATATACACTGAAACCCATTATTTTGCAAGAGCTTTAAATAAATATTTGAGGAAAAAGGATTCTTATTTTTATATTATGTGTGTATGTGATACAAAAGAAGAACTAAATGAAAAAGAAAAGTTTTATATTAATAAATACAATACTACAGATAATAATAAAGGATATAATTTAACTGAGGGTGGTGATAGTCCTTTAATTTCTGAAGACACTTTAAGAAAAATGATTAATTCTGCAAAAAACAAGAAAAAGGTTTATTGTAAAATAATTGAAGATGATAGAGATATAGAATTTGAATCCAGAAGTGATTGTGGCAGAAAATTGAATATAGACAGGGGTACTATTTATCGTGGAATAAAAGACAAAAGTGTTGTATTGAAGAAATACTATTTTTCTTATGATAAAGATTTTAGTAATCACCGTGATAAAACTATAAATAGGAGTAATCTAATATCAATTAAGTTAAAAAACAATAGAAATGGAACTAAATACATATGGAGATTATATAAAAATGATATTCTTTTATTAGAAAGAGATAGTTTACTTAGGTTATATAAAGATTCAAATCTAAGTGTGAAAGAGTACCTTTTTAGAGAAATATCCAATGGCAAATATCGTAAAGAAGAACTTAAAGAATATAAAATAACTAAACATTTAAAAAATGAAAAATCTAATTAAAGCTGAGATAATCACTCACTCAAAAAGACCAAATACAAATGAAGAACTTATCACATATAAGTTGATTTATCCTCGTATAATTCATTCAGAACTAATGACTTATTCCATGATGTCTGTCAATTCGGCAAGTAGCAGAGCGATTCCAGTTAATAAGTTAATAGAAGTTATAGAAAAAACACCATTTTATCCGATAGCCTATCAAAAGAAACATTCAGGTATGCAAGGAACTGATTACTTTACTTCAGAAGAGGATATAAAAACTTGTCATTCTTTGTGGGAAGAATCTATGCAGGAATCAATTAGGGTTGCTAAAAAGATGCTGGAATTTGGTATGTCTAAGCAAATAATTAACAGAACTCTTGAAAGTTACCAATATCATTGTTGTTTAATGACAGGTACAAGAGAATCTTTTGAACACTTATTTAATCAAAGATGTCCAGAATACGAAATCAATATTGATGGGGTAGTATTTAAAGGAAAAAGTAAGAAAGATATTGAGTTAGATGTAAAGGGTTATTTTGAAGTGCCTTATCAAATAGAAGACCTTGCGTGGTTATTAAGTAATAAAGGTCAAGCAGAAATTCATTTTATGGATTTAGCTGAAAAGATGTATGATGCTTTAAATGAGTCTATCCCTGATGAACTATTTATGGGAAGTTATCATATACCTTTCTATAAAGATATTATAAGTAGTGAAGAAATGTTAAGCATAGATAATTTAATTGCTATGTCAGTTGCCTTAACAGCAAGAGTATCTTATACTTCTATAAGTGATGAGAATAAACTCACATTAGAAAGAGCTACTAACATATTTAATCATTGTCTTGAAAATGGTCATTGGAGTGTGTTTGAACATATAGGTCAGTGTATGACAGATGAAGAATATGAAAATTCTATAAGACAAATATCTGGTCAAAGTTATAATACTAAAGGTTGGAATAAAAAATTTAAAGGTTTTAAACAGTTAAGGGCAATTTTAGAATTACAACAAGGAATAATAAAATAATTATAAACATAAAAATGAAACAAAAGTGTATTTGAAAAGATTTGCAAGCATTTATAAACAAATAATTTAAACTATGAAAAGATTAGGTATTTACCACAGTAAGGACATGGACGGATTTGTATCTGGAGCAGTATTAAAACACAAGTTTCCTGATATTGAATTGGTAGGTTGGGATTATGCAGATGAGTTAATTCCATTAAGTAAACTAATGAAGTATGAACATGTAGTAATGATAGATGTAACCTTTCCTATTGATTACATGGTAGAAGTGGCAGAGCATGTGGAATTAACTGTAATAGATCACCACATTTCTTTTAAGAAGCAGGTAGACAAGTTAAAGAAAGTGCCTTTTAATTATTTTTATGATAACTCTTTAAGTGCTTGTGAATTAGGATGGAAACATTATTTTGGAGGAGAAGTTCCAAGATGTGTTGAATTAGTTGGACTATATGACACTTGGCGAGGTAGTACTACTTCAGAATGGAAAAAGAGTATATTGCCTTTCAAATTATATAGTTATAGTGTAGTCTCTTCTCCAGAAGATGTGCCTGTAAATAAATGGTTTGATGTTTCATATGATCCTACACAAGAAATTAACGAAGGTAAAGTTATTCAGAGATATGTGAGAAGTATAAATAAAAGTATTGCTAATCAGCAGTCTTTTGTAGTAAAAGATGCTTATGGTAAATATAAGGCATTATGTATTAATACTAATGTATTCTCTTCTAATATGTTTGATGATGTAGATACCAAAGATATAGATATATTTGTAGGTTTTACCTACAATAAAGGAAAATGGAGTGTAAGTTTAAGAAGTAATTCTGAAGATGTAGATGTGTCTGATATTGCTTTTCATAGAGGAGGAGGAGGACATAAAGGAGCGGCAGGATTCCAATGCCACGACTTCCAAAATATTTTCCTTTAACTAAACTATTAACATTTTTCATTAATAAGGTATGTTTCACTATATTGCGACATGAATTTAAAATAAAACAAGCATGAGTAATACAGATATTGAAGTACTAGATTATGATGAATTTTATTCAGAATTAAAAGAGAGTAATTACATACCATTGCGTATTGATGATGAATGGTTAATAGAACATGAAAACTTTGTAAGAGAGAATCTCTACAGTATTTATGTAGCATATCAACGAGAGCCGAGACTACTAAACATGTTATTTAGACTTTTTGGGGATATGCTCATGAATGCTTATAACGAATTTAAAGATATAAATTATAATGTTTTATAATAGCATAAATATAGGCAAAAACAATGTAACTCTTTCATTGTATGTAGATAGAAATTTAAAAAGAGACGGCGATTTTGGATATTTAGAAATTTCAGATGGATATATTGGTAAAAAAGATGTATCCTATGATAATCTGTCTTGGTTTGAAGACTTTGCTACTAACGGAGAAAAAATTCTATCAATAATGAAGGAATTAAAAGAGATAGATCAGTTTTACGATGATGTCATTGAAGACATACTATATGTGTTTTCTGAAGCCAAAAGATTGAAAATATTATGAGTAGTATTAAAGGATGTGAATTAGAAATTCAATTAGACGGGTCAGTTAAAGCCAAGACTCACCCGTCTTTATTTAATAGAGCAGTTGATTACTATGAAGGAGATGTAGAGAGAGCTATGGAATTATATGGCGTATCTCTAACAGACGAGTTTAAGGAATTAGGAATTAAAAATCCTACTCTACAACAACTTATTACTTTTTCTAATCAATTAAAAAGAGAATCGCCCCTTACTAATCAGGACATACAAAGTCTTATTGATATTACCTTATCTAATAGGAAGGAATATGAAATACAAGACAAGTTTGTAGAAGCCTTTACAGTAGAGGGGAATTTTGGCATTAGAGAAGACCAATTAAGAAAATCAGGCTTATTTACAGAAGAACAAATTTTGGATTTTCTTGATATGGAAGATACTTCTTCTTTACAAGAGTTATACTATAAGTTAAATGAGTATACGGGTAGTATAGAAAATGTAGAGACGCCTTTTAAATTAGTAGATGAAGAGGGCAATGTTGTTAATCCTGATTTAGTGGTGGCTGATATGTTAAAAAACTATGCTGGACTTACTACTAAAAAAGAAATAATGGATAAAGCGGATCAGATAGCAGATGATATTGTACTATCTAATCCAGAGCTTGTTCCAGCCATTTTAGAAGAGGTTTCCAATAAGGAGGCGGCGGTAACATATGTTTATGATAAAAACTCAGAGGAAGTAGCTAAAAAAGCCTCTAATGACCTTAGAGTATCTTTGGAGCAGTCTTTAGATATAAATCAAGACTTTAGTGGCCTACTTAGGCAGTTAGACTTTTTAATAAACTTACCTATTGAGGTTTATGCCTATGATTTGCCTACCGTCCAATTATATTTAGAATCTTTAGAGAAACAATTAGGGCATTATGGAATAGATATAAAAAATATATCCGATACCGCTACTAATAAGTCATATAATGATTTCCAAGATTTTATAACCAGTTTCTATAATTTTATATATGATGTTAGTAGTAGAGATGGGGCGTCTACTAATGAATCCATAGAAGAGTTTGTAAACATCTATAATAATTATTTTGATGTTAAACCAGACTATGTAAATACTTTCATTACTAAAAGTAGAAACAATGGGGTATCTATGGTAATTGAAAATACTAATGCCGCAGAGGAGAAACTGTTTGAGGAAAAGGGGGTAGTAAACATGCGTGATAATGTTTATAAAAAAGTAAAAAGAAATAAAAGCTATGAAGAGCTATTAAACATTTTACAAGCTAATCCTTCACTATTTCCATCAGAAGTATTTACAACTAAGGTAAGCGAAGAAAATAAAGACATAAATAAAAAAGATATAGATAATTACCTAAGTGCAGGTATAGAAGATTATTCTGAAAACACCAATGCGGATATTTATAAGGAGCTTAGGGCGTATAAATTAATCTTGGGGTCAGAAACATTTAATAAAAAATCAGAAGCCAATGTAGATACTGTAATGGATATTGATATTGATCCTAAGAAATTTCTTTCTGCATTTGTTAAAGAAACTTTTTCTGATCCTAATCTAAGTAAAATATTTTATATTAGTCCTAACGGATTGGAATCAAAAGTAACTATTGGGGAATATACTAATAGATATTTACAAAATTACTTATCTGCGGGCATGTATAGAGGACTAAAACAGTATGCTGCTATTAGTGGTAATGCCTCTTTAAAAGGATTAATAGAAACACCTGTAGAATCTCCTACTATAAATGACGGTGTATTAAGAGATTTCTATGCTAATAATTTAGAAACCTTGCCTGAATTTAAAGGAGAAGTAACTTTAAAAGATAATGCTTTACTTACAGACTTAGATAATAATGATTTTATTAAGTTTAGGGGAGAGCTTTATGAGAAGGTTAGGGACGGTGTATATGGTAAAGTAGAACTTAGAAATCAAGAAGGTTATGCTGAATACAATTTATCTAAGCCTATTGTAAGTAGTTCTATTACACAAGATAATTCTATTAGAGATATATCTGAAAGTGAGAATGTTAAACCTCAAGTTAGGAGAGTAGTTATAAATAAAGATAGTAATATTGAATTTTGTTAATAATGGCAGGAAGTTGCATAGTAAATAGAGATTCAGAAGGAAAAATTATTGATGTAAAAGTTCCTTCTAGTAGATATACAACACCGAGTAAAGAATTTATTCCTATATCTCAGGAAAGATTCTCAGGTCTTGTAGATAAAATGAAAAATGCCTTTAAAAGGTCATTTGGAAAAGTAAATGTGGTTGTAACTAACGATATTAAAGGTACACTATCTGAGCATGGGGAGGCATATATTCAAAATATTATGTCCAACTCTTCTAAGATATATGGATATAAATTATCAGATGGAACAATCGTTATAAATGAGGAATACTTGAACGCCAATACTCCTATCCATGAGTTTTCTCATATATGGGAGCAGTTGAATCCTACCACATGGAAGGCGGGAGTGAAACTGCTTAAGCATACTGCGGAGGGGAAAGTATTGTTTAATGAAATATCTAATAATCCTTCATATAGTAATCTTACATCAGAACAACAGTGGAGTGAAGCATTAAATCACTTTATAGGGAATTATGGAGAACATAGATTTCATGAATTAGAAAATGATAATTCTCCATTAGGAAAACTTATTGCATGGGTTAGAGACTTATTTAATACTATTGGTAAAAAATTAGGAGTAGGTGTAGAAATTACTCCTGAAATGACCTTAGAGGAATTTGCTGATCATGTGCTTGGGGAAATGACTACTGAGGTTACTTCAGAGTTTCAAAAAGAAAAGCAAGCTATTATTGATGCAGCCAAAGCTGATGGCACTTATATGAAAGCCCCTAATGGAAAAGATACCAACCTTAGTGAAGAACAATGGGTTACAGTAAGGACTCGTAATTTCAAGAATTGGTTTGGAGATTGGGTTAATGATGTTGAAAATTCTTCTAAAATATTAGATGAAAACGGGGAACCTAAAATAGTATATCATGGAACTCCCAATGCTAATTTTAATACTTTTAAATTAGAAAGCCATTTTACTGATAATAAAGAGTATGCTGATGGGTATCAAGACACCTTTGCTAGTGGTAGTGCCGTAGCTAAGGAGGCCTTAAATCCTAAAACATATGAAACTTATCTTAGCATTAAAAAACCATTTGATACGAGGATTCCTGAGGTAAGAGAAATCTTTGAAAAAGAGTTTTTTGGAAAATGGGGTAATAGAACACCTCTTTCTGAAAAGGGATTACCTGATTGGACAGATTCAACTGACTTATTAGAGTTTATAGAGGAAAATGGGCTTGATTTTGATGGCTTAATTTTAGATGAGGGGGGAACTATAGGTAATAATGATGGAGTAATTGATCATGGAATTAGTTATGTCCCTGTGCGAGCTAATCAAATAAAATCAGCTACCTCTAATAGTGGTAATTTTTCAGCAGATAACGATGACATCAGATTCCATATTATTGGGGAGCGAGGAGCAGCAAACCTTGATCAGTCTGATGAGAATAGTGTTAGAATGCAAGACCTTTCAGTAGCTAAAGAGATGGAAGCGGCGGGTAAGACCTCCAAGGAGATATGGACTGCTACAGGTTGGGAGAGAGGTAAAGATGGTCAATGGAGATATGAAATTCCTGATTTAGATAGATTAGATTTAAAACCAATAGACCTTGCTAATGAATCTGTAAATGGGAAGATATGGATAGATAATGAGCTTACTTTAGGAGAGTTGTTTCATGATAATGATTTATTTAAAGCTTATCCAGAACTTAGAGATATTAAATTAGGATTTGTATATTTTCATGATATAAGTATAGGGGGAAGGTTTGACCCTGAGAGTAAAACTATTTATTTATCTAGAAAGGTGTTAGGTGACACTGTTGCTTATAGTGAAGAACACTCCAAAGCTTTAAAAGAAAGTGAATCAAAAAATAAAGAAGTATTTAAACAAGGTATAAAAGCATTTTTTGAGCATTTAAATAAAGCTAAGGATATTGCAGCTAAAGGTAAGGAAGTATTTAATATCATGTTATCTGATTCTACTTCAAAGACTTTAGCACATGAAATCCAACATGCTATTCAAGATATAGAGGGATTTGCTAAGGGGGGAAGTCCTTTTGCTCTGAAAGATGAGACTCAGAAAGATGTGGCAGATAGAGTTCTTAAAGAAGCCCGTAATATTTTTGATAAACAATCTGAAGAGTGGAAAAATAAGGTAAGAGCTATCAATAGGGCTAGATTAGACCAAGATTTTGATTTAGCAGAAACATTGGAGTCAGAATTAGAGGATGATGAGGCTTTTTATAACTATGATAATTTAATGTTTGAAGCTCGAGATTTAATGGAAAATCCCGATAGAATAGTTACTACAGCTTTTGAACAATATCATAGACTTGCTGGAGAAGTTGAAGCTAGGAATGTATCAACTAGATTAAAACTATCTAAACAGGATAGAATGGATATGTCTTTATCTGAAACTGAAGATGTTAGACGAGAAAATCAGCGTGTTATAAATGAATATGGTGAACAGTCTTATTCTATGGGAGGACTTGGGTTTAAAGATGAAGGAATTGATCCTATCGTTGGAACAGTGCCTGTGTCCTACTTGACAGAGCCAAAACCTTCTGAAACCTATGAAGAGCTTAGAAGTATTCCATTTATAAGTGATGAAATAGCCTTAGGAATTTATAAGGGGATATACAGCAAAGATATGCAGTCCTGGAGAGATAATTTAAATTATTCTTTTGGATACGGTAATACAAGAGAGCCTTTAGTATATTATAGAACGGCAGATGGTAAAATACATTCAGATATTTCCTATGCTTTAAGTAATAGTGCTAATAGTTATGAAGTAGGATTTAGAGATGCTGATGGTAACTTTATAAGCTTTGCTACTATACCAAAATATCCTGCAAATACTTTGAAAGGGACTATCCAAAGGTTAATAGGTAATAAATGGTTAAAACCAAGTCCTAAAGGAGGAGAATACATATTTGAAGCAGTTAATAGTTATGCGGCTCAAGAAATTAAGAACTATCTTCTTATGAATGGTATTGATTATACTTCTAATGGAGATGTTTTTGATTTTACGCCTGTTGATTATAGTTATGATGGACTTAAGAAAAGTGTAGGAGTGAGAAAGGCAGTATCTTTATCCGCTATAAATAATTGGTTTGATACCATTATGGGTAAAAAGCGTAGAAATCCTCGCCATACCAAGGAGCAGCTTAAAGAAGCCATTACCGACTTCATGAAAAAAGTAGGTATTACACAGTCCACAATAGCAGAATATAATGAAAGATTTAAAAATAAGTTTGGTATTGAACCAGGTGCAGATGCTTTCATAGATATTTGGAATAAGATAGTAGCCACAGCAGACGGTAATGCGACGGTAGATCAACTGTCTGAAGAGGTAGCACACTTTGTTGTAGAGGCATGGAATCAAGCTGAAATAGAAAAATTATTGCCATATGTTAAGAATACTGAAATGTATCAAAGGTATTCTGAACAATATAGAGAGATCTATTCTAAACAACATTCTAATCCAGAGGTAGTAGAAAAGTATGTTCAGAAAGAAATCTTGGGTAAAATGCTTGCCGAGACCTTTAATAGAGATTTTTCAGTAGAGAATAAAACTGAAAATGAAGCCAATTTATTTGATAGATTGGTGCAGATGCTTAAGGAATTTTTTGAGTTTGTGCAGTCTAAAATAACTAATAATGAAAGAACTCAATTAGATTATTTTGCTGAACAGATAAGAGACTTACTCTATAATGAGCAGCTGGATAAACATTTAGATAATATAAATCCAGTGTCTGAAGTTAAGGTAATGTATTCTACAGGAAGTGATGCAGAGGTAGATAAACTACTTAAAAACTTGTCTAATAGAATAATAGATAATTCAGGCTCAAAATCTGAAATAGATTTAGCAAGATATAAAGGGGTTTATAGTGTAATAAGTGACCATGTCAATAAGGCAAATTATTTACTTAGAGAGATAGATAATAATCCTGTAATCAGTTCAAGAGTAAGGTTTGAAACAGAACAGCTTTTGGATAGAAAAGGGGACTTAGAAGACTTACTTATTTACGCTGAGGATTTATTGTCTAAATCTCCAAAGGTAGATAGGGCAGCATTGCAGGCGATGAATGACGCCGCTACTACAATGTTTGACAGGCTTAGAAGATTGACACTAAAATATAAGTCTGCTATACATAAGACAAACGAGGATATTGCTAAGGAAACTTTAGAGATGGTTGGAGAAGATCCTGATTCATATCTATATGAAGAGGTAATGCAGGAGATACAAAAAGAACAAAAGGATGTTAATTCCTTACAAAGTATGTTCATGCACTTAGGAAAGTTACCTAACATATTTGCTCAATTACTCAATAAAGTAATGAAGTATATGGTGAATAAAATTCATATGGATACTTATGCTATATTTGAAAAACAACTTGCTCCATTGGCGGATAAAATGAATGACATGAAAAAATTAGTGTCAGGAGGGTCATTTAGAGCGAAAGTTGATATGGATAAAATAGTAGAAGCTCGTAGAAGATATGAATTTGAAATCAGACAGCAAATAGGTGATCCAAGAGTTAAAGATATGGATTTTGAAACCTTTAATCAGGACTACTATGATATTGAAAGTATAAAGGATGATGGTTCCTTATATTATAAATATAAATTCCTATATGACAAAAATTTACATAAACAGATTTTTGCGAATATTAGGGATATTGATAGTAGAAAATCTAAGATGGAAATGCTTCAAGATGTGGTATTGGATAAAGATGCTTTGGAAAGGGGAGAAGATCCGCTATATCAGTTCTTAGTACAGTTGGATGATGTTAGAAGGAGAGACCCTCAGACAGCAGCTATTATGAGAAAAGAAGCAGCAAGTTTGTATGATCCTCTGACAGGAGAATTAAGACATGGTCTTCAATATATGAAGTATTCTCAATATCAATCTATATCTAAGAGGTCCAATGATAAGACTGCTTTTATACCAAGTACTACTAAAAATGTATCTGAATTAGAAGCTAATGATTATGTAATTGTAATATCTTTAAAAGATACTAAGAATATCCCTGCCTCTTCTATATTAGCTTTTGAGCTTAACAAATGGAATCAAGAGTTATATAGTAGAAATAAAAATGTACAGCGTTCTATTGAAGGCTTGAAGGCAGAATATTCTAAATTTAAGAAGTCTATTCAACACCTTAGTGCGGAAGATCAACACCGAGCTGTGGTAAAATGGTTTAAGGATAATGTAGAAGTCACTGATACTACAGATATTGATCCTGATACTATTGGAATGAACTTGAAAGAGTTAAGAAATGTAATCTCTGATTTTGATAGAGCGGAATTAGAAGCACAAGAATCAAGGTTAGCGGTCTTAACTAAGCAGAGACAGGAGATATTAAAGCTTTACAGAAAAAGAGGGGATTTCAGAGAAATAGATGCCGACATTATTCCTGAGAATATGAAGCATAGGATACTTGAAATAGAAGCTCAAATATCAGAAGTAAAGACTAAAATAGGGGAAATATTTGATTTGTATGAGCTTGATATGTATAATATGGATTCAGACATGACTATTCAGTTAAATCAAAGTTTCCATCAACTATTCAAGGAGCATACAGGAATCAATTATAAAGATGCTACTACTAAAGAAAAAATAGCATTCTTTAGACATAGACAATATGGTTTCCCTATTGATGTTTTAACCAGATATGAGAGATTTAACAGACTATTAGAGAAAACCAAGCTTGATAGTGTATCTGAAGGTCAAGTTAGAAGATACATGGATATGGCGGAAAATCCTAAAGATAAAGACTCTATTAGAGAAGCCTTCTTTAGATATAACGCTCCTTCTTGGTATAAGAGATTTGACTCTAATCCTGACTATACTAAATTTATAGAGGATTTAAACTCTGGAAATATTGATGTAGAGGAGATTATTGATGATATGATCGGCGGAGTGTTTACAATGCCACAGTATGGTCAAAATCTTAGAGCAGATGCTGCATTCAGATATTCTTTTGATATTAAGCGAGACATAAGTGAGATTTATGATGAATATAAATCTGAAACTAATCCACTTAGAAAGATAGCTCTGTTAGATGAGATGGCGGGAATCCAAGATTTGCCTAATGCTCTAAAAGAGAATATGACAGATATTTTAAATAATCCTACTTTATTAGATACCTATATTAAAACTATGGATATTTATCTTGAAAGTTTGGATAGAATGGATTCTCTAAAACAGGATTTAATTTATCAAAGGCCGCAGGTAAGAAAAACGGATATGGAAAGGACTGTTAATTTAGCTATGTCTAAAAATAAGTGGGCAACCATAAAAGACGCAGCAAAAGAGGCAGTACAGTTCCGTAAAGATGACTTACAAGATAATTATCTAAGTGGTCGTATTCCTAAATATGGTATATTGAGAATTAATTCCGATGAGCTTACCGATGATATTTGGTTTAGTATGGTAAGATTTGCTCATGACTCTGTGGCATATAAATATCGTACTGAAGTTAAAGATAAAGCAATGGATATTCTTTATGCTATTGAAAACCAAAAATTTGCAAAAGGTAAGTCTCCTAAGAATACCAATATCTATAAAGCCATGAAAGAGAATATTGATTATAATCTTTATGGTAAGACACTTACAATGAAGTGGGGAATGAATATCTTAGGAAGACATGTGGATATGGCGAAGGTAGCAAATCAGTTCAAGGTATTTGGCGTTAAGCAGGCGTTAGGAGTAGGAACAATGACTGCTTTAACTAACTTAACTTCAGGTATTACCAACTTCCAAATTACTAAATGGGCAGGCGGAAATATTTATTCTCCTGCATCAAATAGGGCAGACAGAATTTGGTATGGACTATTGGGAGATAGTACTGGAGATGTAGGTAAGTTAAAACCCGCTAAAAAGCTAAATAACTTACTATACAAATTTGGTATGTATGACATCACAGATAGGGTAGAAAATAGTCAGTATGGTAAGAAAAGATTATTAGGGGAGTTATCGTTTGCTCTGATGGCAATTACAAACTATCCTGTTCAATCAAGAGTATTACTTACTAAATTAATGGAATCTCGCCTTATTGATGGTAAATTCCAATCTTGGAGAGAGTATTATAATACTTCTAAGATGCGAAATCCTGATTTAACTAAGGACCAGATAAAAAGTCAGTTTGAGGCCGCCAAAGATAAATCAATGTATGATTATCTTGATGATAACGGAGAATTTAATACAGATAAACTCAAAAATGATGGATTTAAAGGTGACTTAGATAAAGTAAAAACCAAGATGATGTCTCAAGCACAAACACTTTCAGAGGCTACAATCTTGGAGATTAAATCTCATAATGAAGGATATGCGGCAAGGGATCCAAGAATGTCATTCTTCTTAGTATTAAAGAAATGGTTGGTATTGGCATATGATAATATGTTCTCTGATAAGAGATTAGATTTAGATACAGGTGGATATGAAGAAGGACTTATTTATACTCCTAAATATGCTTTGCAGTTAATTAAGGAGATTACTTCTAATAAGAAATCTGTTAAAGAAGCATGGGATAATTTAGAAGAATACCAGCGTAAGAATCTTAAGGCATCAGGTATTACTTTGGCTGCTTTGACGGCAATGGTAATAATAGCTATTATACTTAGAAATATGGCGGGAGATGATGATGAAAAAGATAATTATGCTCTTCAACTTACTAATTATCTGCTTATTAGAAACTTGAATGAGACTTTTGGAGGGTCTATAGGTATATTTAACTCTTCATACGAAACTCTAAAATCTCCATTACAAATTTTAGATACTGGAAAGAGTATGTCTAAATTATTGTATTTCCAAGATATTGGAGAAGAAGTTAAAAGAGGAAAATATAAAGGAATGGATAAATACCTCTCTCATGTATTAAAGCTTACTATGGGTAAAAATATTTATAGTATGAAAGACGGAGAGTCTATATATGAGAGTTGGAGAGGTTATGAACACTTTAACAGCACAGGTGAGAATGCTTTATATCATATATTTAGTTTATTACCAAGTGTCAAAAAAGATAAGTAATGGATAATAGAAATAGTATCTTAAATAACATATGTTGTTATGATAGAATAAAATCTGGAACTTGTGAGTGTTATAATAAAGAGTTGTACTATGAGTACCTTCAAGAAGAGTGTGAGAAGGAAGCCTGTTATAATGTAGAGGTAGATAAAATGGAGCCTATAAATTATAGGATGTCTACGGGAGAATTTAATGCTTTAAGTGCTCAAAAGTACTTTAGTTATTATGGGCATGACAGGTTGAGATATAATTTTGTAAATTTTAAACCGGAAGAATACTCTGATTAACAATGAATTAGTCCCATCTTTACAAAAAGGTGGGATTATTTTTTAAAATATTTTGTATATATGAAAAATTTTACTATATTTGCACTATAAAAATAAAACAGATGATATTAAAAGGAATAGAAGCAAAGGACAAATTATTAAAAGGAATAAATGATTCTGCTGATGTGGTCAAACAAACTATGGGACCTAAAGGCAGAAATGTATTAGTAATGGATAATTTAAGAGGAGTATCATATCCCACAAAGGATGGAGTAACTGTAGCAAAACATGTGAGACTTAATGACCCAGTTGAGAATGCAGGAGCTAACATTGTTCTTGCCGCAGCCAATAAAACAGTTGAAGAGGCGGGAGACGGGACTACAACATGTGCAGTATTAACTCAAACTTTGTGTAGTGAGTTACAACAAGCTATAAATTTAGGGCGGGATCCACATACCCTAACCAAAAACTTGAAACTTGATTTAGAAGATGTTCTGGATTTCATCAAGAAAAACACCATTAAAGTCACTACAACAGATGAAATCAGAAATTTAGCCATGGTGTCTTCTAATGCCGATGAGGAAGTTTCGGATACTATTAAGAGTATCTATGATGAGTTAGGGTTTGATGCCCATATAACCACAAATTCAGGTAACGGCAACAAAACATACTATGAGACGATGAGTGGTTATACTATTCCACATACGGGATATGCATCTCCTTATTTTATTAATAATCAAAAAGAAAGTGCTGTGGTATATGAAAATCCATTAGTGGTTATTTTTGATAATGAGGTTACTTTGGAATCAAGTATATTTACACAGGTATTTCAAACAAACAATAGTGAGGATAAAAATGCCAGACCAGTAGTATTTGTAGTTAGGGAGGCAGAAGAATCTCTTATTTATACATTAGTAAATGCTCTTGAAAGTAATCAATTAAATAATGTGGTTATTGTTACTTCTAATTTGCCCCATGAGGCAAGAATGCATAGATTTCAAGATGTTGCTACTTTCCTTGGAGGAAATTATATTAAAGAAGAGGGGAATTTTGTGCCTGGCCAGTGTGATAAAGTAGTTATTACTAAAGATAAAGTTACTTTTATAGGGGGCAAGGGGGACACTACTCCTTTAATACAATATCTTGAAGAGCAGGTTAAGGAAGGCGAAAACTATCAAGAAAGAATAGATGCATTGAGAACATCTGCGGCGGTAATCCATATTGGAGGAGAACTTGCTCTTGATATTCAAGAAAGAAAAGATAGAGTTGATGATGCCATTCTTACAGTGAAGTCAGCCATAGAGGAAGGATACTGTCCAGGAGGAGCTTCTGTTTATAACTTTGCTAGTACTAAATTAAAACTTCGTACGGAGCCAATGAAAGTGGCACTTAGAGAATGTATTACTCAGATACTTAGAAATGCGGGAGAAGATATTACAGTATTGTATGAAATTTATAATAAAAAACTACCATATTCTTACAATGGATATACAGGAAATGTTGAAGATATGATGAAAGCAAAAATATTTGATTCTGCCAAGGTATTGAGAGTAAGTTTGAATAACGCTGTACATGCCGCTATCACTTTTGCACTAATAGAGTCTGTAATAAATAACTAAAAATAATTATGAAGCCCGTAAATAATAAAATATATTTCAAAATACTGCCAGAGGATAATAAAGAAGGCTTAACTAAATTCATGCCTACCGAAGGTCTTGGTCTTAAAAAAGTAGAAGTATTAGATGTGGGAAGTAGTGTAGTAGAAGTTAAAAAAGGCGATATTATTTCTTTATATGCAAATGATATAATGCATATTACTGTTGATACAGGATTTTGTACTGAATTAAATGTTGTATTAATCAATAGTAACCCTAAGAATGGTAAAATAAGGGTAAGTAAACCTGAAAAAGTATTAGGACAAAAACTATCTAAAGCCAAAGTAATTTCTACAGGAGATAAGGAAATACCTTCAGGTAGTAAGGTGGGGTTTAGACCAGGTCAAAGTTTAGCCCTGATTGACGGCTCAGAAATTATTTCAAACACACAAGTTTTTTATGTTGAAGGTTCAGATAAATAAAGTAACATGGAGGGATCAAAAATTCAAAGATTATTAACAAAAGATAATACACGACTAAAAGACGCTTTTAAATTCCTCACTGATCTTCAACATGGTAATATAACTCCTTTAGATTCTGGTATTGACCACCTTAATAGTGTATCTTTGGGCGGAATACTACCAGGAACTGTAACATCAATAGTGGCAAGATCTGGAAATGGTAAATCATATACATTAGGATTAATTAAGAATGCTTTACTTGCTGACCCTGATAAGGACATAAAAGTACTCCATTTTAATTTTGAGATGCCGTTATTCCAATTAGTATTATTAGAGCTTAAAAAGGCACTTAAAAAGCCTTTTTCTACTATTACAGGAATGCCAATGTCTGAGGAGGAAAAGCCAGTATATAGAAAAATATATAATGAGTATGATGATAAAAGGTATCATATGATACAAGATTTATTAACTCCTCATGAAATATATACAGTTACAAAGCAGTTTATAGAAAACAATAAAGAGACAAAGAATATTGTAGTATTTATAGACCATATTGGAATTATCAAGAGTACTAATGCTCCTTCGCCAATTCCAGAAACTATGGAACTTATAAATCAGTTGAAGTTAGAATACCCACTTCAAGTAAGTTTCATATTGCTTGGTCAGATGAATAGGGAGATAGAAAAAAGATGGACAGCTAAAGATGGTAATAGAGCTAACTATCTTCCAAGTTCTTCGGACATTTATGGGTCAGATATATTAATGCAGTTTAGTGATATTATTATGGCACAAGTATTACCTAGAGCAGTTGGTATGGAGGGTAAGTATGCGGCGGTAAGTAGGAGTGCAAATTCGCATTTGTTTGATCATTTCGTTCCTGAAGAGCAGTCGGGGAAAGCTAAGATGGTACATTTAAATGCTTTCAATAGAATATATTATCACTATATTAAAATGAGATTAGATGATGGGACAATACCAAGACATTATTGTACTATTATTAATCCCGAAGTAGAAGATACTGTAAAACAGCAGTCTTACTATGAAACTGACCCTGATGAAGATGAATTGCAATTCTAGACATATATTATTATTTTCCCTGTAAGGATTTTATTCCTTGCAGGGTTTTTGTTTAATGACTTTATTAACAATTTTGTTAGATTGGCTTTTTTTAGATAAGTTTGTGCTTTAATTTAATAGAAATGACTAATAGAGAAATTGTATCAAGAATACAGAATACTTTAAATTCTCAAACCAAAGATACTTTTATTCCACGAAGATATATTCTATCAGTCTTCAAGTCTAAAGCGGAATATCTTATGGCTCAGAAACTCAACGATAAGTCACTATTCAGAGAATCAAGCCTTTTTAAGTGGATTAACTGTGTTAAAATGGTTGAAGATGATGTAGTTAAATGTGGGAAGGTAGAATTTGTAAGATGTGATAGTCTCATGAAATCTGAGAAGCCTCTACCTAAATTATTATGGTCAAGATACGGACCAAGTATTTTTATGGTAACTACTATTGATAACTTACATCAGTTTAAAGTTATTACCCAGCAGGAATATTTAAATTTAAAAAACAGGTCTAATTTTGAAAAGTTTAAAGGTACTTATGCCGTAGTATATCCTGACAATTACATCTATATTCCAGATTCTAATATCAAGGCTATAAATGTTTTAATATACACATTGGACGAGAAGGCGGACGACGCTTCTGACTGCCCTGATTGCAAGGCATGTGAAAGCTACTGGGATAAAGAAGTATATGTGGCAGATAAACTAAGGGAGGCGGTAATCCAAGATACTATAAAAGAAATAGCCATGAGATTACAAATACCTAAGGATGAAAATCCAAATATGGATTCTAATATTAAATCACAAACAACACAATAATGAGAAAAGAAGACATTAAGGTAACATTCAAACATTTTAATTCCTCTGATAGAAAGTTTAAAAATAGAATAAGAAGTACTTTCTTCAGAGATAATTTTCCTACTTTTTATAGATTAAGATATAAAAAGAGGATGGGTCTACCAGATTTGAAAGAGGATAAAGATTTACCTGATTTCATACCTTATAAAGAGCGTTATAAAATATATACGGTAGTTTCTAACATTTTCAAGAAAATAAAATACCACATGATAAATCACCCTTCAGGAGTTCATATTGAAGGCATGGGATACTTTTTCATTTACATGGTGCCGTTCCATAGAACATTTACCTACAGAGGACTGCGAGAATATCAGGGCACATTTGTTCCTACATACGGAAGTAAAATAAAAAATTGGTGTTTTGATTTTGCTTTCAGTAAGCAAGTATTTAAGCAAGTAAGAAAAAGAGTAAGAGCGGGACATAGGTATTTAAACATGATAAATGGAGTGGCCAGAAATCATTATATTCTTGAAAAAACTAAAGGTACTTATAATGTTAAGTTTAATAAGGAACAATATAGGAAGGACCAGCAGAAATATTTCAAAAATTTAATTAAAGAATTGAAAGAGAAGAATGGAATTTAAGGAGTTTTTAGCAAAGATAAAGTCCTCTTTAAAACAATATGATAGTGCGGGACTTATAAATGACATTGATGTATTAGATTGGGTAGAAGAAGGACTTAAAAGATTTGGAAATCTACCTACGATACAGATAGAAAAAGTAATAGAAATAAAAAATGGGAAGGCGGAATTGCCGCGAGGATTTAAGAGTCTTAGGGCGGCGATAAAATGCTCTCCATATACCTATAAAGCATGTCCAGAACAAGAAGATAAACTCATAGACATGCATTTCTATAAAGTAATACATCAAAGAGATGTAGAATATGATAGTTGTGATCCATGTGATGTATTAAAAGACAGTTGTATTGAAGAGAAAGTATATTTGCACACGGGAACAGAACCAGTGACTGTTTATTACAATAATCCTGTTTGGCTTAAATTAGTATCATATAGTAAGCAGGATATATGCCAATCTGATTGTAAGAATCTTAGGGTAAGAAATTCTCCTTATGAGATTTCTATAAACAAAAAAATGCTGTATACTAATTTTACTAACGGAACAGTATATTTAATCTATAATGGATTTGAACAAGATGATGATGGGTATGTATTGATACCTGAAACACATACAGGATGGTTAGAAACTTTCCTTGAATATATGGTTAAGCGTAGAATAGTAGAAGATATTATGTCCTCTGGCGATGCAACGCAGGGAGAAGCTACCTTATATCAGATGTTTAGGGCGGAAGAGATGTCTGCATTTAACGCTGCTAAAGGAGAGTTAAAAATGAGAGGAATAAATATGGCGGTAAATACTTACATAAAAGCCATAAACAATAAATTTAAAATATATAACTTTGGATTATAATGGCAAAGTCAGGAAAAGATAATATACAAGTATCTTTAGGTGTAAATGGTATGCAGAGGGATAATTTTGAGCATTTGATAGATGATAAAACCTATACTTATGCAAGAAATGCTCATTTGGAAACCGAAGATGGTTCAGTAGGACTTACTAACGAGCCTTCTAATTTTCTTTGTACCCGCTTTAAGCCTGGATATGTTGTAATCGGAACTAAATATGATAGTGTTAGGGAGAGAGTTATTCTTTTCCTCACTGAAAAAGAGCCTACTCTAAAACCTAATGGTCAAACATATAGAGCTTCAGAGATAGGATATATAAAACATAGTTCTGGCGGATTTAACCAAATAGATGATATTGTAAATTGTGATGAATGTAATCCTGAATCAGTACTTTCTGAAAGATTGGAATACATGGAACAAAATCCTGCATGTGTATATACCCCTATTATAGAAGACAGTTGTAGTGGTTGTTTGAATTTTAATCCTAATTATCCTATGCGGGGAATAGTGATTAAAAAAGAGGCATGCGGCGAAACCATCACATTTACAGATAATTTGAATCCTCCAAGATATATTGTTTTAAATGCGGACGGCACAGCTCACGCAGATTATTTTAAAGTAGGGGCAAAAAAGTCTTGTAACGCCAATGATGATAGGGAAAATACTTGTGTAGATTGTGATAAGTTAAGGGTATTCCCTCTATATCAAGCACCTTGCTTGGAGCCAAAAGTAATACAAAACGGCGGCAATCTAAGAAGAGGAATATACGAGTTCCTTATTGCATACTGTGACCAACTTGGAAACGAATTATCACCTTACTATTCTCTTACTTATCCTATAAGTATATTTGATACTCATAACAATATTATGGATCAAACCATGCTTGCCGATAAAACAACTCAGGGGATAAGAATTGAAGTAAAAGATTTAGATACTAAATTTAATTTCTATAAGATTGCAGTTATTGAAAATGCGGATGTAAATGAAATATCTACTCCTGTATTTGAAGGAATACATAACATTACCGATACCACAGTAAGCTATGTTACTAATAGTAATGATAGGACTACTATGCAACATTTATATGCTCCTAAAGTCAATTATAAAACTTGGGGAGGATTAGTAGCAGCTAATAATTACTTGATGGGGTATGATTATACAGTAGAAAATGATTGGAATTTGCAGCCTGTTGCTAATTTGCTTGGGGCATTTGTAAGATGGCAGACTGTGCAGATGGATGAAGACGCTTTCAAAGACGGTGTAGTGGCTTCTAAATACTCAGGATTTTTAAGGGATGAGGTATATCCATTAGGAATAAGATTTCATACTAAAGAAGGGTATATTACACCTCTGTTTCCACTGATTTCAAGGCCAGCTACTTCGGATGATTTAAGAGATGTTTCTTCTACTACTTCTGCAAGGTCATTAAATAGTATAACAGACTGTAGTATTTCTGAAAGAAAGAAAAAGTGGCAAGTTTTTAATACAGCAGAAGTCATAGATGCTCCACCTTGTACATCAGAAATTAGTGATAATAAAAACATAGAATACGAAAATGTAACAAATAATTATACACAAATTTGTTCTAAGGAAAACATTGCTTCAATAGGGGCGGGAGTTATAAAAGTTCCTATCTCAGCAGTATCAGATGATTTTACTGACATTCAAAGCTGGCTTGATGATGTGGCAAACGCACCATTGTTAGAAAAAGCCAGAAACCATGACTGTGTAAATAATCCTGATGAAGTATTATGTAGTATTAAGAACTTCTTAACAATATTAGATAGTCAATATCCAGACTTACATTGTTTAGAAAACATAAAAACTCCATATGAACAGGAAGACGCAGAAACTCCTTCCTTAGGTAAATGTTCTATTCCTAAACTTAAAAAAAGTAAAGTAAGAGTAGGAGAAATTAAAGTGGAGGGTAATACGCCACTTTATGAGATGGAAAAAAGACCTTTTGAAGAATATGTTATCAAGGATATTTCTAAGGATAATGAGGATTTAGATTTATATGCTAGAAATGAGAAGGGTAAGCCTGAGACTATGACCATGAAATTGGTTATGTGTCATGGAGATTCTTTAAATAATAAAAGTGAATTAGAGTACCCACTATTCTTTACAGATATGTATGTTAAAGAAATAGGAGAGTATAATAATACTACCCATGTTAAAGCTAAATCTCTTGTAGAGGGTGAAAATAATCCAGTAGTATTTCAGACTATGTATTCTTCTACTTTAGATGATTTGAGTACTAAATTTGAATCTAGAGGTAATGGAGGAAATATGAGATATTCAGCGGGAGATGATGCTGGAGTATGTCCTCAATATAATTCGGTAGGTACTCCTACTCCAACTTTTTTAGATAAGGTTCATACTTCCGCAAAATGGTATAAATATGATTTTAAGGATAATGAGGATCATGTTGTAATAGAATTAAGTTTTCCATCTTGGGAATTTGAGAAGGATGCATTAACTAATGTAAGTAATAATGTTAGGGTAACTATTTTCGATGGAGCCAAGAATAATGTTACTCCATTTCAAACATTTGAATATGATTACAATAAAGGTAAGATACTTAAATTAAATAAAGCTGATTTCCCTTCAGGAAAGGTACTTATTGCTATTGATACTCCACTAATGTTACATATATATCACGCATTCCTTCCGTGTAGTATACCTCCGAGAAAGAAAAAGTGGGGAGGTTTCACTAAACCTAGGAGATGTGTTTCCCGTTTCATGAGTATTGTGGCTACGACTTTAAATAAGTTCTTTGAAATTCGTATTAGACCACAAGAATACAAATATGTAAAAATAAATTATTCAGGGGTTTCTTTTAATAAAGAAGAAACATATGAGTTTAAATGTACTACAGCTATTCCAATAGTAAATCCTTGTAACGGAAGTGCTTTTAAATATGGAAAGTTTGCATATTGGGAATCTATAAAAGAATATCCACCTAATCATGACCTTTATAATAGTAGTAATTTGAATCCTAAGAAAATATTAGATTCATTTACTAATATAGCTCATAGAGAGGAATTTAAAAGGTATTATTTAGATGGAGAAAGATGGAAAAAAGACCGCAATGGTAAAGAATTAGTGAATTTTACTTGTCGTCCTATACGGCACTTTAAGTTCCCTTCTAATCAGATTTCTCCTTTCATGAGTAGTAATGCTGATGCTTTGAGTGGAGTAATGTCTAATGCTACTATATATCCTTTAGGAGTAACTATTGATCCAAATGTTATAAACGCATTTTTAGATGCGGCGGTTAAAAACAACTTATTAACTCAGAAACAACGAGATTCCATTTATAAATTTGAGTTATTTAGAGGGGATCGTAGTCTACATAAGTCTATTTTAAGTAAAGGTATAGCCAATAACTTTAGAAGTAAAACCGAAGATAACTTTACTACATTAGTTAGAAACTTTCCTTATAATAACTTAGGAGAAAACGCATTTATATCTGGATTTACTCCCTTAGGAGGAAGTAATAATACATTTAGTATTATAAGTCCTGAATTATATATGGGAGACATCAATAGAGTTACTGAATTTGCCTTAGAAGGATATATGTTTGGTAACAGTATTGGAGGATTTCAGCGTGTAGATGGGCATCCAGAGTGGGTTATAACTACTGCCAGAGCTAGAAAATGGGCATCGTGGTTGGCAGGATTGGAAATTACATTTGAAGAATTATTAGAAACTACTAGAAATGAGCTTATTGCTAATTCTAACAGGGTAACTATTAATCAGAGAGTTGCAAATAGAACATTGTTTTCTAACGGAGGAACTTTAAGTACCACAGGTATACTAAATGTTGTAAAAGGGGGAATATGGAATACTGTACTAAAATTAATACAAAAAGTAGGTGGAGTATTTCAGAAGATCGTTTTCAAATATCCGAGATTATACGCTCAATGGATGGATATTTTTGAAGGACACGGCTCTCCTACTAACTTTGCTTATATGTATGTTTCTCCTAAAGGATGGTATAATTCATTTAAGTTCTTAGATACTCAACAAGAAGTTAGGGCGGCAAGAACCTTTAAGAGAATTAAACCAGGTGTATTAGAGTTTAGAGATGGCACCAACACAGTAAGGGTAAACAATAGAGATAGGGAATCTCATTATTTTGTATCTTCAAAATTACCTATTGTTTATAATACAGAATATATAGGATATGATAACCGAAATGCTAATAAGCAGTTTAGCAGTGGTTATGTTGCAAGTGATGTAACAAATGCTGCGGATTTCAGAATAGGAAGTCACTATATTAGAAATATTGCTAGTCCGTATATGTCTTTAAGAGTATATCTACCTGATCAATATGGAGATATAGACGCCGTTAAATGGTTATCTATGAACCATTGCGGACATCTTGATGATAATTATACATGTAGAAGTATCTTTGGAGGGGATATTAAAATATCAAGGGTAGACTTTAAAAACAAATTCCCCGTGTTCATGGTAAATGCTTTGAAGTTAGCAAACAGCGTGGCATTTGATTATGGTCTATATCCTAATGTAGGTACTCCAAAATATACTATTGGGTATAAGAGTGAGGATCATGATTTACCTAAGATTGCAGGTTCAAGTTATATTCATTCTAAGTATAGAACAGACCTACAAACAGAAAAAGGGTTATATCTTAGGTCTCCATCTATGATCTATCTTTATGTTTATGGTGTTCCATATTTCTTAGTAGAATCAGAAATAAATTGTAACTTCCGATATGCAGGTAGGGAGCCGCATGAGCAGTTTGCTTCCAACGGCGTGAATGTAGAGGATTGGGTGCAGGAAAACAGAGTAAGTATTGCTCATAACAACTATTTCTACTACAATCCAGTGTACAGCAGGTCGCAGACAGGACTGTCTTATAAAACATTGCCAGCGGTATATGACAAAGATAAGGCCGCCTGCCTCTCCATAGGAAGAAACAGTATGACTTATTCTATGCAGGATAACTCAGAAATATCTCTAAATGACCCTTGGTTAGTATTCAAACCATTTAACATACATCAGTTTAGAACAGATTATGGAAAACTAATATCTATGAGTTCAATAGAATCTCAACAAGTATTAGTAAGGTTTGAAAATAACATGGCCATGTTTAATGCCGTAGATCCATTACGAGATAGGGTAAATCCTCAGAATGAAGAATTAGGACTTGCAGGAATGTTCCAAACCAGACCTGTAGAGTTTAGCCATACTGAACTTGGAGAAACAGGTACTCAACATAGAGCCATAGTATCTTGTGAGTTTGGTCATTTCTGGGTAGATGCCAAGCGAGGTAAAGTTTTCCATCTCCAACCCAACGGCTCAGGCTTAACAGCTATTAGTGACTTTGGGAATAATGGAGAGTCAGGAATGCGTAAATGGTTTAAGAAACATTTGCCGTTTAAGATTTTAAAATCAGGGAAAATCAGAAACTTAGAATATGATCATCTTGATAATCACTATAAAGGTCTTGGTATCTTAATGTGGTGGGACTCTAAATTCAAGAGAGTATTTATTACTAAGAGAGATTATATTCCATTAGTAGACGGCATAGAATATCACGGCGGGGAATTTTATAAGGACTCTGTAAAAATAGAGCTTACTGATAGAAAATTCTTCAAAGATGTTTCTTGGACAATAGCTTATAGTCCAATCTATAAAACTTTTGTAAGTTTTTACGATTATAAACCTGATTTTGCTATAAGTTATAATGATTACTTCCAGACAGGAATAAATTATAGTAGAAATGCAAAAGAGTTGGGAATATGGACACATGTTATGACTAATAAATCATATCAGGTGTTCTATGGCAACTACTATCCATTTGAAATAGAAGTTCCTATAAAGAATACTTTCACCAATAGTATTTTCCAGGACGCCTCTTTATGGACAGTTACCCAACGCTACCATAACGACTATGATTTTGCCCAATGGAGAAATAAATCCTTTAACAAGGTAATAGTATATAACAATACTAACAATTCAGGTAACTTACATCTGCACTATGTAGACAGTCACAGGAAAGCCGATTATCCAAAATTACTTAGTAATACGGAGCAGGCCATAACTGCTACCCACATAGACGAGGCCATAAACTTCAACTATGTATATAACAGAGTAAGAAAAGAAGACGCCCACCTACCAGTATGGAAATGGGATGATAACGAAATAACCAAAACCCTAAATGAACAAGCCATAAGCTTTACATCTAAGAGAACCTTAGAAAGAATGAGAGGAGATTGGTTCTTAGTTAGACTTACCGAAGACCATGATAGTAGATTTAAACAGATCTTCAAATGGATGGTGACCTCTTCAAAACCATACAACTAAAATTAATTTTTTAGTACTGATTATCAATAACTTCCCCACTTTTTTGAAAAAGGTGGGGATTTTATTTGGTAGTTTAAAAATAAAGTTGTATCTTTGCAGTATGAAATTGAAACAGAAAATAAAACATATAGATCTGCCGCTGCTAAAAAGCAATGTAGTAATAGCAGTAGATTCTACAAGAGGAGAGATCAGAGATTTCTTTAAAAAGGAATTAGATACCGAATTAGACATAGAATCTATAAAATATGATACTGATGAATGTGCCGCAATCTTCGCACAGGCAGAAGAGGTGGGAACAAAATACATCACTCCACTAATCAGAATAAACGCTGATTTAGACTACGCAACATTCCATAGCGTATTGGCACATGAAGTCCTGCACTATGTAATGTTTGTAACAAATTATATTGACATACAATATAGCAAAGATTCACAAGAAATATACTGTTATATATTAGAATATGTGATTAAAGAATTTCTAAAAGACAATGTAGATTAAAGTATATTATTCCTCTATAACTTTCATTGACTTTTAATATCTAATAATGACATTTGACATAAATTTAAAACAATGTATTTAACAGAAAGGCATATAATAAAGAACAATAAAGAATTAGACAAGTTTTGTTTTAATTCTAAAAACCTTTATAATAAGGCTTTATACTTGGTTAGACAACATTATTTTGAAACTAAAAATTATTTAAATTTCTTTAAAATTGACAAGATAATGGTTGATTCTAAAGATGTAGATTATTATGCACTACCTACCAAAGTCTCTAAGCAAACCTTA
>ERZ773054.313-NODE-313-length-39209-cov-54.429228_pt1 | contig 39209 bp, 38 predicted proteins | sample MGYA00580630_ERZ773054 | MGnify/ENA primary metagenome ERZ773054 (study PRJEB29015, sample SAMEA2737994) | human oral metagenome | biome: human oral; feature: human-associated habitat; material: dental | place: China | collected 2115 ... | reverse complement strand
TGCGCCTGTTGCAGCAAACCGCCGACCGCTTCAAAGCCGCCCTCGAAATGGCCGCGTGGAAACACTACGTCCGCGCCATCAAAGAATCCGAGCTGGTACTGGATGCCGAAGCACGCCGGAAGCGGAAAAACAGGCAGCGTAAAGGAAACATGTAATGCAGACCTACAACATCCAACAAGCAGCACAAGTGCTCAACTGCCACCACACTACCATACGGCAAATGTGTCACTCCGGCGAAATATCCGCCTTCAAGGCAGGCCGAGCGTGGGTGATTACCGAAAAAGCACTTGAAAACTACATCGCCGCCAAGCAGAATGAACGCGAGCAAGCGGCGATTGACAAAAGGAGTAAAGCACAATGTCAATCCACCTCAACAAGCACGGGATATGGCAAATATCCCTTTGTACACCAAGCGGTAAAAGATTTAGACGCACTGCTGGGACAAACGACCGCCGTGAAGCCCAAGAGCTGCACGACAAACTGAAGCACGAACTTTGGCGGCAAGAAAAACTGGGGGAAAAGCCGAAGCATTTGTGGGACGAAGCCTGCATCCGCTGGCTGCAAGAAAACCAAGGCAAAAAAAGCCTGGACAGCGACAAAATCAAAATCCGCCTACTGCCAGAACTTCGCGGGCTGCTGCTGGAAGACATCAGCCGAGATTTAATCCACAGCGTTGTCAACCGCAAAACCTGCTCCGGCAGTACCAAAAACCGCTACTTCGCCCTAATACGCGCCATCCTCAACAAATGCGTGAATGAATGGGATTGGCTGGACAAGGCCCCAAAGCTCAAACTCCACAAAGAGCCGAAAAAACGCATACGGTGGCTGTATCCCGAAGAAGCACAACGGCTGGTCAATGCGCTGGAAAACCTGCCCTACATGCAACACTTGGTCATCTTCTCACTTGCCACAGGGTTGAGACAAGCCAACGTCCTCAACCTCAAATGGGAGCAAATAGACCTACGGCGGCAAGTAGCGTGGATTTATCCCGACCAAGCCAAAGCAGGCAAAGCAATCGGCGTACCACTCAACCAAACCGCCATGCAGGTATTGATGGACAGGCCGCGCGTCAGCGACTATGTGTTTACACACAGCGGCGGTGGGAAAGTCAAAGCGATCAGTAATAGAGTTTGGCGTGAGGCCTTGGATAAAGCAGGGATAACAGATTTCCGCTGGCATGATTTGCGGCACACTTGGGCAAGCTGGCTAGTCCAGCAAGGCACACCCTTGGCCGCGCTAAAAGAAATGGGCGGCTGGGAAAGCGTCGAAATGGTGCAGAGGTATGCCCACCTTGCACCAGAACACCTATCACAACACGCCCGTTTAATCGATTCCAACATATCGCCCGGAATCGGTTTAGTCCAAAATTTTGCCAAAGTCGAAAACAGACAAAGCTCAGAACATCAAACGATGAAGATTAACTAATTGAGTAATCTTAATAAATTTGGTGGGTCCGGTGGGGTTCGAACCCACGACCAAGGGATTATGAGTCCCCTGCTCTAACCCCTGAGCTACAGACCCGTCAAGAGTAGAAGCGGATTATAGCATAACTTGTTGCTTGTTCAAGATGCCGGGCAAATGTTTCAGACGGCCTGTTGGTTTTCTATCCGGGCATTATGCCGATACGCCCAATGCTTCCCAAACTTTCAAAGCATCTGCCGTTGCTTTAACATCGTGAACACGGATGATTTGCGCGCCTCGGGCGACTGTGGCCAAAGCGGCTGCCACGCTGCCGTGTACGCGTTTGGCGGCATCTTGTTCGCCTGTCAGCTCGCCAATCATGCTTTTGCGCGATATGCCGATCAGAAGGGGGAATCCGGTTGCTTCCATCAACTCAGGCAAATGTTGTATCAGGGTAATGTTGTGTTGCAGGTTTTTGCCGAAACCGAAGCCGGGGTCGAGCGTGATGCGTTCAGGGTCAATGCCTGCTTGAACGCATTCTGCCGCGCGTGCTTTTAAATAACGCGCGATTTCTTCGACGACATCTTGATATTGCGGATTAAGCTGCATGGTTTTGGGCAAACCCTGCATGTGCATGAGACACACGCCTGTCTTCGGCTGTTGCGCCAATAATGCGACTGCGCCTTCATCACTCAATGCGGCAACATCGTTGATAATATCGACGCCGCCTTGCGTCAAGGCTTTTTCCATGATTGCCGTGTGGCGCGTGTCCAAGCTGACGGGAACATTCCACTTGGCCACTTCCGCCAAAACCGGCTGCACTCTGGCCCATTCTTCTTCGAGAGAAACACCATCCGAACCCGGGCGGGTAGATTCGCCGCCGATATCAAGAATATCCGCGCCGTCTTTCAGCAGCTGCTCGGCATGTGCCAATGCTGTTGAGACATTTTGCGAATAGGTGCCGCCATCGGATAATGAATCGGGGGTCAGATTGACGATGCCCATGATTTTCGGTTTGTCCAAGGCGATTTCAAATCGGCCTGCCTGCCAAATGCGTGTGTTCATAATGCGTCCATTGATGAAATAATAGGATAGAGGCCGTCTGAAATTTTTCAGACGGTCTTTAGGTTTTGACTTCAAACAGTCAATTACATTCCGCCGTAATTCGGCCCGCTTGCGCCTTCGGGACAAATCCAAGTGATGTTTTGCGTCGGGTCTTTGATGTCGCACGTTTTGCAGTGTACGCAGTTGGCGGCGTTGATTTGCAGGCGCGGGCTGCCGTTTTCTTCGACGATTTCATATACACCAGCCGGACAATAGCGGGTTTCGGGCGAGGCGTATTCTTTGTAGTTTACGTCTATCATGACCTGCGGATTTTTCAGCACCAAATGGTCGGGCTGGTTTTCTTCGTGCGCAAGGTTGGCAAGGAAAACGCTGCTCAAACGGTCAAAGGTCAAAACGCCGTCGGGCTTCGGATAATCAATCGGCTTGCATTCGGCGGCTTTTTTGAGCTGCTCGTTATCTTTGCCGTGATGTTTCAAAGTCCAAGGGGCTTTGCCTCTGAAAATCATCTGGTCGATACCGGTATAGATTGAGCCGAGGTAAACGCCCCATTTGAATGACGGACGGACATTGCGCGCGGCGTAAAGCTCTTGATACAGCCAGCTTTGTTCAAAGCGTTGCTGATAATCGGCCGCTTCTTTACCGCTGTCGAAGCTTTCCACTTCTTCGAGGTTTTCCAACAAAGGAAATACGGCTTCTGCGGCAAGCATGGCGGATTTCATGGCCGTATGGATGCCTTTGATGCGCGGCATATTGAGGAAACCCGCCGCATCGCCGATTAAAACGCCGCCTTTAAACGATAGCTTCGGCAGGCTTTGCAAACCGCCTTCAATCAGCGAACGCGCGCCATACGCGATACGGCGGCCGCCTTCGAAGGTTTTGCGGATTTCAGGATGGGTTTTGAACCGTTGGAACTCTTCAAACGGCGACAGATAAGGGTTTTGATAATCCAAACCGACCACAAAGCCGACAGCGACTTTGTTGTCGTCAAAATGATAAATAAACGAGCCGCCGTAGGTTTTGCTGTCGAGCGGCCAGCCTGCGCTGTGCATGACCAAACCGGGTTGATGTTTTTCAGACGGCACTTCCCAAATTTCTTTAATGCCCAAGCCGTAAGTTTGCGGCTCGCTGTTTTGGTCGAGTTGGAAACGTTCGATGACTTGTTTGGAAAGGGAACCACGGCAGCCCTCGGCAAACAGGGTTTGCTGCGCCCAAAGCTCCATGCCGGGCTGGAAACTGTCGGTCGGCTCGCCGTCTTTGCCCACGCCCATATTTCCGGTTGCAATGCCTTTGACCGAACCGTCTTCGTGATACAGTACTTCGGCGGCGGCAAAGCCCGGATAGATTTCCACGCCTAAATTTTCCGCCTGCTCCGCCAGCCAGCGCACGACTTCGCCCAAGCTGGCAATATAGTTCGCATGGTTGTCGAAATTCGGGGTAACCGGCAGGTTGAAGGCTTTTTTCTCGGTCAGGAACAAAACCCTGTCCTTCGTCACTGTACGCGTCAGCGGCGCACCTTTTTCTTTCCAATCAGGAATCAGTTCATTCAAAGAAATCGGATCGATGATGGCGCCTGCAAGCGAGTGCGCACCGACCTCCGAGCCCTTCTCCACCACGCAAACGCTGATTTCGCGTCCATTCTTTTCGGCAAGCTGCTTGAGTTTGATGGCGGCAGACAAACCCGACGGGCCTGCGCCGACAATCACGACATCGTATTGCATACTGTCGCGTTCGATGGTTTCTGTCATGGCGGTTCCTGTATTGTCATTATTGAATTTAATCCGCTAATTATACAGCCTGGACATATAGTTACCAAATACAACAAAAGGCCGTCTGAAACTTTACTCAAATTTCAGACGGCCTTTACTTATTCAAAAGATTATTGCGCTTTGGTTTCCGTTACAAAACCGATTTTGCTGATACCGGCTTCGCGCGCCGCTTGCAGGGCCTGGTTGACGTAATCGTATTCAACCGCCTTATCCGCCGCAATCGCCACAATTACATCTTCGTTTTTCGCTTTAGCCTCTTTCAGCTTGGCGGTTACCGTTGCCAAATCCACCTTGTTATCCGAATCGCCGCCAACGACATAAGCACCACTGGCATCAATGCTCAAACGCAAAGGATCTTTAGGCTGCTGCTTGTCCTCTTTCGCCGCTTTTTCCGAAGCAGTCGGCAACTCCAAAGGAATCGAGTGGGTCAGCACCGGCATGGTAATCATAAATACAATCAGCAACACCAGCATCACGTCCACCAAAGGTGTAACGTTGATATCCGACATCGGCGCATCATCGCCAGAATTCATTGATCCGAAAGCCATTGTTTAATCCTTTTGGTTCAGAAGGCGGACATGCAGGTCATGTGCAAATGCGTCCATATCTTGCGCGATGGTTTTTGTACCACGGTTGAGGAAGTTGTACGCCAATACGGCCGGAATCGCCACAAACAGACCGACAGCAGTCGATACCAAAGCTTCGCCAATCGGACCGGCTACCGCAGCAATACTCATCTGGCCGCTTTCGCTGATGCCGATCAAGGCATGGTAAATACCCCAAACCGTACCCAACAGGCCGATAAACGGAGCGGTTGCACCGATGGAGGCCAAAGCGGTCATACCGTAGTCGAACTGGCGCATGGTTTGAGTCAAACTGTTACGGATGTGAACGACCAAGTATTCGTTCAAAGGCAATTCGTCAATCAGCGATTTGCTCGTCGTTTGACGGTAATTTTGGTATGCGCGCAGAGACTCATCGGCAACATTACTCATCGGTGCTTCTACCGCTTTGGCTTTTTGTACGGCATCAGCCAGCGTAAACGCATTCAGCATCAGCTCTTTTACCTGAGCATTGCCCTTTTTCGCTTTGCGGTATTTGATGCAGCGGATCACGATGACGCTCCAAGTTACTACGCTCATCAACAACATCAGGACAAATACACCAATCAGTACCACATCACCTGATTTGAAAACTAAACTTAAATCCATAATTTTTCCAAGTTAAAAATAAAATTAAAATTTCTATCGGGTCATTTAAAATCATTTCCCAACAGCATATATTTTCTAATCAATCAGCTTAGGCCTAGATACTTATTCGAGCGTGAATTTGACAGGTACTTTAAATTCAGTCCAAACGCTTGCATTACAGCTACCATCTTTAACGGCTTTACGCGCTGCATTATCCAGACGACTATAACCACTTGATTTATTCACACTGATTGAATCCACTTTACCGCCGGGACCAACCAAGACTTTCAAAACAACCAAGCCTTCTTCACCATTTTCAGTGGATAGTGAAGGATACGGAGGTCTTGGAATATGGCAGGTTCCTTTTGCCGGATTGCCTTTACTGCTGCCGGCACCTGTACCGCTGCCACCACCTCCGCCACCGGTACCGGAACCATGTTCGCCTTTCGCACCGCCGCTGCCGGATCCGCTGCCTTCGCCACGGCCGCTGCCTGTACCTTTCGTACCGCCGCCGTTGCCTTTTCCTTCTCCGCCCAAGGCTTTGCCTTCGCCGTTGCCTTTACCGTTTTCAGCAGTATTCGGCCCGGTTTTGCTGCCTGAGTGTTCAGATGCTTTGGGAGATGGTTTAGGTTCTGCCTTCGGCTCTGGTTTTGGTTCAGGTTTTGGCTCGGGCTTCGGCTCAGGTTTGGGTTCCGGCTTAGGCTCGGGCTTAGGTTTCTCGATAGGTTTCGGTTTTTCCTTTTGCTGTACGATATCCGCTTTTTCTTTTTTCGTTACCACAGGTTTGATAACAGGTTTGGGCGGCTCGACAGGCTTAGGTTTGGGCTTCGGTTTGGGTTTTGGTTGTTCGGGGGTAGGCTCGGGGGCGGCAGGTGCGCCTTCACCTTCAGGGCTGCCGTCGCCACCGCCAAAATCACCCAAATCGACAAATTCAATATTCGCCATTTCGACAGGAGGCGGTTTGTGCGCATGCCATAAAAGTGCAACCAAGCCGACGTGAATCAACGCAACGGAAGTCACGACGGCTGGAGTTAAAATTCGTTTTTTATCCATAATTCCGTTATGTTAATAGCAACAATTCCCGTTTGCAAGTCGTTTTACAGTCAAAATAAGCATTAATGCTTATATAGAAAGTTTATAGACCTGCTGTTTTAAAGGCTGCATATCATAATATGATATTAGCTCTCATTACTAATATTATCAAACAAACGGTCATCTGAAAAGATAAACGGTATTGTAAAAGCCATCGCCTCTTACAATCTTTATGCCATCTGCACATCAGACCGATATTGAAACCTCATCAGACCGATAAAAATTCAAATGGTTTCAAACCATCTGTATTTTTTATCCATAAAATATCAGGCCGTCTGAAAACATTCTTTCAGACGGCCTGACTCAAACAAAATTATTTTTTCCGCTTCGCCCTTGGGTGCGCTTCATCATAAACACGCGCCAAATGGTCGAAATCCAGCTTTGTATAAACTTGCGTAGCGGAAAGATTGCTGTGTCCCAACAATTCCTGCACGGCACGGATATCGCCCGATGCCTGCAAAAGATGGGTTGCATAGCTGTGGCGCATCATGTGCGGTGAAATATGGCTGGCACTGCCCACGCGCACTGCCCACGCCTGCAGGCGTTTTTGGATTTGACGTTGCCCCAGCCTGCCGCCGTTCTTATTGGTAAACAAGGCCTGTTCGCCCTCTTTGGCAATACGTACCGCCAAATAATCGCGCAATGCCGCAATACTTTTAGCCACCAAAGGCACTTGCCGCTGCTTGCCGCCTTTACCCTTCACACTGACCCAGCCTTCGTCCAAGACAATACCGTCCAGATTCAAACCTTGTATCTCGCTTAGGCGCAAACCGCTGCCATACATCAATTCAAACATGGCCTTATCGCGCACATCCAACTCGTCATCAACAGGCGCATGGTCAAGGATATGGTTTAAAGGTTCTTGCGGCAGCGCTTTGGGCAGGCGTTCGGGCAGGCGCGGCGCTTTCATATTAAATGTCGGGTCGCTTTCCATGACTTCTATCTGCACCAGCCAACTGCAATACTGCCGCCACACCGACAATTTCCGCGCCAAGCTGCTTTCACTCAAGCCCTTTTGCGACAGCTTTTTCAATACCACCACAAAATCACGGCGCGTCGGCAGGCCGTTTTCAAGATTATCGGGCAACAGGCGCATCAACTCACTCAAATCGCGCCGATAAGCGGAAACGGTATGCTCCGACTTGCCTTGTTGCAGCAAGGTTTTCAGATAGCGTTCAAGATGAAGCGCAAAATTGTTTGATTCCGCCATTTCAGACGGCCTCCAATGCCGTTTTCAATGCCGAAGGCAAACGGCAGACACGCTGCTTACCATAATCGAAACACACCATGCCTGTCTGCACTTTCGCCAGCACAAGGCCGTCTGAAATCCTGCAGATACGGTACAGCAAAGAAAAGCCCACACCGGCCACGCCTGCCGCACCCATTTCTACCGACAGTTCATCGCCATGATGACCTTGCGCCAAATACTGCACCGCCACATCCGCCATAATCAGGCCTGCCCCTCCTGCATCCATTTCACTCCAACCCAGCTTCGCCAGCCAACGCATCCGCACTTCATGGCACAAACGCAACACCGCATCATTCGCCAGATGGCCGCCATAGTTCACATCGCCCACCTGCACCGTCAAGGCCGTCTGAAACAAAGGCTTATCACACTCGGCCACCAAAATCCTATCCATTTTGCACACCCGTTTTCAATACTCTGCCATTATAAACCGAGACCCTGTTCGTTAATATATAAAAACAATGTAACAGCTTGTAGTTTTTCATTTCAAAAAACATTATAATTTATCGAATAAATTTACCCTTCACTACCTCAGGAGCTCCTCATGGCACTCGTATCCATGCGCCAATTATTGGACCATGCAGCCGAAAACAGCTACGGTCTGCCCGCATTCAACGTTAACAACCTCGAACAGATGCGCGCCATCATGGAGGCGGCCGACCAAGTCAACGCCCCCGTTATCGTTCAAGCATCCGCAGGCGCACGCAAATACGCTGGTGCCCCATTCCTGCGCCATCTGATTTTGGCCGCAGTCGAAGAATTCCCGCACATCCCTGTCGTAATGCACCAAGACCACGGCGCATCTCCTGACGTGTGCCAACGCTCCATCCAACTGGGCTTCTCCTCTGTAATGATGGATGGCTCGCTGATGGAAGACGGCAAAACCCCTTCTTCTTACGAATACAACGTCAACGCCACCCGTACCGTGGTTAACTTCTCCCACGCTTGCGGCGTGTCAGTTGAAGGCGAAATCGGCGTATTGGGCAACCTCGAAACCGGCGAAGCCGGCGAAGAAGACGGTGTCGGCGCAGTGGGCAAACTTTCCCACGACCAAATGCTGACCAGCGTTGAAGATGCCGTACGTTTCGTTAAAGATACCGGCGTTGACGCATTGGCTATTGCTGTCGGCACCAGCCACGGCGCATACAAATTTACCCGTCCGCCCACAGGCGATGTATTGCGTATCGACCGCATCAAAGAAATCCACCAAGCCCTGCCGAACACCCACATCGTGATGCACGGCTCCAGCTCCGTTCCGCAAGAATGGCTGAAAGTCATCAACGAACACGGCGGCAAAATCGGTGAAACCTACGGCGTACCGGTTGAAGAAATCGTCGAAGGCATCAAACACGGTGTGCGCAAAGTCAACATCGACACCGACTTGCGTCTCGCCTCTACCGGTGCCATCCGCCGCTTCATGGCAGAAAACCCATCTGAATTCGACCCGCGCAAATACTTGAGCAAAACCGTCGAAGCCATGAAACAAATCTGTCTTGACCGCTACCTCGCATTCGGTTGCGAAGGCCAGGCCGGCAAAATTAAACCGATTTCTTTGGAAAAAATGGCAACCAAATACGCCAAAGGCGAATTGAACCAAATCGTTAAATAATCCGTATATCGGATTCACACTAAGGCCGTCTGAAAACTTGGCAATAAGGTTTCAGACGGCCTTAGCTTTTGGGAAATTTATAGTAAAATCTTCCACCGACCACACATCAAAACACATCGAAAACAAACATGAAACTCGCCGTTATTTTGCCGGCCTATTGCGCCGAAGCTTATTTGCCCGAATGTTTGGATTCGGTATTGAATCAAACATTCCGCGACTTTTTCGTCATCGCCATCAACGATGCTTCAGCAGACAAAACCGGCGAAATCCTCGAGGCTTACGCAGCTAAAGATTCACGTTTGCAGGTTTTCCATCTTCCGGAAAACAGGGGGCGAACCGTTTGCCTGCCAATTTGCCATGGATATGCTCAAAGACGTAGAAGTCGAATATGTGGCACGAATGGATGCGGACGATATTTGCGCCTTGGATCGTTTTGAAAAATAAATTCACTTCTTAGACAGCCATCCCGAAATCGATATTGTCGGCAGCCAAGCCACCATCTTTTTCGACGACCAGACCGGAAGAGAACCCGTTTTAAGCGACCTCCCCCTGCTCGACAAAGACATTAAAGCCTTTCTCTCCTTAGCCGCTCAAAACATGTTCAATCCCACCACCATGTGGCGGCACGACAGCATTAAAAACCTCGGGATAAACTACACCGCGACAGAAACTGCGCCCGATTTCCATATGTGGGTGCAATGCGCCCTACATGGCAAAACCTTTGCCAACCTGCCCGAGTCTTTGTTGTCTTACAGGATACACACAGCCCAAGAAAGCAAAAAAAAGACAAAATCAACAGATCCGTCCAATACACCATGGAATTGTGGTTCAGCCACCTTTTCCCTGAATTAAACCCAGTAGAAGTCACACTCTTAAGCCGAATCTTGCATGAAAAGCAACTGCGTTTAACTACCGAAGAGCTGAAAACCATTTTTGCCGCTTATGACAGAATCAGCAAAGACCGCAGCATTTCATTGTTTGGCGAAGACCGCAATACGTTGTTTGGCATGATAGACAAGTTCTTCAATTTCTTAAAAAGCCGGTTGAAATTCACTTAAATCATAAAAGGCCGTCTGAAACCTCGGTTTCAGACGGCCTTTATCTATTTCAATTTCAATCTAAATCAGAACAAGCCGTGAATCACGCCTTCTGCGTCCACATCGATTTTCTCGGCAGCCGGAACTTTCGGCAGACCCGGCATTTTCATCATATTGCCGCACAATGCAACGATGAAGCCTGCACCGGAAGAAACGGTAATGCCGCGCACGGTAATGCGGAAGCCTTCTGGGCAGCCTAAGAGTTTGGCGTTGTCGCTCAGGGAATATTGGGTTTTCGCCATGCAGACGGGCATTTTGTCCAAGCCCAGTTTTTCCAGCGAGGCGATTTCGGCGGATGCTTCCGCGCTGAAATCGACGTCTTCCGCGCCGTACACTTTTTGGGCGATGGCGCGGATTTTGTCTTTAATGCTCAACTCGACATCGTAGGCGAAGCGGAATTCGTTGGGTTGGTTGTCGATGGCGTTGACGACTTTGCGCGCCAAATCCGCGCCGCCCGCGCCGCCTTTGCCCCACACTTCGGTCAGGGAAACTTCGACACCGTGTTCGGCGCAGGCTTTTTCAATCATGGCCAACTCGGCATCGGAGTCGGACACGAAGCGGTTGATAGCGACGACGACGGGCAGGCCAAAGACGTTTTTCAGGTTGGAAATGTGTTTCAGCAGGTTGGGCAGGCCTTTTGCCAAGGCATCGAGGTTTTCTTCGCCGAGGTTGGCGCGTTCTACGCCGCCGTTGTATTTCAAAGCGCGGACAGTCGCCACGACAACAGCCGCATCAGGTTTCAAATCCGCCAGACGGCATTTGATATCGCAGAATTTTTCCGCGCCTAAATCCGCGCCGAAACCTGCTTCGGTTACGGCATAATCGGCAAGGTGTTTCGCCAAACGGGTAGCCGTTACAGAGTTACAGCCGTGGGCGATGTTGGCGAACGGGCCGCCGTGTACAAAGGCCGGAGTGCCTTCGATGGTTTGCACCAAGTTAGGCTTAATCGCATCTTTGAGCAATGCAGCCATCGCACCATTCGCTTTCAAATCTTTGGCGTAAACAGGGCTGCCGTCTTTGGCGTAGGCGACAAGGATGTTGCCCAAACGTTCTTTCAAATCGCTGATGTCTTTGGCAAGACAGAATACCGCCATCACTTCGGAGGCAACGGTAATGTCAAAACCGTCAGGACGCATCACGCCGTCAACAGGTTTGCCCATGCCGTCGATGATGTTGCGCAACTGGCGGTCGTTCATATCGACCACGCGACGCCACAGGACGCGTTTTGGATCGATATTCAACTCGTTGCCTTGGTAGATATGGTTATCGAGCATGGCAGCGAGTAAGTTATTCGCCGCGCCGATGGCATGGAAGTCTCCAGTAAAGTGCAGGTTGATGTCTTCCATCGGCAAAACTTGAGCATAGCCGCCACCTGCCGCACCGCCTTTAACACCAAACACCGGACCCAAAGAAGGCTCGCGCAGGGCGATCACCGAGTCTTTGCCGATATGGCGCAACGCGTCCGCCAAACCGATGGTTACAGTGGTTTTACCTTCGCCCGCCGGAGTCGGGTTGATGGCGGTAACCAAAATCAGACGGCCTTGTTTTTGCGGCAGTTTGAACGCTTCGGCAGGATTGATTTTGGCTTTGTAGTGACCATAGGGCTCGATGTTGTCAACGTTCAAACCCAGCTTGGCGGCAATTTCACCAATCGGGCGCATGGTGGAAGACTGGGCAATTTCAGCATCGGTTTTGAAGCTCATGATTTTCCTTTATTGAGAGAGGGAAAGGCCGTCTGAAACAATACAATTAAAGACGACTGGAAGAAAAAGAATATTAGTTCTATTATAGCGTTTTCCAAAGACAAACCGCAGTGAAAATTTCGATATTTCATCAACAAGCGGATTCATATTGTCAACAATTTAAAACAAAGGAATAAAATATGAGCAGCAACGCATGGCTATTTTGGGCATTGGCATCGGCTGGCTTCGCCTCATTGACCGCCATTTTCGCCAAAATGGGTTTACAGGGCATAGATTCGGATTTCGCCACCTTTATCCGCACTTTAGTCATCCTCGCCGCTTTAGTATTGTTTTTAACCTACACCGGCAAATGGCAGGGCGTGAACGGCTTTACCGGCCGTAACTGGACATTCCTCATCCTATCCGGCCTCGCCACCGGCGCTTCTTGGCTCTCCTACTTCAAAGCCCTGCAACTGGGCAACGCCTCGCAAGTCGCACCCGTCGACAAATTCAGCCTGGTCTTAGTTGCCCTGATGGCCGTCGTTTTCTTAGACGAACGGCCAAGCACGCAGGAGTGGATAGGTTTAGGCTTGGTAACCGCAGGCGTATTGACTTTGGCTTTGAAACGATAAAGATTGGGAAATCAAAAAAGGCCGTCTGAAAAATTTCAGACGGCCTTCGCTTCAAACAATCAGCTCAATATTAATTTGAACCGACTTTGATTTTCTGCCACAAGTTGACAGACAGTTTTTTTGCATCTGCGCTCATTTGAGGCATGACGAAACCGTCTTTCATGTCTTGCTCGTTCGGGAAAATAGAACGTGTATTTACCAGCTCGGCAGGCATTTTTTCGCGTGCAGGTTTGCTGGCCGGCGCGAAGGTTACGGCGATACCGTTTTTCGCAGCCACTTCGGGATCCAGCGTGTAGTTGATGTACTTGTGGGCATTGACGACGTTTTTCGCATCGGCCGGAATCAGCCAAGATTCGATCCAGAAGCCCATGCCTTTCGGAGTCAACACTTCGATGCCGACATTGTTTTTCACTTCTTCAGAACGCGCTTTGGCCAAGTTCAAATCGCCGCCGTTACCTGCCGCCAAGCAGATGTCGCCGCGCGCCAATTCGTCAATGATGGAAGGACTGAAACGCTTCACGTCAGGACGGATGGTTTTCAAGACTTCTGCCGCCGCTTTCAAATCTTCAGGATTCGAGCCTTTAGGATCTTTACCCAAGTAGTTCAACAAAATTGGAAACATTTCGCTCGGGGTATCCCACAAAGCGATGCCGCAAGATTTTAGCTTGTTGGTGTATTCAGGTTTAAACAGCAAATCCCAGCCGTTTTCAGGCAGCTTGCCGCCCAAAAGCTCTTTACCCTTCGCCGTAATCGCCAAAGTGTTCACGCCGGAGAAGTAAGGCACGGCGTATTGATTGCCCGGGTCGGCGGTTTCCAACATCTTCAGCAATTCAGGGTCGATGTTTTTGTAGTTCGGAATCAGATCCTTATTGATTTTTTGGTATGCACCTGCCTCAATTTGGCGCGGCAGGAAGGCAATACCGGGCACAACCAAGTCATAGCCGGATTTGCCGGTCAGCATTTTGGCTTCCAGCGTTTCGTTGTTTTCATACAAATCGTAAGTCAGCTTCAAATTGTTGGCTTTTTTGAAATCTTCGACTGTACTTTCGTCAACGTAGTTTGACCAGTTGTAGATATTCAAAGTATCGGTAGCGGCTGCCTCGGCATTGGCAGCAGGCGCGCTGCCTGCTTGAGGTTGCTCGGCTTTTTTCTCGCCACCGCCGCACGCGGCCAAAGACAATGCGGCCAATACGGCTAATACAGATTTTTTCATACGGGCAGATTCCTGATGAAAGAGTGGTTAATGTCAATAAATAAGAAACCCTGCACCCCATAAACACCCCGGTGCAGAGTTAGGCTATTGTAATGGAAACGTAAGCAAACGAAAAGCAATATCCATCTGATTTTTATTGAAATAAGGCAAAGCAACATCATCTTTTTCCCAAAAGCGTTGCACCGGCTGTCGTTTTTGGGCAAAATACGGCTGATTTGCGCGCGTTTATAGAGAAAAAGCTTGCACACAAGGAAATCTGTCTTTAAAATTGCGCGTTTACAGAATTTATTTTTCAGGAGATATTCAATATGGCAAACAGCGCACAAGCCCGCAAACGTGCCCGCCAGTCGGTTAAACAACGCGCCCACAACGCCAGCCTGCGTACCGCATTCCGTACCGCTGTGAAAAAAGTGTTGAAAGCAGTTGAAGCCGGCGACAAAGCTGCTGCTCAAGCAGTTTACCAAGAATCCGTTAAAGTCATCGACCGCATCGCTGACAAAGGCGTATTCCACAAAAACAAAGCAGCCCGTCATAAGAGTCGTCTGTCTGCTAAAGTAAAAGCTTTGGCTTAATACTGACGCAGATGCCGGAAATCCTGACAAACAAAGCAGGATAATCGAGCTGATACGATGCCCCTGAGGTCTTGCCTTTCAGGGGCATTGCCGTATTCACAGCACAAACCGACTGAATAAACCATTTACCCTCTCATCAGGCCGTCTGAAAAACAACGGAAACTCTCATGAACAAGATGTTGAAACATTCCCTAAGTATCGGATTCATTGCCGCCGCCCCGCTGGCCGCCTCCGATACCGCCGCCCTACACTGCACCACCATTCAAGACAATGCCACCCGTTTGGCGTGTTACGACAACATCTACTCGGCGCAACTCCCCCCTCAATCCCCACTGCCACAAGCGCAAACCGAAACCGCCAAAACACCGGTTGACCTCGAACAAAGCGTCCGCAAGAGCATTGAGAAAAAAGAAGCGGCCATCGTATTCGACAACCCTACCCATCCGAATATTTCAGACGACGTATTAAGCGAAACTGCCGACAGCTACACGCCTTTAAGCCTGATGTACGATTTGGATAAAAACGACATACGCGGCCTGTTGAGCGTACGCGAGCACAACCCTATGTACCTCATGCCCGTTTGGTACAACAGCAGCCCCAACTACCACCCGGAATCCCCCAGTCGCGGCGTAACCACGCAGGAAAAATTCAGCGAACAGAAACGCCTCGAAACCAAAATGCAAGTTTCCTTCAAAAGCAAGATTGCCGAAGATTTATTCAAAACCCGTGCCGACGTATGGTTTGGCTACACCCAAAAATCCGACTGGCAAATCTTTAACCAAGGCCGCAAATCAGCACCGTTTCGCAATACCGACTACGAGCCTGAAATCTTCATTACCCAACCCGTTAAAGCAGACCTGCCTTTCGGCGGCAAACTGCGTATGGTCGGCGCAGGTTTTGTTCACCAATCCAACGGTCAAAGCCGCCCGGAATCGCGATCATGGAACCGCGTTTATGCCATGGCCGGCATGGAATGGGGCAAGCTGACCGTTATTCCTAGAGTTTGGATGCGCGCCTTCGACCAAAAAGGAGATGACGACGACAATCCGGACATCAACAAATACATGGGCTACGGCGACTTGAAAGTCCAATACCGCCTCAATGACAAACAAAATGTTTATTCCGTCCTGCGTTACAACCCGAAAAGCGGACGCGGTGCCGTTGAAGCTGCTTATACCTTCCCAATTAAAGGCAAACTCAAAGGCGTTGTCCGCGGTTTCCACGGCTACGGCGAAAGCCTGATTGACTACAACCACAAACAAAACGGCATCGGCTTCGGCCTGATGTTCAACGACTGGGACGGAATCTAATTCCTCCATATTGTTTCAGACGGCCTGTGCAATCAAGGCGGCCGTCTGAAACAACAAAACAAGCCATTCGTTTAAAATACTCGTTTCCTAGCGTCCAAACGCGTATAATGCAAAGTTTGGGCAAAACTTGCCGGAATGAAACAAAGATGACAGAAGCCACAGCCGAAAGCGGAAAAATCGCCAAGGCTTTAAAGAAATACCTGATTACAGGCGTACTGGTTTGGTTGCCGATTGCCGTAACCATCTGGGCGATGACCTACATCATATCCGCCGCCGACAGACTGATCAGCCTATTGCCGGAAAGCTGGCAACCCCAGCATTTCTGGGGGTTCAACATACCCGGTTTGGGCATTGTTGCCGCCACCGTCGTCTTGTTCGTTACCGGCGTATTTGCCGCCAACGTTTTAGGCAGACGGATTCTCGGTGCATGGGACAGCCTTTTGGGACGCATTCCCGTCGTTAAATCCATCTACTCCAGCGTTAAAAAAGTTTCCGAATCCCTGCTCTCCGACAGCAGCCGCTCGTTCAAAACCCCCGTACTGGTTCCCTTTCCGCAACCGGGCATTTGGACGATAGCCTTTGTTTCCGGCTATATCCCCGACAAACTCAAAGGCAGCCTGCCGCAAGATGATGACTATATTTCCGTTTACGTCCCAACCACGCCCAACCCGACCGGCGGCTATTACATCATGGTTAAAAAAAGCGACGTTCGCGAGCTGGACATGAGTGTGGATCAGGCATTGAAATATGTAATTTCGCTGGGCATGGTGATGCCGGACGACTTACCGGTTAAAGCCCTACCCGCCCAAAAGCCGTCTGAAGACGGTGATACCGAACATAACAATTAAGGTCTTCTTTTTTCAGACGGCCTTTCCTTCTTTTCAAATTGAACAATATAAAAAGGTGATTTTATGCGTACCAACTATTGCGGCCTGATCAGCGAGCAATACTTAGACCAAACCGTAACCGTCAAAGGCTGGGTACACCGCCGACGCGACCACGGCGGTGTGATTTTTATCGACCTGCGCGACCGCGAAGGCATCGTTCAAGTCGTTATCGACCCTGACACTCCGGAAGCATTTGCCGCTGCCGACTCTTCCCGCAACGAATACGTTTTGAGCATTACCGGCCGCGTACGCAACCGTCCTGAAGGTACAACCAACGACAAAATGATTTCCGGCAAAATCGAAATCCTTGCCAAAGAAATCGAAGTCTTGAACGCTGCCGCTACGCCTCCGTTCCAAATCGACGATGAAAACATCAGCGAAAACGTTCGCCTGACCAACCGCGTTATCGACTTGCGCCGTCCGGTGATGCAGCGCAACCTGCGCCTGCGTTATCAAGTCGCTATGGGTGTTCGCCGTTATTTGGACGCACAAGGCTTCATCGACATTGAAACGCCGATGTTGACCCGCTCTACGCCCGAAGGCGCGCGCGACTATCTCGTGCCGAGCCGTGTTCATCCAGGCGAGTTTTTCGCTCTGCCGCAATCGCCGCAATTGTTCAAACAACTGTTGATGGTGGCGGGTTTCGACCGTTACTACCAAATCACCAAGTGCTTCCGCGACGAAGACCTGCGCGCCGACCGACAACCTGAATTCACGCAAATCGACTTGGAAACCTCGTTCCTGAACGAGGATGAAATCATGGACATCACCGAAGGCATGGCCAAACAAGTCTTCAAAGATGCTTTGAACGTAGATTTGGGCGACTTCCCACGCATGCCTTACTCTGAAGCCATGTTCTACTACGGCTCTGACAAACCGGACATGCGCATCAACTTGAAATTTACCGAGTTGACCGACCTGATGAAAACGGAAGAATTCAAAGTCTTCCGTGGCGCAGCCGACATGAAAGGCGGCCGCGTGGTTGCCCTGCGCGTACCGAACGGCGCGAAATTCAGCCGCAAAGAAATCGACGAATATACCAAATTTGTCGGCATCTACGGCGCGAAAGGTTTGGCATACATCAAAGTGAACGATGTCAGCAACCTTTCCAACGGCGAAGACAGCGGTCTGCAATCTCCAATCGTGAAATTCCTGTCTGAAAACGCCCTGAAAGAAATCATTGCGCGTACCGGCGCGCAAAACGGCGACATCATCTTCTTCGGCGCAGATAAAGCCAAAGTCGTGAACGAAGCCATCGGCGCGCTGCGTATCAAAGTCGGTTTGGAACACGGCGCAGAAAACGGCTACTTCGTGGACGAATGGAAACCTTTGTGGGTTGTCGATTTCCCGATGTTTGAATACGACGAAGACGCCGACCGCTACGTTGCCGTACACCATCCGTTTACTGCGCCTAAAGAAGGTCACGAAGACCTGATGGTTTCTGACCCGGCAAACTGCCTGGCACGCGCCTACGATATGGTGTTGAACGGCTGGGAAATCGGCGGTGGCTCTATCCGTATCCACCGCGCAGACGTACAAGAGAAAGTGTTTGCCGCGCTGAAAATCAGCCCTGAAGAGCAACAAGAGAAATTCGGCTTCCTCTTGGACAACCTGAAATTCGGTGCACCTCCTCACGGCGGTCTTGCATTCGGCCTCGACCGTCTGGTAACACTGATGACCGGCGCTGAATCCATCCGCGACGTGATTGCCTTCCCGAAAACCCAACGCGCCCAATGTCTGCTGACCAACGCGCCGAATGCGGTAGACGACAAACAGCTGCGCGAATTGAGCTTGCGTCTGCGTCAAAAAGCGACTGAAAATAAAGAAGCGTAGTTTTCCGCTTGTAACGGTTAAAGGCTGTCTGAAACCCTGTTTCAGACAGCCTTTCCCATTTTTCAGTCAATTCAAATCAAAAGGAAGCGTCCTGTTGATGCGGAAACGGCAACGCCGTTTTGCGGCACAGCCACCAAGTGAAAAGCCGTGTAAAGGCACGGCAAGGCAGGTCGGCTGCTGGTAAAAGCATGTTTCCCCGCTTGATTGCCCGTTTGTGCTCCGATTAGGATGACAGCCTTTCGAACAGGCAGTTTGTCTGCCCGACCTTAAAAGGAAGTGAGCATATGCATAAAACCAAGACCTTGCTGCTGACCGGCATCCTGTCCCTTTTTTCCGCCGCCGCGTTTGCCTCGCCCGTGCCGTCTGAAATATACAAACCGATCGGCGCGCGAACTGTGAAAGCCCATCATCAGGGAAGCGGGGAGTTCGAATATGAAGCCGATTTGCCCAGCAAACGCATTTCCATTCCTTCGCTGGCGGAAAAAGTCATCGCTTATGCACGCAGCCATGGTTTTCAGATTGTCGAATCGAAAATCAAACACGACGATGCTGATTTGAAATTCAAACGCGGCAATCAGGAATTGGATGTCTCGATTGAGGACAAGGGGCACCGCATCGAATATAAGGCGGATTTGGATTTGGATAACCATTAAGCCGGTTTCAACGAAAAGGCCGTCTGAAAGGTTGTGCTTCGCGGGAAGCGGAGGCCTTTCAGACGGCCTTTGCGCCTTATTGCCGTAAATCCGGCATTTCACTATATAATTGACGGTCAGACGGAGAAGAAGGCCGTCTGAAAACGTGCGGGCCGTTTAAGCCCCAAACTATTGAACAACCTACTAAAAGAACAGCCATGCAAACCCTGACCATTACCCAGCCCGACGATATGCACCTTCACTTGCGCGACGGCGACGCGCTCCGAGCCGTACTGCCGTTTACCGCCCGCCAAATGGGCCGCGCCGTCATCATGCCCAACTTGAAGCCGCCCGTCGTCAGCGTGGCTGACGCACTGGCCTACAAACAGCGCATCATTGCCGCCCTGCCCGAAGGCAGCACGTTTGAGCCGTTGATGACGCTTTATCTGACCGACAAGGCCACGCCCGAGCTTGTACGCGAAGCCAAAGAGGCCGGTATCGTGGCCTTCAAACTTTATCCGGCGGGCGCCACCACCAATTCCGATTCCGGCGTAACCGATTTATTCAAACTGTTGCCCGTGCTGCACGAAATCGCCGCGCAGGACATGCGCTTTCTGGTGCACGGCGAAGTAACCGATTCCGACATCGATATTTTTGACCGCGAAGCCGCTTTCATCGAGCGCGTGATGAAACCCGTTTTGGCGCAAGTGCCGAATTTGAAAGTCGTGTTCGAACACATCACCACCGCCGAAGCCGCACGCCTTGTTTTGGAAGCAGGCGACAATGTGGCCGCCACCGTTACCCCGCAACACCTGCTACTCAACCGCAATGATTTGCTGGTCGGCGGCGTACGCCCGCATCATTACTGCCTGCCGGTATTGAAACGCGAAAGCCACAGGCAGGCACTGGTGGCCGCCGTAACCGGCGAGAAAGCGCACAAATTCTTTTTGGGTACGGACTCCGCCCCGCATGCCCAATTGGCCAAAGAAAACGCCTGCGGTTGCGCGGGTATGTTCAGCGCGGCGACCGCCGTCGAGCTGTATGCTGAAATATTCGAACAGGCGGGCGCGTTGGACAAACTCGAAGCCTTTGCCTCGCAAAACGGCGCGCGCTTCTACGGCCTGCCGTTCAACACGCGGAAAATCACACTGGTCAAACAGCCGCAGCGCATCCCCGACAGCATCCCCTACGGCGAAGACAAACTGATACCGATGCGTGCCGGCGGCAACACCGAATGGTCGGTACAGTATTGAATTAAAGGCTGTTTCAATATAAGAGGCCGTCTGAAAATGTTGCGGATTTGGGAATCCGGCATTTTCAGACGGCCTCTTTATAACTTTTGGTTTGAACGTGCGGACGAAATGTTCTTTTCCCCGATTTCGGCTTTGCCGTATCATCCGCCGTCTCTTAATTGCAACGACACACTCAAAAAAGGAATACAGATATGGCACGTTTAACCATCCATACCGTTGAAAGCGCACCGGAAAAAGCAAAACCCCGCGTTGAAGCGGCTTTGAAAAACAACGGCTTCCTGCCGAACCTGATCGGCGTATTGGCCAATTCGCCCGAAGCTCTGGCTTTCTATCAGGAAGTCGGCAAGCTCAACGGCGAAACTTCGCTGACCGCAGGCGAACGCGAAGTGGTGCAGATTTTGGCGGCTAAAATCAACCAATGCGGCTTCTGCGTGGCCGGACACACCAAATTGGCAACTTTGAAAAAACTGTTGAAAGAAGAAGAAATCCAGGCAGTGCGTGCGGTAGCGCCGATTGCCGATGCCAAATTGAACGCACTTTCTGATTTCACGCAGCAGGTTATGGCACAAAAAGGCAATGTGTCCGACGAAGAACTGAAAGCCTTTTTCGATGCCGGCTACAACCAGCAGCAGGCGGTTGAAGTCGTACTGGGCGTAGCCTTGGCCACCCTGTGCAACTACACCAACAATCTGGCGCGCACCGAAATCAATCCCGAATTGCAAGCTTTCGCCTAAAAACAGGTTTGCATGATGAGAGGCCGTCTGAAAACTTCCCGCTTCACCGAGCGGACACTTTCAGACGGCCTTCAAGCTGACGAACGCCCCACCTTCACAATCTGGAGAATATTATGTCCCGCGAAACCCTTTTGAAACACGTTGCCGAACTGGTGCAGACCAAGTTGAAACCCTTGGTGGAAGACATCGACCGCAAGGGGCTTTATCCCGAAGCCTTTTTGCGCGAATTGGGTGGGATAGGCGGTTTTGCCGCCGCAGGCAGCGAGGAAGAGGGCGGCAGCGCGCTTGGTTTGGCCGTGCAAATCGAAGTGTTGCGCGAGGTCGGCAAAGCATGCGGTGCCACTGCGTTTTCCGCCTGGTGTCAGGCCGCCTGCGCCTGGTATCTGCACCAAACGCCGAACGCGGAAGTAAAACGCCGTTATTTGTCCGACGTGTTGAACGGACGCGTGCTGGCGGGAACGGGAATGTCGAATACGGTCAAACACTTGGCCGGAATCGAGAAGCATCAGTTGCAGGCGGAGCGTATCGAGGGCGGTTACCGCGTCAACGGCATCCTGCCGTGGGTATCGAATTTGGGCGACAGCCATATTTGGGCAAATACGGCGCAGTTGGGCGAAGAATATGTGATGTTCATCACCGGCGGCGGCCGCGAAGGCGTGTCGCTGATTCCGTGCCCGGAATTCTGCGGCTTGGAAGGCACGCGCACGTTTGTCATTAAATTTGAAAACGTTTTTGTGCCGAATGAAGATGTTATCGCGCAGCCGGAACAGTTTGAAACGTATATCAAATCCATCAAGGCCGGTTTTATCCTGCTGCAAATCGGCATCGGTGCCGGCATTGTCGACGGCTGTCTGGCCGAAATCGCTGCCTCGAATGCAGGCAGCGAAACCAACGACTTCCTTGATAACGGTTACGACGAGCTGAACAACCGTTTTCAGACGGCCTTGTCGCGCACCATCGAGCTGGCAGATGCCGCCTACCGCAACGAACCCGAATTGTTGGAAACCCTGCGTTTGCGCGAAGCTGCCGCCTGGCTGTGTTTGGATGCCGCCCAGTCGGCCGCATTGCACACCGGTGCCGCAGGTTATTTGATGAGCAGCCCGGTGCAACGGAGGGTGCGGGAGGCCATGTTTGTCGCCATCGTTACGCCCGCAATCAAACATCTGCGCAAAGAAATCAGCGAATTGGAATTTATCGGCGAGGGAGAGTTTTCCATTTAACCCTGTATCCGCCGTCAAACTGTCGGTACAATACCGACGAACAGGTGAAAAGGCCGTTTCAGACGGCCTTTTTTGACATCAAAGGTATGCGGGCGGGCTGGTTCAAGCGCATGGCCGATAACTTAAGATAGATGGGGCGTTTGTTCAGACGGCCTAATCTGCCGGATGGGAAGTGCAGGATTTCCTCTGGTTTTCACGTTCAAAATCGGTGCATTCGTCATGTAAGGAGCGATTCATCTGCTGATGCGGTAATCAAAGCGAAGGCCGCGTCGGCTGATTGGCAGTTCCACTATAAACGGGCGGATGCTTTGTTTGCCCGCCGCCACATTAAGGATATGGGAAATGGCTCAATATGTATGCGTATTATGTGAATGGATTTATGATGAAGAATTGGGCGACCCCAAGCGTGGCATCGCCCCGGGAACGAAATTCGCCGATTTGCCGGATGATTGGGAGTGTCCGGAATGTTTTGCCGGCAAAGACGAGTTTGAGCTGATTGAATTCGGCGACTGATAAATAACGGAAATGGTCCGAGCGAACCGGAACGGGTTTGCTCGGACCATTTCCGTTATAATGCCCGTCCCGGTTTATTTTGGTGAAAAAAATGGAACAACGATATGCCGATTATGCGGATGACGGCTTAAACGAAGTGGCTGCCCTGTCGTTGCCGCCGCATTCTGTCGAAGCGGAACAGTCGGTTTTGGGCGGATTGCTGCTGGAAAACAGCGCGTGGGACCGCATTGCCGACGTGGTTACCGGAGAGGACTTTTACCGGCATGAACATCGGGTAATTTTCCGCACAATTGCGGCACTAATTAACGAAAGTCGCCCTGCGGACATCATTACCGTTCAGGAGTGGCTGGAGAGAAATGACGATTTGGAAGCGGTAGGCGGCTTCAATTATCTGATTACATTGGCACAAAATACGCCGTCTGCCGCAAATATCCGACGTTATGCCGAAATTGTGCGGGAGAAGTCCGTAATGCGGCAATTGGCTGAAGTCGGCACGGAAATTGCTAGAAATGCCTATAATCCGCAAGGAAAAGACGCAGCTCAGCTGCTGGACGAAGCGGAAAACAAAGTTTTCCAAATTGCAGAAAGCACAGCCAAGTCGAAACAGGGTTTTTTGGAATTGCCGGATTTGCTGAAAGAAGTTGTCGAACGCATTGACATGCTTTATGCACGCGACAATCCGGACGAAGTAACCGGGGTTCCTACCGGATTTATCGACCTAGATAAGAAAACTTCGGGTTTGCAGCCGGGAGATTTGATTATCGTGGCCGGCCGGCCGTCGATGGGTAAAACAGCGTTTTCCATTAATATTGCCGAGCATGTTGCAGTGGAAAGTAAATTGCCGGTAGCCGTGTTTTCGATGGAGATGGGCGGCGCGCAGTTGGTGATGCGTATGCTGGGTTCGGTCGGCCGTTTGGATCAGCATATCTTGAAAACGGGTGCGTTGCAGGATGAGCATTGGGGACGTTTGACCGAAGCAGTCAACAAACTGGCTGATGCGCCGATGTTTATCGATGAAACCGCAGGGCTGACCGCTTTGGAATTACGCGCCCGCGCCCGTAGGTTGGCAAGGCAGTTTGGCGGCAAATTGGGCTTGATTGTTATCGACTACTTGCAGTTGATGGAAAGTTCGGGAAGAACGGATAACCGTGCCGCCGCATTGGGAGAAATTTCCCGTTCATTAAAATCCTTGGCCAAAGAATTGCAAGTACCGATTATTGCATTGTCGCAATTGAGCCGTTCGGTCGAGCAGAGAACTGATAAGCGGCCGATGATGTCGGATTTGCGTGAGTCGGGGGCCATTGAGCAAGATGCTGATTTGATTATGTTCATGTATCGCGACGAATACTACAATCCTGAGTCGCCAATGAAGGGTTTGGCCGAATGTATTATCGGCAAACACCGTAACGGCCCGGTTGGGAAGGTTTATCTGACTTGGATGGGGCAGTTTACCAAATTCGATAATGCGGCATATGTGCCGGATGCGGCCATGATGGACGAGTAAGTTTATTTACTAGGGATTGATTAAAATTTTCTAGAATACTGGAATATAAGCTCCATTATCGTTTAGAATAATGGGATAAAAATACTGCGAAAACAATTGAAAGTTGGGAATGAATTATGGGATCTAGGCAAAAGGGTTTTACCCTGATTGAATTGATGGTAACAATAGCTATTATGGCCATAATGGCGGCGATTGCTATCCCGAATTTTGCAGAATGGGTTGCTAAGAGGCGTGTTGCATCAGTAGCTGAAAAAGTAGCCAGTCAAATTAGGTTTGCCAGGGCAGAGGCGGCAAGGCTGAATAAGCCGGTTTATTTGTGTCCGGTACAAATTAAGACAGATGGTAAGCCGGATCAATATTGTAAGAGTACTTTTTCAGGTTCTGGTTATACTGTATGGGCTGATTCTCCGGTGTATGACCAAAAATATGAAAGAAACAAAGATCAATCTTTGCGTACAATAGTAATGAATAAAGCAAAAGATCAGGTAAAAGTTCGTTATCAAATCAGAAATGTGGGATTTGATGGAAAAGATATAGATGCAGAAAAAAATGCAAAAATATTGGCATTTTTTCCAGATGGTTCAATAAAAAGATATAGTGTTGACGGCTCAGGAAATATGGGTGTTGGCTATCCTGTTAGCGGGTTCACTAAATTTACATTTACCGATAATGAGGCGAAAGATAAAGAAACGGGTGAGCGTAGAGCGGTAACTTTGCTGGTATCAGGCGGGCAAGTTAGTTTTTGTGCCAATGGCGATAGCCGTCCGGCTTGTAAGTATGACGTCGATTTAACTGGCGCAACATGTAATGAGTATGGTGGATGTTAATATGAAAATAAATAAATATATGGGAATTGGATTCCAACAGCAGGGTTTTGCTTTAATTGAGGTTTTGATTTCTGTTGTGGTCTTGGCTTTGGGTATTTTGGCATTGCTGGCAACGCAGCTGCGTTCGGTAGGTAGTGTCAGGGAAGCTGAAACACAAACTATTGCAGCACAGGCTGCCCAAAATTTGATTGAGGGGATGACAGCCAATCCTCAATTGGAGTTAACTGGTAGCGATGGTGTTTGGACTAAAAAGAAATATGATCATTACATCGGTATTTCGAATCCCAATCATGTTCCGAACGATAATGGTTATGATGCAAATAAATTGGCTTTAAAACAGTTGCATGAATTTAATGAAGAGTTAAATGCAACTAAGCTGGGCGATATGAATGTTAGAACAAAGATATGCAAGACCAAAGATTTGAAAAAAGCTATTACGATAAATCCAGATACTGGCGAGGTAGGTGATGATGCAGCGTGGGGTTGTGATGGTACAGGCAAGATAGCAATAAAAATTGCTTGGTTGGTTCAGCCTTTGTCAGACAAGAATACAGATAAGGCGCAAACGGTTAGTTATCAAACTTATATTCGAGACGGAGAGTAAATTTTATGAAACGGCAAAACAATAGATATACCGTTTTACCTAAAAAAATTACGGGATTTACTTTAATTGAACTACTTGTTGCCAGTGCGTTGAGCATTATTGTGTTGATTGCAGCAGGATCAGGCTTTGTCACTACACAAAAACTCAGTCAGGTGGCAAAGGGGCGTCTACAGGTGCAAAATGATTTGCGCAATGCAACCAACATGATTGTGCGTGATGCCAGAATGGCAGGTTCGTTTGGTTGCTTTAATTTGGCTAAAACGGTGGCGAATAATCAGATGAAATGGAAAGATCATGGTGCCGCCAATGTATTGGGAGCTTTGGAGTATAACAATCAAAATCAAGGCATAAAATATTTGGATGGAACGGCTTTATCGCTACCCGGATTTACTATTAGTACGTCTAGTCCAAAAGTTCTGCTTTTTACTTATGGAATCGGCTCAAGTAGCGGGTATTCGTCCAGTGGTGCAAATAGTTTTTCCGTTCAGGTTGAGAAAGGTGGGGAGTTGGCTGAGTTAGATAAACAGACTAACGCTCCCATCATTATTAGCACTTGTTCATCATTAGAAAGATTTCCAAGTAGTACTAAAGACTTGAATGGTAGTGTGCTGACAGTTAAAGATTTGTCCTCTAATCTGAGCTCGGATCATAACACTCAAGTTAATCCTAAGCTTCAATCAGAAATATCCGTATTTAGGCAAGTGGTTAATATATATGCGATTGGCACCCCTACAGGTGGAGAAGAGGGGTTGTATTTATTTCAATTAAATCCAAATGGAGCAATTAGTGAGCCTCAATTGCTATTAGCAGGAGTGAAATCTTGGAAGTTGGAGTTTGGATATATTCAATTTCCAGGCTGTAAATCTATGCAAAATGATGCCAAAATTAAATTTACTGATGAGATTGAAAGCAATAAGTCAGCATTATCTCCTGTTCTACTGAGGATGCAATTACAAGGTTCCGGTAGTGATGGAGAAGTTAAAGGTGGCAAGGCGGCCAATAACTCTGAATCAGATGTTCAAACTTATTACATCAATGCAACCATACGTGGAGGCAACTCATGTGCAGAACGCAATTTTCAAGAGGATGCAAATTAATGAAAAGCAAAGATAATGTAAAAGGATTTTCTCTTCCTATTGTGATGATTATGATGTTGGTGCTTGCGATTATGGTTTTGGCTGCAACGCAGCTATTCAATACCGAAAGTCGGCTGAGTAGTAATGATGCAGATCGTAAAATGACAATGCAGATCGCAGAGGCAACTTTACGTCAAGGAGAGCAGGCTATTGTAGATCAATCTTTAGTTGATCTTGGTAAAAAAGCGCAATTTACTTCTAATTGCAATAATGGCTTATGCCTGCCATCTAGGTCCCAACAGGCTGTTTGGGAGGGTGGGAGTAATAGCTTACTTGAAGTAAACGGTAAAGAATATGCAGCAGATACCGTAGTGAATAAAAAACCGAAGTATGTGATTGAATGGATTTCGGATAGTGCCGATCAGATTGTTTATCGGGTGACGGCGAGAGCATGGGGGGAAAATGCTAATACAGTTGTTACCTTGCAATCGTATGTTGCGGCAGATATTTAAGGGAAACGTGATGAAAGCTTTAAGTAGGCAGCTTGGTTTTACCTTGGTTGAAATGATGGTTGCTATTGCAATTATCGCGATGCTGGCATCAATTGCTTTGCCTTCATACACAAAATATATCGAGAAGGGTGATCTTGTGAATGCAAGATCAAAGATGGCTAGCGTTGCGGATGTTATTAAAACAGAATTGGTTAAAAAACCATCTTATTTAGAAAATAAACCCGAGGCAGCTTTAAATACCGAAATTACAGGTATGATTGATGATGATCTCAAAGCAAAATATACTTTTACTACTAAATTTATTAGGCAGGGAGAGCGTGATAAAGGCTATCCACTTGGTATCAGAATTTATGCTGAACCTAAAAAATCGGGGTACAGCTATACTGCATGGGTAAGCAGTCAGGGCGCAAGTTATTCTTGTATGGATGGCACTCGTGACGAGAACATTGCAGCAGCAAAGGCATTTAAAACTTCTGCTCCGTGTAAATAAAGGTATTGAAAACAAACCCGCAAGTGATATTGCGGGTTTGTTTCATTTCATAAATCACACTACAATCGCTCTTTTAGTTGGTACTTCTCAAAAACAGATATGCAGCCCCTTGATTATTGCCGTAACAAAGTTTCCGAAAGCGGTTCCAGCTTTGTTTCCGGTTTTCGTTTTTTACCGCGAAATAGGCAAAATGCGCTGATTGCCTTATATGCATTTTGCCGCGAACTGGACGATGTGGCGGACGATTGTACCGATAAGCAAGTAGCGGCAATGGGCTTGCAATGGTGGCGGGGGGATTTGGCCAGGGTATTTTCAGACGGCCTACCGGAGCATCCGGTGAATCAGGCGTTAAAACATATTGTTATCGAATTTTCTCTGCCTCAAGCCGAGTTGGAGGAAATTATCGAGGGCATGCAGATGGATCTTCGGCAAGTAAGGTATGCCGACTTTGCCGAGCTGTCGGTTTATTGTTATCGGGTAGCCGGAGTGGTAGGCAGGTTGATTGCACGGATTTTGGGATTTGATAATGAGCAAACTTTACTGTATGCCGAAAAACAAGGTTTGGCTTTGCAGCTGACCAATATTATCCGGGATGTTGGCGAGGATGCGCGAATGGGTAGAATTTACCTCCCGCAGGATGAGCTGGAACGTTTTGGTATTGCAGAACAGGCGGTATTGCGCGCCGAATCTTCAGCTGAATTTATCGAATTTATGAATTTTCAATACATACGGGCGCAAAATCTTTATCGCGAAGCGCGTGATCTTTTACCTGATGAGGATTGCCGCAGGCAGAAAGCGGGCTTGATTATGGCGGCGATATATTATGCTTTATTGCAGGAAATCCGTAGGGACGGCTTGGAAAATGTGTTGCGTTACAAAATTGCAATCCCGGGTCCGAGAAAAAAACGGATTGCATTGAAAACTTGGTTATTTGGATTCAGACCATGAGCGTGAAGCGGAAAATAGCGGTTATCGGTGCGGGTTGGAGCGGTTTGTCGGCTGCGGTTAATCTGGCCGGAAAAGCAGATGTAACAGTGTTCGAGGCCGGTAAAACGGCCGGGGGCAGGGCGCGGGCGTTGGCGGCGGATAATGCGGGCTTCAGCTTTTTGGATAACGGCCAACATATTATGATGTACGCCTATCGCGGTGTCCGTCATCTGATGGATAAAATCGGGGCTGATTACCGGCATGATTGTGTCAGATTGCCGCTGCAATGGCATTTGACCGACGGATTGCAGTTTCAGACGGCCTCTCTGCCTGCGCCTCTGCATCTTTTATGGGGTGTGTTAGGGGCAAAAAACGTCCGCTGGTCGGATAAGGCCGCATTGTTAAAACAGATGCGGAATCTGCGCATATGGCATGGTGAAGATATTCCCGTAGGTAAATGGCTGCGTTCCCAACAATGCCCGCAAAAATTATTGGCAGGATTTTGGCGGCCGTTGGTGTTGGGGGCATTGAATACGCCGATTGAGGATGCCAGCCTACGTGTTTTACGGGCGGTATTGGAAGACGGCGTATGGGCGGACAAGCGTGCGGCGGACTATCTGTTGCCGAAAACCGATTTGAATACTTTATTGGTCGAACCGGCAATCCGTTTTTTACGCCAACACGGGGTTCGTCTGTATTTCGAACGGCGCGTCGGCCGTTTGGCCCTGTTGCCGGGCGGACGTGTGGCTGTGAACGGCGAACCTTTTGATGCAGTGGTAGCGGCGGTTGCTCCTTATCATATTTCCGCTTTAATGCCGTCTGAAACACCAGAGGATATTCAGACGGCCTTTGAAGGTATCCGGTACCATGCCATTACAACAGTTTACCTGCGCTATGCCGAAACAGTCCGCTTGCCGTCGGTCATGACCGGTTTGGCCGGAGGTACGGTACAGTGGTTTTTCCAACGCGGCTGCCTAGGTGCTTCTGACCGCGAAGTGGCGGCAGTTATTAGCGTATCCGAGCATGTCGGACGCTTGTCGGCGGAAGAATGGATACGGCGTGCCGATGCAGATTTGCACCGTATTTGCCCCGAAATCGGTGCCCCGATTGCGGCAAAAGTCATTACGGAAAAACGGGCAACTGCTGCCTCTTATGCAAACAGACCGCTGCCCGATTGCCGGTGGCTGCAGCAAAACGGCATTTATCCGGCAGGCGATTACCTGCATCCGCGTTATCCCGCCACCTTGGAGGCCGCAGCGCAGAGCGGTTTGGCGGCTGCGGAATTGGTATTGTGCGAGCATGGCGGTTCGGAGTATTAAATCGGCTTTTATCCATGATAACAGGCCGTCTGAAAACATTATTCGGGTTTCAGACGGCCTTCATATCAGCATCAAACAACAGATTTAAAAACGGAGAACAATAATGAACATCCTGATTTGCAACGACGACGGCTATCTTGCCCAAGGGATTGCCGTTTTGGCCAGAGTGGCGGCCGAGTTTGCCAATGTGCGCGTTGTGGCACCGGAGCGTAACCGCAGCGGGGTCAGCAACTCGCTGACTCTGGACAGGCCGTTGCAGCTCAGACAGGCGGAAAACGGCTTTTACTATGTCAGCGGCACTCCGACCGACTGCATCCATTTGGCGTTACATGCACTGCCCGAATTCAAGCCCGACTTGGTGCTGTCCGGCATCAACCACGGTGCGAATATGGGGGACGATACCCTGTATTCGGGCACGGTGGCGGCAGCAACCGAAGCCTATTTGCTCGGCTTTCCCGCCGTGGCCTTTTCCTTAAACGACCATACCGACCGCTATTGGCCGACTGCCGAGAAGGCGGCATGGCAGTTATTGGAAAAATTGACGGCGAATCCACCGCAACAGCCGGTTTTGTGGAACGTCAATATTCCTGCCGTTGCTGCCGAAGATTTACGCGGATGCAGAATCACGCGGCTGGGGAGGCGTCATCACGAACAGAGCATTGTGCCGATGCACAACCCGAGGGGGGAAAAGGTTTATTGGATTGGTGCCGCCGGAGAAGCTGCAGACCGGGAAGATGGAACCGATTTTGCCGAATGTGCCGCCGGTTTTATTACCGTTACGCCGTTGCAGATTGATTTGACAGCCTATAATCTGCTCCATGAAACGGCGCGCTATTGGCAGCAGAGTGAAGGATAACGGGATTTTACAGTCTGACTGCACGATATTCGGCCATACAGCAGGGTTTGGACTTGAGAAGGCGGCTTAGTTTTATTATGATAGCGTCCGCTTAACTTAAGAAACTCAAAAGGTAAGAAAAATTATGTTGAAAAAAACTGCGTTGAGAACCGGTTCCTTAGCAGCCGTTTTGATGTTGGGAGCTTGTTCGTGGCTTCAGCAGCCGGCCGCGCCTGTAGTGGAAGGCACCAATACAGGCGTCGGCATGCAGGACACCGAAAGCAGCATCACAGGCGGCAATCCTTACGGTGCCGCACCTTATGAACCCAGCGCATCGGTTGGAAACATGGGCGGAAATGCCCCTGTTTATACACCGCCGCCGACAATTTCCTCACCTTCGGTTTCCGGAAGCACCTATGTGCCTTCATATGCGCCGGTAGACATTAATGCCGCAACGCACAAAGTCGTGCGCGGCGATACCGTCTATAATATTTCCAAACGCTACAACATCACTCAGGATAATTTGCGTGCCTGGAACGGTTTGACCGATAACAATATCAGCGTTGGTCAGACCCTGCGCGTGAAGCCGGCCGGTTATATTGCCCCGGCATCATCTTCAACCGTCGTGCATAAGCCTGAGCCTGCGCCAAGCCATCCGCCGGTCAGCGCACCTGTCAATACGCCGCCAGTGAGTGTCGTACAGCAGCCCGCGCCGACACCGCCTGTTTCTTCCGCCGGCTCGTCCGGAGGCGTGCGCACTGCAGCCGGTATTACTTGGCAGCGGCCTACAGCCGGCAACATTATCGCCCATTACAGTAACAGCAATAAGGGTGTTGATATTGCCGGAACGAGCGGACAGGCCGTTGTGTCTGCTGCAGACGGTAAAGTGGTGTATGCAGGCAACGGATTGCGCGGCTATGGCAACTTGGTTATCGTCCAGCATAATTCTACCTACCTGACCGCCTACGGCCATAACCAGGCTTTGTTGGTGAAAGAAGGGGAAGTAGTAAAACGTGGGCAAACCATTGCGCGGATGGGTAATACCGATACCGACCGCGTCAAGCTGCATTTCGAAGTACGTCAAGATGGCAAGCCGGTCAATCCCGTCAATTATGTTGCCTTCTAACACATAAAAAAGAACTTTAGGCCGTCTGAAAATACCTGCTGCGACAGTGGGTATTTTCAGACGGCCTTTTTATGGCGGATTTAGTGTAAATCGGCATTATGCTTTGTTTTGCGGTATCTGCGGCTTTTCCGTTTGCCTGTTCTATCAAACTGCAACATATCCGCCCTTTGGGCAGTTTCAGGTGGTTTTGCATGAGTTAGAGCCTGAAATTATCTAATTCGGCTGGACTTTCCCTAACCGACAAGCCCTGATGGATGTGCCTCGATAAATCAAGATGAGCGGCTGCTTTCGTAGATGAAAACTCGAGGTATCGGTATTTCTAATAGCACATTTAATAGCACGGTAGCGCACCCGATACGGGCATAAAAGCCGTGTGTGTTTTTGGGCGGTTATTGGCACGCGCAGACAGTAAGGATAATTTCCTACTAAGCCGATTGTGCGTTCCGAGAGGGGCTATTGGGGCCCGAAGGAAGGAAGTAAGTATCGAACGGCTTTTTGTATTGTCTATATATCGCAACAACCCCTTGCCGTTTCATTTCTTGAACTTTGCTTTTGCCTTTTTCGTAAACGCCGCCAACCTTATTAACCCAGATTCAAACTGCGGTCTTGGGGCAGCCGTCCTGCCCAGTCGCAGGCAAACTGCCAGGCAACGCGGCCCGAACGCCCGCCTCGCATTTGAGACCAATTCAATGCCGCCCGTTGTGCGGTATCATCAAAATCCACACCATAATATTCCAACCAGTTCGCCACTGCCTGTAGGTAATCGTTTTGGTCAAACGGATAAAAACTCAGCCACAGCCCGAATCGGTCGGATAGGGAAATTTTTTCTTCCACCGCCTCTTTGGCATGCACTTCGCCGCGAACGCCGGTGTGTCCCGTATTTTCATCCATATATTCAGGCATCAGGTGGCGGCGGTTTGACGTGGCATACACCAAAACATTGGCACAACGTTGGGACAGGCCGCCGTCCAAAGCGGTCTTTAACGCCTTGTAGCCGTCTTCGCCGTCTTCAAACGATAAATCGTCGCAAAAAACAATAAATTTTTCCGGGCGGGAAGCCAATAGTTGCAACAGGGCGGGCAGGGTGGTCAGATCGCTTTTGTCTACTTCGATCAGTCGCAGGCCGCTCGCGCCGTATTCATGCAGCAATGCTTTGACTAACGACGATTTGCCCGTGCCGCGCGATCCGGTCAGCAGGACATTGTTGGCGGGGCGGCCTGCCAGGAACTGTTCGGTGTTGCGGACCAGCTTGGCGGTTTGGTTGTCTACCGCTGCCAGGCGGGATAATGGGAAGGTATGCGGTGCGGGCAGGCTTTCCAAAATTCCTTTGTTGCCGGCCTTTTGCCAGCGGAAAGCGGCGGCATTCCAGTCCGGTTCGCGGGTTTCGGGCGGCAGCCAGGCATCCAGACGGTTCAGAACCGATTCGGCCTTACGCAAAAAGGATTTCAGTTTCATGCTTTCATCTCAAGAAATGACAAAAGCGGGATTTTACACCATATCCAAAACGGTCGATTTGCGGTATATTCACAGCGATTGGTCTGCAAGGATTTTTATTATGTTCAAACGTCCGGAAGAATTGATTATGGCGGTGTTGGCCGCTTTATGGGTGGTGCTGACTTATTTTGCGGCTTCTTATTTCGGTGCGCCGGTGCATACCGCCTTGTTGATTTGTACGCTTACACTGATCTGGGCGGCAGTTTTGTTCTTGTTATGGCAGCGGGATCACGTTCGCCTGATTTGGCCTTTGTTCCTCGGGTTGCTGACTGCATGTTGGTGGCCGCTGTTGGATTGGTATGCCGTGAGTAAATTTGTCGAGCCGGGGGCTGTTGCCGATACAATTGTGATTAACAAACCGTGGTATGCATCTTGGACTTTCAAGATTATTTTAGCTTTGGTGCCGACTGTTGCCATTTATGCAATGAAATACAAACACTACCGCAATCATCGTCATGATGCGCTGATTGATTAGATTGATGCTCCCCAATAAGGCCGTCTGAAAAGATTTTTCAGACGGCCTTATTGGCGAAAAAAGGTACATTTTTTATTTTATGCGGGAATTTTAGTAAAAAGACGATAAATTGTTGTTAGAAGGTGTCAGAAATTATCAGAAAATCCGTATGGGCAATTTACAAATCAGGTATTTTAATTCAAACTGCCGCCTGTTTTGCCGAGAGGCACCATAGACGCGGAGGGCGGATTTTTCAGACGGCCTACCGCACTGCAGCAACAAAAAAACACGGAGACAGTTTTTATGAATTTCCAAAAAACATTGACCGCCGCAGCATTGGCTGCAGTATTGGGTTTGACCGCCTGTAACGGCGGCAGCCAAAACGCATCCCAAGCTGAAGGCGGAAAGCCTGCCGGCGATGCGCCTAAAATCGGTGTAACCATCTATAAATATGACGACAACTTCATGTCGCTGATGCGTAAATCATTGGAAGGCGAAGCGGCTGCGGCGAAAAATGCCGAATTGTTGATGAACGATTCGCAGAACAACCAATCCACGCAAAACGACCAAGTGGATGTAATGCTCGCCAAAGGTGCAAAAGTTTTGGCCATCAACCTAGTCGATCCTGCCGCAGGCAGCACGATTATCGAGAAGGCAAAAGCCGCCGGCGTTCCGGTCATTTTCTTCAATAAAGACCCCGGCGAAGCCGCACTAAAAAGCTATGATAAGGCTTATTTTGTCGGCACCAATCCTCAGGAGTCAGGCGAAATCCAGGCATCTTTAATTGGTAAAATGTGGAAAGAGCACCCGGAATGGGACTTGAACAAAGACGGCGTGGTTGATTTCGTTCTACTGAAAGGCGAGCCTGGCCACCCTGATGCAGAAGCGCGTACCAAATATGTGGTTGAAAAATTGAACGCCGACGGCATCAAAACCAAACAACTGCAGTTGGACACCGGCATGTGGGACGCAGCCAAAGCCAAAGACATCATGCAGGCATGGTTGTCCGGTACTTCGGGTAAAAACATCGAAGTGGTTATTTCCAACAACGACGGTATGGCAATGGGTGCTGTAGAAGCCATGAAGGCACAAGGTAAAGTCCTGCCGACCTTCGGTGTAGACGCACTGCCTGAAGCCCTGCAAATGATTAAGGCCGATACGCTGGCCGGTTCGGTATTGAACGACGGTGAAACACAGGCTAAAGCGGTATACGCTCTGGCAGTAGACTTGGCCGCAGGTAAAGATCCGGCCGCTTCTTCCGCCTACAAACTGGATGCAAACAGAAATATCCGCGTACCTTATGTGGGCGTGGACAAAACCAATCTGGATCAGTTTCTGAAACAATAATTTCAGACGGCCTGATTGTATGCCCGGCCGGATTGAATATAATCCGGCCGGCTTCGCTATTTATATTTTTTATTTTCAGACAGGGTTTTCCATATTGTGCCCCAACCGGAAACCGGCGGGTGCCGTATCACGGTAAGGCCGTCTGAAAATTTTGGGTACACTGTTTTCAGGAAGCCATTTTGTTGATAATCATGAGGAACAAACCATGACGGCTAAGGATTCGACGGCGGAACAAGACCATTCCGTGCTGCTGACCATGACCGACGTGCATAAAGCCTTTCCCGGCGTGAAAGCCTTGGACAGCGTGAATTTGCAGGTAAGGGCGCATTCGGTGCACGCGCTGATGGGGGAAAACGGGGCAGGCAAATCCACCCTGCTCAAATGCCTGTTCGGCATCTATGCCAAAGATTCGGGCAGTATCCGTTTTCTCGGCCGCGAAGTGAATTTTTCCAATGCGAAAGAAGCTTTGGAAAACGGTATTTCGATGGTGCATCAGGAATTGAACCTGGTGAAGCAGCGTTCGGTAATGGATAATCTGTGGTTGGGACGGTATCCGACTAAAGGCTTGTTCGTCGATCAGAAAAAAATGTATGCCGATACCAAAGCGATTTTTGACGAATTGGGCATCAACATCGATCCGCGCGAAAAAGTCGCAAAATTGACCGTGTCGGAAATGCAGATGATTGAAATCGCAAAGGCTTTTTCCTACAACGCTAAAATCGTCATTATGGATGAGCCGACATCCTCCCTGTCGGAAAAGGAAGTCGGCCACCTGTTTACCATTATCGACAAACTGAAACAGCGCGGTTGCGGCATTATTTATATTTCGCACAAAATGGAGGAAATCTTCAAAATTTGTGACGAAATCACGATATTGCGCGACGGAAAATGGATAGATACCGTAGCGGTGAAAGAGACCAACATGGACGAGTTGGTGGCAAAAATGGTCGGCCGCAGCCTCACCCAGCGTTTCCCGGAAAAAACCAATACGCCCGGGGAAGTCGTGTTACAGGTGAAAAACCTGACGGCGAAAAACCAGCCGTCCATCCGTGATGTCAGCTTTGAATTGCGCAAAGGCGAAGTATTGGGTATCGGCGGGCTGGTTGGTGCGAAACGTACCGATATCGTCGAAACCCTGTTCGGCATCCGCGAGCGTGGGGCAGGCGAAGTGTTGCTGCACGGAAAAGAGGTGCAGAACAAATCGCCGGTGGAAGCGATTAAAAACGGTTTCGCCCTGGTAACGGAAGAACGCCGCAGCACCGGTATTTTTGGCGGACTGGATATTAGCTTCAACTCGCTGATTTCCAATATGAAGAGCTATCAAAAAGGCGGTTTGCTGAGCAATAAAAGCATGAAGAGCGACACCCAGTGGGTTATCGATTCCATGCGTGTGAAAACGCCCAGCCAGAAAACCCGTATCGGCTCGTTGTCGGGCGGTAACCAGCAGAAGGTGATTTTAGGCCGCTGGCTTTTAACCAAACCCGAAATCCTGATGTTGGACGAACCGACACGCGGTATCGACATCGGTGCGAAATTTGAGATTTACCAGTTAATCGGCGAGCTGGCCGCGCAAGGTAAGGCGGTCATCATTATTTCTTCCGAAATGCCCGAGCTTTTGGGGGTTACCGACCGCATATTAGTGATGAGTGCGGGTAAGGTGGCCGGTATTGTCGAAACGACGAAAACCAATCAGGAAGAAATCCTGCAATTGTCGGCTAAATATTTATAAGGCCGTCTGAAAATCTCAAAGCCGTTACGCTGAATGCAAACAAATTGATTATTTAAAGGAATTTTATGAGTGCCGTCAAACAGAACAAAGCCTTGGACTTTATGAAGGACTACGCGCTGTATTTCGTGCTGCTGTTGTTGCTGGTGGTGATTATCTCCAAAGATGCCAGCTTTTTAAGCCTGACCAATTTCAGTAACGTTTTAACCCAATCTTCGGTCCGCATCATTATTGCGCTGGGCGTGGCCGGCCTGATCGTTACCCAAGGCACAGATTTGTCGGTGGGCCGCCAAGTCGGATTGGCAGCAGTGATTTCTGCCACATTGTTGCAGGCGGTGGACAATGTAAATAAAGTCTTCCCCGATTTGGGTGTTGTGCCGATTCCGATGGTTATTTTGCTGGTGTGCGCCATCGGTGCGCTCATCGGGCTGGTGAACGGCGTTATCGTTACCGTCATGAACGTTACACCGTTCATCGCCACGCTCGGTACAATGCTGATTATCTACGGTGTGAATTCTCTGTATTACGACTACGTCGGCTCCGCCCCCATTGCCGGTTTCGACGGCGCATATTCCGCCTTCACTCAAGGTTTCTTCGATATCGGCGGATTCCGCCTGTCCTACATCACCATTTATGCCATTGTTGCGATTGCATTGATGTGGGTAATTTGGAACAAAACCCGTTTCGGTAAAAACCTGTTTGCCATCGGCGGCAATCCGGAAGCCGCCCGTGTTTCCGGCGTAAACGTTACCTTAAACCTGATTGGCATCTACACCCTGTCCGGCGTGTTTTACGCTTTCGGCGGCCTGCTGGAGGCGGGACGCATCGGTTCGGCCACCAACAATCTGGGCTTTATGTATGAAATGGACGCGATTGCAGCCTGTGTGATCGGCGGCGTGTCGTTTAGCGGCGGTGTCGGTACGGTATTCGGCGTGGTTGTCGGCGTGGTTATCTTTACCCTGATTAACTACGGCTTGAGCTATATCGGCGTAAACCCTTATTGGCAATACATCATCAAAGGTTCGATTATCGTTTTGGCCGTGGCCATCGATTCGTTGAAACACGCGAAGAAAAAATAAAAGGTTTGCCTGTCTATTAAGAGGCCGTCTGAAAACCATCTTTCGTTTCCATCGTCGGAACAAGGGTTTTCAGACGGCCTTCATTATAGGCAGCGGTGAAATCCCGATACATATTAACGTCGGCTCTGTTACAATGACCGCCCGTCCTGCCTGAAAAGAGGCCGTCTGAAAACGGCAGCTGGCAGACACACACTTCCGCATATCTTTAGTCCAAAGGAAATCCCATGTTCTCAAAAAGCGTAACCATTGCAAAATACGACCCCGAGCTTGCTGCCGCGATTGCCGCAGAAGTCGAACGTCAGCAAGACCATATCGAATTGATTGCCTCTGAAAACTACGTCAGCTATGCCGTAATGGAAGCACAGGGCAGCCAATTGACCAACAAATATGCCGAAGGTTATCCAAATAAACGTTACTACGGCGGTTGCGAACATGTGGATGTCGCCGAACAGTTGGCGATTGACCGCTGCAAAAAACTCTTCGGCGCGGAATATGTGAACGTGCAGCCACATTCAGGTAGCCAAGCCAACCAAGCGGTTTACGCCAGCGTGCTGAAACCGGGCGACACCATTTTGGGCATGAGCCTCGCGCACGGCGGCCACCTGACCCACGGTGCAAGCGTGAATATTTCAGGCAAACTGTATAACGCCGTTACCTACGGCTTAGACGAAAACGAAGTGCTGGATTATGCCGAAGTAGAACGCTTGGCATTGGAACACAAGCCCAAAATGATTGTGGCGGGGGCATCGGCCTACGCATTGCAAATCGACTGGGCGAAATTCCGCGAAATCGCCGATAAAGTCGGCGCGTACCTGTTTGTCGATATGGCACACTATGCCGGCTTGATTGCGGGCGGCGAATATCCCAACCCTGTGCCGTTTGCCGATTTTGTCACCACCACCACCCACAAAACCCTGCGCGGCCCGCGCGGCGGCGTGATTA
>ERZ773054.312-NODE-312-length-39217-cov-44.102242_pt1 | contig 39217 bp, 27 predicted proteins | sample MGYA00580630_ERZ773054 | MGnify/ENA primary metagenome ERZ773054 (study PRJEB29015, sample SAMEA2737994) | human oral metagenome | biome: human oral; feature: human-associated habitat; material: dental | place: China | collected 2115 ... | reverse complement strand
AGAGACGACCTTCGCCGCGCTCCCGGATCTCGAACCCGCCGAGCAACAAATCCAGCTCGAAGCGCTCCTCGACACCCTGCGCGCCCTGCAGAAGAAGGACGCGCAGCTTACCGAGGAGGAAGCCGCCGCAGCCGCCCTGCTGAAGCAGGCAAACGCCCTCGAACAGGACAGGGCGCGTGCCGAAAAGAGGCTGAGCGACCTCACCGCCCAAGCCGAGCAGCTCGCCGAAGAACTCGCCGGCTACAGCACCGCCGATGAGGAGCGCACCCCCGACGCCGGTGCCGAGCATGATGGCCAGGCCGTCGCGGACCCCGCGCAGCGCACCCCAGCGGGCCTCCCCGCACAGGAACGCGTTGACGTCGTTCATCAGCCTCACCGGCCGGCCGATCCGCTCGGCGATGGCCTCGGCGGGACGGCGGCCTTCCCAGTCGGGGAAGTTGCCGGACGCGGCGAGCACCTCGCCGGTCCTGGGGTCGATCACGCCCGCCGCCCCAGCGCCCACCGACACCGCCCGCAGCCCGGACTCCGACTCCAGGCGGGCTATGAGGCCAGCAGCGGCCTCGATCAGGGCCTGGCCGCCCTGCCCCGAAGCAGTGGTGCCGGAGGCCAGGATGACGCCGTCGGCGCCGGCCAGCACCGCGGTGACCTTGGTGCCGCCGATGTCGACGCCGGCCACCACGAGGTCGCGGCGGGGTCCGCCGTCCCAGGGGATGTCCAGCATCAGCGACCACCCAGCCCGGCCATCGCGATGCCCTTGACCAGGTGTTTCTGCAGCGCGATCACCAGGATGGTGGTGGGCAGCATCGAGATCACGGCGGCCGCCATCTGCAGGTCCCAGCGGGTGCCCTGCTGGCTAGAGAAGGTCGCCAGGCCGACGGGCAGGGTCCCGAGGGTGGAGTAGTCGACGGTGACGATCAGCGGCCACAGGTAGGAGTTCCAGAAGCCGAGGAAGGTGAACACGGCCAGCACCGCCAGCGCGGAGCGGGACAGCGGCAGGATGACGCTCCAGTAGATGCGCACCGAGCCGGCGCCATCGACGCGGGCGGCTTCGTCCAGCTCGTAGGGGATGCCCCGGTAGAACTGCCGCAGCAGGAAGGTGCCGAAGGCGCTGAACGCGAACGGGATGATGAGCGCCTGGTAGGAGTTGATCCAGCCGAACCAGTCCATCAGGGTGTACATCGGGATCATCACCACTTCGGCGGGCACCATCAGGGTGGCGAGGAACAGCAGGAACACCGCCTCGCGACCCTTCCACCTCAGGCGCGCGAACGCGAAGGCGGCGGTGGAGGAGATGGCCAGCACCAGCAGGGTGCCGGTGACCGCGACGAAGAGCGAGTTCAGCAGGTAGGTGATGAACGGGCCGTAGGTGAACACCTCGATGAAGTTGGTCCACTTGAGCTGCGACCCGACCAGCCGCGGCGGGCTGGAGAACATCTCGTTGTTCGGCTTCATGGCCGAGAACACCGCGTAGATCAGCGGCGAGGCGAAGACCAGGGCGGCGAGGTAGATGCTGACGTGCGCCAGCACCAGGCGGACCCGGCCGCCGGCCGTGCGCTCAGTGCTCATAGTGCACCCACTTCTTCTGGGCCTTGAACTGCAAGGCGGTCAGGACGATGATCACCGCGAACAGGATCCAGGCGGCGGCAGCGGCCAGGCCGAGGTCCTGGAACTTGAAACCGTTGTTGTAGATGAACTGGACGATGGGCTGGGTCGCGTTGCCGGGGCCGCCGCCGGTCAGCAGCTGCGGCTGGGCGAAGACCTGCAGCGATCCAATCATCGTCATCACCGTCGCGAAGAACAGCGCTGGGGAGATCATCGGCAGCGTCACGCGGAAGAACAGCCTCAGGCCCGTCGCGCCGTCGATGCGGGCGGCCTCGATGACGCTCTCCGGGAGCTGCTCCAGCACCGCCGAGAAGATCAGCATGTTGTACCCGAGGCCCTGCCACACCGACATGACCACGACCATCGTCATCGCCCAGAAGGGGTCGGCGAGGAAGTGAGGCAAGTTAATCCCGAGCCAGGCCTGGCTGGCGCCGTTGAGAGCGCCCTGCGGCTGCAGCAGCATCTTCCAGACCAGGATGTTCGCCACCATCGGGGTGACGACGGGGATGAAGAACAGCACCCGCAGCGCGCCACGCCCCCGGATGCGGGAGCTGAGCGCTACCGCAAGCCCGAGCGAGCAGGCGATGTTGATGGGCACATAGGCAATGGCAAATACGAACGTATTGCGCATGGCGGGCCAGAAGTCGGGGCTGACGGTGAACAGCTTCAGGTAGTTCCCGAAGCCGTTGAAGGTGCGCGTTCCGAAGGTGGGCCAGTTGAACAGGCTCATCACGATGGACAGTCCCACCGGGAAGAGCGTGAACAGGCCGAAGCCCACCAGGGCCGGGCTCACGAAACCCAGCGCCTGGCGGGACTCGGCCCTACTCAGGGCCCCTTTGGAGGAGGACATCAGCTTCCGTTCCCCGTCACTGCTGGAACTGCTGCTGGGCAGAGGTCAGCACCTCGGACATCGGCTTGGCGCCGGTGTAGACGTTGACCAGCTCAGGCTGGATGTAGGAGTTGACCTTGGACCAGTTCGGGGACACGTTCTGGCCCTCGACGTTGGCGAAGGCGGCATCGAAGGCCTGCTTGACGACGTCGCGGTACTGCTCATCGATGGACTCGAAGTACAGCGGCTGAGACTCGGCGCGGGCCGGGTAGGAACGCCCGGAGCTGGCCACGTAGTCCTGGGCCTCCTTACTGAGCAGAGCACCCATCACCTTCAGTGCGGACTCCTTGTCCTTGCAGCTCTTGGCGATGCCATACCCGGAGCCGAGGATCAGGCCCTTCGCCTTACCGCCGGCGGGTGCGGGCAGGTTCGTCATGCCGACCTTGAAGCCGGCGTCATTCTTGAGGTAGCTGACGGCGCTCCAGGTGCCATCGACGGCCATCGCGGCGTTGCCGTTAGAGAACTGGTCCTCACCCCAGCCCGCCTCGGAGGCCGAGGCGGCGGGAAGCGCGACCTTCTTCTCGGTGACCAGGCCCGCGTACCAGGTGGAGGCCTCGGCGAAGGCCGGGTTCGCGATGTCGAGCTTGCCGTCGGCGGTAACCGGCTGGGTGCCGGACTTGGAGATGGGAAGGGCCTGCCACTGGAAGTCGCCCATGCCGATCCCGAAGCCCTGCTTGCCGTCCTTGGTGGCGGCCGCCGCGGTGGCCTCGAAGTCGTCGAAGGTCCACCCGTTCTTGGGCTGGGGGGCGCCGGTGGAGCTGATCATGTCGGCGTTGTGGTAGACGAGCATGGTGGCCATGTCGAAGGGCAGGCCGTACATGGTGCCGCCGTTGCTCAGGATCTGCGTCGCGTCCTTCGCGAAGTCGGAGGACTTCAGGCCGGCGGTAGCCAGGTCGGCCTCGGTGAGCTCCGCGAAACCGGACTTATAGTCGGTGAGCTTCCCGGAGTTCATACCGGTGACGCAGGCCATGTTGTCGGTGCCCATGTTGGTGGTGAGCTTGGTGAAGAAGTCACCCCAGGGAGCGGTGCGAAGCTCGATCTGGATGTCGGGGAGGGCCTTCTGGGCGATCTCCACCTGCTTCTTCAGGGCGTCAGTGTCCTTCTGGCCGCCCGCCCACATGTCGACGACGATCCTCGTCTTGCCGTTCTCACCGGTGGTGTCACTGCCGCCGCCCTTGCTGGAGCAGCCGGTGAGCGCCAACGCGGCAACGGCCGCGAGCGCTATGGCCTTGCGGATCTTGAACTTCATTGCTCCTCCTCTGACTTAATTCGTCAGCGAACTAAGTTGTGCGCCTTAATGGCGTAAGTGAGCGTAGGGTAAGCCGATCGGCCAACGCAAGCGGAGACCCTGGTCCGTTGCAGAACCGTGACCTAAGGCCTGCTTTTCCCGCCTGTCCTGGGCATATGGAAAATTTTTTACAATTGCAGTCAGTTAATTTGGAATCGGTTAAAGTGTCGGCATGGCACGCCCCCATCCGCGTATCCCAGAGCTGCTGGCCGACGGATCAGCCACGTCGCGCGCTGATCTGGCACGCCTGCTCAACGTCGCCCCGTCGACGGCATCCACCTGGGTCGGGCAGCTGATCGAGGAGGGCGTCATCATCGAGGACGGGATGGTCTCCTCCGGCGGCGGGCGGCCGCGGCGGCGGCTGCGCCTGAACCGGCCCCTCGGGCACTTGCTCGTCGCCGACCTGGGCGGGCACCACGCCCGGCTCGGCGTGGCCGACCAGGCGGGAGGGCTGCTGCACTCCGCGACCGCACCGGTCGCGGTGGCCGACGGCCCGGAGAAGGTGGTGAAGTCCCTAGCGGGCCTCCTGCGCGAGCAGGACGCCGAGGGGCCACTGCTGGGAGTGGGCCTGGCGCTGCCGGGACCAGTGCAGCCGGACCCGGGGACGGTGAGGCTGCCGTCACGGATGCCTGGCTGGGCCGGGTTCCCGGTGCGGGAGGCGCTCACGGAGCTCTTCGGGGTGCCAGCCATCGTGGAGAACGACGCGAACGCGATGGCGCTCGGGGAGCACCGGGCCCAGTTCGGGACCGATGGCGACTCCATCACCATCAAGGCGGGCACGGCCATCGGATCCGGCATCATCGTCGCAGGGCAGCTGTACCGGGGCGCCACCTTCGCCGCCGGGGACGTCACCCACACCGTAATCCATGCCGCCGGGGAGCGGCCCTGCACCTGCGGGAAGATCGGCTGCCTGGAGACGGTGGCGTCAGGGGCAGGCATCGTCGCGGGGCTGCAGGAGCAGGGAGCCGGGGTCAAGACCACCGCGGATGTCCTGGCGCTGACCCACAACGGCGACCCCGAGGCCACCACGATGATCCGCACCGCCGGGTCGCTGCTGGGTGAGGTCCTGAGCTCGGTGGTGAGCTTCTTCAACCCGCAGGCGCTGTTCCTGACCGGCGGCCTGGCGTCGTCGCAGCACTTCATCACAGCCGTGCGGGCCCGGATCTACGACGGCTGCCATCCGCTGATGACCGAGTCGCTGCGGATCGAGGCGGCATCGCTGGGAGCCGACGCGGGTCTGAGTGGCATGGCCCAGCTGACGGCCGCGGCCGCGCGAGATGCGGCGGCCTGAGCTGGCGCAGGCAAAACCGCCCCGCGATGCGTCGCGGGTCAGCCGGTCCCTGCCAGTGGGATCTCCTAGGCTGGTTCCATGCTGATTGGTGCGCATGTTGACGTGGCGGCTGCGATCTCGCAGGCGAGCGCCGTCGGGGCGGACATCGCCCAGGTGATGTTCGGCGACCCGCAGTCGTGGAAACGCCCCGCCGCTCCTGACGCCGCCACACTGAAGGCGCAGGCCGAGGACGCGGGGGTCGGGCTCTACGTGCATGCCGCCTACGTCATCAATGTCGCATCCACGAACAACCGGATCCGGATCCCGTCGCGCAAGCTGCTGCAACAGACCATCGATGAGGCGGCTGCGATCGGGGCGCGGGGCGTGATCGTCCACGGTGGGCACGTCACCGCCGATGAGGACCAGCAGCGGGGCTACGACAACTGGCGCAAGTGCGTCGACGGCCTGGACCTGAAGGTGCCGATCCTGATCGAGAACACCGCGGGCGGCAAGAAGGCGATGATGCGCTACCTGGAGTCCATCCGGGCGCTCTGGGACACCCTCGACGGCTCCGGGAACCTCGATGGCGTTGGGCTGTGCCTGGACACCTGCCACGCGCACGCCGCCGGGCTGGACCTGGAAACGGTGGTCTCCGAGGTCCTGGGCATCACCGGGCGCATCGACCTGGTCCACTGCAATGACTCCCGCGATATGGCGGGGTCGGGGCGCGACCGTCACGCCCCGCTGGGCCAGGGCCAGCTCGACCCGGAGGTCCTGTTGGCGCTGCTGCGCGAGGCGAAGGCTCCGGTCATGCTGGAGACCCCGCCGGAGAACCACACAGCCGAGATCGCCTGGCTGAGAGAGCAGCTGGGCAGCTGACCAGTGAAAACCCGTAAGACTTATTCACAACCGCAGGCAACGTAACGCTGACAAGGAATTCCGCTGTCCACCGACTGCTCATGAATGATCCCCTCAGCTGTTAAACTAATTGCGATCTTGTCACTCTGGCGCGATAGGAAAACCCTAGAAAGGCAATTTCAATGAGCAGTCAATACACATCGGGAAATCCTGGGCAGCCAGCACAAGGCAATGGCTTCCAAGGCCCACCATCATTTCCTCAGCAATCCGGCTTCGCACCCGGACCTGGCCAGCCGAATGAATATCACAACACCGCATATCCATATGACGGACCGTCCTCGGCCTCAAATTCACCCAAGACCACCACGGCAGCGCTCCTGGCAATCATCGTTGGAGCGATGGCTCTCCCCGAAGGCTTGAGACGGCTTTTCGAGGTGATCTACTTCACGATCATCGGAGCCACCTCGTCCTCACCGTTCGTCAACCTCAGCTTCTTCCCCTTCGCCTTCGGACTCGGTCTGTTTACCTGTGGCCTGCGTTTCTTCTTCAAAAAGCGGGGATATGGCCAGCTGCCCGGATTCATAGCCCTCTTAAAACAAAACCTGCAGTCTCGGGTACACCAAACCCCTGCCCCATGGGCCTGAAAATCAGGGAAACAATTAGATTTTGTTAAATGCGAGCTACAGCTTCGCCAACCTGATCATCATACTGGCATTCGAGATCCTGAATGTGGTGCCGCTAGGAAATCCCAGCAACATTGAGGGAATCACTATGTTGTACACCCTAATCAACACATTAATCTTTACCATTGAAGTGGGTTTGACGATCTGGCTCATCTATCTGCTATTCACCGACGAGGTAAAGAGCTCCAGAAGATAGGACAGAAGTCCTCGCAGGTCAGTAAGCCCTTGCCCCTCAGAACATCCTATTTAGCTGACCCCGGCCAAGGATCCGACGAGAGCGCACGATAAGATCTGCACTGTCCGCTGGGTGCGGTCTGTATGTTTCCGGGAGAGGTGCAACGATGCGAAACAAACCACCGGCTTGGTTATGGCTGGTTCCTGTTCTGTCCGCGGGGCTGTTTGCTGTGGTTGGCCCCTTCGCCATCGCACTCAAGCAGGGCACCAAGCGCGCTTGGGCCTGGTGCGCCGGCTCAGGCATAGCCACGGTTGCGACATTCATGCTTGTTTCAACTGACACTGACAGCGGCTCTACCGCTGGCACCCTGCTGGCGATCACCAACCTCATCGCCTCCACGGTTTACACGATGATGACAGCACAACAGCTCGACTGGGGAAATGGTGCTACACAACTGCAGGCGCAGCCAAGACCTACCCTCATGACCGCCAACCGGAACGAGGCCGCCCTGGCCCAAGCACGCGCTGCCCTGCAGAGGCGAAGCGATGCTCTGAAGCTGGCGCAAGAGGACCCGCGGATGGCGCGCGAGCTCCGGATCGGCAGGCCTGACCTCCCACGTCAATACGACGATGGCGGTCTGGTGGACATCAATAGCGTCCCAGCCACAACTTTCGTGAAAATGCTGGACCTCACCCAAGCCCAAGCAGACCAGATCATCAGCACCCGCCAGGAACTCGGAAAATTCCTGCATCCTGATGATCTGACGAACTGCGTCGGCATTGACGTGGACACCTACGACAGGATCAGCGACCGTCTCATCGCCCTCTGACCTGGGCATCCACCAGGATTCCCCGCTGTCATCCTGCGACCTCGCTGATCTTCTCGTTTCCGGTCAGGTTCTCGAAGGACAGCAGCCGGTCCACGGTGGTCTCGTCCAGGAGACCGCGTTCCAGGACGATGTCGCGCACCGACTTGCCCGACTTGGCCGCTTCCTGCCCCACCTCGTCGCCGGCGCGGTGCCCGATGTAGTCGTTGAGGAGGGTCACCACGGAGATCGAGTCACGGACGTAGCGCTCGCAGATCTCTTTGTTGGCGGTGATGCCGCTGACGCAGCGGGTCCGCAGCACATCGCAGCCTGAGGTCAGCAGGCGGATCGACTCGAACAGCGCCTGCGCGATCACCGGCTCCATCGCATTCAGCTGCAGCTGCCCTGCCTCGGCTCCCAGCCCGACGGTGAAGTCGTTCCCGCGCACCTTGAAGGTGATCTGGTTGACGACCTCCGGGATGACGGGGTTGACCTTGGCGGGCATGATCGAGCTACCAGCCTGCATCGCGGGCAGGTTGATCTCGTTCAGCCCGGCGCGCGGCCCGGAGCTGAGCAGGCGCAAGTCGTTGCAGATCTTCGACAGCTTCGAGGCCAGGCGCTTGCAGGCCGCGTGCGCCATCACGTAGGCGCCGGTGTCGGAGGTCGCCTCGATCAGGTCGGCGGCGGTGACGAACGGCCTCTCCGTGACCTCCGCCAGGTATTTGACGGCTAGTTCCCGGTATCCGGGCGGCGCGTTCAGCCCGGTGCCGATGGCGGTCGCCCCCAGGTTCACCTCCAGCAGCAGCGAGCGCGCGTATTCAAGGTGCCGCAGTTCCTCCTCCAGGTTCACCGCGAAGGCTGTGAACTCCTGGCCGAGCGTCATGGGCACCGCGTCCTGGAGCTGGGTGCGTCCGAGCTTGAGGATGTGCTCGAACTCCTCGCCCTTGTCGTAGAAGGCATCCGACAGCTCCTCGACCGCGTCCGACAGCTTCCCGAACACGTGGTCGAGAGCCACCCGGAATCCCGTCGGGAAGGTGTCGTTGGTGGACTGGCTGTGGTTGACGTGGTCATTGGGGTCGACGATGTCGTAGCGGCCCTTCGAGAACCCGAGATGCTCCAGCGCCAGGTTCGCCAGGACCTCGTTGGTGTTCATGTTGACCGACGTGCCGGCGCCGCCCTGGAAGACGTCGATCGGGAACTGGTCCATGCACCGTCCCTTCTTGAGCACCTCGTCGCAAGCCTGGAGAATGGCCCGCGCCACCCAGCCCGGCAGCACCCCGAGCTCCCGGTTCGCGAGTGCAGCCGCCTTCTTCACCAGGACCATGCCGCGGATCAGCTCAGGAACTGAGTTCACGGTCACCCCGGAGATGGGGAAATTCTCCATTGCCCTCAGCGTGTGGATGCCATACCAGGCATCATCAGGGACCTCGCGGTCGCCCAGCAGGTCGGTCTCGGTGCGCGACATTGCCTTCCTTTCGGAGCTCTTCCCAAGCCAGTTCGCCCCCAGCCATGGAGGCCGGGGGTAACGCTACCGGACCCGGACCTCCCGTGGGGCATTAACCCGGTCCTTCCCTGCTTCACGAGACAGCCGGCACGCCGGCAGTCCGCTAGGCTGGGGTTCGTGACCAGATGCGTTTACATTGCTTCATCGGAGTGGCAGGTCAGCAAGAGCGCCATCGCTCTAGGCGTGCTGGAGTTGCTCGCGCGTCAAGTCCGGTCGGTGGGTTTCTTCCGGCCGCTGGTGGAGTCCCTGGAGGCCGACGGCATCACGGAGGCGCTGCTGGCAACTAAGACCCTGCGGCATCAGGAGGTCGCGGACACCGTCGGGGTCACCTACGCCGACTGGGCCAGCGACCCCGAGGCGGCCATCGACACCATCGTCACGAAATACTCGGCTCTGGCGGAGCGTTTCGATGCGGTCGTGATCCTCGGCTCCGACTTCGACGATCTGACCATCGGCACCGAGTTGGACCACAACGCCGTCATCGCCGCCAACCTGAACGCGCCGGTGCTGTACGTGTGCCGCGCGGCGGACCGCTCGACCGTGGAGGTCCAGCGCATGGCGGAGGAGGCCATCGAGGCCTTCGAGGCCCGTCACAACACAGTCGTGGGCATCATCGCCACCCGCGCCGAGCCGCTCCTCGCCGACGAGCTCGCCGACGCGCTGGGCAAGGTACGGGATGTCTTCGTCGCGGTGCTTGAGCAGAACGATCTGCTGGACGCCCCGTCGGTCGGCCAGCATTTCGAGGCCGTTGACGCGACGCTGTGGCGGGGCAGCCAGGAGGGCCTGAGCCGGGAGTCGCTGACGACGCTCGTGGCGGGCATGACCCTGCCGAACCTGCTGCCCTACCTCCAGAAGGAGGCGACTGTCATCGTCCCGGCCGACCGCCTGGACCTGCTGCCGGCGCTGATCATGGCGCACCGCTCAGCCACCTACGGCCCGCTGGCTTCGTTGCTGCTGACCGGCGGATTCGAGATCCCGGATGCGGTGGCGAAGCTGCTCAGCGACTCCGAGGTCGACCTTCCCATCGGATCGACCGTCAACGACACCTTCTCCACGGCCATCGCGCTGCGCGAGGTGAGCGGGGTGGCCACCAGCTCGCCGCGGAAGGTGGAGCTGGCACGCACCCTGTTCGACCGTCACGTCGACGAGGACGCGCTGCTGGCGGCCATAGAGCTGCCGCGCGCCGAGATCCGCACCCCGAACATGTTCGACCACCAGCTGATGCAGATGGCCCGGCGGGAGTCGAAGCGGATCGTGCTGCCCGAGTCCACGGACGACCGGGTACTGGCCGCCGCCGACGTGGTGTTGCAGCGTCACGTCGCCGACATCATCCTCCTCGGCGAGGCGGGGGCGGTCTCCCGCCGCGCCGCGGAGCTGGGCCTCAACCTGACCAAGGCCACCGTCGTCGACCCGAAGGACCCGGAGCTGCTGGAGCGATTCGCCGCCGAGTACGCGAAACTGCGCGCCCACAAGGGCGTCACCATCGAAGACGCCCGCCAGAAGCTCGCCGACCTGTCGTACTTCGGCACGATGATGGTGCATCTCGGCATGGCCGACGGCATGGTCTCGGGGGCGGTCAACACCACCGCCAACACGATCCGGCCGTCACTGGAGTTCGTGAAGACCAAGCCGGGCGTATCGGTGGTTTCCGGTTCCTTCCTGATGGCAATGAGCAACCACGTGGTGGTCTACGCCGACTGCGCCGTCAACCCGGATCCGACACCCGAGCAGCTCGCCGACATCGCCATCTCGTCGGCCCAGACCGCCACCAGCTTCGGCATCGAGCCGCGCGTCGCGATGCTGTCCTACTCGACGGGCGACTCCGGTTTCGGCGCCGACGTCGACAAGGTCCGCGAGGCCACCCGAATCGCCCGCGAGAAGGCACCCGGCCTCAAGGTGGAGGGCCCCATCCAGTTCGACGCGGCCGTCGACGAGGTGGTGGCCGCGAAGAAGATGCCGGGCTCCGAGGTGGCGGGCCGCGCCACGGTCTTCATCTTCCCGGACCTGAACACCGGCAACAACACCTACAAGGCCGTGCAGCGCACCTCCGGTGCCGTCGCCATCGGCCCTGTGCTCCAGGGGCTCCGCAAGCCCGTCAACGACCTGTCCCGTGGTGCGCTGGTGGATGACATCGTCTCGACGATCACCATCACCGCCATCCAGGCCCAGAGCGACTGAACCCTGGAACTGTCCATCGACCCCAACCCAAGGAAAGTCCTGTGTCCAATCACATCCTGCTGCTCAACTGCGGCTCCTCGTCCATGAAGTATCAGCTGTTCGACCCGGGGACGCAGAGCGCGCTCGCAGTCGGCATCGTTGAGCGGATCGGGCAGGACCAGGGCAAGCTGAAGCACGAGGTCGGCGACCAGGAGTTCGTCGAAGAGCAACCCTTCCCCGACCACACGGCCGCGTTCGCTGCCGTCGTCGCCGCCTTCGGGAAGTACGGACCTTCGCTGGACGGCGTGAGGGCTGTCGGCCACCGCACCGTCCACGGCGGCTCCACCTTCCAGGAGTCCACCCTCATCAACGACGAGGTGATCGCGAAGCTGGTGGAGCTGCAGGCCCTGGCGCCGCTGCACAACCCGCCAGGGATCGCGGGCATCGAGGCCGCGATGGCGCTGCTGCCCGACGTCCCGCACGTCGCGATCTTCGACACCGCGTTCTTCGCGAAGCTGCCCGCCGAGGCCTACACCTACGCCATCGACAAGGAAGTCGCGCAGAAGTACGAGCTGCGCCGCTACGGCTTCCACGGCACATCCCACTCCTATGTGTCAAAGAAGGCCGCGGAGGTCCTGGGGAGCCCCGTAGAGGACCTGAAGACCATCGTCTGTCACCTCGGCAACGGCGCGTCCATCTCGGCTGTCGACGGCGGCCAGGCGGTGGAGACGTCGATGGGCCTGACCCCGCTGCAGGGGCTCGTGATGGGAACCCGCTCCGGCGACATCGATCCGGGCGTCTTCAAGTTCCTCTCCGACAAGGGCTACTCCATCGACGAGATCGACTCCCTGCTGAACAAGCAGTCGGGCATGGGCGGCATGTGCGGATACACGGACATGCGTGACGTCGAGACGCAGATCGAGGCCGGCAACGCTGACGCCCGGCTGGCGATGGACGTCTACATCCACCGCCTGATCAGCTACATCGGTGCCTACATCGCGGTGCTGGGCGGAATCGACGCGGTGGTGTTCACCGCCGGCATCGGCGAGAACGCATCCCTGGTGCGTTCCGAGGCGTCCAAGCGGCTGCGTCACCTCGGCCTGGTCATCGACGAGGAGAAGAACGCTGTGCGCTCCAAGGAGCCGCGGGTGATCTCCACCCCTGACTCCCCCGTCACAATCCTCGTGGTCCCCACCAACGAGGAGCTGGCGATGGCCCAGGACACCCTGCGGATCATCGGCGCCTGAGCGAGCACTCCAAGACCCCGGCTGAGCCGGGCCGGCCCACGGGCTGGCCCGGCTCTCGTCGTCCCAACACGATGGTCTGCAACCCCTCAACCCAAGCTTTACCTTTGGAGACGGTTTCCTAACTTTGAGTCCTGGAGGCCTGTATCGTTGCGGTTGCTTCCCCAACTTTTCGCAATGGAGGTCCAGGCATGGCGCTGCTGACCATCGGAGTGGCGAGCAGTGCGCTGTTCGACCTCGCTGAGTCCGACCGAGTCTTCCGAGAGCAGGGGGTCGCGGCGTATCGCGCCTACCAGGAGGAGCGTCTCGACCAGCCGCTGCAGCCCGGACCGGCGCAGCCGTTCATCCGCCGGCTCCTGAGCCTCAACGACGTGCTGATGGACGCGGTGGATGTGATCGTGCTGTCCCGCAACAGCGCCGAGTCGGGGCTGCGGGTGATGCGCTCCATCGACTCCGCAGGGCTTCCGATCACCCGCGCGGCCTTCCGGGAGGGGCGGGCTGCCTTCGAGTTCATGCCGGCGCTGGGAATGTCGCTGTTCCTGTCGGCCAACAAGGACGACGTCGCCGAAGCCCTGGAGAAGGGGCATCCGGCAGGCACGGTGCTGCGTGACGGCTCCAGGCCCGACCCGGGCCAGGAGATCCGGATCGCGTTCGACTTCGACGGCGTCCTGGCTGACGACTCGTCGGAGCGTGTGTTCCGGGAGGAGGGCCTGGGACGCTACGCGCTGCGGGAGGCGGAACTGGCCGACGTTCCCCTGGCCCCGGGTCCCCTCGCCAGGTTCCTGGGCGGCCTGAACCGGATCCAGGAGGCGGAGGCGGAGCTAGCGGCGAGACGGCCCAGCTACGAACCGAGGCTGCGTATCTCGCTGGTGACCGCCCGGTCGGCGCCCGCCCATGAGCGTGCCGTCAACAGTCTCCGCGCCTGGGGCCTGAAGGTGGACGATGCCTTCTTCCTCGGCGGGCTGCCAAAGGCCCCCGTCCTGGAGGCGCTGAGCCCCCACATCTTCTTCGACGACCAGCTGCGCCACCTCGATCTGGCCATGCGCACCCCATCGGTCCACGTTCCCTTCGGCGTCGCCAACGAGTCCGCGGAGGAACCGGAACGGCTCTCCGAGGCACCCCGCAGAGCCCGCCGGGCCGCCCCGGAGGAGATCCTCGACTGCACGGCCTGAACGACCGCTGAGGAGGATCAAGTTCCCTGGAAAATCCATAGAGTTAAAGATCTGGAACCAGATAAACCAACAAACAGACCATTGGAGTGCCCGATGTTTCGTGGGCTGTGGTGAAGAACCTGGGTTTGTTTGAATATGTGAGGTAAAAAGTCTGTATTATGCCGGCTTCGAAAGTTTAGTAAAGAGTTTAGAGAACACATCGTTGCGGAGGTTTTTGAAGGGGTCTCGCCCGATCACGAATGGTGGCGAATATCTTATAATCTGGTCCCGGTGAACTGTGGGTCAGCTGGGTGAGAATGTGGCGGAGGCAGCATCCCGACCCAGGTATGGTAGAAGTGTCGTCGGATCAGGTGGCGGAACATCAAGCGCTTACAGGCCGAGGCTGGGTGAAGCGACGACAGGGGGGTCGGGGGTGAAGGTGGTGGCCTTCATGCGTGCAGGAAACCCTGGGTAGCAGCGAAGAATGTGTTTATATCCCTCCACGGATGGAGGCGGCTATCTGGTGTATGTGATGTGCCGTTGGGCCAGAGTGTCTCGTTCTGGCTACCACGAGGTGGCGGAGCCAGGGCTTATCCGAGACACAGAAACGCCAGGGGGAACTCACTAGTGTGATCACAGATCTTCTTCCACCGAGTCTGAGCAAACCTACAGGTGTGTCGACGTATCCACGCAGCCCTGGCCGAACGAGGGGGTCCACGCAAGCCCAGATCTGGTGCGCCAACTCCATGCACCACGTCTGGCCTAGTTGGCCTACCCGGCCCCACGAAGCGGGCACGTACCACCATCCCAGCCCAGGGGTCTTCACCACCGCCCGGATCTGGCCAAAGCAGGACTGTCACCGCCAACAAACCAGAGCAGAAACGGGGTGGGCGACATCAATCTTCATCCTTAGATGTGGAAAGGGTTCGTCTGCCTGGTGACTGTAATAGACCCGTCATCTGAAGATCATTGAAGCTTATTCACAGCTGCTAGCAACTGGTTTCTGACAAGGGGTTTCGCTGTTTTCAGCACCCCCATGAATAAGCCTCATTGGCTACGGTGATCGCAGAGGTGCATGCGCACCCGATGTGTTGGTCGAGGCCTTTACAACATGACAGTCAGAAATCAACCCCCTATCGTGGGTGAGGCTGTCTTTGACTCCGGTGCGTGGTTCACGCTTACGTCTCGGCTGAATTGCGCGGACGTCATGGATGCATATGGTATCCGGGCCTCGATTGGGTGGAACCGGATCGTGTTACGACAATGCCGCAGCAGAATCATTCAACACCCTCCTGCAAGAAGGAGGTAGTGAACCGGAAGATCTACCCAACACGGAAACATGCTATAAAGGATGTGACAGCCTGGATCGAGTAACTGCTGCAATCACAAAGCGACTCCACTCGGCGTTAGGATACCGCACCCCCAACCACGTCCACCAAGAATAGGTGTCAAAACCAGCAAGCAGCCTAAAAATCCCATTTTTCAACAGTGTCCACAAAACCCATAGCACTCCATTCATCGCCTTGAAGAATTTAGCTTGAAAAGAAATTTCATCTCGCCGCAGGCCACCCCTGAATAACCCTCTAGGCATTCAATGCTCGACCACGGAATCCATGAACTTATACTGGAATTCAATTATCAGCACGGCAACCCAAGCATCGAAGCAACAGGGCCAGACTCCCGTTACCCATAAGTTAGTTCCCTTAAGTTAACATCTAGGAAAAACCACTGCGCGATTTAAGACCAGTTAGTCAAATGTTCGACAACTTCAAAGCTGCAAGAAATGCTCACGGCTGCTTGTAATATGCTTTGACAAGGCATCATGGACTACACGAAGTAGCAGATCAGCTCTAAACCAGCAAGGTCGCATCGAAGTCAAATGACCCAAGTTGGGTCTAATATCATTACTCGGATGGCCGCACATCCGGCGCGTCTCGGTGACTTAGGAAGTGAGTGCAGCATGGCTAAAAATTCAACTAAATCGGAGACCAGTATTAACTCGGCGACATCTGATGATGCCGAGAACCAACCCATCGTTGGAAGCGACGCGCCTCAAAAACACACCCATCAAGATGGTGCGGTAAGCATCGCTCCAGCTTCGGCCACGCAGAAGATGCCGGACTGGCCTGAAATTGCTATGGAGATCGCCCCTGATCCAGGACAGCGAGCCTGCCTGATAGGCAACTCCGAAAGGCGCGAGATTACCGTCATCTGCGACCACGACGGCCGGTTTGAGAAAATAACAGCTTCCGCTGCCGACTCGTGGGCCTCCCACATTGTCAAGCTGGGAGTCACAGCTGTTTGCATCTACGATCATGGGATGTTCCGCACAAAGCCTAGCCTGGCGTCTAATGTCGATGACCTAGTACAGCTAGGTATGCAGGTGGTAGTCATCACAGAAAATCCCGAGGATGAGTTCAATCTTGTAGCGTGCCTTAGCCATTTGAAGCCGCATCTACTGATGCATCACGTGGTGCCTTCCGAAGAGATCTGGCGCGCATTGCAGGCGCAGACCGGACACACGTTAGATGCCTACCGGTCGATGATCGAAATCATATGTGACTGCCATCCCGCATTGGTTCATCTGTTCCTGACAGCACTATGCCATGCCAGGGAAGGCGAAACAGTTACCACAACAACGGTTATTGACTCTTTGGTTGACACAATCACACACGTTGTGTGTACCGAGTTCGTTCAGAGCCATGACCAGGCAATTTTCCTCTCATATCTCGCGTTGCAAGGAGACCCGACGACCACCATCAAAGTTCGTCAAAGCCTGGGAAGCACAAGTCAGAACACTCACTTCGCTCAACGCATGGTCTTGGCTATCTCATCGGAGTCAGTACCCCCAAAACTGAGGGTTACCTTGTGGCAGCGGCTACGAGCACATATTGATACCGAAGCATTTGAAGCCGCTAGACAGGTTCTCATACCCCTACTCGGCAATGGCCTGACAGATGATGTAAACCATCTCGGGCTACTCGAGCTATTTACTGGAGATACCAGCTCTTGCTTGACGCTGGAAATTTCGGACCTATTGCGACAGGCAGTCGATGCCGCTGACACCAAAGGAAAGAAACGCATCATGCGAGCACTGCCACAATTTATCAAAGACGGGTCAGTGGAAAAAGCGGCAGCCCGGATCGCCGTCATATGCTCTGACACTGATTTGAATGCATTTGGAGTGGCGCTAAAGGCACTCGATACCGCCAATACTATGCCCGATACAGCTTACGAGGTTTTTTCTCCTCTAGCAGTACTGGAATATCCGGCTCTATCGGCACACCTGGCCGAGAGGGTTATCGAAACACTTGATCCAGATGATCCGCGAATAGTTAAAGCAGTGCTCTCATGGATCATATCTTCGCCAGCGACCGCATGTAGTGCACCTGCACGCCGCTGGCATATACTTCGACGTATTGTAGCTATATCTCACAGTGATCTTCCATCAGCCTCAATTATCCGCGCAGGCATAGCCAGTCTGCGCGCTTTCACCCGACGCTCTGCAAGCGTCTATCTACACGATTTAGCCACCCAGCAAGGGTTATCCTCAGAAGGACTGCCACTCATAGCATGTTGTCTCGCTGGACTGGCCACATGTATGAATAATATGACAGATGAGGCTGCCATATGGTGCTGGAGGGCACGAGCGCTCGCCAACCCCCGCGATATGGACTACACTTGGGTATTAATTGTTCAATCGCTAGTCGCTTTCCATCGCCGGAACATTACACTAACCAATGAACTACTTTCACGCGTGGCTAAAAATTCTGCACTAACGCATGCTCCCACTCTTTATCAATTCTGCAAATTAGCCATGCAATACCTCAACAAAGGTTACGACACCTCGGGATTGATTCCGGTCTTCACTAAGGATATCCACCCCATTCTCCGCGCATTCGCCACTTACTGTTCTGCAAACATGAATCACCGAAAAGGGAATGTCCAAAAAGCCATCGACAAACACTTCATCACTGGTCGAATCTTAGCCTCAGCCAAACTCACCAATCCGTTTATTTTAGATTGGAGGCAACGACTACAAACCATATTCGTTGCTTGCCACGAGGAAGCTATAGCAAAGTGTCTGCAAAATGACATCTATGCAGCAGAGGAGACCTGGAGTTCTATAAATAATACGTCAGATTCATGCATCGGCCACAGCGATACCGGCCTAAACGATGACGATAGACTACAGAAACTTAGCATCAGCGAACAGCGAGTCGCCGAACAAATAGCCTCAGGATGCACCAACGCGCAAGCTGCCAGTGCGCTGTATTTGAGCAAACGCACAGTGGATACTCATTTGCGGAATATCTATCGCCGCCTTGGCATCTCCAATCGTGCTGATTTGATCAGGATTGTAAAAACTAACCATCCGGAATCGGAGGGTTCTACTACCTTGGAGCGGACTGACAAGGATTGAAGGCGAACAAAGCTAATTCAATGCCCTACGTCTAGGACAATCATCAAACCAGATCCAATCAAGAAAAACTGAAGGCCATGGAGTGCCCGGTGTTTCGTGGACAGTGGTAAAAAACCTGAATCTATTCTAACATGTGAGGCAAAAAGTCTGTATTATACCGACTTCTAAATTTCGGTAGAGAGTTTAGAGAACGCATTCATCGCGGAGGTTCTTGAAGGGGCCTCGCCCACAAGAATCCACCCCAAAAATACACTTTCATAAAAACTCTATTTCATGGAAACCTATTCAAAGCCACCACCCAGTCAACCAAAAACTCCCAACCAGCAAGGATGGCCAAAAGTTCTGAATAAGCTTCATGGCTTGATTCCACCCCAGCAGCAAAAACATACTAATTATTTGAGTGGCGCAGCACAAACTCACTCAGGAAAATATACATACTCAGCCAAAATTATACAGAGGGTTCCTCACACCATACAGCAAAAACTTTCATACATCACTAGCGCTCCATGCAGCAGAAATGCTCTAGTTACCCCGCTATCAATAAACACTGGAATGGGTGGGCGAGAGTTTCTCCGCCCACCCATTCAGTGTTTTCAGCAGCAGCAGCAAACGATGCTGGAGCAGTAAGCGCCGCCGGCAACGCTAGCGAGCTCATCAGAACTCAGGTTCTGCGTGTCGAGCTTGGGGGCAGCCTGAACAGCAAGCACAACAGCCTTGTCCGCCAGTCCCTGCTGGAACTCATCGTAGTACGCCTTCAGCGCAGCCTTCGGATCCTCAGCCGGCTCACCAGTAGGCTGAGTAACAGTGATTTCAACATCCTGCGGAATAACCAGACCTGCATCAGCAGCCACAGAATGAGGATCAGACTTCAGACGATCAGCAACCTTCTCATCAGTCCACACCGCAACCAACAACTTAGTGTAGGCATCCGTGAACTCTTCAAGTCCCTGCTTCTTTGACATTCTTCCTCCTTAATTGAACGAAACTACTTCCCCACTAAGACGCACTTCACATCAAGAATCCACCCCAAGAACTATGGACTCACGCACAAGTAGTACATGGACAACAACAGCACCATGCAGCCTCGCCACCCGAAACGCCGGCAAGATCACTCTGATCTAAGTCCTCTGTAGTAACTGTTGGGGCATCAGGCACATAGAGCACCAGCTCGCCCCTCTCTTCAGCCATAAACCACAGATTCACTTGAACATTAAGTGCTTCTTCCGAGGAGCTTGAGACTGGAACTGGGGCAGCCTGTCTCTCGACTCGAATGACAACTGAAGCCGGAATTTCAAGACCTGCCTCAGCTAAGACATCACGCGGAGAGGCAAGAAGCCTTTGCAAGTAGAGATCATCAGACCAACTCGAAACGAGCAAGCGCGTATATGCTCGGATGAAATTCTGACGTTCTGTCTCAAATCTCCCCATGAGCATCCTCCTGAATCCACTAGTTCTTGGAAACCAGAACTCTCATTTATCAATGATGGACCATCCTGCACGGAACCACAAGGCTATCCGATGATGCCACGCATGCGTAGGATTCCGCTACGCATGCGGCTCCACATCTCTTTCCGCCTGCTGAGTCTTAGCCAAGTTAGCAAAAGTCCCATTGAGTTCCAGGAGTTCTTCATACGTTCCAGACTCAACGACATGGCCATGGTCGATCACTATGATTCGATCTGCGTCCCGGACCGTTGACAACCGATGGGCCACAACGATTCGTGTGGCGTTGAGCCTGTGCATGCTCTCCGTCACTCTGGCCTGAGTCAGGTTGTCCAATGCACTGGTTGCCTCGTCAAAAATTACGATCCGAGGTCTCGAAATCAGCGCACGCGCGATCATCAGACGCTGTCGTTGGCCGCCTGACAGACCTGCTGAGCCATCAGCGACGTTGGTGCTAAGTTTCATAGGCATAGCCTGAATGTCGTCAGCCATGCCAGCCATCTCCGCGGCTTCCCAAACCTCAGATTCGCCATATGAGCCAGAACCAGCGATGTTGTCCCGGATCGATCCGGAAACAGTTCCATTGCTTTGCAAGACGATTCCGCACTGACGTCTTACGGCCGCTACGTCGAGCTCCGCAAGGTCTTGCCCATCATAGGTGACCGAACCACTATCCGGCCTGTCGAATCCGATCAGCATTCTGAGCAAAGTAGATTTCCCGGAACCTGATGGACCAACGATGGCAACGAACTCCCCGCGACGGATGGCAATGCTCACTCGATCCAAAATCAACGGTCCATTTCCTCCATAACGGAAACTGACCTCATGCAGACGGATCTCACCAGACAGCTCCCCTGGCTGTGCCCTGCCTTCACCGGACTCGGGGTCAGCATTGAGAATCGGACGGAGGAACTCGAACGTAGGAACAACCGGCGCCAACATTTGAAGAACATAAATGAACTGGATGAAGTTGGTAATAAGCAGCTGACTTGCTAGGATCGCTGTAACAACGCGCGTCCTATCCTCAACCGTGGCACTACCAGCAGCGATGACCATGGCAATGACCACAGGCATGAGAACCGACGCCATTACCATAATCCAAGTCTCTACCCGGCGGCTCATCATCTGATGACGCAATGCCTCGCGCTGAAGCCTCCCCCATCGTGACAGGACGCGATGTTCGCCGCCCGCGGCACGAAGCTTGGACATGTTCGACAGAACACTGAGGGTCAACCCGCTGACCTCCTGCTGTGCTAACAGATAGGAACGTTGGGCAGCAATATCTTGAAACATCAAACGAGCAAGCATAACTGTAACCGCGAGTAGAGCTACCCCCACGAATGCAGCCATCGCAGGAGACATAGCGGCCAAGACAAAAAAATCAGCAACCGCAATCATCAGCCCCATGACCGCGGTTACCACCGCGCCCGAGATTGTTTCCTGAGCCTGCCGGATATTGAAGATCACCGTTCCGAGCCTCCACGGCGATCGACTCTCAAAAAAAGACAAAGGAAGTGCAAGGAGCTTCGCCCATATGCCCGAACCCAAACGCTGAGCCATCCGCCCTTTGATCCGTAAAGCAAGATGATTCTGAATGGTCTGCAAACCAGCCGTGAGAAGCACAATCAGAAGCATGACAGCCCCGATCTGCAGGATCACAGAATTCTCACCGAACTGCACCAGCCGCCCTACCACGAGTCCTGAGAGAACAGGGGTTATTACGCTGAGTACCATCACAAGGGCTGCATAAAACGCAAGGCTAGCCGCATCTTTCCCCGAACCAGCCAAGGCAAATCTGAAGAGTCCCCGCAAGGTGGTGACTCGCGCCGGAAGAGGCGCCTCCGCGATTCTGGCTTCAGCATCAAGAGCTGCCAAGTCCTCCCGCTCTAGTGGACGTTCTTCGACGTCTTCCCATAGCTGAATCCAGGGTCTCTTACCCTTGAAAGTAATCGTGCACGGTACTTTCTCGGGTCCGTAACGCGTGACAAAAGGCGTGGCGTGAGGCGTATGCCACCAACCATCTGCGAGTTTAAGTGGGCGCAATCGTACCCATCCGATCGCGCTGAGGTCATCAAAGGACTTAGCAGTGCGCAGCGACGGCACGATGCCTGCTGGAGGCACTAGCCGCTGCTGTCTACCGCCAGACCAGAGGGCTCGTGCGATGGCGGTACCCCATGGTCCCAGCAAATCACTCAGCTCACGCTCATGCCCGCCTCCACTGGAAAGTCTGCGATTGGCACGGCCCGTCTCTTCCAGCTGTTCTTTCTCCCGATGCGCAGCGGCATCAATACGATCGCGTTGCTCCTCCCGCCTAAGCGCCACTCCCCGCGCACAAGCCTGCAGAAGGGCAATACAATGCTCCGCCCAGGCTCTGCCAAGCAATCCGCGATCAAAGAGTTCTCCCGTTGTGGCAACACGAACGGTGGCCGATCCAGTGGCGCGGACCCAATCATGCTTACCAATGCCAAACCAAGACAAAGGCGGTCCGCCCCCTTCCCCATTCGTTATTTCCGTGACTGGGCAGTGCACATCTAGAACCGGTGAATGCTCGATCCAGACCCAGGAATTGATGGGCCGCATTATGTCTTCCCGATGCACATCAACTTCACCCGGTGACAAAACATCAAAGTCACGAGGCGGCAAGGCTCGCGCGACGACGGCATCCACGCTGAGCGCAGCCAAAGTAATATCAAGCCCCTTCAAGAATGAAGCACGCCGCAGAGCACTCTGCTTCAGCGCTCTCTGTTCCTCATTAATCTCAAAGGGCCGTAAAGAAACATCGGCTGATTTTTTCACACCGAGCTTCCACCCTGGAATCGGAATACACCCGATAATAACAGCGCCTGGCGACAGCGACCCAAGCGGATACCACCCATTCTCGGTAACCGCGAAAATGTCTGCATCTCCCTCGGCAACCTCAATTCCCCACGATGGATCATCCAGTGGATAAAACGATCCCGCCGAACCCCAATCCACCTGCTCTGGTATGAATGCCCTCCGGGGAGCATTTTTAACAAAAACCGTTGTGGGTAGAATATTTCTGTCATCTACGGTCATCATGCGACCTTTGTTTTGTCGGATTTACCGGACCGGAGACCGGCATAGGTACCATTACGGGCGACTAGGGCTTCATGGGTTCCCTGCTCAACAAGTCTGCCATCGTCAAATACAAGGATGAGATCGGCATCACGAACTGTAGACAGACGATGAGCGATCACCAGCATTGCGCATCCCCGGCGACGGAGATTGGCAATAATTCTTCGCTCGGTCACTGTATCGGTAGCACTCGTAGCCTCGTCTAGGATCAACAGTGCAGGCTCGTTCGCCAACGCACGTGCTAGCTCGATACGTTGACACTGCCCACCGGAGAAATTTCGGCCGTCCTGCGCGACGAATGCGTTGAGACCTCCGGCCCTTTGGATCACCTCAGTAAGAATTTCAGAGTCTTCGAGGGCTTGGATTACGGACCGTTCAGGGATGGTTTCATCCCACAAGGTAACATTGTCTTTCACGGTGCCCTCAAACAAACTCACATTCTGATCGACATAGGAAACAGCCGCGCAGATGGATTGCCGAGAGTGATCGTCACGAGGACGCCCATCCAGCAGAATCCGGCCGGATGTCGGCTGCAGCAGCCCTGCCGCAAGCTGCCCCACCGTCGACTTCCCAGAGCCTGATGCCCCGACGAGCGCAACGCACATTCCCGGTCTCACAGAGAAACTGAGGTCAGAGAGGAATTTCGTCTCACCATCGAATGAGAACGACACATGGTCAAAATCTATCCTGCCTGTGAGAACCTCTGCGAAAGTATGGGTCTGGTTCTCCGCAGGGATGCCCTCATAGTTGAGAACATCCTCCAACCGGGCCAAGTCCGCCTGAGTGGTCTGCAGTTGGCTCGCCTGGGTGACCAGCTGAACGAGGGGTTGAGTGAAGGAGGCGAGCAAAGCTTGGAAAGCAACGAGCAGGCCTGCACCGGACATGCCACTCGCTACCCGGAGCCCGCCGACGACCAGTACCAGAGCAGTATTCATGCCCGCCAGCGCAGCAGGCAAAACGGTGATCAGCGACTGGCCTCGGCCAAGACGCTGCCCTTCTGAGATCGCCTTAGCACAATAACCACTCCACTTGGCGAAAGCCATCTGCTCGATCCCGTTCCCCTTGATCGATGCGATGGTCGATAAAGTTTGCATGGTAGAAGTTGCTAGACCAGCATCCTTGGCCTGAAGTGAACTGGCAGCATCGCGCTGTTCGCGGAGAACCTTACGTAAAGCGATGACATTGAAAGCCGATACGAGCATAACGAGGGCGGCGAGTAAGGGATCGAGTATGATGAGAGCGACTCCATAGACGACAATGAGCGTCGTACTGGCCAATGTCATGACGACATTATTTGTGATAGATGAGCTGACCCGAAAATTGGTATTGACTCGCCCAGAGAGATCGGCTGAATGCCGCTGTTGGAAGAAAACCACTGGGCGCCGCAACAACTCTTTCATGAAGTGAGTCGCGCTGCTCGTTCCCAAATGAATCTCAACACGCTTGAGGTGCTCACGCTGAATCGCCGTCAGCACCCCTATAGTTGCCGCGCATAGAATCAACAAGACAACAGGGAAAAAGACTGGAATCAGCTCGACACCAAATTCATTCACGAACCAGCGCTGAATTATGGGTTCAAGTACTCCGGGAACTGCCACCAGCATAGTGGCAATAAGTGTCAATGTCAGCGCGCTTCCTGCGCCATGCAGACGCCGCACAACAGCGGTAAATATTGATACCTCTTTTCCTCCTTTGGAAAAATTAGGACCTGGCGTGAGATCCAAGACCACACCAGTAAATCCGCCATCGAATTCATCTAGCGGCATCACACGGTGACCATTCGCTGGGTCATTGACATGAACGACAATCCCCCGGCGAGTTCTCCGGAATCCCTCAAGAACCATGAAATGCTGAAAAGCCCAGTGAATGATCACAGGATGATCAATTGCACTCAGGTCCTCGATATCCATGACCTTTCCTCCGCCAACGAGGCCGTAGGATTCAGCTGCGGTTACGATGGCAGCAGCGTTCGCACCATCACGCGTAACATTGCAGGCAATCCTAAGCCGTTCGAGCGGCTCCACACGCCCACGGGAACGAAGAAGAATGCCGAGGCTAGCCGCACCACATTCTACCGTCTCCATCTGAATGAGCGAGGGGGTGCGTACCGGACGACGTCTGGAAGCTTTCATCTATATTCACTTTCCCAACAGACTCACTGGGGAGATATCGTCAGTATCGATCTCTGCGACGACCGGCGTTTGCGACTCGATCTGGCGATCTGGTCCTTCAAGCGACGTCCAAGCATATCCAGTCACCGTGTCCGCACGCTCCAAACTGATTACTACCAGAGTAGGGCCCACCTGCGCACCATCAGCGTTCATGGGGAAGGGAGCAAGAGACTGCACTTGCCCGCGGAGCAGTCCGTATTTCGTAGCTGCCACCCCCGACACCGTCAGCTTCACATCTTGACCAGGCTGAATCGCCTCGACCTGCGCGGCTGGAACCTCTACTATCGCTTCCAGGATTGCATTCTCAGTAGCTCCAGGTTCGACAACTGCAATGGGGGTTCCAGTGGTCACCGCGGTCCCCAGTTCTACTAGATGCTGCACGATTCGCCCACCAGTCACCCCGACGATCTGTGTATCGCTGGCGCCTGATTCTTGATGAAGAGAAGCAATTACACCGCCCTGCGTTATTACCGTACCGAGGTCCGCCAATCCGCTCACAATCCCATTGGAATCTGACTGCACCGTTACTAAGCCGCCTGGATACTGCAACCGACCTGAAGCGGTGACCTGTTGAGGAATACGCCCAAGAATCCCCCACCCAATCAAAGCGAGCATGCAGAACCCAATCACTAGTGTCACAATCCAACCGTTTGGGCTTGCCAGAGTGAGGGGAGTATCAAGTTGGTCAGGATCTCGCCGCTTACCGAGGGCTTTGAATCGGTACAGCATAACTATTCTTCCTCCTTTGCGAGTCCTAATATCAGCTGCCCGACAGGGCCATGTGAGGGGAAACCGAGCCCTGTGATCTGCTCGAATGTGTATGCAAAATTACTACCCAGCGGGCAGGCCCCCAGGCCCTCTGCGACTGCAGCAAGTTGCAGAGCGTGCATGAGAACCCCAGTATCTTTGAGGACGAGGGCTGCGCCGACACCTTCGTATTTCCACATGACCCGTCCGAATCGCGCCACCATAACGATGGTCGCTGGTGGTCTGACGCGACTCCATGTAGCGCGCATGACTTCATCCGTAAGCTCAGAGGAGTCTTTGAGACAATGGACTTTTTCCAAGACATTGTCTGCTGGATTATATCGCCAAAGCCCTTGGGCAAGCCCCTTCACATGATCTACCAAGATATAGAGATCGAGCTCATGGAGAGCCCCTCCGCCCGCAACCGGTCTGCGCGAAAGCTCCATGCCTTTATCGTCTGTGAGCCGCTGCTGAATACGCGCCGACCGGTGTAGGACATTTGTCAACTGGTTCAGTGTTGGGACTGAATCCCGTTGGAAGATGAATGTTGAACGCCGCCGTTCTGTGATCAATCCGAATGGCTCATCATGGCGAAACCACCGATTTGGATCAGGTTCCGGAAGCTTGATGATTTCATCTGCTCTGATTGGATCGACCAGAGGCGGGGGTGAGTACACATCGAGATATCGGTAAGTACCGCCATACCGGAAATCCGCGGCAGAGTCACTGGCTCGCTCCATCATGAGAAGATCCACTGGGTTCCACATCGAATGGTCCAGGCTCTTCTCTATGAGCGGCGATGTCAGTAGGCCAGCACGCCACAGCAACTCGCGCAGTGGCCGCAGCTTTTCACCAATCTCCATTTGTTCCCCAGCCAATACCAGACCTGCAATAGAGGGGACCACTTTCACAAGACCACAGGCCAACCCGCTGTCAAGCGTCACCCACCCCTGCGTAGAGGTCGCAACAACGTGACGAGCCACAACCGCATCGGAAGGAACATCATCCTGACGCCAGGGAAGACGCCCTTTCTTCACCAACCGGGCCGCCACTGCCCCGTCAATCTCCACAACCTGATTGATGAGACCAGATGAAGTCAGATCACGAACGCCTGCCGCGAGGAAGGCAAGCTGTCGCATGCCGTCAGGAGAAGTCAACAACCCATCAACAAGTTCATCGACTGTGCACGGCCGTTCGACCAATCGTGTGACACGACGGGCAGCTTCTTTTCCCAATGGAATCCGATGCTCATTACTACCCTCGTTACCCTCATTGATAACCACCAAGGTGTCGCCATCGCAGCTAAATACAACACCTTCAGCAACTAGCAATTTTTGCATGGATGCCTCCTTTAGAAGAAAACACTTCGCGGGTTGATATCTTCTTCCGCGAGTGGGCGATCTATCCACCCCAATTTCACCGGCACTTCATACAAGCGCCCCGGAGCCGAACGACGCCAGAAATGCCGAAGCCCTGGGGCAAACACCTTAGTTACAAACAGCTCAATCTCAGGCCGCGATTGGTTCATAACGATTGTTTCAATTCCAACCCGTTTAAGGATATCGACCTGTTTCATCACCAGTTTGTCAATACGATAAGTATCCGGAGCAGGAAGATCACTCAGCCTAATCAGTGAATGACTGGGGTTTGGCAGAAGCCAGGGCTCAGAATCAATAGTGGCGTTCTTACACCATTCTATCGTCGCCTCGTCATTCGCCCGGTAAATGGTCTCACCATTTGCATCCCTTTCTGACACGAAGGGGAGGAACTGGTTCAGCTCAGTAAGCGCCCGGAAGAGCGCGACACTGGGATCAGGATGGGCACCAAATCCAATCATGATATCCTGGGCTTTATGGTCGCGCCTCGACATGGCTGCAAAAACAGGCATCTCAAGATCGTTCTGCAAATTCACAACCCACAGATTCCTGCCCTTCTTCGCATAGAATTCTCTGAGGCTATCCACATATGGATCGCCAAAGGAATCAAGATCGACACCCGGACGTTGCACACGGTTAAACCACCATATCCCTACTGCGTCTCGCTCACACAATTCGCATAGCCCTTGAAGAATCGCCTCCTCCAGCGTATTACCAGCTGCTGCACCATTGGAGTCAGTATATGCGTAGGGGTGAGTCTTGAGGTCAGGAGATCCATACCAGGCAAGTCCCGCAGGGACAAATATTTGCTCACCTTTGGTAAGAGACCAAGCTGGGGTGAAATCGATCGGAATAGTCTCATCCAATCTCATGGGAACCCGGTGAAATTTATTATCCGTTCCCTTGGTCGCGGATCGATTATCATACTGTTTGTCACTGAACAACAATGTGTCACGAGGGTGGACCGCACGCGCATCTAGATCACGCCAAGCAGAATGAACCGACGGAACCGTCGGATCCCATACGCCGGAAAAACGTTCTATAGCCTCACACACTGCACTCGCTCGGGCCTGCTGGCGAGTCCGGCCCTTGCCTCCCGACTGACCCCGCATATTCTCCGCCAGCCAACGAAGACTGTCAGTGCTGGTTGCATAGTTGTGGCCAGCAGCAAAAGAGAAAGTAATACCGTCAGCATCTGCTCCGAGACTCTCAAGTTTCGAAACAGCGCCCACAATCGGGCTGATGTGCTTGGTCAGGCGTTCAACGGTCTGCTCCGGGGTACATATCCGATAACCGCCATCCTTACCCTCCAAAGCGTTCGTGGGAGAGATTCTAATATCAGCGGTCATCCGATACTTCAGCGTTCCACACACTGCACACTGCGGCTGTGGGATCACCGTATGGTCGGTGACTGCCATAGTACTCAGGTCCATGCATCGCAACACATTCATGAAGGGAGAATCATCACCATTGACTAAGGCAATAAGATGAGTTAAAATTGCTTGATCAATTATCTGCCATGCGCCGAGCATGAGCCCTGACGCCTTGATGGAAGGCAGCCGATGAAGTCTTTCAGCAAGAAACCGCTCAGCATGGCGATTCGCCACGAGTCTGTCCTGGAGACATGCCCAGCACGCAGATCTTCCCGGAAAAATAGCCGGGCCAAGCCATATTGATTGCCCCCAAGGCTTGACGAGCAACCATGGTGAACCTCGGTGCTGAAGTTGCCTATTGAGTTCTTCAAGCCGAGGATGAATATAGTCCTCCGCTACGACGACCAACGAACATGCTGGATCCACAGTTGCAATGTCAGCTTCCTCATCCAGACACTCGACAGCAATGTCTTGATCCCGCAGGTACGAAGTAATCGCATTCAAAGCCTGTTGGACCTCATCGCGAGGACGCTGAAGAATCAACGGCAGCAACCGCACTTGACAAGATGCCAGCCCATCGATCGTGCGAGATGGATCCAATCCTCGGCCCTCCAGATAAGAACCGAAAGCCCCTCCGACAAGCACATCTTTTTTGAGATAACCTTTTTCAAGCATGGAACGCAGAGCAGCAAAAGCTATAGCAGGCTCTACGCTCTGAGCAGCTGCGGCTACAACGTCGGCTGTATCCCGGTGTCCGTCGATGACCTGCGCAACTTGGGCAGCTGCCCGATTATCGATGAGTATCTGGTCATTATCCGAGAGCATGAATAAATGAGACGTGTTCAACACGTCCACATTGAGCCCACTCTTAAAACGCACCGGATTCACGCAATTACCTCAATCTGCTTCTAGGATGCACTGGACGACTGATAAGCCACCCCCCAATTAATGCAACAATACCCACACCAAGCAGTGAGCATCCAGCAAAGGTCTCAATGGGTCGCTGAGAAAAATTAACAACGGCAAGTATTAGGCAAATAATCGCAAGAACCCACATAAATATCGCCGCGACCATTTTGAAACGAACCATCATCGCCTCACACTCGCCCTCACGCATCTCACGGATTCACAACTGACGTTTTTATTTTACCCAAGATCCGGCTCCTCAGATAGGTAGATATAACGAGCTACGCATTATTTCCATAAACATACGCATACCTAAGCAATCACCCACTCTGAGTTTCCCGCGCCGCGAGGCAAAAGTTTTCGAATTCAACAAAAGGCCTGCTGGATTAGCGATAGCCCCGACTGAGCAGTAGCGGGCGATGACTGGTGTCATCAAAATGGCCGGCCCTGGGGCAGGAAAGACGGTCGACGAGCTAGAAGCCCGCGGACCCCAATACCAGGGATACAACCTTCCAGCGCTTCTCGGCCTACATCAGAGGGGCTGTGACCCACAGGGATACCTCTAGCCTAGCCGGGACTGTCTGAATAACGGTGTGTGGGGTCCGGCTTGATCCGAAAGGAGATGGCCGTGGCTGACACGACTGGATTGTTGGGAGACGAGATCATTGATCCCGTGAGCGGGGAGATCGTCGATCAGAAGGAGCTCGCGCAGCGGTTGCTCGCGCAGGCGAGAGAACAGGGCGTGAGCCTGACCGGCCCGGGTGGCCTGCTCAGCCAGCTCACCAAGAAACGTGCTCGAGACCGCGCTGGACGCGGAACTGACCGAGCACCTGGGCCACGAGCACGGCGGGACCCCGTTGGGCGAGAACATGCGCAATGGGACCCGGGCGAAGACCGTGTTGACCCAGATCGGTCCGGTCGAGATCGAGGTCCCGCGGGACCGTGACGGATCGTTCGAACCGGCGATCGTGCCCAAGCGCAAGCGGCGGCTGGACGGTGTCGATCAGATCGTGCTGTGTTTGACCGCGCGGGGCCTGACGACCGGGGAGATCGCGGCGCACGTCGACGAGGTCCATGGGGTCAAGGTCTTGCAAGGGAGAGCATCAGCCGGATCACCGGGGAGCTCGCCGAGTGGGCATCCCGCCCACTGGATCCGGTCTATCCGGTGATCTTCGCCCGGCGCGATTCGCACGTGAAGGTCCGGGACGGGCAGGTGCGCAACACCCCGTTTATGTCGTGATGGGCGTCACCGTGAACGGGGAACGTGACATCCACAGGGATCTGGGCCGGCGATGGCGCTGAGGGTGCCAGGTTCTGGCCGGGAGGTGTTCACCGAGCTGAAGAACCGCGGTGTCGAGGATGTGTTCGTCGCTGTCTGCGACGGGGTGAAAGGGCTGCTGGAGGTGATCAGCACCACCTGGGAGAAGACGGTCGTGCAGCAGTGCATCGCCCCTCCTGATCCGCAACAGCTTCCGTTACGCCGGCCGGCAGCATCGGGATGCGATCGTTCGCTCGCTCAAACCGGTCTACACGGCCCCGTCCGAGGCCGTAGCGAAGGACCGCTTCGCCGAGTTCGCGGCCGAGCGGGGAACCGATATCCGGCGATCATCCAGCTCTGGCGCAATAAGTTGGGCGCAGTATCGTGCCGTTCCTGGAATACGGATGCCCGTGATCCGCCGGGTGATCTGCACCACCAACGCGACCTGTACCGATCAACGCCCGTTACCGCAGGACGTGAGGGCGCGCGGGCACTTCCCGAACGAGTAAGCAGCGCTCAAGTGCCTCTACTTGGCTACCCGGTCCCTTGACCCCACCGGCGGAGGACGGACACGCTGGGTAGCGAGGTGCGAAGTCCGCGCTGAACACGTTCGCGATCACCTTCACCAGACGGTTCAAAAGAACCACTCACTAATGAAAACCACCGGACCCCACACACCGTTTTACCGGACAGACCCGTTTGAGACATTTCAGCGCACGAAGTGGCTCTCTGGCAGGGAAAGCCACAAGCCCGATCCCCCGGTTTTGTTGGATCCCGACGACGCCGGTGGTGTACTTTCCACCACTTGGCAAGGGGGGATAGCGTTGCCCCCATGGCACGAGCATTGATCACGGGAGCGACCGCCGGCATCGGCAACGCCTTCGCCAAGGAGCTGGCTTCCCGCGGAAACGACTTGGTGCTCGTCGCCCGGGACCGGGAACGCCTGGAGGCCACCGCCGCTGAGCTGTCCCAGGTGCATGGCGTCGCGGTGGAGGTGCTGCCCGCCGACCTTTCCGTCCGTGACGAGGTACTGCAGGTCGCGGCGCGCCTGGAGGCGGACGCCGACCCGGTCGATGTCCTGATCAACAACGCAGGATTCGGGCTGCACGCGTCGCTGCTCGACGCCTCCCTGATCGAGAGCCATGAACGGGCCCTGGACGTGATGTGCCTGGCGATGCTGATCCTCGGCGGGGCTGCAGGCCGGGCTATGAAGGCGCGCGGCCGGGGCCGGATCATCAACGTCGCCTCCACGTCGGGGGCGATCTTCACGGGCAACTATTCCGCCATCAAGGCCTGGACCCGCACCTGGTCCACCGGGCTGGCCCTGGAGCTGAAGGGCACGGGGGTCCAGGTGACGACGCTGCTGCCCGGCTGGGTGCGCACCGAGTTCCACCAGCGCGCCGGAATTAAGGCCACCAACCTGCCCCCGGTCGTGTGGATCGATGCGGACGTCCTGGTCAGGCAGTGCCTGGCCGACGTTGCGCGGGGCCGTATCGAGTCGGTGCCGACACTGAAGTGGAAGATCGCGCTGTTCGTCGCAGACCACGGGCCCCGCAGCTTCATCCGCTGGTTCTCCCACAAGCTATCCGCTAGCAGAAGGAAGCGCTGAGACATGGCGAAGGTCCCGAAACCGGGTAAGCACGCCTCCAAACTGAACGCATTGACCCGCCAGGCGGCCCAAATGCTGCTGCTGAAACCGACGATGTGGCGGCTGCTGCGCGTCCACGTCCACGGCAAGGCGAACCTCGAAGGCCTGGAGGCACCGTGCGTGGTCTTCGCGAACCACTCCTCCCACCTGGACACCCCCCTGATCTACGGGGCGCTGCCGAACCGGATCTCGAAGTATCTGGCGGCTGGCGCGGCACTCGACTACTTCTATGACAAGTGGTGGAAGGCCGGGCCGATGTCGTTGTTCTTCAACGGCTATCCCGTCGACCGGGGCAAGGGGAAGGAAACCGAGGGGCCGAAGAAGCGCAACGTCCGGGGCATGTCCGCCGCGCTCCTGGACGCCGGGGTGCCGCTGCTGATCTACCCCGAAGGATCGCGGTCCCGCACCGGCGCGATGGGCCCGTTCAGGCCGGGCGTGGCGGCGCTGTGCATCACCCGGAAGGTGCCTGCCATCCCGATCGCGCTGATCGGCGCCCACGCCGCCTGGCCGAGCACCCAGAAGCACCTTCCCAAGGGCCGTCCGGTGGTGCACGTCGTCATCGGCCGTCCGATGCTGCCGCTGCCTGGCGAGATCGCCCACGAGTTCAACGAGCGGATGAGACGCCGGATACTGGAGCTCCACGACACCACGGCCCGCGCCTACGGGGCCAAAACCCTCGACGAATACGCTCGTACTGTCGCCCTTGAGAAGGCGGCTAAGACCGAGATCACTACCTTGGCCGAGGAGGCCAAGGCCCACGCCGATCAGCAGGAGGAGCAATGATCGAAGGCGTCAAGCAGCACAAATGGTGGGGCTGGGGTGAAGAAGGCAAGTCGTACCACCACGACGACAAGCCGAAGTTCGCGCCCTTCGTGAAGAACCTGGTCGGCGTCGACATCAACGAGCCCGTGAGGCCTCTGCCCAGGCTGTCGGACCTGGAGATCCCGCCATCGCGGCTGGAGGCGGCGCTGCGTGACTCCCTGATCACGATCTCCGGCGCCGCCTACGTGCAGGCCGACGACGAGACCCGCGTCACGCATGGCTTCGGCAAGGGTGTGCGTGACCTGATGCGGGTGCGCGCCGGCGACTTCGGCAGACTGCCCGACGTGGTGGTCTACCCCGCCACCGAGGATGAGGTGGCACGGATCGTCGACGCCGTGGTCGCGGCCGACGCCGTCGTGATTCCGTTCGGCGGCGGCTCCAACATCGTCGCGGCGCTGGAGGCCGAGCCCGGTGAGCAGCGGCAGGTGGTGTCGGTGAACCTGGGACGGATGAACCAGGTCATCGCCATCGATGAGCATTCCTCCCTGGCGCACATCCAGGCGGGGGTGTTCGGGCCCGACATGGAGGCGCAGCTCCAGGCCCGCGGCTGGACGATGGGCCACCACCCCGACTCGTTCGTGTGGTCGACGCTCGGCGGCTGGATCGCAACCCGCAGCTCGGGGATGCAGTCCGACAAGTACGGCGACATCGCCGACATCTGCCGGGGCCTGCGCATGGTGATGCCCGGCCAGATCCTGTCGCTGCGTCCCCTGCCGTCGACGTCGTCCGGGCCGAGTGTCCGGGAGATGGTGCTGGGCTCGGAGGGCCGGCTGGGAATCATCACGTCGGCGTGGGTGAACGTGCACCGCATCCCGGAGGTGCGGGAGATCCAGGCCTACTTCTTCCCCACCTACGAGAACGGCCTGAAGGCCTGCGAGCAGATCGTCTCCTCCGACGCCGCCGTCATGATGGCGCGGGTCTCGGACGCCATCGAGACGAAGTACATCATGGCCAACGGCAAGCAGTCCTCGAAGCTGTCGTCGCTGCTCAGCAAGGGCATCGAGAAGGTGATGCTGGCCAAGGGCTGGGATCTTGAGAAGATCGCGATGGCCTTCGTCGGCTTCGAGGGATCGCACAACCATGTCACCTACGAGAAGGGCCTGGTCGGCAAGATCGTGCGGGCCAACGGTGGGCTGGGCGTCGGCAAGGGGCCCGGCAGCCTCTACGACCAGAAGAAGTACGACACCCCCTACATCCGCGACTTCATGCTGGACCACGGCATGATCTGCGACGTCTCCGAGACCTCCACCCCGTGGCGCTACGCGGCCGAGATCCACAGCAAGACCGTCGCCGCCGCGCAGCAGGTCTTCGACGAGCGGGGCGTCAGGGGCGTGGTGTTCTGTCACCTATCGCACTCCTACCACTCGGGCGCCTGCCAGTACTTCACGTTCGCCATCGCCGACGCCTCCGACGGCGCCATGGATACCTATGACAGTGTCAAACGCGCGATCCAGCAGTCGTTCATCGACTGCCACGGCACGGTGTCACACCACCACGGCGTCGGCGAGGAGCACTCCCCCTGGATGGACCAGGACATCTCCCCCGCCGGCGTGTTCATCCAGCGGACGCTGTTCGAGGGCGTCGACCCGGGCCGCAACCTGAATCCGGGCAAGATCGTCCACGACGGCAAGCCGGGCATCTCGTCGAACTCACGCGACGCCTGACCAGAGACCAGTCACGAGACCAGCTGACCGCTCCCGGCAGCCTCCTGCGGGAGCGGTTCTCTCTGCCCGGCCGGCGTCCGGGAATATTCCCGGAAAATGGGGAAGCGCTACTACGAATTGTCGTATTCATCTACTACAGATTGTAGTTCTTAACAAAAGTTAACAACGATTGCGAGGAATTTTATGAGACGCGGGGATGACTTTTGTCCCAATAATCTGGACGGATCCTTTCCCGCGGCATATCTGGCTAGCCGGCTTGGCCGATTGGACCTCAGTGGGCTTCAGATTCCGTGGCTTCCCGGAGCAGGGTCTCATCCAGCAGCCTCAGCGCCTCCCGGCGCACCTCGGCGGGGACGTCACTCAGCAGGCCCGCCATGTCGCGCGCCAGCACCACGGCCTGCGGGTCAGCAGGCTCGTAATGCCAGGCCCGGCGCTTCATTTCCCGTTTGGCAAGGCCTTTCTTAGCCAGGCGGTCCAGCACTGTCATGACGGTGGTGTAGGCCAGGTCCCGGTCACGCGCCAGCAGCCCCTGCACGTCGACGACGGACAGGGGCTCGCCGGCCTGCCACAACAGCACCATCACACGCTGCTCCAGCTCACCACGCACCATGTCGGCATTGTATTCAACAATTCATCGGGACATTTTGTCGGCATCTTGAAATAGGGTATTACCGCGTAGTAGGTTCCGCCCATGGATCCGGTCGCAATAGCAAGGTGGCAGTTCGGGGTTACCACCGTCTACCACTTCCTCTTCGTGCCGATCACGATCGCGATGTCTATGCTCGTCGCGGTTATCCAGACAATCTGGGTGCGCACGGGCAAGGAGAGGTACCTGAGGCTGACGAAGTTCTTCGGGAAGCTGTTCCTGATCAACTTCGCGCTGGGGGTGGTGACGGGCATCGTCCAGGAGTTCCAGTTCGGCATGAACTGGTCGGAGTACTCCCGCTTCGTCGGCGACGTCTTCGGCGCGCCCCTGGCGCTGGAGGCCCTGATCGCCTTCTTCCTCGAGTCGACCTTCCTAGGCCTGTGGATCTTCGGCTGGGACAAGCTGCCGAAGAAGATCCACCTGGCCTGCATCTACGCCGCGGCCATCGGCACCATGCTGTCGTCGATCTTCATCCTGGCGGCGAACTCCTGGATGCAGAACCCGGTGGGCACCAAGTTCAACACGGAGCTGAACCGCGCCGAGCTCGACGGCGTAGGCGGATTCCTGGAGGTGCTGAGCAACCCGCTGCTGATGTCAGCGCTGCCACACGTCATCTTCGCCTCCTACATGGTGGCGGGTGGCCTGGTGGCGGGCATCTCCGCCTGGCACCTGGCGAAGCCGGATGTCTCCGAGGAGGACGCGGGCGCCTACCGGTGGGCGACGAAGTTCGGCGCCTGGGTCCTGATCGCCGGCTCCGCGCTCACCTTCTACACTGGCGACGCACAGGCCAAAGCCATCACACAGCTTCAGCCGTCGAAGATCGCCGCCGCTGAGGGTGCCTTCGAGGACACCGGCGACTTCTCGCTGCTGACGATCCCCAACGCCGACCAGACCGGCACCATCGTCGAGATCAAGATCCCCCTGGTCCTGTCGTTCATCGCCGGGGTGCCGCAGATCAAGGGCATCGACACGATCCGTGAGCAGTACGCCGAGCATGGCTACTCGCTGCAGAACGGGTCGCAGACGAACATCCAGGGCGAGTACGCGCAGCAGCTGGCGGAAAAATACGGCCATATCGACCCGATCCCGAATGTGAACGCCACCTACTGGTCGTTCCGCATGATGATGGCCTTCGGCGGGCTGGGCCTGCTGATCGGGGTCTATGTGCTGTGGGTGATCCGCGGCGGCCGCACACCGAAGGCGTCGAAACTGTGGACGACGCTGATGGCCGCCATGCCGCTGCTGCCGCTGTTCGGGATCTCATTCGGGTGGATCTTCACGGAGATGGGCCGCCAGCCGTGGCTGGTGGCGGGGGTCATGCCCACCCAGGCGGGGATCTCCCCCACCGTCAGCGCCGGCGAGGTGTTGCTCTCGCTGATCGTCTACACGCTGCTGTACGGTCTCCTCGCAGTGATCGAGGTGGGGTTGTTCTTCCACTACACGGCCAAGGGGCTGCCCAAGGTGGCCGAGCCCAAGGTCTCAGAGGACCCCGACGCCCCCATGTCCTTCGCGTACTGAGGAGAGCCGAATGCCGCTGCTTGAAACCGCTGTGCCGGCGCTGAACGTCGTCTGGTTCCTGCTGATCGCCGTGCTGTGGGTCGGCTTCTTCTTCCTGGAAGGTTTCGACTTCGGGGTTGCGATGCTGCTGCCCATCCTCGGCCGCGATGACAAGGAGCGCCGCGTGATGGTCAACACCATCGGCCCCACCTGGGACGGCAACGAGGTCTGGCTGCTGACCGCCGGCGGCGCCACCTTCGCCGCCTTCCCGGCCTGGTACTCCACCATGTTCTCCGCGCTCTACCTGCCGCTGCTGCTGGCGCTCGTGGGCCTGATCCTGCGCGGCGTCGCCTTCGAGTACCGCTCCAAGCATCCCGACGCCAAGTGGCGCCGCATGTTCGACGTCTTCGCGACCTACGGATCCTTCACCGCCACGCTGGTGCTCGGAGTGGGGTTCGCGAACTTCGCGATCGGACTGGCCAACGACGGGAAGTGGTGGAACGGCAGCCTCATCGGCCTGTTCGGGCCATTCGCCCTGCTGGGCGGGGTGCTGTTCGTCACCCTGTTCCTGATCCACGGCGCCACCTTCCTGACACTGAAGTCACGCGGCGAGGTCCACGAGCACGCCCGCGGTTTCGTGCGGTCCTGGGGCTGGCCGGTCGCCGCCATCCTGACGCTGTTCGTGGTCTGCCAGAATCTGTTCTGGCCGGCGGTCTCCGAGTTCGCGGACCTCACCATCCCCGGCTGGATTACGGCCGTATTGGCGGTCGTGGCGTTGGCTGCGTCGCTCGTCGCCACCACCCAGCTGCACCGGGAGGGCTGGGGGTTCGTCCTGTGCGGGGTCTCCATCGTCGCGCTGATCTCGGGCCTGCTCGTGCGGATGTACGGCAACCTAGGCTTCGCGCAGGACAACTCGCTGCCGGTGAAGGACCGGCTGAACATCATCACGGCGGCGAGCTCGGAGACGACCCTGACGATCATGACCTGGGCGGCGGTGATCTTCGTCCCCATCGTGCTGGCCTACCAGGCGTGGAGCTACTGGGTTTTCAGCAAGCGCATTAGCACCAAGAACATCCCAGACCAGATCGTCTACTGACGCTAGCCTGAACCGCATGGCTGGACCCGTGGAGCCCAGGCTCCTGAAACGCGCCGAGGCGACCAGGAACTACCTGGTCGCCTCGGTTGTTGTCGGCATCCTGACCTCAGTCCTGGTGATCGCCCAGGCCTGGCTGCTGGCCCGTGGGGTCGCGATCGTTTTCACCTACCGGGCGCTGCCTGACGACTGGGGGGCCATGCTGGCGCTGCTGTTCGCGGTCTTCGCAGCGCGCGGCCTGCTGGCCTGGGTGAACTCGGTGCTGGCCCATCGTTCAGCGGCGGCGGTCAAGTCGCGGCTGCGGCGTGACGTGCTCGCCGCGCACCTCACCCGGCCGGTGGCGTCGTCGGCGACGCTGACGAAGGCGGCCACCACCGGCCTCGATGCCCTGGATGGCTACTTCTCCAAGTACCTGCCGCAGCTTGGCTTGGCGGCGACGGTGCCGCTCCTGGTCGGCGGGGTGCTGCTGCTGGCCGACTGGCCCAGCGCCCTCATCGTCGCGTTCACCCTGCCGCTGGTCCCGGTGTTCATGGCGCTCATCGGCTGGACCACGCAGGCCGCGACGCGGCGGGCCTTCACCCGGGCCGATAAGCTCGCCAATCACTTCGCCGACCTCATCCAGGGGCTGCCCACCCTCCAGGCCTTCGCGCGGGCCTATGCTCAGCGCCGGGGCCTGAAGATCACGGAGGAGCAGTTCCGGGGGCAGACCATCAAGGTGCTCTACACCGCCTTCCTGTCGTCGTTCGCGCTGGAGCTGCTGGCATCGCTGTCGGTGGCGCTCGTCGCGGTGACGGTGGGATTCCGCCTGGCGGGCGGCGAGATGCCGTTCGAGGCTGCGCTGTTCGTGCTGATCCTGGCTCCGGAGGCTTTCCTGCCGGTGCGGCAGGTGGGCGTCCACTTCCACGACTCCGCTGACGGGGTGGCGGCCGCGCAGGCGGCCCTCGATCTCATCGAACTGGGCGCGTCATCCGGCGGCAGCGCCCTACCGGCGGGGTCGCGGCTGGCCCTCGACGACGTCGGCTTCACCTGGCCCGGTGCCACCAGCCCAGCCTTGTCCGGGCTGTCGCTGGAGGTGCCTGAGGGACGCGTGGTGGCGCTGACCGGACCGTCAGGCGGCGGCAAATCGACGGCCCTTAGCCTGGTGATGGGCTTCCAACGACCCGATACGGGGAGGGTCCTGGTCGACGGGCAGGACCTGGCGTCGATGGATGCCGCCCAGTGGCGGTCCCGCACCGCCTGGGTGGGTCAGAATCCTGGGATGGTCGCGGGCACCGTCGACGACAACGTGGCCCTCGGCAGCCCCGGCGCCTCCCCTGAGCAGGTCGAGGCGGCCCTGCGTGACGCCGGCGCGGATTTCCCGCCCGGCAAGCCTGTCGGCGACGACGGCGAGGGGTTGTCCGGGGGCGAGCGGCGACGCGTGGCCCTGGC
>ERZ773054.310-NODE-310-length-39247-cov-75.739105_pt1 | contig 39247 bp, 33 predicted proteins | sample MGYA00580630_ERZ773054 | MGnify/ENA primary metagenome ERZ773054 (study PRJEB29015, sample SAMEA2737994) | human oral metagenome | biome: human oral; feature: human-associated habitat; material: dental | place: China | collected 2115 ... | reverse complement strand
AGGCACAATTCAAGTCAGCAGATGCTTTCAGAGCCAAGACCATCATTACTTTAGGCGAAAGTGAAATCGAAAGCGGCCAAGTCACTGTGAAGAATAATGAAACTCGTCAAGAAGTGGTGGTTGGACTAGATCAAGTTCAAGAAAATTATCAGGCTGTTCTCGAAGAATTGGGTTTTTAATAGATTTTTAGATTTAAATAACCAAGTTATTAAAGCAAAAAAACTAAGCTGAATCCAGTAAATCAAATTACAATTAGGCTTTAAATTATCTGTAGATGATTAGTATTTATACAAAAATGTATTTATTTTTATCTAAATACTTGAAATTATAGATATTAATTGTTACAATTATATTACCATTATTTATTTTAAGGAGAAAAATATGGCACAAATTAAATTAACTCCAGAAGACCTTCGTCAGTCTGCAACTAAATATACTAGCGGTTCTGAAAATGTGACCCAAGTTCTTAATGACTTGACTCGTGAGCAAGCAGTTATTGCTGAAAACTGGGACGGTTCTGCTTTTGATAGTTTTGAAGCACAATTCAATGAATTGTCTCCAAAAATCAAAGAATTTGCACAATTACTTCAAGATATCAATGCTCAGTTGGTTAAAGTTGCTGACATCATTGAGCAAACTGACCAAGATATTGCAGCACAGATCCATTAATTTTTTATAAGTGGCTTTAGGAAGGCGAGAGCCTTCCTGTTTTTATATTATAACAACATAGAGATTAAATAAGGTAAATGCGAAACAATAAAATTTTAAAATACATAGGTAATACTTTAATAGTGGCTTTCTTGCTTGCTACGATGATTATTCTAAATATAGCTGTACAAAAAAATACGAGTAGTAGTAATGAAACGAAGCTAAAGGCAAGTCAGCAGACGAAGCTTAATGTGGCGATTGTCAATGAAGACCAATCCGTTAATGTAGATAAGAAAGAATATAATCTTGGCGCTAGCTATGTTAAGAATATTGAACGAGATAATTCACAAAATTGGTTTGTTGTGACACGTGGAGTGGCGGATGCTGGTTTAGAAAAAGGGAAGTATCAGTTAGTTCTAACTATTCCGAGTGACTTTTCTGAAAAGATCCTAGATGTTAATAGCGTCAACGTAGATAAAACAACTGTGACCTACAAGGTTAATTCATCAGGGAATTTGCAGATTGAAAATGATGCGAATAAGTTAGCAAAGGATATCATTGCTGACCTGAACAGTCAATTGGTTGATATGTATATGGCGAGTATCTTGAGTAATCTTTATACGGCTCAACAGAATGTGCGAGCTAGTTCTCAGGTTCAAATCACCAATATCGGGAATTATAAAACGAATTTGCTAGATACTGCTATTAGTTCTAAAAATATTTTTCCGACACTATATAGTTTATCCACATCTTCTGTTGATGCGAATAACACGTTAAAAACGACTTTAGAAAGTTATTCTCAAGTATTTGATACTTTAGGTCACTCTCAGACAACTTATGGTAATAACTTTAATAGTTTATTGAAGCAAAGAGGTGAGGATCAAATTAGCTATGCTGATTTCATGAATCAGCTGATGGGGATGAGCCGTGATACTTTAAGTTCTGAGACGAAGAAGCTTTATGACGATTTACAAACAGGGCAGGAAGCACTTGATAAAAAGATTGGTTCGTTGGGGCAAGCTGATGTGAAAGATGCTAGGACATATGCGGGATTAACAGAGAATATTACACAACAGGTTGATGATTTAGAGAAAAATCTTGAAGCTGAGCGTACAAAGTTTAAAGAACATGAAAATAGGATTAATGAATTTATTTCTAAAAAGCTGTCAGACTACTATAGTGTAAAGGAAGGTGATGTAATTACTCTAAGTCAAGTACTTGATAAGGGTAATATTACTGCATTGACCGATGTAGAAAATACGCTAAAAGCAGAACTAAGTTCAGCTATTGCAGCCTTACCGTCTGAAGACTTTAGTGGAAAAAGCTTCACTGCTTTTGATCTTTCTATAAATATACCGACTCTTAATCCTGATGTGAAAAACTTTGGGACTCCTAGTGATAGCACTACTAGCGCTGAACTCAATGCTTTAGCTGCTAAAGCTATCACGGCTAGCAATCCCCTTCCTGCACCAGCTGGTACGAAGGTAAAAGTAGCTTGGAAGGCGAAAACGGGTGTAACAGTGGACTCAGTTTCTTATAACGGTGCTACTATCACAGAAAACCAAGAGGTCTTACTAGCTGAGAATGCACAGTTTGAAATTCACTATAGTGTGACGAATGATGTTGCATCTACAACGACAGCAGGGGCTATAGAGATTTCTCTAGATGGAGTACCTGCTGCTAGTGCACCTATTGATGTTCAAGCTCTTCAGCAGGCAGCGGCTAGTTATGGAGATAAAGCGCAAAGAATCGCCTCCGCTTATCAGCACGTCAATTCTTTACTTCAAATTTATTCTTCTATAGAGCAATTGAAAACAGGGAGAATGAATGAAGTGCTATCATCTCTTCTATTGGAAGCTATCCAATCTAATTTAGATGAGTATAAAGTAAGCCTTTCTAAGACGGAGAATACTTCAGATAACAAAAGTGTGCAACAAAGACTTGATGATACATTGGGGCAGTTGAAAAAAACAGGTCCTGAGTTAAAGCAGAATTTAGAAGAAATTGCTAAGAACAATGAACAGCTAGCGAGCGGTATTACTAAACAGATGGCGCATTATGAGAGTTTGAAGGAGCGCTTGGCCAATATAGCTACTGCTCAGACTAGCAGTACGGCAGCTTTAGCTAAAACGGACTCCGATTTGTCTGCACTTAATTCTGAATTTAGCTCGTTGTTAACAGAAACATCAGGTGTGAAGGCTTCATCTCAAAGTAATATTCAGGCTGCTGAATCTGCAAATCAAATCTTTACTAACTTTAATCGTGAGCTAGCTAATGCTCAAGGTAGTACAGAAAAGTTGTCTACTGATGCGGAGACCCTAATGGCGCAGTTTAATGAAGAGTTAGCTACTAATGGAAACTTTGTTGAATCCTTTGTCAAAGTTCTTAATAATGCCTATGAAAATGGGGTTCCAAATGAAGTTCTACTCAAATTTTTATCTAATCCAGTGGCACAAAATTCATCTTCTGTTAAGGCAACAATCAATGTTTATCGTCCATTTACCTGGATTTTATTATTAGAGATTGTCAGCTTATTTACAGCTTATCTTTTTGCGACACAAAATATTATCCGCAAGGTCAAAGATAAGTTTAAACTAGATAGACTACATGATACAGATGTTATGAATGTCGGCATCTTATCTTTCTTGGCTTTGACTATTGGCTTGATTGTTGGGGTTGTATCTAGCGTCCAGCTTCAAGTTGGTAGAGAATATTTACCGTCATGGGTCCTATTAATAGTCTTAGCTTCCTTCTTTCTGGTTCAAGGACAATATTTGTTGCTTAAGCATTCTCGTGTTATTGGTATGGGGCTTGCCTTCTTTATGATGATTAGCTTTGTTTATCTTTCGAATGCTATCGGTACAACAGCTAGCTTGACAGGTTTCCCTTCCTTTATCAAGAGCCTCAATGTCTTATCAGTTTTAGAAGGACTTCTTTCAGGATACTTTGACGGTCAGCCAGCGAACTTCTTTGTCTTCTTTGCGATGTTGATTGTTATAACTTTGTTACTTATGACAAATATCTTTGTTAAAGTGAAAAGTTTGCAATATCAAACGCTTCAAACTGAGAAAGTATAGAACATAAGGATATGAAAAAAATAGTTCTCTTATTTCTTTCCTTGGGAATAATTGCAGCAGTCTCAATGGCTGCTGCAGATGACCTGAAGGACAATAGCCTACAAATTGATAATTCCAGACTTGAGAGAGAAGAGGAATTGAGTTTTGGTGTGCAGTCTGAACAAATCAAGGATCTTTTTAATGAATCGACTCGACAGAAACTGCAGGAAATCCAACACTATCAAGACGAACAGTTGATCACCGAAAGGGGCCAGCTGTTTTCTGCTATACAGGGGCCAATGAAAAAATCACCTGAAGAGCAGCTGTTTCAACTTGATTCTCAAAAATTATCTAAATTACAAACAAACATAGGCGATGAAGATGCTAGTGATTTGAGTGACGTTCTTCCTGGGATTCTTTACTCTGTACTCGTTATATTGCTTATTGGAGCAACAGGTATTATGAGCTATCGAGTAGCGACGGCGGAGATGGATTAGCTGCATTTGGGGAAGACGGCTTTGTGTGATTAGCTGAATCGACTCAGTAAGTAATAATCATAGAATGACATATCAAATAGGAGAGACGTGAGAAATGGAACAACATATCAATATTACTCTGCGCTTAAGAAATAGGGATGTAGATATCAGAATTCCCCAGCGGATTGAAGTACGCAGGCTGATTCGAGAAATTGATAATATTTTCAATCCAGATATAAAGCGAAAAAAGTACCAGCTACGGATTGTCAATAAAGGTTTACTAATTGATGAGGGTAAATACTTGTCGGATTATCCTATGACGACAGGAGATTTAGTAGAGATAGAGGAGATACTAGGTGACTGAAGAAAGATTTGTATTTGGCGAACAGCCATTTATCTATGAAAAAAATGAAACAAGCTGGCAGCTGAGACTGAAGAGATCTGATGTAGCCAGTCAGGATTTGCGTGAGCTCCTGCTTTTGGATTTGCATCATCCCCTCTTTTTGGAGCAGACTATGGAGGCAGATGAGGATAGTGTGGCGTTTACATATGAATTAGAGCCTTACGGACTTAGCTATGGAGAACTCAAGACTCGTACGATTTCAGAGCGGCTTCGTTTAGCGCTGAATGTGTTTTCTCTAGAGTCAGCCTTAGATCTACCAGTGACTTTTCTGCTCCATCCAGATAATCTCTTTATCACTAAGAATGCTCAAGCTAAAATCGCTTATAGAGGTGTACCAGGGATCATGACTCCCCATTCTTTATCAGCAGAGGACTTTTTACGTCAGGCTAAATGTTTTACAGTGACACTTTTTAGCGACTTAGACTTTATGGATCTCTACAATGGATCGCTAGAATTAGAAACTCTACCAGACTTTCTTAACGAGCTACGCCAGACAACGACCATATCAGATGCGATAGCTGTCTTAGAAAAATATTATTTGGAGAAAGCGGCTCAGGAAAAGGCAAATTTAGTTTTGGTGCCAAGCAGGCGCCACCGAGTTTTTAAATTAGCAACGATCTGGTTGACAGCAGGTATCATTCTGCTCTTCATTCCTTTAGTCTATCTGATTTTCCTACAAAATCCTTTTAAAGAAAAACTTTTGCAGGCAGATACTGCTTTCATCAAAGTTGACTATAGTGGGGTAATCACAGAGTTAGAAGGAGTAGCACCTTCTAGCCTGCCAAATACTCAAAAGTATGAATTAGCTTACTCTTATATTCAAGGTTTAGAGTTTTCTTCCGATCAAAAGAAGGTTATTCTTAATAATGTGACCCTCAAATCAGATGAGCTTTATCTGATTTATTGGATTCAAATTGGTCGCAATAAGTTTGAGGATGCTCTAGATACTGCGAAGCGTATTAATGATAGCGACTTGATTCTTTATGCTTTGACCCAAGAAATCAAGCAAGTTCGTGAGGATGATAAGTTGTCAGGCAAAGACCGTGAAGCCAAACTGGATTCCTTGGAAAACGAGTACAAGAAATATTGGGATAGTCGAAGTGAGCTTTTAGCAAGTGAGTCTAGCTCTAGTACATCCAGTCAGCAAGATGAAGCCTCTGATAGCAAGTCTTCAACTGAGACGAAATCTAGTGCGTCCTCGAGCAACTAAAATAGGCCAAGGAGTAAGAAAACATGACAAAACAAGTAATTTTCTATACAAAAGGCCTACGCTATGAAGTAGGAGTGGAGGGAGATAAAACATTCCTGATCGGTGCAACGGAGAAGGCCCAGGTCTATCTCCAGCAACAAGACAGACCTATACAGCTGAAGACAGATGGTGAGGAGGTCTTCTACCAATATGGTGAGGAAGTTGGACTATTGAAGGACGGCTTGGTACTGGGGGATGCAGTCTTTTATCTGCGGGATGCCGAGCCACGAGTCTATGATCTTTTAGATCAGCAGGAGCTCCATGTCGGATCTCAAAAGGGCGCTCTTGTCAAACTGGACGAGGATATTGAGCTTCTTTTGAAAAAGTCTCAAGGTAGCTGGACTCTGACACGGCTCAAGGGAGACTTTTATCGAAACAACCACTTAGAAAAAAAGGATCAGCAGCTCCTCAACTTTGGTGATGAAATTAGTATTGGATCTGTGACTATCAAGATATATCCAGATGAAGTATGGCTTTATGGCTTTGCTCAGGCCGGTAGTCAGTTAGCTTTGAGGGATCCGTCTCGTTACGGCTTTTATGAAGATTATCCCGATTATCATCGTTCGCCTCGGATTATCTATCGGAGCTCAGAGGAAAAAATCCAGATTGCTCCGCCAAGTAAAGAGCCTAATAAGCCTAGTGATGAGCTCTTAAGACTGATTGTTCCTCCCCTTCTCATGGTTGGGGTGACGGTGCTGATCACACTAGTCCAGCCACGGGGGATTTATATTCTGGCAACGGTTGTTATGTCTATTGCCAGTGTTATCTTTTCTGTTCGTGGCTTCTTTAAAAATCGTAAGAAATATAAGGCTGATAAGAAGGAACGGATCGATCTTTATCGTCTCTATTTGAAAGATAAGGCCATAGAATTGGCTCGTTTGGAGCGGGAACAAAAAGAAGGAATGCATTATCACTTTCCGACTGTTCTGGAGTTGACCGATCTAGTTGAGAGCTACAATCACCGGATTTATGAAAAGACATCACTCCATTTTGACTTTCTTTACTACCGTTTGGGGCTAGGCAAACTCCCAACTAGCTACCAGCTGACCTATGGGCAAGAGGAGCGCAGTGGGAAGAAAGATGCGCTAGAGGAAGAGGGATACGCTCTCTATAGTCGTCATAAAAAGATTCCGGATATGCCTATTCCTGCTAATCTTAGCCATGGGCCAGTAGGCTATGTTGGCCCGAGAAATCTAGTATTGGAGCAGTTGCAACTTCTAGTCATGCAGCTTGCCACCTTCCACTCTTACCATGATGTGCAGTTTATTACGATCTTGCCTGAGGAGGAGAGAGACCAATGGTCTTGGATGCGTTGGCTTCCCCATGCTAAGCTTCAAGAACTAAATGTTCGCGGTTTTGTTTACAATCAACGGACACGGGACCAAGTTTTAAACAGTTTGAACCAAATCTTAAAACTGCGCCGTAGCCAAAAAGAGGAAGCCTCTCATAAGGAGAGTACGCTTTTCCATCCCCATTACGTGGTTTTAGTGACAGATGAAAAGCTGATTTTGGACCATGTGATTATGGAGTTCTTTACCGAAGATCCGACGGAATTAGGCTGTTCTCTCGTATTTGTAGAGGATGTGATGAGTTCCTTGTCTGAGAATATCCAGACAGTGATCAACATCAAGGACCGCAATACGGGCCAACTGGTCATGGAAGAAGGGGTCTTGAAGGAAACCGACTTCCGCTTGGATCATTTCCCAGCAGATTATGACAAGGAGCGGATTGCCCGTACCTTGGCACCGCTCAATCACCTCCAAAACCTCAAGAGTTCGATTCCAGATACCGTTACCTTTATGGAGATGTATGGGGTGGAGACCTTTGAGGACTTGCAGGTTTCGAGACGCTGGGAAAAGAATGCACCTTATAAAAGCTTAGCTGTTCCGATTGGTTTACGCGGCAAGGATGATCTGGTTCAGCTCAACCTCCATGAAAAGGCGCATGGACCACATGGTTTGATTGCAGGGACGACGGGTTCAGGGAAGTCAGAAACCATTCAATCCTATATCCTGTCCCTAGCTGTCAACTTCCACCCACACGATGTGGCTTTTCTACTCATTGACTACAAGGGTGGGGGAATGGCCAACCTCTTCAAGAATCTGCCCCATCTCTTGGGAACCATTACCAACTTGGACGGGGCCCAATCTATGCGGGCTTTGGCTTCCATCAATGCGGAGATCCATCGCCGGGAACGGCTCTTTGGAGAGTTTGAAGTCAATCATATCAATCAATACCAGAAGAAATTTAGGAATGGGGAAGCGACCGAGCCCCTGCCCCATCTCTTCCTCATCTCGGATGAGTTCGCAGAGCTCAAGGTTAACCAGCCCGACTTTATCAAGGAGCTGGTGTCCATTGCGCGTGTCGGGCGTTCCCTCGGGGTCCACTTGATTCTAGCCACGCAGAAGCCGTCTGGGGTCGTAGATGATCAGATCTGGTCCAACTCCCGCTTTAAGTTGGCGCTTAAGGTAGCCGATCGAGGTGACTCTATGGAAATGCTTCATACGCCAGATGCGGCCGAGATCACTCAGACAGGACGAGCTTATCTGCAAGTCGGAAATAATGAAGTCTATGAACTCTTCCAGTCAGCCTGGTCAGGGGCGGATTACCAGCCGGACAAGGATGATATGGGCATTGAGGACCACACAATTTATTTAATCAATGAATTGGGCCAATATGAAATCTTGAATGAGGACCTATCAGGCTTAGAAGAGGCAGATGAGATCAAGGAAGTTCCGACAGAGCTGGATGCGATTGTGCAACATATCCAGCTCCTGTGTGAAGAACAGAATATCCCGCCAGTACCCCAGCCATGGTTGCCACCGTTGAAAGATAGAATCTACTCAACAGATCTACGTAAAGGAAATTTCAAAGAATTTTGGGCACATACCGACCGACCTTTAAAAGCAGTGATTGGTTATGTGGATGTGCCAAGCCAACAAGCTCAATACGCATTAGAACATGATTTTAATGAAGATGGGAATATTGCTCTTTTTGGAGGTCCTTTAACAGGTAAGTCTACTTTTATTCAAACTTTGACGATGGATTTAGCTCGTCAGTTTACCCCTACTCAAGTTAACTTTTACTTGTTGGATTTCGGAACAAATGGACTTATGCCACTTCGACAACTGCCCCATGTAGCTGATACCATTATGATTGACGATCAGGAAAAAATAACAAAAGTGATTAGCCGTATAAAAGGAGAGATTCGCTACAGAAAAGCTCTTTTACGTAAACATATGGTTGCTGATGTAAATCTTTATCAAGAAATCAGTGGTCATCAAATTCCTAAACTTTTCTTTATGTTAGACGGTTACGATGCTATCAAAGAATCTCCACTAGTTTTGGATATAGAAAATACTTTTCAAGTTATAGCTCGGGAAGGCCTGAGTCTAGGGATATATCTTGTAATTACAGCTGGACGATTAGGAGTTGTGAAAAGTGCTCTATTATCTAGTATTAAAACTCGTATCTCTCTAAAGCTAACAGATGATGCAGACACTCGAACATTAATTGGACGTACCCAATTGATAATTGAAGATAAACCTGGTCGTGCTATGATTAAGCTAGATGAACCAGAGATTTTCCAAGTAGCTCTACCAACGAACGGAAATGATACATTTGAATTAATTGAGCAGATTAACTCTGAGGCAGGAATGATGTCAGAAGAGTGGGTCGGAAATAGGCCTAAGCCTATTCCGATTGTTCCAGAGGAATTAAGCTTTGATACGTTTGCTAGAACTACAAGTGTTCAAACAGCTTTGAAAGAAAATAACTTACCGTTAGGTCTAGACTTTGTTAATGTTGAGAGTGTTGATATACCGATGAAAGGTTTCAAACACCTGCTATATATAGCTAATGAAGGTGAACATTTGGAGAATATTACACGCCATCTTTTAAAAATATTTACTAACCTTACTCCAAGTAAGAAAGTCATGTTTATGGATGTAGATGATGAGTATGATGGACAATTTGACTTATTTGCTCGTATTTCTGAACCAGAAGCTCTTGAGGACATGGCAAATCAGCTTATGCTTGAGTTAGAGGATCGTAAAAAAGGTGAAACTGGACACGACTTTATCATCTTTATCCCTAATTTAGAGAAATTTGTTCAGGCAAGTAGGCTGACAGGCGAACAAGTGTCAACACTCTACCAAGAGGGATGGAAATACAATATGCATTTTGTTGTTGGTAGTTTTTATTCTTATATTAGCAATAATGCTATTGGCAGCCCTGCTCGTCAGGTTAAGGCATATAATCAATACTATCTTCTGGGAATGCGCTTAACAGATCAAACAATATTAGAAAAGCCTTATAACAGCAAGGAACCTTATGTAAATAAGGATGAGTTGTACTTATATGGATATCAATCAAGCGTTAAAATAAAAATAACAATATAAAAGGAGGATCTTATGTCAGTAGGAACAACACAGGGGGTAGGCATTCAGTCTGATCCAGGGGCTGTTCAAACCTATGCAAATGGAATCGCTACAGCTTATCATTCAGTAGGAAAAGAAACTGCTACAAAGGATTCAATTAGTCAGTATGCTGCTTCTGCAACTATTAGTAGTCATATTGATAACGAAGTTAAAGCAAGCGAGCAGGCAGCAGAGCAAGCTGTTGACTTTATACAGGTCTTACATGGTATTCATGCAGAGTTTCAAACAACGGATGCAAAGCTTGCCAATTATATTAACAGAAATACAGGTCCAGTCGAATCAGGAACTGCTGGTAGTAATTCTGGAAAGAAGAAAAATAAACAGCTATTTAGTGAGGGAACTAATTAATTATTGTTCAACTAGAAAGGAAGTATATGGTAAAGGTAAATTATGCCAGCCTACAGACGCAGTCTTCTACGATGTCCTCCGTCTCACAGTCACGTGTAGCAGGGTTCAATCAGTTGCTTAGTGCCTTTGACAGCTTCGGTGGTAGTGGAGATGAGCTGATAGGATCGGGCTATGATGCGGCTCGTGTATATGCGACAAGTGTCATGAGTCCCTATTATAAAGGTTTCATTCTCTACTCTGAAGCAGTTGCGGATGCGGCGAACACACTGGCGGATAACTATGTAGCCAAGTGTGGAGCTGAAAATTTGGATGAAGAACAGTTACAAGCAGAGATAAATAGTATATCCCGAGGTTGTATGAGCCTCAGCGCTTCGATTTCTGGTCTTCAATCTAAAACGAAACCAGCAGAAGGAGATGCGGCGAGAATTAGTCGTTTACAAGAGCAACTCACAGCAGCTCAAAGTCAACTGACTACGGTGCAGGAAAAACTGGCCAATCTGAAGGCATTTAGCGCAGAGTCTCTCCTTGCCTGCACCTCAGCAGATACTTATCAGCTCTTGATTTCTAAAGCTATGTCAGGTATTTCAACCTCCTTTGGAGGAGGTAGCTTTGCTTTGCCACAGGACTTATCGTGGGTAGGTGATATTGAACAAGGCTGGGCTGACCGAGAGATAGCAATGGAGAATAACTACCTGTCAGCGCTGGAGAAGGTGAATAATGGGGAATCTCTGACTGAAGCGGAGCTGACAGCGATAGAGCGATATGCGGCAGCCTATCCGGATCGTGTGGGTGATTCCGTTATACAGTATGTACAGCAAGCACGTCAGGTCAAGGCAGAGGAGATGAAATATCGATCTATCATTGACAAGGTGGATGCAGGGAAGTCTTTGACAGATGAGGAAACTAAATTTTTTGAAGAATATAAGAAAAATCATCCAGATGTTCAAGTGAACAGTGACTCAGTGACTAAGGAAATAGGTGAGAAGAATAAATATAGTGCTGCACTAGAAAAATTAAATAATAATAAAGAATTAACTGCTGCAGATGTAAAAGCGATTGAGAAATATTTAAAATCTCATTCTGATGTATCTTTGAGTGATGCTCAACGTAAGAAATTCGAAGAAGCCCAAGTTACAATTGATTACAAAGAAATTTTAAATAAGGCTAAGAAGGAGGGGGTGTCTGCTAATTACACAGATAAAGAAATCAATACTCTCAGAGCTTATTATCAAAGTCATCCAGATGAAGACGTACCGGACTATTTAGCAGAATCTTTGAATGGTTTTAATACTCAAGGAGCAGCTAAGGGAGCATCGGTTGCGTCTAGTGCTGCGGACTATAAACTTCTATTTACTAGTAGTTTTGTGGAAGGTGCAGAAACAGTTAACGCAATTAGTAATGGAGCATGGACTGGTAACGGAACTTTGAAAAAATTACGAAGTCTCAAAGAAGCTGCGCAAAATTCTGATAATATGAAATTGTTAGATAAAGCAGATGAGCTTGTAGATGTGGCAGATGACGCTGGGAAATTGACGAAGCTTGGTGGGAAAGTTAGCAATCATTTAGGTAAAATGGGAGTTATTGGTTCAGTAGCATCTGGTGTATCAACTTATCTGGAGCGAAAAGATAAGTATGGTGATGAAGTTGCTCTGCAAGACGCAGCGGCCCATACTGGGATTACAGCGACATCAACTATTATCGGATCTATGATTGGCTCAGTTATACCAATTCCTGTTGTTGGAACGCTTCTTGGTGCTTATGCTGGAACAGTATTAGGAAATGCGCTTTCTACAATATATGATGAATCAAGACATGAGAAACTTGAGTTATCAGACCTTACTGATGGCAGTATATTTAAACTATGGTGATAAAAAATGAGAAAAATAATTTTTATTGGACAGAGCGGTGATAAGGCCGTTTACTATAACACGCGAACAAAAGAGGCTTTGGTAGCCGATAAGAGTACCTTATTAAATACGGAAGGGGCTAGGAAGACCAATAAGGCTATTATTCCTTTGATGTTGGTTTTCATTTTCTTAGGTTTGATAGGGGGGATGGTAGCTATACCAGCTTTTTCCAGTTTTCGATACAGTAGCTGGATGGTTCCGCCTTATATCGCTGCCCAGTTCTTTGTCTGCTTTGGCTTTATATGGATGATGGAAGAGGCCTTGTATAAAGACGTGAAGCAGGTTCAGGGGGCAAGTTCTCAACAGTTCGCGAAGGCCGTTGATTCAAATCTGATTTGGGAAAATTTTAGTAAGAAAAAAGCAACATTTGGGAAAATGATAGTTTTTCTAATAATACAGTTAGCAATTCTATTTTTAGCATTTATAGGAATTGCTACCATACTAAATATTATAAATTCATTTATAAAGCAGGAGAAGTTTGACGCACAAATTTTATTTTCATTATTGATAGGTCTCTTTCCTGCCTTGTTGTACCTTTTCTTATTCCAAAACAACCCCATCCGCTGGTTGTTAGCCGTGCGAAAGTATGAGCAAGGAAAAGTGATATTCGCAGAAGACAAGGAGAAGAAACATGAGTGAGACACTATTACCAATGGGAACAGTGGTTAAACTAAAAGATCAAACAGAACTAATTATTATTGGCAGGGGTTCGCTAGTAGAGCAAAATCAAGAGCTTGTATATTTTGAGTATACAAGTGTTCTTGTACCAACTGGTTATCAGCAAGCCGATCAGCTTTATTTCTTTAATAACAGTGACATTCGTGAGGTTGTATTTATGGGATATAAGAATGATGCTGAATTAGAATTTGAATCTAATTTTTATCAGCTGGTTAAAAAGTCTGGTTTTAAAAAAGGAGTTACAGAGCTATAAGTTCGGTTAGATAATTTAATGATTATTTTAAAAGCTATACTTCTGTTTATACAAAGTATAGTTTTTGATTATTTAAATTTAAGAGGTTATAATGAAAGAAGAAAAATCGAAACAAGATCAGCTGGATGAATTACATCGTCGTCAGTATGAACTGGAACAACAAATAGATGATTTGAATATAGAATATCGCCAGTTTAAGGTGGTGCGGGAGGACGTGATGTCCTCACAAGGTAGCGCCCTATTTCACTTTAAAAACTTGTTGGATTTAGGAGTAACTTCGTCTCATTCAGCTTTTTACCATTATCTTTTAGATGATATTGAGTCAACTACACGAACGCTGGAAGTTGACTTTGAGGAAGAAGACCAAGCGATTAAGAAGCGTTACCAAGCTTATCAGGCGCAATTAACAGCTCTGCATGATCAGCGTAAAAAACTGGAGGGTGATAAGCAATAGTTTTATACATTTTGTATCTAAAGATTTCAGCAATCTAAATTCACTTACAGAAAGGAAGTATATGGTAAAGGTAAATTATGCCAGCCTACAGACGCAGTCTTCTACGATGTCCTCCGTCTCACAGTCACGTGTAGCAGGGTTCAATCAGTTGCTTAGTGCCTTTGACAGCTTCGGTGGTAGTGGAGATGAGCTGATAGGATCGGGCTATGATGCGGCTCGTGTATATGCGACAAGTGTCATGAGTCCCTATTATAAAGGTTTCATTCTCTACTCTGAAGCAGTTGCGGATGCGGCGAACACACTGGCGGATAACTATGTAGCCAAGTGTGGAGCTGAAAATTTGGATGAAGAACAGTTACAAGCAGAGATAAATAGTATATCCCGAGGTTGTATGAGCCTCAGCGCTTCGATTTCTGGTCTTCAATCTAAAACGAAACCAGCAGAAGGAGATGCGGCGAGAATTAGTCGTTTACAAGAGCAACTCACAGCAGCTCAAAGTCAACTGACTACGGTGCAGGAAAAACTGGCCAATCTGAAGGCATTTAGCGCAGAGTCTCTCCTTGCCTGCACCTCAGCAGATACTTATCAGCTCTTGATTTCTAAAGCTATGTCAGGTATTTCAACCTCCTTTGGAGGAGGTAGCTTTGCTTTGCCACAGGACTTATCGTGGGTAGGTGATATTGAACAAGGCTGGGCTGACCGAGAGATAGCAATGGAGAATAACTACCTGTCAGCGCTGGAGAAGGTGAATAATGGGGAATCTCTGACTGAAGCGGAGCTGACAGCGATAGAGCGATATGCGGCAGCCTATCCGGATCGTGTGGGTGATTCCGTTATACAGTATGTACAGCAAGCACGTCAGGTCAAGGCAGAGGAAATGAAAATCCGTAGCTTGATTGACAAGGTGGATAATGGAACTTTGTTAAATAATGAAGATAAAAATTTCATTGAGGATTTTAAAAAGAAGCATCCAGATGTTCAGTTACATATAAGTTTAGAGAAAGCAATTCAGGAAGAAAATCTATATGATAAACTCATAGTTAAGGATAAAAAAGGAGAGGAACTAAACAAAGAAGAATTAAATTTTTTAGAAGTTTTTTATAAAAACTATCCTTCCTTGTCTATTCCAAAGTCAATCTCCAAAAAATTAAAGGACAAGAAGTTCTATGATCAAATTGATAGGTATAATTTAGCTGAACTTGAAGAAAAGTATAAAGGTTTGATAAATGAATATTCAAGTTATAGGCAAACTGGTTACTTTTATCCTCAAAGGGAAGGTTTAACCCCTATTCAAATTGAATATATTTATTTTCGCCATCAATTTTTGACTAGCTTGGGGGATACTCCTCTTGATGAAAAACAGCGAAACAATAAGATGTTTGAGAACTTGAGGGACTCAGATAAGAAAGAGATAGATGAGTTATCGGCTGGAGAGTTGAGTTCTAGACATATAGAATTTATGAATAGCAGGATAGGGTTAGAATTGGATTATCTAATGATGTCTGATGCAGATAAGGCTAAGAAAGATTATAGTTACTATCGCTTTAACCAGTTGATGAAAGAACAGCCTATTGATTGGCGTGATCCAAATTATATAACAAAGCGCAATGCATATATTCTTGAAACAGGAAAAAATCCAAGTACTAATGAACCAGCTACAGAAGCTGAAATCATCACAGCAAAAAACTACGGATGGGTCAAAGCTATTCCAGATACGGTTGCTTGGACAGATATGATGGTTGGATCTTATGTGGGGCATCAAGTCTACAATGGGAAGCCGATTTATGGATTGGATACAGATTTATTAGGCAGAGCTAAAATTCCAAGTTCTGGAAATTCTTCAGTGGTGTCAAGGGTAGAATTCGAGAACAATTCAGTACCATCTGTAGGAAAAGCACAGAATGTAAATTTACAGTTTAATAGTGAGCAAAAATTAGTGAATCATTTTGATAAACACAGTGCAGAGGTTGCTCACGCATTGAAAAGAACGGATTACTCAATAGAACAATATTTAAAAGACGCAAATTTTGTAGTTGAAACGGGTACTTATGTACCAGAATTAAATGCATATGTAAAATTTATAGGATACGAAGGCAAAAATACTTTGTACGCCTTTGTCGGATTAGATCGAAATACTGGAAATATAACGACATATCATGTAAAAACTGTTGATTATCTTATCAAAAAGGCACCTAGTCTAGGATTTGAACGTTAAGGAGAAATTTAATGATTTTTGTAAAAAAAATAGAATGGATAGATATTGATACCAAAGAAGCGGATGTCACTTTATCGGATAATCAATATGAATTGGTTTGCTTTTCAGATGAATTTTTTGGAAAGGTTGGCGGAAAGTTTGATGACATGCTATATGCTATTGTTGATGGAGACATATATAAAAGCGAAGATAATCTATTTCTAGTAAAGCATCTGAATAATTTTGAATATTTTATAATTGCTAAAATATTTGATAAAACAAGAAATATCGCTCAGGTAGGAGAATTTTTGATTAATATAGGTGGAGGAATTCCAAATGATCTTGAGAATGGTGAATTTGTTGAATTTCATGTTAGAAGGATTGATATTTATTAATGCTCAGTGAAAGTCATACGAAAAATTGATTAACTCTATTGGAAAAGATTTCTGAAGACTAGCGAGAAACGCAGTAAACTATAAAAATTTAGGGTATCTGAGGGTATAGTTATTAATGAATAACACACAATTTAAAAAGATTGTTGGCGAAATTTTGAAATCGCAAGGTTTTGCTTATGAAAATAAATATTATACAAAGGTATTGCAGAATACGGATATGAGTTTGAAGATCGAATTGCCAGAATGATATGAAGAGAGCGAATTTTCGCTCTCTTTTTGGTCTCTTACAGTATGGTATAATTGAATTGGACAACACTTGGACTGTTATTATCAAAGAAAGGGATAGAGCTTATGTTAGATATTCGTATTGATGCCATTACTAACAAGTCTTTGACCTACCAGCTATTAAGAAAATATTCGACTTTGCCTTTTTCTCAACTAAAGTCAAGAATAGAAAATCATGATCCAGTGATGGAAGTCGATGATTTAAAGCTGGACGAACTTCGAAAGGCTAGGAAGTTAATTTATGATTTAAGCGACATAGGTACGGAGGTCACGATAAAGGACTCAACAGGCATCATCACCTTGGAAGTATTAGATAATATTATCTCTAGTTATGAAGGGATTACGGCTGATATAGAAGAGCTAGATACCCTTATGTTTGATGAAGAGGATTGATTGCTAAATTTCTATATTTTAACGAATTTATAACTTGGAAAATCAGTGCTTCCGAAGCTGGCAAGGTCAATTCTTTTAGCATGTTAGCTGATAAGGGATTTAAGATTCCTCCTGACAATGGCCTAGCCTTCCGAGCAGCTGTTCAGAAAGTCTTGCAACCTACAAATATGAGCTTGAAGATCGAATTACCAGAGTGATAAAGAAAGTGAATTTAGAGGAGACGAGCATCTTCTCTTTTTTGTTTGCGACAGACCTTATCCTCCCATCGGCGGTCAATGATCAATATTCAATATGGTATAATGGGACAAGGTAGATAGACGACTAGTCTGATGATAGGAGAATGGGTAATTGAAAGCTAAAAAAATTGGTGTTATCTTTCTAATTTTAATTGGTGTATGTAGCCTTGTTGTATTTGGTATTCGAGAGTTTGAAAAACAAGACTTATCTAAATATGAATATTGGATTGTAGATACAGAAATTACGGATTATGAATTTATTGAAAATGGGAAAATGATCACAGTTGATTGGCACAGTAAAAAGGAAGTCAATCAACAAGTAAGTGTTCTTGATAAAAAGCCTAAGTTTGGCTCTCCCGGGCGAATAGCTGGTAGTCGTTTCCTTGTTTCCTATGCGGCGCGATTCAAAGCAAAATCCGCTTGGAATGAAGTGCGAGATGATTTTCCTATTCTGGAACAAAATTATCCAGATAAGGGGGAATATTGGAAAATAAATGTCTACGACACTAAGGGTGAAAAGTTAGACAAGAAAGTGTTGGATGTATTTGAGATCACTAGAAATTATAATGAGAACTATTATCCTGCTTTTATATTAAATAAGTATTCGATAGACAGTATAGATGGTAAGGAATATCTAACGATTTCTTTACGGAAAAAAGAAGATACCATCACTGATGTCAGAGACGAATCCAAATTACTTAAGAGATTGATAGACTTAGAGACAGGAAAGATTGTAGATATTGACCCAAACAATCAAAAAAAGAGTTCGCCTAAAATTGGACTTGGTTCGATAGATTCCTTTTCATAGCTATTTGAAGATCATGATTTTTATGTTAGCGATAATGATATTCATTTTTGGAAGCTTGGAGATAATACAAAACACTGGCTCTTAAATAGAAAATACCCGAAATCTATGGAAATAATTTCTAAAAATCCTGAAACAAGCTATATATATAAACTTGCATCTGATGATGATTTGCAAACGTCCATAGATATGATAAAACTCGTTTTCCCAGAGGGTACGAATATCTTTAAGGATATCACCATTCCAGCGGCTAGTTCAAAAGATGGACAGGCGCATCTGGTTCAAAGCGAAGAAGAGTTTTTACAATATTATAAATCCAGTGCGGAATAACAATGGGACAAAAACGAATATTAGCAGAACATGTAAAAAATGTGAAGCATAGTTTTGGGGATATGGGTGGCAGAATAGAAGAGCTCTAGTCTGATAGGGTACTCTGAAACAGATACAGCTAAGGATGCCTTAATAAAAACAATAGGAAGGTGGTTTAGTTAGTGGCAAAGAAAAATAGAAAAAATAAAGCGAAGATTACTGATATAGAAAAAGAAAGATACCACGGCCCTTTGATTACAAATGGTGTCAGTTTAGGATACATTAAGATTTATCCATGGATTGCTTTGGCATTAACAGGTTTTCTGTATGTGGGTGGAACTTATGAAGACAATCTAGGCATCTTTAAAGGACTTTCTTTGTTTTGCGGTGTTGTGAATATATTAGGTATTATCATTTCTTTTATTCCCTATTTGGTAAACGCATGGAAGGCTTTAACATATTATTTGATAGCCCTTACAGTGTTAAGCTTAGTGATAAGTCTAAATTTTATTTGTTTACTAATGGTTATTTCAGACGGTAGTCCTATAGGAGCCAAGGAGATATATCAATCCCCTCTCACTCCATTTTATGTAATATTGATGATGTTCCTTTTTATCTTTGCCTGTGGCCTCTATGCTTGGTATTATCTCCCAAAGAATCAGGGGAAAGTCTGGGCTTTTAATCAAGTTAAAGAGGGAGATAGAAAGAAAACATGGTGGAATAATTTTGCTATAGCTTTTGCTGGGGCAACAATCATTCCCTCCCTCCTAACAGGCTATATTCAGATTGCTTTTGGTATTTTATTGGGAATTTTGTTGACTTTGAGCCTGCCAGCTGTCATGGTAGATGCGGTTTATGCAGCTCTTTATGTGAAAGAGCACCCTGATAGTGATGAATTAGATTAAAAATACAAATTTATTGACAACAGATTTGTGAGTCTTGGAATACACTATCCGACCTACGCATGGAGAATCATATTTTAAAAATGTACTCTCCTTGGAACATGAGAAAGAACCACCTTAGAACAAGATGTCGCAAGTGTTTTGTTTGACTATATTACTGCTTTTTATCTAATGAGACATTAAAAGTTGTTGTACTGCATAATATGCTATAATAGTCTATAGAAAGTCGAGGGAATGATGAAGAAAATATTATTAGTGGTTGTGGTGCAGGGAGTGGCCCTATTTGTGATAACGGGTCTGCTCTGTTATTTTATGCGAGGGGATTTTTTCTTCCGTGCTTTGGCGCCGATTTTTGGTCTGGCAGCTGGGGCCTTTCGCTTCTTGACAGCCATGGTGACAAAAACGCTGGCTCCCAGTCTTTATGAGGATGGGGAGAAAAAGGAATAGTCTATATAAAATTAGGAGGTCTGGGAATATTGATTCCAGACCTTTTTATAAAAGTGGGTACTTTAAATAAAGACTTTTAATTTTTTTCAGAAAAAGGACAGGTAGGGGGGCTTTCCTAGGCTCTTTGTGGTAAAATAGTAACAGAATTAAAATTTTGGAGAGTAAAGATGAAACGTTCAATGTATGCGGGACGTGTTCGGAGTGAGCATGTCGGTCAGGAAATTACTTTGAAAGGTTGGGTTGCCCGCCGTCGCGATTTGGGAGGCTTGATTTTTATTGATCTGCGTGACCGCGAAGGCATTATGCAGCTAGTTATTAATCCTGAGAGTGTTTCAGATGAGGTCATGAAGACAGCTGAGAGCCTGCGCAGCGAGTTTGTCATCGAAGTGACTGGTAAGGTAGCCGCGCGTGAGCAGGCCAATGACAAGCTGGCTACAGGAAGTGTAGAGCTTCACGTAGACAGTCTGACGATATTGAATACTGCTAAAACCACTCCTTTTGAGATTAAGGACGGGATTGAAGCCAATGACGATACGCGCTTGCGCTACCGTTATTTGGATTTGCGTCGCCCAGAAATGCTGGAAAATTTCAAGTTACGTGCCAAAGTGACTCATTCCATCCGCAATTATTTGGATGAGCTGGAGTTTATCGATGTAGAGACACCATTTTTGACCAAGTCAACGCCTGAAGGAGCGCGTGACTATTTGGTACCGAGCCGTGTCAACCAAGGTCATTTCTATGCCTTGCCTCAAAGCCCACAGATCACCAAGCAGCTGTTGATGAATGCTGGTTTTGACCGTTATTACCAGATTGTCAAGTGTTTCCGAGACGAGGACTTACGTGGAGACCGTCAACCAGAGTTTACACAGGTAGACTTGGAAACTTCTTTCCTATCTGAGCAAGAAATCCAAGGCATTACTGAAGGTTTGATTGCCCGTGTCATGAAGGAAACCAAGGGAATTGAAGTAACCTTGCCTTTCCCACGGATGAAATATGACGATGCCATGGCTCTTTATGGTAGCGACAAGCCAGATACTCGCTTTGACATGTTATTGCAGGACTTGACAGAGCTTGTCAAGGGTGTTGACTTCAAAGTCTTTTCTGAGGCACCAGCTGTCAAGGCAATTGTCGTTAAGAATGCGGCTGACAAATACTCGCGTAAAGATATTGATAAGCTGACAGAGCAAGCTAAGCAGCATGGAGCCAAGGGACTTGCGTGGGTTAAATTTACTGGTGGAGAACTAGCTGGTCCTGTTGCTAAGTTCTTGACAGGCCTGTCAAGTGAGTTGATAGATGCCTTACAGCTTGAAGAAAACGACTTGGTTCTCTTTGTGGCAGATACTCTGGATGTTGCCAACGCAGCTCTAGGGGCTCTTCGTGTCCGCCTAGGCAAGGAATTAGGTTTGATTGACCCTGCTAAGTTTAACTACTTGTGGGTAGTAGATTGGCCAATGTTTGAGTGGTCTGAAGAAGAAGGCCGCTATATGAGTGCCCACCATCCATTCACTCTGCCTCAAAAAGATTCTGAGCAGGAGCTGGAAGGAGACCTGAGCAAGGTTCGTGCGATTGCCTATGATATCGTACTCAATGGTTATGAACTAGGTGGTGGTAGCCTACGGATCAACCAAAAAGATCTTCAGGAACGGATGTTTAAGGCTTTAGGCTTCTCAGCTGAAGAAGCGCAAGACCAGTTCGGCTTCCTTCTAGAAGCCATGGATTATGGTTTCCCACCACATGGAGGTCTGGCCTTGGGTCTGGATCGCTTCGTCATGCTCTTGGCTGGTGAAGAAAATATCCGTGAAGTCATTGCTTTTCCTAAGAATAACAAGGCTTCTGACCCAATGACGCAAGCACCAAGCTTGGTTGCTCCTGCACAATTAGAGGAATTAAGTTTACAAGTAGAATCACATGAAAAAGACTAGTTTGCGGAAACTTTTTCGCTATTATCTTCATCGCTTTGCCTATCATGTCAAGTTGCTAGAAGTTCTGAAAAGTATTTCGCGTGAAAAATATGATGAGAAATTTTCAGCCTCTCTGGTATATGGCTTTCTCTCAGCAGTAGCGGTCAATTTCTTCTTTCAGCCAGGCCATGTCTACTCAAGTGGTGCAACGGGCCTGGCGCAGATTGTCTCGGCTTTGAGTGGTCGCTTTATCGGCTTTACCATTCCAGTTTCCATTACTTTTTATGCGATCAATATTCCACTGATGATTTTGGCTTGGTATCAAATTGGGCATAAGTTTACTGTTTTTACTTTTATCACTGTTTCGATGAGCTCGCTTTTTATCCATTTTGTGCCAGAAGTGACATTGACGACCAATCCCATTATCAATGCCTTGTTCGGGGGAGTTGTCATGGGGACAGGGATCGGTTTTGCCCTCAAGTCAAGCATCTCGAGTGGAGGGACGGATATTGTTAGTCTGACCATTCGCAAGAAAACAGGTCGTAATGTAGGCAGTATCTCCCTGATTGTCAATGGGATTATTATGCTAATTGCTGGTCTGACCTTCGGTTGGGAATACGCTCTCTACTCAATGATTACCATCTTTGTATCCAGCCGTGTAACGGACGCTGTCTTTACCAAGCAAAAGCGGATGCAGGCCATGATTATCACCAGTCATCCTGAAGAGGTAATTAACAAGATTCACAACAAACTCCACCGCGGTGCGACCATTATCAATGGAGCGGAGGGAACTTACAATCACGAGCAAAAGGCGGTACTGATTACAGTCATTACCCGTGCCGAGTTTAGCGAATTTAAATACATCATGAAGCAGACGGATCCGACAGCCTTTGTCTCTGTATCTGACAATGTACATATTTTAGGAAGATTTGTAGAAGAGTAGTCTCGATTATCGACATTGCTAGTGAATCTTACTCAAACTCAGTGCATACATTTATACATAAAAAAGGAACAAGTTCAGCTGGATGTTTTCCCATCCAAAATGAACCTGTTCTTTTTTATAGTTATTACTTTATTTCAAAACCAAGACTTGCTTAGCAGGAACTGTATAAGAGTCTGCTAGCGGGGCGATTGGTTTTTTAGCGTTAATGTGCGGATACTGAAGGTGGATGCTTTGCTTGGTTTTATTTTCATAAGTCGCTGCTTCAGTACCAAAGTTAATCAAAATGGTCAGCGCTTGTTTATCTTTTTGAATCTTATATTCAACGAGGCTAGGGCTGAGCCATTTGACCTGACAAGCTTTTTGAATAGCAGAGCTAGTTGTCAGAGTCAGAAGTGGATGAGCCTTTCTAAAGGCAATGAGTTGCTTCAAAAATTCAATGTCTTCAGTGTAGTGAAGTGAGCGCAGCCAGTCTAGCTTGTTGACATCATCAGGCAGGTTGTAGGTGTTATCAATCAGATTCTTGGTCCGATAAAATTCCTGCCCGCTGTGGAGGAAAGGAACTCCTTGCGCTAAGAGAACAATATGCAGTGCTAGGCGAGAGCTAGCTAGGCGCTGACGGAGGCTGATATTTGGATTTTGAATATCAAAATAATCAAACACCGTTGCGTTGTCATGGCATTCTACATAGTTGATTGCCTGATGAGGCGCTAGGAAATGTGGCTCTCCTGTCAAGCCGACATTGGCTGTCAGGACATTTTCTAGCCAGCTGGTCGCATGCTCTTTGTCCAGTCGGCTACCTTGGACGATGGTTTGTTTGATCGTATCACGGAAATGATCGCTGAAGAATCCATACTCAGGTAGTTGTTCAGCGTTGAACTGATGAGCTAGAAGGTCGCTATCAAGACCAGTCGGCATCTGCCAACCTTCTCCGTAAAGGTAGATGTTGGGATGGATGGCTTTTAGTTCCTGAGCGATTTGCTTCATGGTGGTTATGTCGAGAATGCCCATCAGGTCAAAGCGGAAACCGTCAAAGCCGTAGAGGCTAACCCATTGCTGGACGGATTGTTGGATATAATGCCGCACCATAGCTTTTTCACTGGCCACGTCATTTCCGCAGAAGGTACCGTTTGTCCGTAGGCCTCGCTCATCTAGACGATAGAAGTAGCCTGGCACAATCTTTTCAAAAGCATAGGCATCTGCCTCATAGACGTGATTGTAGACGACATCCATGATAACGCTCATATCAGCCTGGTGATAAGCTGCAATCGCATCTTGTAGTTCAAAGATACGGCTATAGGGATCGTGTGGGTCGCTTGAGAAGCTACCTTCAGGAACATTATACTGAACGGGATCATAGCCCCAATTATAAACGAGTTCAGGATGTTTTTCGTCAACACTACCAAAGTCATAGACTGGCATAAGTTGAACGTGTGTAATGCCTAAATTCTGCAAGTATTTTAGACCAAAAGTATGACCGTGTACGCTTGGAGATTCGGATAGAGAAGCGAATTTACCAGGTTGTGAGAAACCAGCTTCCTTTTGCATGGAGAAATCACGCACGCTCATTTCATAGATAACGGCTTCTGTTGGTTTTACTTGGCTGGCAGCCCGACGAATAGGTCTGCTAATCTTTTTGCGGTCAATGACATAACTATTACCAGAGTTGGCATCTGAAGAGAGGGCGTAGGGGTCATGTACTTCTACCCATTTTCCGTTTACCTTATGGATATAGTAGTAGGCCTTGCCTTCTAAGTCTCCAAGGACCTGCGTATGCCAGACACCCCTATCTTGCCTTTGGAGGGGAATGGCCTGCTCTTCCAGATGCAGCAAGACTTTTTCTGAAATAGGGGCCCACAGTTTGAAATCTGTTGCCTGAGGGCTATAGCTGGCTCCCAAATCTCTTTCTCGGTAGCTAAATAATTCATCAAAAATTGGCTTTTGGACAATGTGACGATACTGGAGAATGGTGTGATTGCGATCCTGATCATAGACTGTGTAGGATTCAGTCAAATCAATCGGGTCATTGACTGAAAGGGTGTAGACAATCTGATGTTCTTGATTCTCAATTTTTTTGATAGTCAAAGGACTAGAACTGTGCTTGTCCTCTAGAGTGAAGTGGATAGAATAAGCGTCAAAGGATTTTTCCAATTCGATAGTGATGCTATTTTCATCATCTAAGTAGGCTTGGAAAATACGATAAACCATGAAATTTCTCCTTAACTAACGAGTAAGAATGCTGTGGGGGATAACCTGACGATAGCAAGTATGCTTGTCATCCTTATTATCTTTAATGATTTGGAGCAAGGTACGGAAAGATTCCCTCCCCAACTCGAGGGTGTTGATATTAATATAGGCATCCACATCAATGCGTGGCTTGATAGAGTCAAAAGTGATAATCGGGAAGCGGTAGTCAATGTCTTTGAGATAGTGGAGAGCCCCTTCGGCAACCATACTATCCGATGTCACAAAGGCTTCAATTTCCTGAATAGGCATCTTTTCCATAATCTTATAACTGCTATCTTCCAAGAGGAAACCGAAAGAAAACTTGACGATGTTTTCATCGAGAGGGATGCCTGCTTCTTCTAGGGCTTGTTTGTAGCCGGCAAAGCGGTCTTGGGATACGACAAGCTCTTTATTCCCAGCTAGAAAGGCAATTTTTTTATAACCTTGATCTAGGAAATATTTGGTTGCATCGTAGCCAGCCTTGATATTATCATTATCGACCAAAGAAACAAATGGTGACACTGCTTTCCCTAAAATCAAGAAAGGAAATTGGTTTTTAATCGCAAAGTCAACCAGCGGATCGTTTGGCTTAGAATAGAGAAAAATCAAACCATCGACGCGTTTTCCGAAAATCATTTGTTTAATATTTTCTAAACGACGCTCTTCGTCCTGTCCAGTGCTAATCTGAATGGCATAGTCATGTTCAGATGCGATGCGCGAAATCCCCCGCAAGACAGTTGGGAAGAATGGGTTTTGGTAAAAAAGATCCGAATCATCGGGCAGCACTAGGCCGATGACTTGGGTTGATTGACTGACCAGACTTCTAGCATTGAGATTTGGATGATAGTCCAGCTCTTTCATGGCAGCACGAACCCGTTTTTTAGTTTCATCGCTGATGGTTGACTTGTTTTGTACGACGCGTGTCACCGTTGAGGGAGACACACCCGCTAGTTTCGCTACTTCTTTAATCGTAACGCGCATAATAACCTCCTAATTTCTGAAATCCTCATCACGAAAATGTGTTTTGTAGAAAATAATCACCAAATAAAGAACAAACAAGATATTTTGAACGGTGATAATCGTAGGCAGGCTTTGCCCAAATAAGCCGCAGATAAGGCCGATAATCGTTGGTAATCCTAGGCAGTTGAGGATAAAGTGATAGCATTCTTTAAAGGTTTTAAAAGAAAATAGCCGTGACTTCTTGGTCAGATAGAGCAAGAAGGAAGCACCGAGTGCTAGAAAGGCAAAGTTGATGCTAAAGAGGAAACCTGCGGAGAGGACTAGAAAGAGGCTGATCACCAGGCGGTTTTGCTGGAACCAGTCTTTAGAAATGGCTTTGGTCAGGGCTTCTTTACTTTTTAGAGCCTTCTGGTCAATGGCTTGGTAGTGGATATTGGCCAGTTCTTTTCCTTCTTTAGTGATTTTGAGATTTTCTTTGTCGAAGTAAAGCGTCAGCTCCTTGCCTAATTTGAGCTCATCATGATGGCCAATAATGACAGTCCCAGCAGCATTGCGATGAATGCCTTCAGGATTTTCAGTGGTCAGCACATGGTCTTTCATCTGGGCATGATGGTCAAAGTCAATCATCACGTCTTCATCCAAAGTATCAAAAGCTTTGTCGACAAAAGTATCCAGAGCATAGCTCGTCAAAGACGCTGTCTGAATGGCCACGGGGATCAAAGACAGAGAAATCAAAAAGACGCTGGTAAAGATGAGCTGGAACCAGCTAAGCATCCGACGATTGGCGAAAGTTTTTCTAAAACCAATCAAGCTCGAAAAATAATTAAAAGGATAAGGTAACATAGCTGCCTCTTTCTAAAATTATAATCAGGTGGTGGCCAATAAAGAACTTATTGGCTGCCATATAACTATAATTGTCTTTAAATCAAAAACAGGGTGGGACAAGATTATCCCTTGTCTCCACCACTTGTTAAACCAGATACAAAATTCTTTTGCAGGAAGAAGAAGAGAATACAGATTGGAAGGGCAGTGAGAATCGCACCGGCAGCAAAGAAGGCAATTTTTTGATTCTTGACATCGCTGACGAAGGTACGAAGACCAACTGCAACCGTATAAAATTCTTTTTCACGAAGAAGGAAGCTAGAGAGGATATAGTCTCCGAAAGGTCCCATGAAGGCCCAGAGAGCTTGCACAGCAATCATTGGACGAACGAGAGGCAGGACAATCTGCCAGAAACGTCTGAAATGACCAGCACCGTCTAATTTAGCCGACTCATCCAGAGACATAGGAACGGTATCGAAGTATCCTTTCATCAACCAAGCATTCATTGGAATACCACCACCCACATAAAGGAAGATGAGGAACCAGCTTTGGTTAAGGGCATTGAGCATCAGCGCCATAACGAAGAAGGCAGTCAGAGCTGCAATAGTTGGCACCATTTGGATAATCAAGAAGAAAACCAAACTTTGCTTTCTTGCGATGAAATTGTAACGGCTGTATGCATAACCTGCAAGTACCACTATACTGGTTTGGACAATCATTGTCAAGACGGCAATGATAATGGTGTTAAAGTACCAAGTACCATATAGAGTCTCTGAAAAGAGACGAGAGAAGTTTTCCAGACTGAAGTTGATGTCTGTGTCTAACTTGAAGGCCACGACATTCCCCGTCTTGAAAGCAGACATGATCGTGATCAAGAGCGGGTAGAGAATGATAATAGAAAGCACTACAAGGTAGAGATAGGTCAAACTGTGGTTGATAAAACGTTTAAATTTAACAGAACTATTCATCTTATACATCCTCCATATCAAATGCGTGTAGTTTCTTGAAGGCAATCATAGAGATAGAGATGACGATGATGGAGATGATGAGGGTAACGGCCGCCGCCATTGAATATTGCGGTGCTGTACCTGTGGTCAAACGATAAATCCAAGAAATCAAGATATCAGTTGAGCCGGCTCCTCCACCGACACTACCAGGACCACCTGCATTGAAGAGGTAGATGATTGAGAAGTTATTAAAGTTAAAGGTGTATTGACTGATCAAAGTTGGTGCCGCAACTGCCAAGATCATTGGGAAAGTGATGTTGCGGAATTTCTGCCAAGCATTGGCTCCGTCGATGTAGGCTGCTTCGTAAAGGTCATTTGGAATAGACTGCAAGATACCTAAGGTCAGGACGTAGATATAAGGAAATCCAAGCCAACCTTGCATCATGATAAGGGCAATCTTAGTCCAAGTCGGATCAGTCTTCCACGGAATCAGGTGTCCATCCAAGAAAGGAAGAACCTTGCTGAGAAGCGGGATGACTTGAGTGTTGATGGCACCGATACTATCGTTGAACATATTTGAGAAAGTCAGGATAGTGATAAAGGCTGGAACTGCCCAAGGAAGCAGGAAGATAACACCGAAGATGCGTTTTCCTTTGATGAATGGTTGGTTGGCAATAATAGCAGTGAAAATACCGATTACGATTTGCAAAGTAGAGGCTGCCAGCGCCCAGATGATAGTCCAAGTCAAGACAGAACCAAAGGCCGCACGGAAGGTACTCAATTGCCAAATGTTAGCAAAGTTGGTAAAACCAACCCAATCCAAGAGTTTATTTGGTGGCAAGTGTTTGAAATCATAGTTGGTAAAGGCGATCAAGAGCGTTACCAATACGGGGAAAATGATAGCAAAGGTCATTGCCAGATAAGAAGGGATGATGAGTAAGTAAGGGAAGCCATTTTCATAGATTCCATCAAACATTTCCTTCAAGGTAGTATGAACAGGATAATCATTGTTCCACTGTTTAGCAACCGTCTGAGCATCCTTCAAGTTAAATCCATAGAAAATCAGGAAAAATACCACGAGGATGAGGTGGAAGGCACCGCGGATCAGCATGAAGAGTGAGTTGTCACCACGGACTTCACCAAGGGTGATGAGATTTTCAATTTCTGGTAGGGCAATAGCTACGAAATAAGCTAAAAATGCAACCGTAACCCCAAGAAAGATGTATCCTTTGGCTTTTTGATCATTATAGATTTGCCCCAACCCTGGAATGAGGGAGCGCAACATGGCTTGTTTGGGATCTTTTTTTGTCATTGTAGTCTCCTTAGATACGAGAAAGATTGAGGAATTGCAGTAAGTACAAGTCCTAATCCGAGTTTTTCTTATTAGAAGATAGAATAAAGCCTCATTCTATCAAACAAGGGGTAGGGAAAATTCCCACCCCTTTATTTAAACTTGCTTATTTGTTGCCGAATTTTTGATCGATAGTTTCTTTGATCAATTTAACAGCATCTTCAGCTGAAGTTTTAGCATCTTTCTTGCCGCTTACAGCATCGAAGAGCATGTTCTTAGCTGGATCCCAAACAGTACTCATTTCAGAGATGTTTGGCATTGGTTCTGCAGATTTGAACTGTTTAACAACCGCATCTGTCAATTCATCTTTCTTGCTTACAGCGTATTCACGTGCTTCTGTATTAGCAGGAACTTCGTTTGTTGCATCGTAAAGAGCTTTTTGTTGTGCAGTTGATGCAAGGAAGTTAACGAATTTTTGTGCGCCGTCAACGTTCTTAGAACCAGCAGGGATGACCCAAGCTTTACCACCACCAAAGGCTTTGTATTCTTTGCCGTTTGGAAGTGTTGGGATAGTTGCTACGCCGTAGTTTACTTTAGCTTCTTTAAGAGATGCAGCTTTCCAAGGGCCGTCGATGATTGCAGCAGTTTTTCCGCTTTGGAATTGAGTTTGGATCAAGTTAGAAGCGCCTTCTGTATCTTGCATACCTTTAGGCCATTTTTCATACCAAGTCTTAGCGTATTCAATTCCCTTGATAGAACCTTCGTTAGCCAAACCGATATCTTTAGGATCTGTACCGTCTTTACCGAAGACATAAGCACCATTTCCAGCAAGGAGACCGTAAGCATAGTAGAAGTTTGTCCAGTCAGCAAGGAAAGCAGAAGTTTTGCCATCTTCACCTTCGAAAGCGTACTTGCTGTCTTTAGCCAATTCTTCAAGTTCAGCAAATGTTGTAGGAGCTTTTTGGATCAGGTCTTTGTTATAGTACATTACCAAAGTCTCGATAACAGCAGGAGCACCGTAAGTAGTTCCGTCGATTGTTACCAAAGATTTAGTAGTATCGTCAGCTTTTGCATCTTTGCCCAACTCAACTTCTGAAAGCTGTCCGTCAGCACCTAGGCTTCCTACGCGGTCGTATGGTGCCATCATGACATCTGGAGATTTACCAGATTGGTTGTCAAGTGAAAGGTTATCAAGACCTGTAAGAGCATCACCTGTTTTGATAGTGACCTTTGTTCCGGTTTCTTTTTCGTAAGCTTTGGCAGCTTCTTCCATGTAGCTCTTGTAGCCTTCGTCTACATATGCAGTGAGCTCATTGCTTGCAGCAGCTTCTTTTTTAGAAGATTTGCTACCGCAGGCTGTCAAAATAAAACCTGCTAAAGCAACAGTACCGAGAACAGCAACGCTCTTCAACATTTTGTTTTTCATGATTATTCCTCCTAAAGAATAAAAGTATAATACCATCTAAGAGCACGCTTGCATAGCGCAAACGTTTTCTTGAACTTAAAATAATTTTAGCACAAAAGGTAAACGCTTGCAAGTGTTTTTAAGAAAATTTTAAAAATTTTTTAAGGAAAGAGTGTTAATTTAGATGATATAAAAGGAAAGAAATTTGAAATCTATGGTATAATAAATAAAAAAGTTTTTTAAAAAGCTTGCACTTGAAAAAAAAATAGGTTATAATTCAAGCAACGCAAACGTTTTCGCTAAATAAAGTAGGAAACAAGCATGAAAAAATTTTTGAGGTGTTACATATGAAAGCGAGACAAAGTGGTGTATTGATGCACATTTCCTCTTTGCCAGGCAAGTACGGGATTGGTTCTTTTGGTCAGTCTGCTTATGATTTTGTGGATTTCTTAGTTAGAACGAAGCAACGTTATTGGCAAATCTTGCCTTTGGGAACGACTAGTTACGGGGACTCTCCTTACCAGTCTTTCTCAGCCTTTGCAGGGAATACGCACTTTATTGATTTGGATTTCTTGATCGACGAAGGCCTGTTGGCAGAAGAAGATCTAAAAGGCGTTGATTTTGGTGATGATCCAAAAGCTGTAGATTATGCAAAAGTATTTGAAGCACGTCGTCCTCTTTTGGAAAAAGCGGTTGCTCGTTTCCTTAAAGTTGGCGATCTTGACAAATTCCGTCACTTTGTTGCAGAAAATGCAGCTTGGTTGGAGCTTTTTGCGGAATACATGGCTGTTAAAGAGCATTTTGATCTGAAAGCTTGGACAGAATGGCCAGATGAAGCGATTCGTCGTCGCGAACCAGAAAGCTTGGCTAGCTATCGTGAGAAATTGGCAGACAAGCTGGAGTACCACCGTGTAACTCAATATCTCTTCTTTAAACAATGGTTGGAACTCAAGAAATATGCCAATGACCATCACATCGAAATCGTTGGTGACATGCCAATCTATGTAGCTGCTGACAGCGCAGATGTTTGGGCTCAGCCTCACTTCTTCAAGACAGATAAGCAAGGTCGCCCAGTTAAGGTTGCTGGCTGCCCACCAGATGAATTTTCAGAGACTGGCCAATTATGGGGTAACCCAATTTATAATTGGGATGCCATGGATCAAGATGGTTATGCTTGGTGGATTGAGCGTCTTCGCGAAAGCTTTAAGATTTACGACATTGTTCGGATTGACCACTTCCGTGGCTTTGAGTCTTATTGGGAAGTGCCAGCTGAGTCTGACACAGCGGCTACTGGTCGCTGGGTCAAAGGTCCAGGTTATAAGCTGTTTGCCGCAGTGAAAGAAGCTTTAGGTGATTTGAACATCATTGCAGAAGACCTTGGATTCATGACGGATGAAGTCATTGAATTGCGTGAACGAACTGGCTTCCCAGGTATGAAGATTCTGCAATTCGCTTTCAATCCAGATGATGAAAGCATCGATAGTCCACACTTGGCACCGCATAATTCTGTGATGTACACTGGTACTCACGACAATAATACTGTATTGGGCTGGTATAAGGATGAGATCGATGATCCAACCCGTGAATACATGGCTCAGTACACTAACCGCAAAGAATACGAAACGGTGCCACATGCAATGCTTCGTACAATCTTTGCTTCCGTTAGCTATATGGCTATCGCAACGATGCAAGATCTGCTAGAGCTAGATGGCTCTGCCCGCATGAATCTGCCTTCTACAATTGGCGGCAACTGGGCATGGCGGATGACAGCTGAAGAGCTAAACCCGATTGTGGAAGGTCAGCTTTATCATTTGACTAAGGTCTACCGTCGTCTGAATACGGACTTGCTTTCATAAGACAATAAATTTCAATATTTTCTAATACTAGGAGAAATCATGTCAAACTTACAAACATATATCCAAAAAACTTATCAAAAGCAAATTGCTGATTGTAGCAATGAAGAGCTTTATTTGGCTCTCTTGAACTACACAAAATTAGCGAGCGCTCAAAAGCCAGTTAATACTGGTAAAAAGAAACTCTACTACATCTCTGCTGAGTTTCTGATTGGTAAACTCTTGTCAAACAACTTGATTAACCTTGGTCTTTACGACGATGTGAAAAAAGAACTTGCCGCTGCCGGTAAAGACTTGATCGAAGTTGAAGAAGTAGAATTGGAACCATCTCTTGGTAATGGTGGTTTGGGCCGTTTGGCAGCCTGCTTCTTGGACTCTATCGCAACCTTGGGTCTCAATGGTGACGGTGTTGGACTAAACTACCACTTTGGTCTTTTCCAACAAGTCCTTAAAAATAATGAACAAACTACTATTCCAAACTTCTGGTTGACTGAGCAAAACTGGTTGGTTCGCTCAAGTCGTAGCTACCAAGTGCCATTTGCACACTTTACCTTGACATCAACTCTTTACGATATTGATGTTCCTGGTTACAAGACAGCTACTAAAAACCGTTTGCGCTTGTTTGACTTGGATTCAGTTGATTCTTCAATCATCAAAGAGGGAATTGAATTTGACAAGACAGATATCGCTCACAACTTAACTCTTTTCCTTTATCCAGATGATAGCGACAAGCAAGGTGAATTGCTCCGTATTTTCCAACAATACTTCATGGTTTCAAACGGTGCACAATTGATCATCGACGAAGCGATCGAAAAAGGAAGCAACTTGCATGACCTTGCAGACTATGCAGTTGTACAAATCAACGACACTCACCCATCACTGGTTATTCCTGAATTGATCCGTCTCTTGACCGCGCGTGGTATCGAGCTTGATGAAGCGATCTCAATCGTTCGTAGCATGACTGCCTACACAAACCACACTATCCTTGCTGAAGCCCTTGAAAAATGGCCTCTTGAATTCTTGCAAGAAGTGGTTCCTCACTTGGTACCAATCATCAAAGAATTGGATCGTCGTGTCAAAGCAGAATACAAAGATCCAGCTGTTCAAATCATTGACGAGAGCGGCCGTGTTCACATGGCACACATGGATATCCACTATGGATACAGCGTTAACGGGGTTGCAGCACTCCACACTGAAATCTTGAAGAACTCTGAGTTGAAAGCATTCTACGATATTTATCCAGAGAAATTCAACAACAAGACAAACGGTATCACATTCCGTCGTTGGCTCATGCACGCTAACCCACGTTTGTCTAGCTACTTAGATGAACTTCTTGGTCGCGATTGGCACCATGATGCCGCTAAGTTGGAAGGTCTACTTGACTTTGCTGGCAAGCAAGAAGTGAAAGAAAAGCTGGAAGGCATTAAGTCTCACAATAAGCGTAAATTGGCTCGTCACTTGAAGGAAGCTCAAGGTGTGGAAATCAATCCAGATTCTATCTTTGATATCCAAATCAAGCGTCTGCACGAGTACAAACGTCAACAAATGAACGCTTTGTATGTCATCCACAAGTACTTGGACATCAAGGCTGGTAACATTCCTGCTCGTCCAATCACTGTCTTCTTTGGTGGTAAGGCAGCTCCTGCTTACACAATTGCCCAAGACATCATTCACTTGATCCTTTGCTTGTCAGAAATAATCGCGAATGACCCAGCAGTGGCACCACACTTGCAAGTGGTTATGGTTGAGAACTATAACGTTACAGCATCAAGCTTCTTGATTGCAGCTGGTGATATTTCTGAGCAGATTTCACTTGCTTCTAAAGAAGCTTCAGGTACTGGTAACATGAAATTCATGCTTAACGGTGCTTTGACACTTGGTACTATGGACGGTGCTAATGTGGAAATCGCTGAATTGGTTGGCGACGAAAATATCTACATTTTCGGTGAAGATTCAGAAACTGTTATCGACCTTTACGCAAAAGCAGCTTACAAATCAAGCGAATTTTACGCTCGTCCAGCTATCAAACCGTTGGTTGACTTTATCATCAGCGATGCTGTTCTTGCAGTAGGTAAGAAAGAACGCTTGGAACGTCTTTACAATGAATTGATCAACAAAGACTGGTTCATGACGCTTCTTGACTTGGAAGACTACATCAAAGTTAAAGAGCAAATGCTTACTGACTACGAAGACCGCGATGCATGGTTGGATAAAGTGATCGTTAACATTGCCAAAGCTGGCTTCTTCTCAGCAGACCGTACAATCCAACAATACAATGACGAAGTATGGCATTTGGAGAACTAGTTATTTAAAATAAGTGAAAAAGCCTAGGCAGGACTGTCTTGGCTTTTCTCTTGTTAGAAGACTAGAGTAAGTAGCCTTGGAGGATAAGCTTTTCTAGTAGATAGAGCTTTTAAAATCGTATCAGATCTTGTCTCTTGTCAGTCTTTTCTTTTGGGTGTATAATAAGAAAAAGTATTTCTTTACAGGAGGTTATTATGAAAAAGAAACCAATTTATCTCTATGTCTTACTGGGATTAGAAACAGTAGGCACTTTGTGGGAGCTTATTTCGAAGTTCTCCTCTTCAAATGATGCCGTGGAAACCTTACTAAAGGGGATCAATGAGCCAGCAAAATCTCAGTATGCAGCTTACTTTAGCAAGAGCGCTGAACTGTCAGGTTCGCTAATAAATAATATTTTCTTTTATGTTGGCTTGCTTCTTTTGATTGCAGCTTGGTTCTTCGTTTTTAAGAAAGATATTTTCAAAGCCAATCTTATTTACATCGTGAACGTTCTTATTGGCCTGATTGGAACAGCGTATGGTTATGTGGTAGCAAAAGGGATTGCAACTTCTTCCTTCTCGGATCCAACATTACTTTCAACTCAGATACTGGGGTTGAATATGAGCGTCGGCTTCTCTGTCGTTCTTAGCCTCATCTTCCTTTCGATTGTTGTCTTTAAGCTGATCAAGCAGCAAAAGGAAGCTGAAACTGTAGAAGTAGCTGAAGAAGAATAAGATTTGACAAATAACATTTACTGCCGATAATCTAGATGAGTGGATAAATGTTATTTTTTGGAACGGAGCAAATAAACATGAAAGTTTCCTTAGTTTATATCAGCTTGAGTGGCAATACAGAGAGTTTTGTCCGTCGTTTAAGCGACTATTTGTTAGAGCAGCATCCGAGTTTAGAGATTGAGAAAATCCACATCAAAGACTTAGTGAAAGAGAGACGTCCGTTCTTTGAAATGACCAATCCTTTCATCGCCTTTCTACCGACCTATCTGGAAGGTGGCAATGGTGTGGATAATGGTGATGTTGAGATTCTTACGACGGATGTGGCCGATTTTATAGCTTATGGACAGAATGCTAGCAAGTGTTTGGGAGTTATCGGAAGTGGCAATCGTAACTTTAACAACCAGTACTGTCTGACTGCTAAGCAATACAGCCAGCGTTTTGGTTTCCCGGTTTTAGCTGATTTTGAAATGCGTGGCATGTTAGGCGATATTAAAAAAGTAGCTGGCATTATCGAGGAATTGTACGAAATAAAAGCATAAGTAAAAAGCCGTTCGATCAATATTTTTGACCGAGCGGCTTTTGTTTCTATTCTTGACTTGTTTGCTCGCTGGCGATAGTTTCGACCAGCTCTTTTGAATATAAAATTCCTAAACGGTATTTTTTGTTAATGTAAGCAATAAGGTCATTTTGGTTTTCACTAGTGGCCATTTTTTCTTGGAGTTCTTGTCGAAAATGATCACTTTTTAGGAGTTCCTGCTGCAGCAAAATCTGCAACTTTACCTTTTCTCTTTTGTTGTACAAAAAGAGAATGACCAAGCTAAGGGCAACTAAAATATAAGCAGTTTCATTCATAAAATATCTCTTCCTAAGAAAACCTCCCAAAACTGGAAGGTTTGTGTAGGGTTACATTTTTTCTGGTGCTTCTACACCAAGCATGCGGAGAGCTTCCTTCAGCACAACAGCAGTAGTGTAGCTGAGGGCTAGACGGCTGTCGCGTTCTGGAGATTCATCCAAGATGCGAGTGTGAGCATAGTATTTATTGAAGGCTTGAGCTAGGCTGATCGCGTATTTGGCAATCAGAGATGGCTCAAAGTTATCGGATGCACGTTTGACTACGCGAGCGAAGTCTTGGAGCAGTTTGATAATTTCCCAGCTTTCAGCATCGTTGAGATTGTAGTTGGCGTCAAGACTTGGCTTGAAGTCTGCTTTGCGTAGGATAGACTGGATACGCGCGTAGGCATATTGCACATACGGTCCAGTTTCACCTTCAAAGGAAACCATCGCTTCCAAATCAAAGTCATAGCCATTACGGCGGTCAGTCTTAAGGTCGTAGAATTTAACGGCACCGACACCAACTGCATGGGCAACAGCTTCTTTGTTTTCCAGATTTGGATTTTTCTCTTCAATTTGAGCTTTTGCACGGCTGATCGCTTCTTGCAGAGTTGGTTCCAGAAGGATGATGTTTCCTTTACGTGTTGAAAGTTTTTGGCGATTCTTTGTAACCAGACCAAAGTCCACGTGGATCATGTCATCGCTCCAGTCAAATCCCATCTTCTTGAGGACGGCCTTGAGCTGACGGAAGTGGTTTGATTGCTCTTGACCAACGACATAAACGTTCTTGACGAAGTTGTAAGTGCGCGCACGGTACATAGCAGTGGCAATATCACGGGTGATGTAAAGCGTAGCACCGTCTGATTTTTTAATCATAGCTGGTGGGAGATTGACATCGTCCAAGTCCACGATGCTAGCGCCTTTTGATTCTTTCAGGAGACCCTTGTCTTCCAAAATTTTAACGGCTTCGTCCATCTTGTCATTGTAGAAGGCTTCTCCGTTTAAGCTATCAAATTCAACGCCGAGCAATTCATAGATGCGGTTAAATTCAACGAGACTTTCGTCACGGAACCATTGCCAGAGTTCTGTTGCTTCTGGATCGCCATCTTCCAGTTTCTTGAACCAAAGGCGACCTTCTTCATCCAAGGCTGGGTCGTTTTCGATTTCGGCATTGATGCGAACGTAGAGTTGCAAGAGTTCATCGATTGGGTTAGCTTCAACGGCTTCCTTGTTGCCCCATTTCTTGTAAGCAACCATGAGGAGACCGAATTGCTTGCCCCAGTCACCCAAGTGGTTGATCTTGATGGTATTGTAGCCCATCTTGCGGAAGATATTAGACAAGGCATCGCCGATAACGGTTGAACGTAAGTGTCCGACAGAGAAAGGTTTTGCAATGTTAGGACTGGAAAGGTCAATTGTGATATTTCCGCCCTGACCTTCGTTCTGTTGACCATAGTCAGCGCCTTCCTTGATGACTTCTTTGATGACTTGATCAGAGATTTTAGCTTTGTTGAGGAAGAAGTTGACATAAGGTCCAGTTGCGACAACTTTCTCAAAGTGACTTGGGTCGATCTTTTCAGCAATATCCGTAGCGATAGCTTGAGGAGCCTTGCGTTCTACTTTTGCAAGTGAGAAAGCTGGGAAGGCAATGTCTCCAAGATCGGAACTTTTCGGTTGCTCTAGTAGGTTAGAGATAGCGCTTTGGTCCAAGCTGTCAATAACTTTGGCCAACTCGCTAGCGATTAATTGTTTATTATCCATATTTGCTCCTTTGGGTCTTTTGTTACTATTCTATCACATTTTATGAGGAATCTTCAATTTTTTTGGTATAAGATAGATTTTTTGATATAATTGAGAGTATAAATATTCAGTCAATGAGGTCGAGTATGAGAAAGAGCGAGCGTCATCAGCTTATTAAATGGATGATCAAGGAAGAAAAGTTAGGAACACAAAAGGATATTCAAAAAAGACTGGAAGACGAGGGGATATTTGTAACCCAAACAACCCTCTCGCGGGACCTAAGGGAGATTGGCTTGACCAAGCTGAAGAGAGACGGGCAAGTCTACTATGTGCTGGCTCATGAAGCAGAGGAGTTGGACCTAGCTGGATTTCTGGCCAGTCATGTTCAGGCTGTTTCTCGAGCGGAGTTTACGCTGGTTTTCCGTACAGGACTAGGCGAAGCGACGGTCTTGGCAAATGTGGTAGATGGTTCTCTGGATAGTCGGATTTTAGGAACCGTTGCAGGTGCCAATACCTTGCTCGTGATTTGCCGGGATCAGGAAGCGGCTAGAGAAATCGAGACGTGTGTCAAAGAAGGCATGGAATAGCCAAAAGCTTAGAATTGACGGAGAGGTTTGAGACGGAAGTCCTGACCTCGTTTGTTTTTAGAAAGGATAGAGATGGCAGTAGAAAAGTTATCGCCAGGCATGCAGCAGTATTTGGATATCAAGAAGGACTATCCAGATGCTTTCTTGCTCTTTCGGATGGGGGATTTCTATGAGTTGTTTTATGATGATGCAGTCAATGCCGCCCAGATTTTAGAGATTTCCCTCACCAGCCGTAATAAAAATGCTGAAAATCCCATTCCCATGGCCGGAGTTCCCTATCATTCGGCACAGCAGTATATTGATGTTTTGGTCGAATCAGGCTATAAGGTGGCGATTGCGGAGCAGATGGAAGATCCCAAGGAAGCCAAGGGAGTTGTTAAGAGGGAGGTCGTTCAGGTTATCACACCGGGGACAGTGGTGGACTCTACTAAGCCCGACTCTGCGAATAACTTTCTGGTGGCGCTGGATTACTCAGACGGCCTCTATGGTCTAGCTTATATGGATTTGGTGACCGGTGAGTTTCAGGTGACTAGTTTAGAGGACTTTGCCCTGGTCTGCGGGGAAATCCGTAATTTGAAGGCTAGGGAAGTGGTGCTGGGCTATGCTTTGCCAGAAGCTGAGGAGCAGGTCTTGGCTGGACAGATGAATCTTTTGCTGTCCTGTGTACAGACGGCCTTGGACGATGTCCAGCTGCTGGGCGAGGAGCTGTCTCCGATGGAGCGTCAGGCAGCAGGGAAATTGCTAGAGTATGTGCACCGGACCCAGATGAGGGAACTTAGCCATTTGAAGAAGGCTCAGCATTATGAAATCAAGGACTTTCTGCAAATGGACTATGCCACCAAGGCGAGTC